>Ga0187894_10004709_pt1 | contig 14447 bp, 11 predicted proteins | sample GBC1701081metaG_FD_136650 | JGI IMG/M metagenome (GOLD analysis project Ga0187894, IMG submission 136650) | White microbial mat communities from a lava cave in the Kipuka Kanohina Cave System on the Island of Hawaii, USA - GBC170108-1 metaG ...
CCCCACCCTTCCCCGTTGAAACACCAACAGAGGCCAAAAGTTGGCGTAGATTAGCCTCGGAATCGTTGCTAAGTCAAGGCGGAGAGTATTGGAAACTCAGGTAAATTCCACGATTTGAGGGAGGGGAATGACACACGTACCGAATGGCGACGCCGAAGCTCCACACCCTTCGTCAGCCGAGCCTCTTCACGCTCCGTGGCACTTCTTGTATTTTTTCCCGCTGCCGCAGGGGCAGGGGTCGTTGCGGCCCACTTTCTCATCGCTTCGTTGAACAGTCGCCTGAGGTGCGACCGGCTCTTCACCGCGATTGAGGATGAGCGCTGGTTGGGGACGTGAGATGACGGGAGGAGACGGTGGAGCGGTGGGTTGCTGTTCGTTCCGGACCGCCTGTACATGAAAGAGCCGGTCAAGCGTGTCGGACTTGACCCGTTCCATCATGCCGGAAAAGAGGTCGTAGCCTTCGCGCTTGTACTCAATGAGCGGATCTTTCTGCCCGTACCCGCGCAATCCAATTCCGTCGCGCAGGTGATCCATCCCGAGGAGGTGGTCTTTCCAGTGGTGGTCGATGACCTGGAGCATGAAGGTCTTCTCCAGAAAGCGCATCAATTCTGGGCTCAGATCCTGTTCTCTCCGGTCATAGGCCTCACGCACCTGCGCACGAAGGTCTTCGAGCAACGCGTCGCGCCCCATAGCGCGGACTGGCTCACCGCCATCGTTCTTGCCCTGAGTGATATCGAGGCCGAACTGGCCTTGCATGATTTCAGCGAGCCCTTTGATATCCCATTCTTCGGAATATTGTTCGGCCGGGCAATAGATGTTTAGCGCGGACTCCACGAGACTATCTATCATGCCGCGAAGTTCGTCTTTCAGATCCGTCCCACCCAGGACGGCGCGCCGGTGTTGGTAAATCACCTCACGCTGTTTGTTCATGACGTCGTCGTATTCCAGCAGCTGTTTCCGGATTTCGAAATGGTGAGCCTCGACCTTCTTCTGGGCGTTGGCGATGGCCCGCGTGACCATGCCGTGCTCGATCGGGACGCCTTCTTCCATGCCGAGCTTAAGCATCAGCTGGGAGACCCGCTCGGAGGCGAATATGCGCATCAGGTCATCTTCCAATGACAGATAGAACCGTGACGAACCAGGATCGCCCTGGCGGCCGGCGCGGCCTCGGAGTTGGTTGTCGATCCTACGGCTTTCGTGGCGCTCGGTCCCGAGAATATGGAGTCCACCGGCCGCGATGACCTCTTGTTTGTCCTTCTCACAGTCGGCCCGAATCTGTTCGAAAATCTCCAGTTTGCGCGCATCCGGCAGGTTTTCCTCACGGTACAGGATCTGTTTGAACATAAAGTCGGGATTGCCGCCCAGAAGAATGTCTGTGCCGCGGCCCGCCATGTTCGTGGCAATAGTGACAGCGCCCCTGTGCCCGGCTTGGGCGATGATCTCGGCTTCTCGCTCATGCTGTTTGGCGTTCAGTACGTTGTGTTTCACACCGTTCCGGCTCAAGAAGCCGGCGAGCCGCTCCGATTTTTCGATGGAAATCGTGCCGACCAGGACGGGCTGGCCGCGCTCGTGGCATTCCTTGATCTCTTCGACGATCGCGGCGAATTTTTCTTTCTCCGTTCGGTAGACGACATCCGCATAATCCAGACGGATCATCTTGCGATTGGTCGGGACCACATTGACGTCGAGATTGTAGATCTTGGCAAACTCCGCCGCTTCTGTATCCGCCGTGCCGGTCATGCCGCTGAGCTTTTTGTACATCCGGAAATAGTTCTGGAAAGTGACCGAGGCCAACGTCTGATTTTCGTTGGCGATCTTTACACCTTCTTTGGCTTCGACGGCCTGGTGCAGGCCGTCGCTCCAGCGACGTCCCGGCATGAGTCGCCCGGTGAATTCATCCACGATGATGACTTCGCCCTCTTTCACGACATAGTCTACATCCCGTTTGTAGAGGGCATAGGCCTGGAGCGCCTTGACGACGTGATGGACGAGATCCATATGGTTGGGGTCGTAGAGATTGTCCACACCGAGCAATTTCTCGACTCGGACGTTGCCGTCCTCGGTCAACGACGCGGTCTTCGTTTTTTCCTCGATCGTGTAGTCGTGCTCCGGTTTCAGCTGGGGGATGATCGCGTTGATGCGGTAGTAGAGATCGGTGGTTTCATCCGTGGGACCCGAGATAATCAACGGCGTGCGGGCCTCGTCGATGAGGATACTGTCAACCTCGTCTACGATGGCGAAGTTCAGCTCGCGCTGCACGCACTGCGCCAAATCGGTGACGACCAAGTTGTCGCGGAGATAATCGAACCCGTACTCGTTGTTGGTGCCGTATGTGATGTCGGCACGATAGGCTTCCGGCCTCGTGCAGGGGCGGAGAGACTGGAGCCGTTTGTCGGAGGCGTCATAAGTCGGATCGAATAAGAAGGAGGCATCGTGTTGAATGATGCCCACCGAAAGTCCCAGCGCGTGGTAGAGCACGCTCATCCACTGCGCATCGCGCTTGGCGAGGTAGTCGTTCACCGTAACGAGGTGAACGCCTTTCCCTTCGAGCGCATTGAGATACACCGGCAGCGTGGCCACCAGGGTTTTCCCCTCGCCGGTCTTCATTTCAGCGATGCGGCCCCGATGGAGAATGATGCCGCCGATCATCTGCACATCGAAATGGCGCATGTTCAGCTTGCGGCGGGACATTTCACGGCAGACCGCGTAGGCCTCAGGCAGGATGTCGTCCAGAGTCGCTCCGGACCCAAGGCGCTTCTTGAACTCCTGGGTCTTGTCCGCGAGAGCGTGATCGGGGAGCGGGGTCAGGCCGGACTCCAAGCTGTTGATCTGTTCGACAATCGGGCGGATTGTTTTGATTTCACGATCGTTTTTGCTGCCGAAGATCTGGTTGAGTAATTGCGTGACCATGATACTGTCGTTCAGAGCGAACGCCGACGTCTCCCCAAAAAGTGGTTGACGCAGTATACAGCATCTTTTCCATGAATCCTATAATAAGAAACAGCGGTCCCGGCGCGAGTAGCCGCCTTGACAAGCCTAGTGGGCGTCCCTTAGGATTTGGTTGAGTTACACTGGGTCGTCTGCCGATGAACCACACCGTCCTTAAATTCCTCTCGATCCTTCTGGTACTTTGTGTCCTTTCCATTGGTGGATTGGCTCAGGCGCAGTCGGTCGAGCATGCCGGGCACCATGCCCAGCATCAGGCTGCCACGCATGGTACCCTGCTCTGCTCCTGGATGTGTGCGGCCGGGACGGTTCTTGATACTGCGGTGGTCACGTTTCAGGCCGAACGCAGTCCTATTGCTTTCGTCACGTTACCTCACCTTGCACCTCCCTCACTCAAGGCGTGTCAGACTTCTACCAGCCGCGCCCCTCCTACTTTCTCTCTGTAATCTTCGTCGCTCATCGGCTCGCAGCAGGGCCGCATCGCGCCTCTCACGCGTCCACAGAGTGGGTTGCAAGACAGGGGGGCAGGGCGATTCTTCTAGAGGGAAAGGACCAGCAGCAGCAGCATGGCAAGGAAACAGTTCATACTTGGATTCATTCTCAGTTTTGCACTTGTCGTCTGCTTCTCCTGGCCCGTCGCCCAGCAGGCACAAGCTTCCTGCGGCGCTGTGACGTGTTTCGTCGTCATCGGGTCTCAGCAGCAAGTTCCGACGGCGGGCCTCCTCACGGTCAATGCGATTTACAACTACACGCCGATGCGAGTGCTGGAGGGAACCAATGGAGTCATCCCGGCAGTGGATCAGGGAAGCCGGGAAATGATTTTGGATCATCATCGGGAAACGAGGACTATTACGCAGCAGGCGACACTCGACCTGAATTACGGGCTCACCGAACGGTTTGGACTACAACTCACAATCCCATATATGTGGCGTACGCACCACCACATCGATGGCCTGGGAGAGGACGGAACAGACGGCTCGGGCGAGTCGACCAATTTCTCCGCCAATGGGATCGGGGACATACGTGCGGGTCTCAAATACAATGTGTTGCCCACTCTGCGGAGTATGGTAGTGCTGGGACTTGGCATCTATCTCCCAACCGGCAATACACACGCTCATGACAGCGCTGATCTCTTGATGGAGTCACCCACACAACTCGGTCGGGGGGCCGTCGGATTGAATCCCACACTGTACCAGACATATGAATTGGTCCCACATAAGCTCAATCAATTTTCGTCAGCCAGTTACCGGCACACGTTCCGCAACAATGATGGATACCAGTTCGGAGATCAGTGGGATTTCAATGCTGGTCTCAATCTCGTGACGGTTCCGTGGTTGGTGGTGTCCTCGCAGTTTAACTACCGGTATATGGTGCACGATAATTTTAGTTCGTCGTTGTTGCAATCGGCGCCGGTTGGCACGCCTGGCGGTGCGGAGCCGACAGTGATTGACCCAACCATTCTAAGCCGTGCGGTACCCACCACTGGCTCGACGTTTCTCGCATTCTCACCGGGCTTTCAGCTGAGCCTGGATGGAATGGTTGACTCTGCTTGGACGAAAATGACCTCAGTGTATTTCCATGCGCAGATTCCAGTGGCACGGGATTCCAATAACAGTCTGGCGCAGGGAACTAGTTTTATCTTTGGGCTGACACGCTCGTTCCAAATGTTGAACCCGTCGTAAACGAAGCAGTTGAAGCAAGAGGAGGCGGACATGAAACCAAGAAGATCCAACACCGTGTTTATGGTAATCACGCTGCTTGTCGCATTGGCGGGATTGCCCGCCCTCGATGTCTGGAGCATGGGCTCGCGAGTCCCGACCGTCGGCATGCAGGCTGAAGACTTTCAACTTGCGGATCTTGATGGCAAAACACAAAGCCTCAGCCAGTATCGCGGCAAGATCGTGCTCGTGAACTTCTGGGCCACCTGGTGCAAGCCCTGCACGACCGAAATGCCGGCCATGCAAACCATGTATGACAAGCTGCGTGACAAGGGGTTCGTGGTTCTGGCCATCAACGAGTTGGAAGACGACGCCAAGGTGCGCGACCATATCAAGCAGTACGGCCACACATTCCCGGTCTTGATGGATCGTGACAATAAAGTCGCCAACCAGTTCGGCGTATTCGGACTACCCGTGAGCGTCTTCGTCGACCAAGAGGGACGCGTGCAGGAATACATCAAAGGTGGCCTGCTCACCGAACAGAAGATCGAAGAAACCGTTGCGCGAATTCAGAAACATGAGCCGATGAAGGCAGCGGCTCTTCGATAAGGGTCTATGAATCGTAGGATTCGACAATTTGTAATCGGGGGGTTCGCGCTCTGGATTGTGGCGCTCAGCGGGATTGTGTACCCGCAGCTCACCGCCCACATAGGGCAACATGAGCACCACAACGCGGCGACTCACGCCACTGCACTCTGTTCATGGCTCTGCATCTCGGCTGATGCCGTCGAAAGCACAGCGATCGATATCGCACCCGTCCGATACTCGACCCTGTTTGAACAGGCGTCTCCTGTTACCCAACTCCATCTCTCCCATAACTCGCAACCGCCTTCGCGCGCGCCTCCTCTCGTCTAGTCTCCCCATCCCTGTATTTGTCTTCATCGTTGGATCGCACTGATCGGGATTCCTTCATCTCGTTGAAGGAATTCGACAGAAGCCTCCGATGATGAGCATCTACGAACGACGCGATTACGACCACCGTCCTGTTCCGGAGAAAGGATGCTTCATGCGTGTTCATGTCAGACGATTCATCATCAGCCTCGTGGCCTCGGGATGGCTATTGCCCGTCGTCGCGCCCCCAGTTGAAGCTTCTTGCGGTTCTGTGAGCTGCTTCGTCGTCATCGGCTCCCAGCAACAGGTACCGATGGCGGGTCTCCTGACCGTGAACGCTATCTACAACTACACTCCGATGGAAGCACCTCCAGGGCAAGGCGGCAACATACCCTTTGCCAATCAGGGCAATCAGACATTGACCCTCGCGAATCTGAACGTGGATCAAATCCGGACACTCACGCGAACCGCAATATTGGACATGAACTATGGATTGACCGAGCGGTTTGGACTTCAAGTGACGCTGCCCTATAAGCAAGTAAACTCCGATGCCCAGGTCGGAGGTATCAACCCGGTTCCATACAGCGACAAGGGTATCGGCGATATTCGTGTCACGCTGAAATACAACGTGCTACCAACATTGCGGAGCATGGTGGTGTTGGGGTTCGGAGTCGACCTGCCCACTGGCGATTACAATCAGACGACTTCCAGTGGTACGTTGGCTGAATCGACTCTCCAACTTGGCCGTGGCAATTTCGGCCTCGTACCGACCATTTACCAAACCTATGAGTTGATACCTCACCGCCTCAATCAATTTGCGTTGGCCAGTTATCGACACACGTTCAAAAACAGCGACGGGTATCAATTCGGCGACGAAGTAAACCTCGGCGGGGGGCTCAATATCATCCCGGTTGAGCAAGCTCAGTGGTTTGTCCTGACGCAACAATTCAATTATCGGTGGATGCAGAACGATGCGATGGACGCTTCGCTCTTCCTGTTTGACCCTACGACGGGATCTTCGATCTTGCTCGATCCGACGGTCAAGCTTCGAGCGGTTCCCACGACCGGTTCAACCTATTTGGCCTATTCGCCCGGCATCATGCTCAACCTGTGGAATTATGCATCGTTCTACTTCATGGCGCAGATTCCCGTCTATCGCGATTTCAACGGCAATCTTGAACAGGGAATCAGTTATGTTTTCGGACTCACCAAATCGCTCCAGTTGCTCGGTGGGTCGTAAGGGCAAAGGGTAGATGATCGGTACGTTCATACAGATGTGGACAGCGAGTCGTCGAAGCAGATTGTCCCGTGCGATAGCGGGCGTCTGTGTGGCGCTCTGGGTGGCCGGGTCCGTCTCCACACTGTACGGAAGCCTCACGCCGCAATGGACGATTCCCCACTGTCCGCAAACTCATTCAAACAGCGCGCAGCACACCCATGGCTCCTGCGCATGGCACTGTGACGGCATCGAAACACAATCCTCCTCGGGCCGGTCATGGGGACCATCTATTGTACCGACTGGGTATCTGTTCGGGGATTCCACCGTCACAGTATGCACTGCGATTCTTGAGAGTGGTAAGGCCATCCGAGGACCGCCTGAATCATATTTCTTCGGATTTGTCTAAGCCATGTTACGAGGTGCGCGCTTCCATGAAGAAGCCTGCACAGAAAAATCAGGAAGGAAATACACATGAAATCAATAAAGCATCGGACCACAGTCATCACGAGCGCAGCAACGGTGATGCTGGGATTGGCAGTGATTGGTCTTGCAAGCTGCAGTTCGGGAGATTCGTCCACCCCGGCAGTTACCACCGGTGGCAGCGCGGCGCTGCAGGGACCGTTGGTGTTCGTCAACAATACGGGGGACAAGTCATTGACCAGCATAGCGATGAAGGGTGATTCTGGCAACGCGGTGGTTGGTAGGATTGCCGCACCAGAATTCGAAAACGTTGCCTTGGGCGACATGCAATTCTCGGCAGGGGAATGGCTGTTCGTCAATTTGGGCGCGGTCAATAAAGTGGCGACGATCGATCCGTTGACCGGCGCGACTCCGGAACATAAGGGTAACCTAACCACAGGAACTCGCCCGGTGCATATCTATCGGGACACGACCGATGGCGAAGTGATCTGGTCGATGAATGATGGTGATAATACCGGTGGAACCGGTGACGATCTCATTAACTGTGCAGCGCAAACTGGGAGTTCAGTCACGATCCTCCACAACTCCCACCAAGGTCCCGGTGCCCATCCACCGACTGTTGAGCGGACTATCTGTCTTCTCGCTGACGGCCACCATGTAACGGCGTTTTCATCCGGCGCTGGAGTTCCCAAACGGGCCTTCGTTTCCAGCGAAACTGGCGGTGAGATCGCGGTCATCAACAATGAGCCTGGGCCTGGGCAATGGGACATGACTCACAGAATCGACTTGTGCAATCCGGCGAAAGAAACCTGCGATGATGAGTCTGCCACCCCATTGACCACGCCATTCACACCGAATGGCGCGGGACCCCACGGGATTCGCTGGTCGAAGCTGACACAAAAGGTCTACAGCATTCAGGAAGGATACAACCAGATTGCCGAAATCGACCCGACAACTCTGAGCATTACCAGGACTTTCGACCTAGCAACAACATCATATACCAGCTTCGGGATCACTCCCGATGGCCGTTTCCTCTTGCTTCGAGGACAAACGACAGCGCCTGATCCTCAGACCACCAAGTTGGGCGTGCTGGACATCAGTGTGGATCCGCCGGTCCAGACGGACTTTACCATTGCAGCGCTGGACGGGACGTCCCCAGGCTCGTTCAAGTTCTCTCCGGATGGGAACCGCTTCTACATCCTGGCGGGAAATGCCGCCGCAACAACGAAAAAAGATCGCCTGTTCGCGTTCGATTCATCGACACTCACGGCGACGCCTCCCGCGCTCACCCTCATCAAGGAGATCCCATTGACCGTGGGTGGAGATACCGTGGGATTTAACGCGGCACATAACATAGATGTCTTGGCGCAAGGAGCCCCCGGAGCCGGGAAAGCCAAGTACATCGTTGTATCGAACAGGCTAGACAATTCCGTGTCGATTATTAACGCAACCACAAACACAAAAACGCAGGATGTGCAAGTTGGGCCAGCACCTGGCGCAGTCTTGGTCTACTATGTAGACGCTGCGGCGGCCGGCAACCAAGCCACGGCCTCGCTCACGGGAGGGCCAAAAGCCAAGCCAGCTCCACTGCCTGAGCGACTTGATGATCACGGCATGCCGCAGTAGGAAGAGCCCTCGCGTATCTTTTTCAATCCGTGTCGGAGGGGGCAGGATAGCCTGCCCCCTTCATGCTACGGAACGCCCTTAGCGATTTTTCACCAGCAGCGGCTCAAGCGTCGGGAAGACCTTCTTGACAATCAGGCGATAGCCCTCTCCCGTCGGATGAATACCGTCGGCCTGGTTGAGCGAGGACGAGGCTGCCACCCCATCAAGAAAAAAGGGAATCAGGGTCAGGCGATATTGCTTCGCTAAGGCCTGGTAGAGTGCCTCAAACCCCGCGGTATAGTCCTGTCCATAATTTGGAGGAAGTTTCATTCCCGCTAACACGACGGTAACCGAAGCCTGTTGGAGTTGTTGAATGATCCGTTCGAGATTGGCTTTCGTCTCGTGCAGACTGAGACCGCGGAGTCCATCGTTGCCGCCAAGTTCCAGAATGACGATCACTGGCTTGTTGTTCAGAACCCAGGAGACCCTCCGGACTCCTCCGGCCGTTGTCTCGCCGCTGACTCCCGCGTTCACAACCCGATAGGAATAGCCGGCTGCGTCCAGCATTCGCTGCAGATGGGCGGGATACGAGTGACTCTGCGCGACGCCTAAGCCGGCTGTCAGGCTGTTGCCGAAGGCGACGATGCACGGGCGTTCGGCTGGTACCCGGGCCTTTTGGGAGCTCGACGACGGTGTCGGGCCGGCGAGCGCACTGCCGTGGTCATACCCAAAGAGGAGGATGAGGGAGAGGCAGAGGCAAGAGAATAGTTTTGTGAGAATCCATGAGCGGCGCATGATCATCCAGTATAATATAGGCCCGACGTGGACGATACTCTGGAAACCGGACCGACAACATGATTACGCTTTCTCACCTGACGATGCGCTTGGCCGGCGGAGGCCATCAGATCACGATCCTCGACGATCTCACACTTGAGATTCCCGACAAGCAGCGCGTGGCCATCGTCGGCCCCTCCGGGAGCGGGAAGTCCACCTTGCTGGGCCTTATCGCGGGACTGGATCGCCCGACGTCCGGCTCCATCATGTTGAACGGTGTAGAGATCTCGACGATGCGCGAGAGCGCCTTGGCTCGGTATCGTCGCGATCAGATCGGCTACATCTTTCAATCCTTCCATCTCATTCCCACCCTCACCGCCCTGGAAAACGTCCTGGTGCCGTTGGAATTGGCAGGGATACGCATGGCTCAGGATCGCGCGACCGATCTGTTGCGGGCCGTCGGCCTGGAAGAGCGGCTGCATCATTATCCCGTGCAGCTGTCGGGAGGAGAGCAGCAGCGAGTAGCGGTGGCTAGAGCCTTCGCCTGTCATCCACCGATTTTGCTGGCCGATGAACCGACCGGCAACTTGGATTCGGCCACAGGCCAGCACGTGATGGATCTGCTTCATTCTCTCCATCGCGATTACGGCACTACCTTGGTCCTCGTCACGCACGATCGAGCTCTCGCGTCTTCGATGGAGCGCGTAATTGAGTTGCGGGACGGCCGTATCGAATCTGACACCTTCACTGACCCAGGCCATCGGGTCGCAGAGTCACCCCTGTGAATCTTTTTATCTTCAGAATGGCCTGGCGTGAAACCAGGGGAGCTTGGCGACACTTTCTTTATTTCTTCGCCTGTATCGCTATCGGCGTTGGAGCTTTGGTGGGGGTGTCGCTTTTCGGCACGAATATGGAGCGCGCGGTCACGAAAGAAGCGCGGGGACTGTTAGGCGGTGATCTCGAAGTTCGTTTGACGCGGCCCCTGAGTCCCGCGGGACAGACGGTGCTGGACTCGCTGCGCACACGAAACATGGTCTTCACCCATGTAAGCGAACTCGTGGCCATGGCCGCACGCGCGACTCCCGGACCCCCTACGACCCAATCGACGCAGATCATCGAACTCAAAGCAATCGAATCGGCATATCCCCTGTACGGAGCGATTCGCCTGGACCCAGCGCAATCACCGGATGTCCTGCTCCACCCGGATGAACGCCGCTGCGGCGGGAATTCATGTTTTGGGGCGGTGGTGCAGGAGTCGCTGCTGATTCGGATGGGCCTCTCGATCGGGGATCGATTGAAGATCGGTCGCGCGACGTTTCTGATCACCGGCATCGTGCGGATCGAGCCGGATCGAATGGCCAATGCCTTCATCTTGGGCCCGCGGGTGATAATTGCGCAGGAGGGACTACAGGCGGCGGAACTGATCAAACCCGGAAGCCGGGTGCGAGAACGGTATCTCGTGAAGACGACTTCCGATATGCCGCTGGAACCGCTCCTCTCCGAGCTACGAGAGCGGCTATCGGTAGACTCTGCGCGCGTATCCAGCTATCGCACGGCCCAGTCACAGTTGAGGCAATTTCTCGACCAACTCTCCCGCTATCTCGGGCTGATCGGTCTGACCGCGCTGTTCATCGGCGGACTGGGGGTCGGGACCTCGATTCATGCGTTCTTGCGTGACAAGTTGCGGACGATCGCGATCTTAAAGGCGGTCGGCGCGGATTCGGCCACGGTTGTCTCGACCTATGTCGTGCAAGCAATCTTCTTGGGATGTGTCGGGAGCTTCGCCGGGATTTTGCTGGGAATTGGCCTCCAACGAGGACTACCTCCCCTCATGGCAGGCCTGTTCATGTCCGACCTCCTCGATCAATTAGGTGTCTCTTTAGAATTGTCGTGGTCCTCGATTTGGCCCTTGATGAAAGGGGCGATGCTGGGACTGTTATCGACACTGCTGTTTACTCTGTGGCCTCTGTTGAAGATTCGAGAAATTCACCCAGGTGCGATCTTCCGCCGTGAGGCAGAACAGTCGACGGCCGAGCATGAGACGCTTCCGTCACGATGGTGGGTGAGGTGGGGGCTGGCCGATCGATGGAATGTCGGCACGGCCGGGGGGATCATCCTCGGGCTCTGTGCACTCTCGATATGGCAAGCCGGTTCGTGGTCGATCGGCTTCCTGTTTCTCGGCGCGCTGTCGGTCGCCATCACAGTCCTCTTTCTCTGTGCGAGGGCCTTCGTCCGAGGGTTGGCCTGGATGCCGATGCCCCGCGTGTTGAGCCTCCGCTATGCCCTGGGTAATGTGGTGCGGCCGGGAAGCCAGGCGATGGGGATCATGGTCGCCATCGGCATCGGCGTGATGGTGATTGTCACGGTGTCGCTGGTGGAACTGGCGTTGCTCCGTCAAGTACAGGAGAATCGGCCGGCGGATGCTCCGACGTTTTTCTTTATCGATATTCAGCCTGATCAATCGAAAGAGTTCGTGTCGTTGGTCTCTCGGCAGGCCGACCGGGCGCGTCCGGAACTCACCCCGCTGGTACGATCGCGACTCCATGCCATCGATGGACATGTCGTCACGGTAGAAGAGGGAGTGGAGAAGGAAGACAAGCGCGCGGAAGGGAAAGAGTCGCGGGGGAAACAGTGGTATTTCACCCGGGAGTATGTGCTGACTTTCCTCGACCAGCTACCGAAAGACAATCAGCTGGTCAAAGGGGAATGGTGGAAGCCTGGGCAGGTCTTCTCGACCCCACAGGTTTCAGTGGAAGAAGACGCGGCCATGCATTTAGGTCTCACGATCGGCTCGATCGTGGAGTTCGATATTCAGGGGGCCACGGTGGCGGCGACAGTGAGCAGTATTCGCAAGGTCGAGTGGGGAAATTTCTCGACGAACTTCTACATGATCTTGTCCCCGGGCGCGATTGCAGCGGCGCCGTTCACCTATGTGGCGACGGTGCGGGTCTCGCCGCGAGAAGAGCTGCCGTTGCAGCAGGCGGTCGTCGCCTCATTTCCGAACGTCAGCGCGATTCATATCGGCGATGTGCTCGATGGATTCGCACGGGTGCTCGACCGTCTCTCGCTGGCGATCAGGGCGGTGGCGTTATTTTGTGTGGCCGCCGGCGGGCTGGTCATGGCGGCAGCACTGGCGGCGACACGCTACCGGCGTCTCTACGAATCGGTCATTCTGAAGGCGCTCGGTGCGACCCGTAGCCTGATCGCTCGCGCCTTTGCCATTGAGTATGTCCTGCTGGGCATCGTCGCCGGGTTGATCGGATTGACCCTCGGAAGTATCTTGTCATGGACCGTGTTGCGATACATATTTGAGCTTCCATGGAGCATTCATCCACAGGTGCTTGGCACCGGTCTCCTCCTCACAATGTTGCTGACGCTGATCGTGGGTTTTGCAAGCACCTACCGTATCCTCGGCCAACGACCGTTGGCTGTGCTTAGGCATGAGTAAGAAAGCAACCACCATTTTCAGACAGCGTGGGTGAGGGGGTGAATCGACAATTAGATGGCGAGATCGGGAAGGTGCAGGTCGAGGATGCGGCGAAGGCGTCGTTCTTCCGACCTGAGGAAACTGGAAAAGCGAAGCCCAATCCCTTCGGCACAACGGGAGCGCACAATGGCCCCATCAACCATGATGGGATCATCATACTCGGCAGGATGAAATTCCAGCATCACATGGCATCCCATCGGAATTCGCTGACTGGTGCGCACACGGCACCCCCGAAGAGACAAATCTGACAGCGTCCCCTCGACAACGACACGCTGGCTTGGGTCATTGATGGGGCGAACCTGTGCCGGGTACTGGACTGGGACACGCTCATAGTTGCGGCGAGGATTGGTCTTGAGTTTGCCGAGGAAACTAGTAAATCGATGAGTGCAGAGTTGACAACGGAAGGGATAGATGGTCAAGGCGCCGAGGAGCCGATCAGCCGCCCCCTGGCGCGGAGCGAGTTTGGTCTTCGGCGTCCCGCATTTTGGGCAAGAGCAGGTGGGCATTGTCGGTCAGGGCTCCTCTGCTGAGCAGTGCTACCACTCAATTGTACAAATTCATAAAATCAAACGGCAACCCCCCTTTCGAGGGTCCGGCCACAGCACATTAATTGGGAATGAACTTGAACAGGCCCCCTCCTCGGGTCATGACATAGAGCTCGCCTACAGCATCTTCACCAAAGCTCGTCACAAAACTACCCGGTGGACTGAGCAAGGGCCATTCTGTTTGGTCTGTGGGTTGACCGTTCTGGTAACGGAAACTCTTCACAAATCCCGCGCAAAAATCTGCATAGAAATACGTGCCTCGCAGGTCCGGCTTGACGGATCCCCGATACACATACCCGCCTGTCACTGAACAAGCCCCATTGAGGTGAGGATAATCGAGCACCGGCAACGTAAGGCTGCCAGGGTTACAATTGCTGGTGGGGTTGAAACAAAGAGTTCCTTCCATCAACCGCCAGCCATAATTGGCCTGACGCCCCGCGTTGGGGGCAACGGCGACATCGATCTCTTCTCTCGCGCTCTCTCCCACATCACCGATATAGAGGTCGCCTGTTGTGCGGTCAAAGGAGAAACGCCACGGATTCCTTAAGCCCAGGCTCCAGATTTGTTGCGCGCCGCCGACGAGGACGAACGGATTGATGATGCCATTACTGCAGGCACCCCCTGTATCGGGATTGAGTCGAAGGAGTTTCCCGAGCAAGGAAGATAGATTCTGCCCGTTGTTGTTCGGGTCCGCGCCACTTACTACATTACTTCCTCCATCGCCGACGCCGGCGTATAGACATCCATCCGGGCCAAATGCCAGCATGCCGCCGTTGTGATTTGAAAAGTTCGGATGTGCCACCGTAAGAAGGGTCACGGCCGAAGAAGAATCCGCGAGGTTTGGGTCCGTGATATTTCTCAGGTAACGAGCGATGACAACGTTACCGGCGGTGTTCGTGTAA
>Ga0187894_10004710_pt1 | contig 14445 bp, 9 predicted proteins | sample GBC1701081metaG_FD_136650 | JGI IMG/M metagenome (GOLD analysis project Ga0187894, IMG submission 136650) | White microbial mat communities from a lava cave in the Kipuka Kanohina Cave System on the Island of Hawaii, USA - GBC170108-1 metaG ...
CAGGACATCTCGGTTGACAGGGCGGATCCCTATACGGTGCGCGTGATCGGCAAGCAAGAGATCACGAAGATGATTTCAGGAGCTACCGGCCAGGATAGGCGCCAGCTTCATCTGACGCTCAAGCTCGTGGCCGACCCGCAAAGGCGAGCGGATCGCAATCTGCGTTCAGGTTTCCTCGTCGCCTCGATCGACTATCGAGAGCTGGGGCGAGAGATGGGGCAGACCGCCGCCGGCGCGGCGATCACACCATCACGGTAGTCGCTTTTTCGTCCTTACATCATTCAATCGCAGTGGAGGAAGATATGATTCGTCATGCGCGTCGTATTGCGGCTTTAGCTTGTCTTGTCTCTGCTCTTGCCTTCTCCGCTCCCGTGGCGCAGGGGCAGACGAAGGCGAAGCGCGATCGGAAAATAGAGAAAGAACAGAAACCCACCCCGGCTTCGGTCGCTCTCGTCGAGCCGCCCGGCGCCGATTACCTCTCGGGCGAGGCGAATGTCGCGGTGAGCAGCAACCAAAATCCCGTCATCCGGCTCGGTCTCTCGCCGAACGGGGCGACGATCATCGAGTTCCCGTCGGCCGACAGGCTCTTCAACATCATTCCGGGCAACAGCAACCTCGTGACCGTTGAGGAATCGCCGACGAAGGCGACGGATCGTTTCATCATCGCGCGTCCGGGGGACGGATTCGCCTCTCCGGCGACGATGGCGAACGCTCGCCGCGCCCCCGCCACCTCAGTTCTGGTGCAGATGCAATCCGGCCTGGTGATCACCTTCCTCTTCTATCCGGTGTTGCAGTTGTCCGAGCAGGCGCATCGCGTGGTGGTCACCTATGACCGCAATGAAGTGATGGCGGCGCGCCGCGCCGCGGGCCTCGCGGTCAATCTCGATACCACGGAGGAAGAGAGGCTGCGTACCACATCAATGCGCGTCTCTCCGTCGCCTGCCGCGGTCCCGGATGAATCGGCGCCCGCACGCACAAAAATGCCAGGCGCGCCCAGGAGGGTGGGCGATACGGCCGAGATCGACACATCGCAACCTCCAGAAAAATTGGCCGAAAAATTGGCGGCAAAGCGTGATGACAGGGTCGACGATCCCGCTCGCGCGACCAGCCTCGCCCTCACCGAAGCGACAAAGTCGCCCCGGAGTTTCAAGAAATGGTCCGATTCGGTGCATGGCCTTTCGCTCTCGGTCTCGTCGATCCGGGAACTGAATAAACGCTCACATCTCGTGGTCGTCGCGGCTCGCAACACAAAGGATAAAGAGGCGCGCATCCTTCCCGATCAGCCGGAAATCTACCTCGAGACGCTCGACGGCAAGGGCAAGCCGCTTCAGATAGATGTGGTCAGAAAGATCGCGACGGACACGACGGCGACAGGAGAGGTCATTCCCGTGGGCGCGACACGGTACTACGCGATCGTCTACGAGGCTCAGGTATTGGGCGTCAGGCAACGATTGCGCGTCGTCGTCGGCCAGACTATTGCGGCTGACGAACCCGCGACCGTGAACCTGACCTCGTCAAATCGCTAGCTCTGGCAATCGTTAGCCTGCGGAAGGAGGAGTCGAGATGAATTCCAACAGAAATAACGGCTGGCGCAACGGCGCAATCAGCGTTACGGAGCTCAATACCGGAGACGCGCCTGGGCCTGCGCACTCAAATGAAGATCAGTTCGCCTACATCCCCTTCGATGATGAGGCTGACAGGGCAGAATCTCCGGGCCAGCCACAGCATCGCGCTCGCCGCCGGCGCAAGCGTCTGGCCGGCGTGTTGCTTTTTCTCCTGGTCCTGATCGTCGCGGGGGCCGGCCTGTGGATGATGTCCGGCAGCAACAAGACGAAGATCAACGTGCCGGTGCGTGACAATACCCGGGGGATCGATCCATCGGCGGCGCGTAACAATGATGACGTGACGGCGCAGGCCATCGACGAGGTCCGGGGCGCGATCGCGACTCCGGCGTCTCCCGTGAGCGCCTCTACGCCGCCAGCCACGGCAGCAACAGGGGCAACAGGGGCAACGGGGGCAACGGGAACAATCGTTATGTCCACGACGCCGGTCACAGTGCCGCTGGAGGGAGTCGGCGGCACGGTCTCACCAGCCACGACAGAGGCGGCCACAGGGCAACGAGGTAGCGCATCTTCAGTACAGGCGGTAACAAAACCGGGGGGAGTTGTTTCCGAGCGAAATCCCGAGCGCTCGATCCGCTGCGCTCCCATACCCGCGCCTGCCTCGGCGCGTCAACCTACCCTCGGCGCGTCCGCGAATACAAATCTGCCCGAGCGCGTTGCGCCTGCTCTGCTCAGGCGTATCGAGCCTCGTGTCGTATTGCCGTCGTTCGGCGCGATGCTTCCGGTGAGAACACTGGGAGCGCTCTATACGTTGCGCCAGAGCCTTGTGCGCTTTGAACTCCTGCGCGACGTGCGCGGGGAAGGTTGGCAAATGAAGAAGGGCACGGTGCTCGTCGGCCAACAGCAGGGGAGCGAATATGACCGGGCTTATGTGTCGCTCATGGGCCTCATCGATCCCGAATCAAAACGATTCGTGAAGGTGACTGGCGAGGTCCTGGGTCCGGACGGCGCCCCCGGATTGCAGGGCAAGCGAAGACAGGTCAGCAGCCGGTGGGCGCGCGTTCTGGGGCGCGTGGCGACCAGCGCCGTCTCACTGGGGCAGGCTGCGCTCTCGCGCGGAAACACGACAACCGTCGTTCTGCCGGGCGCGGTCGCGCCGGAGCTCTCCTCCGGCTTCAACGTGACCAGCCGCCGTGAGTTTGTCGAGGTTCCCGCCGCCACTCCGGCATTCGTGATGATCACGGACCTGCCCAGAGAGGCGCAGGGCGTGGACGCCGAGCCCGGTGCGGAGAGCAAAGAGAATGCCCTGACCGACGAGGATCTCGCCCGGCTGCTCGAATCGGGCTCGCCGGAGAGGATCCGCGCTGCGATACCCCGGATGAGTCCCGAGCTGCGGCAGATCGCCGAGGCCGTGTTGAGGGAGCCGGGAAAATAATATGCAGCCGAAAGACTCCGCCAGAGAAAGCATCGATCCCCGCCAGGCGCTCGAACGCGGAGGCATTGACGCGCTCGCTCGATTGCTCGCCGGCGCCGGCTACATCATCCAGCGCCGCGTTCTCACCGATCTGGCGCACGCGCTCCGGAGCCGCAAACCGTTGCTCGTCGAAGGGCCGAGAGGAGGCGGCAAGACGGCGCTGGCCGAGAGCCTGGCCGGAAGCTGCAATCTGACGACTTTTTACCTGCAGGGAATGGACGATTTAAATCTGGCCGACGTCCTCTACTGCTGGGATCGGGAAGCGCAGACGCAGATGGTGCGGCAGAAACTGGCCGCCGGAATCCCGCTCGCAGAGGCGCAAGGAAAGCAATTCGCGCGCGAGTACCTGATTCTGGGCGAGGCGCTCGGAGCATTCGATTACGCGGCTTCGCACGATGACATCCCGGTCTTCATTCTCGACGAAGCGGACAAGCTGACGGAGAAGATCGAGGACATGCTGTTGCAGCTTCTCGGGCGCGGCTGGGCGCACGTGCCGCGATTGGGAAACCTCGGGGCGCCAGATCCCTCCGCGTGGCCGATCGTCGTTTTGCTGTCGAACGACATTCGCCATGACCTCAGCGCTCCGCTGCGTTCGAGGTGCCTCTACACCTGGCTCGATCCGCCGACGCCGAAAGAAGAGGTGAAGATTTTGCATGCTCGCGTACCGGATGCTTCACCCGACCTGGTGCGCGGGGTGGCCTGGCTGATCAATTACATCCGGCGCGACATGCTCTCGGTTGTAGACAAGCCATCCTTGCGCGAGTCGATCGATCTGCTGGAAGCGTTCGCCAGAGACGGCATCGAGGCGGTTACCGCGGACGTGATCGACGAGTACGCGTGCTTTCTGGGCAAGCGGAACAAGGACCTGTCCAATCTCCGGAAGGGATTGGCGCGCCTGGAGTCTGCGGCGCAGCGGACAGATCGTGAGATCGACGAATGGGTGAACTGGGCCTTTGCAAACGAAGACTGCGTGCTGGAGAGAGCGGCGTGACGCCCACTACAGGAGGGCAAATCTATGTCAAACAGATGGAAACATGCGCCACTTATTGTCGCCGGCGCAACGACCGTCCTGGTCGTCACAGCAATGCTGACAGCAAGCTATTTCAGGCTGCGCGCGGTCGATCCTCGCGTGACGATCGAGTTCGGCCAGAATGTGACGGCAAAACAAGCGCAGGGCAGTCAAAACGGCATTGCCACGAACATGGACGGTGAAGTCTCCCGCACCGCAGACCGCATCGGCGAAGCGACGGCTCTCGCTCTGGCGGCGGGTCTCTACGCCGCGACCGAGCAACTCCGGGGAAGGACTCCGCGTGGAGTGGGAGACCTCGTTGCCGGCGTCTCGTCAAAGGGTCTTCTTCCTCCGGGGCTTGCGCCCACCGAAGCCGAAGGAACTCTTGTTTCGGCTTATGGCGCCGTCTCGATTCGTTATCGTCCTGCTCCTCTTGCCATCGAGATCGTCTCGCTCGGCAAAACCGTAGAGTATGGCCCCGCGTTGATCGTGCGCGTGCCGGATGAATCATCGGACAGAGGCGAAACAAAGCTCTACATCGCCGGGAGCCTCGAGGAAGTGAAAGCGCCCGCGCCTTTCGCGCCCGCGGCTGAAGTGATTGCTCTGGGCTGGTCGCCCGAACGCCTGCGCTCGCTCAGGTAGCGCCGGATGAGGTTGCCATGTCGCTCGACCATTTCTTTAAAAGACTCGACTCCCGCTACAGGATTCCGCGTCCGGCAAACGCATTGCATCTCGATGCGTACCAGGCGGGTTTTCGGGTGCTGCGTGACGCCGGCGAGGGGGCGGCGCTTGTCGCTGCCGGCATCGCCACCTCATTTGTGCTGTGGAAGATCGCCGATCTGATCCAGGCGAGTTTCGAGACGCGCCTCTACTTCATCGTCGGGATGGGCATTGTCGTGCTCGTCGGCCTGGCTGAAGCCTCGACCCTCGTGATTCCCTACTACCGTATCTCGCAACGTCTCACACATGGCTCGGCGCGCTGGGCGGACGTGGGGACGCTCAAATCCCTGGGACTCGCGCACGATACTCGCCGGCTTCTGCCCGCCGGCGCGCTTCGCCTGGGAAGACTCACGCACAGGTATGATCTGGCGCTACCGTTCGAGAACGTCTTGCGCCACATCGCCATCTTCGGCCCTCCAGGTTCGGGCAAATCATCGAGCTTCATTATGTCGATGACGAAAGATTGGGCGAGGAACGGGTCGGCAATCTTCCTCGACCCGAAAGGTGAGTTGTTCAGGCATACGGCGCGTCACTTCAAACGCGTCTACCGCCTCGACCTGGCCGATCCGAGATACTCTGACCGGTGGAACTTCGTCCCCGCCTGCAAAGGCGACGGGGAGCTGGCGCATGAAGTCGCCAGTATCGTGGTCGGCTTCGATGCGAACAAGAACGTCGGCTTCGATCCGTTCTGGCCTCAGGCGGAGACCGCGCTGATGACCGCGCTCCTGCTGCACCTGCCGCAGATCGCGGAGAATCCGACTCCTCCGATGGTGGCGGAGTTTATCGCCGGCCGCGGCTTCGACGAAATCAACCATGAGATGAGGGAATCACCGGACACCGAAGCCCGCGTCCAGTGGGGGATCTTCAAAAAGGCGGACAGGGAAAAGACGCAGGGAGGCGTCTTCGTCGGCCTCGGTACGAAGCTCGCTCCCTTGAGATCGCCTCATGCAATGGCCGTCATGCAGTCTGTCACGGACGAAGAACGCGAGCGTGGCGTCCGTGAGATCGATCTGCACGATCTGCGCAAGCCCGGCACGGGCATCTACGTGATCGTCCCCGAAGGCGACGCGACACGCTACCGGATCGTGCTCTCGATCCTGTTCGGTCTGGCCGCCAGCGTCACGCGCAAGACAAGCCATGATGAGAACGGCGCTCCGGTGCTGCTCGCATTGGACGAGGCCGGAAACATCCCGCTCCACAATCTGAGCGAGGCCCTCGGAGTCGGTCGCGGGCGAAGATGCGGCATCGTGCTCGGTTATCAGAATATCGGGCAGCTTTATAAACAGCACGGCAGAGACGGCGCACAGGCGGTATTAGGCTCAATCGGCACGATGATTTACCTACCCGGGCTGGATGCCGAGACTGCTCAGTATGCGGCTAAAAGGATCGGGCGCACGACTGTCATGCAGCACACGAGCGTCGATGCGACTGGGGACGTCTTCGATAACGAACGCCTCTCCGAGACCGGGCGCGATCTGCTCGACGCGGCGGAGCTGCGGCAGATGCCCGAGTACACTCAGGGAGTGGCGATCGCCGGCTCGGCCCCGCCCGTCAAATTCGGTTTTCTGCCCTGCAGCAAGACGGGCGCCCTCGCCCATCCGCTGCCACGCGACATCGCTCAGCCGGTATCACTAGCAGACGCTGAAGCCGCATTTGCAATGCGCCGGGCTGGAGAGGTGAATGAAGAGACGACCGAGAGCCCAATCGAACAGACCACACCGGTCAGCGTCGCGAGCGATGAGATTTACCCCGCCTTCGATCTGGACGCCGATCCGGGCAGCGCCCGCGGAAGCATCGATTCCATGATCGATTCCCTGCTCAATTCCTTGCCCTCCACCGAAACAAAGACGGCGTCAAACCCGCTACCCCTGACGCCCGGTCACATTGCTCCTGTTGATGCGAACTATGATGTGAACTCCACTCTGGGGAATCTCTCACTGCGCAACTTCGGAGAGACCGCCGGCGCAGGACAACCGGCGAGCGCCGGAAAGGGGGCGGGAGAGTGAATCAAACCATCAACACACGGCGGCTGCGGATGTCTTTCGTGGCGTTCGGCGCATCGCTCGTCGCGCTCGTCGTCGTTTACGCATCCGACACCCTGATGGAAGCCTGGCGTGAGCGCCAGCAGACGCCGCGCCTCGCCGTTGACAGCCTGGTCAAAGCTCTCCGTACTCATCACAAGCAAACCGGGCGTTTCCCCTCGGATTTCCGCGAGCTGGAGGCCCGCGTCTGGAAACACAGGAACGCTCCCGACTTCGGCGCCGGCAATCGCAGCCTTTCAGTCGCCAACTACTACTACATCTACCACCAGGTCGATGCCCACACCTCGACGATCTGGATCATTCCCACGGGCCCACGACGCGACGAGGGCGCGACTCACTTTCTGCTGCTCACACCGGGCAACCTGCGCCGCTGGAAAGGCGCGCCCCTCTCGCTCGACGAGGCGAAGAATCTTCCGCCGGTACCGCAGTACCGCGAGATGGCGCTGTTCGGGCTTACCGAACAACAGCCTATAGAACTTGGGAGGAGGAAGTCGTAGGAGGTCAACTATTCCATTTAAACCGAGGACGGTTATGGATGGAGCTTGCGAGTAACTTTTGTTCCCGCGTTCGGCTTGTTGACGGTAGCCCGGCTCGCGATTACACGAGCCGCGTTAATGTCGGCATTACGAGTATGCCCGCAAACCCGACATTGGAATTTCGATTGAGAGCGACGATTGGATTTGGAGATATGGCCACACTCGGAACATTCACGGCTGGAATTACGTGCGTCGACGGTTATAACCAGAACGCCCCCGACCTTGGCCTTGTATTCAACAAACGCTCTCAATTGCCCGAACGACCAGTTATGCAATTCTCTTCGTTGCTTACGTCCAGCCCTGACCCTCGCGCGAATACCTTTCAAGTCTTCGATGGCGATTCCGCGATTTGTGCGTTGCGCTTTGTCAACGATTTGCTTGCTGATCGTGTGGTTGAGATTCTTCGCGAAGTTCGCTTCCTTGCGTCTGCGCTTCTTCAAAAGTCGTCTGGCCGATTTCGTCCCTTTGCTTTGGAGTCTGGATCGAAGCTTTCGGTGTCGTTTTCTCAGATTGCGAATATGCGATCCCGTAAAACTTTGTCCGTCCGAGTCGGAAGCGACGCGGGCGATTCCGAAATCCACTCCGAGAAAACCATCCGGTTCGTTGGTTGGTGGCTCAATGGCGTTGACCGTGGCGAAAAGAAACCACCTGCCTTTGCGCAAGACAAGGTCAGATTCGCCCTGTCTCGACCGAAGCAACTTGCGCTGCTCTTCCCCGCAAGTAAAGGGAATGTTTTGACGGCCCTCGGTAGTCCAGATCGAAACCGCCCCCTCTTTGTATTTCAAAATCCGGTCGTCGAAGGCGATGGAGCCGTCTTTACGGAAAACGCGTTGCTTGTTCCTGTCCAGTTTATAGGCGTCCGCGACCTTCGCGATCAGGCGAACGACGACTTGAGCCGAAAGGCCGTATTGCTCGCGGATAGTTTGATAGGTGAGCTTGTGAATCTGGAACTGGCCGAAAGTTTTACTCTCCCAAGCAAGGCGAGAGATTTCATTGGCCGCAGCGTTGGCCAATTCAAGCGTTTCGCGAAGAGCCGTGGTTTGCTCCAAATTGGGTTTGAGTTTAAGGCCAATGGTCAATCTCACATAACAATGATATCAAGAATTTTTCTATACTTGAAGAAAATGATCGTCTCGAAGACTCGGCGGTCTCAAAATTTCTCTCCACTCAGGCTGACGGAGATGCTCGCTATGGATGGAGTCCTTTCGAGGTTTTAGATGAGTCATGCGCGCCGTGGTCAAGGTCAAACAGAGCCAGGGGCAAACGGCCTCTAACGCGACTCGCTACATTGCCGAGTCCAAGCTCAACCCCGAGCGCGAGGGCGAGCGCCCGCGCCCGCTGTTTACAAACAAGGGCCATGACAACCTGACATATCGCAGAGCCGATGGTTTCCTGACCGGCGGGGCCGGCGCTCCAATCAAGAGCGATCTCATTCACTTCTCGGTCAGCTTCTTGAGTGAAGATTTCGAGGCCCTCGGCTCAGGTGACGAGGAACGCAAACAGCGCCTGCGCGAAGCCGCCCGCGAGGCGATGGATGAATTCAGATCCGATCTGCGCGTAAACGACTGGCGATGGGTTGCGGGCATTCACCTCAACACGCCTCACCCGCACATTCATTTCCTTGCTTTCAAAGAGGTCACGGGCGACAGGGGAAAGCCCCGCCGGCTGGGAAGAATTCCGAAGCGGCTACTCGCATATCAGGAACGAGGTACTGACGGCGCGATCGCGGCGGTCGAGGGGAAGCTCGGAGAACACTTCGTTACGGCGCTCGATCGTGCGCAGCAGCGAGCGCGTGAAGATGCTCCGGAAAGAGAGGGACAGGACATGGCTCAAACCCTGTTGTCCAATACGCTCGAATTCGACAGCCCGCTCGTCCACCAGGGGATCGAGTACCGCACGGTGGAGAACTTCTACCAGGCGATGAAGACCCCGAGGGAAGATATCGAGACGCGGCGTAAGATCGCAGCCGCATCACCCGGTGAGGCCAGGGTGTTGGTCGAGCAGGAGAAGGTGCGACCGGACTGGCCGGAGATCCGGCTTCAGGTGCTGGAGACAGCGCTCAGGCACAAGTTCGCTCCGGGCACTACCTGGCACGACAGACTGATGACGACCGGAGAACGAGAGATCAGGGGCGAAAGCGCCAGCGATCACCTCGGCCCGTTGCTGATGAAGATACGCAAAGAAGGCAGAACGCCGTCTATCGAAATATTGCTGGAAGCCAACCGGCGCAACCCTTCGCCCGCCGGACGTGAAATCGTTCAGGAACTCATCCTGCGCGGCCCTGCCCACGAGCCGGACAGTCCTCCGGAAGTGCTCGACAACATCCGCGAAGCTCTCAAAAACCGGCAATTGAATGATCCCTACTACAGCTCCCAACCCGGCAAGGCTGACTGGCTCGGAGAACACAGCCAGGAGCTGCGGGATATCTACGAGCGAGGGGCGACGATCAAAGACAATGTCCTGGTCATTCCCGCCGAAGAACATGAACTGAACAACCTGACTGCCGACCGCGCGCCATTCATCAATGAGCTTCGTTACGCGCACAAGCAAATACGCGATCCGCAGAAGGCCACTGAATTCTACACGCTCGCCAGGACGATTGCCGGCAAGACCGCCAATACGCAAACAGAGATTGAATTCTTCAGTTATTACTATGACCTGACTACAAGAGAAAGTGGGGACGAAAATGGGCGCAGGCTGGAGAGGCGTGAAGCGGAAGCCCGCGCTGACGCTCTGGACCTGACGCTCGACAAGATGCGAGAGATGGCTCCTGTCATGGAGGCATTGGAAACCCACCTCAGCATTGAGGCGCAAAAAGCCCACCTCGTCGATTCATTCGAGGAGATTTGCGAGGTCGAGGCGGCGAGCCGGTATGATGATGAAGAAGAGCACATGCCTGGCCTGCCCGGCCTGCCTGGCCTGGAGGCCCCCGAGCCTGACAACATGGATGAAGAGGCCGTCCTGAACGATGCGCACGAAGATGAGCGTGAGAGCGAAAGGCGGGAGCCGGAAGGATCCGTCGTGTTCAACATCTCCGCGCGCAAAGTGGACCTGAGCGATGAAAGCCTTCGCTTTCCCGCCGGGTTGACGTTTGAGGAGAGAAAAAGCCTCGTCGCAGTCCACCTGCCGAATCTCGATGCGAAACTCGAAAGCGGCAGGCCCCGAATAGCAGCCCTCGGCGACATCAATCAGATGGTGCAGGAGTGGAACCGGAACCTGCCGGAAGACAGGGCGGCGGCGCAGAAGGAGGCGGACAAAAACCATTGCATCGGCTCTTTCCTCAAAGCCTATACGAACGAACGGCTCAGGGACCCGGAGACGCGGGCGCTCAACGCTACGGAAGCATTTCGAGATGCGCATGAACGAATCACAGAGGCCCACGCCCCCGAAGAACTCAATCAAGCAGCCAATCAGATTCTGCGGGGCAGCGATCTCAGTTGGCGAGCGCGCGCTCTGCTCTTTTTCGGTCGCGCCCCGGATCATCACACGCCGGAGATGCGGGAGCTGCGCTACTCCTGGGGGCTCAGCCGCGACGAGCGGGCCGCATACGCGAAGGCATTACACGAAGGAAAGCGAGAGCCGTCGCCCGTCCTTGAGAAGATGCTCGCGGATCTGGAGTCGCGTACGACCGCGCGGGGGATCCGTCACTACCGAGCCTCGATCATCAACCGAGAGATGCAAAATCCCGGCAAGCTCGATCTGCACGGGATGCGCCAGCGGTTGCCGACCTACGAATGGGATTACCTGTTCGGGAAGATCGGGGAGAAAGAGAAGGACCTCTCGGGCAGGCATCTTTCCCTGCGTGAGAGCGCCCCCGAACTCGATACTTCCAGCCCGCCCCCGGTTCGGGTTCCTCCGGGCAGCGAATCGTTTCAACAGTACTCGGCAGCCGTGGCGGAGATAGAGCAGCGGTTGCTCAATGAAGCGATCGAGCAAAAACAGCCTGTCGATAAAGGCGGAAACGAGATAACGCAAGCAGAGGGGTTGCTCGCGCGCGAAGACAGGCTCAGGATTCGCGCCATCGCCGGCGGCCTCGCCTGGGAGCGGCTCGAACCACAGCGGATCATGACGAGCGACCCGGCGGTGATGAAACTCCTCTCCCTCGGCGAAGCTGTTGCGCAACTGCGGGATGAGACGCAGCCGCGGGCGCGGGAGGCGGCCCGGCAAGTCGATGAGTTCATCAGGTCGCGTGGCCTCGACCGGTTCGCTGAAAGGAAGACAGACCATTACTATCGCGGCGATCAGATTCCCAGTGGCGAGGTGGAGAAACTCTCGCCCGATGACCAACGAGCATTTGTAGCGCTCGAAGCGCATGCCGGCGCAACCCTTGGCGAGTTGAAAGCCAGATTCGGCCGCATCGATAAGATCAGACTGGAGATCGACGAGGCCCGCAACAGGAAGGGAGATCCGGGCACGCGCAAGGACGCCAATGGAACCGGAAAACATGCGCCGGCGCAAACCGCCGATCGCGCCGCCGGCGCAAATCAAAAAGACTCTCTTCCGGAGCGCGATGCGCCCCTCGACCGGGAACGTTTGAACGATCGACGCATTCTCGGCGACATGATCATCGCGCATGCGCTGGCGGACTGCGCCGTGCTCGATTATGAAACGGCGCGAGACCACGGGCATACATTCCGGTTCGACATCCGTGACGAGAGCCTCCAGGCAAATCGCAAAATCTCGGATCTGGATGTCCACAGGCGAGCCGGCGCTCGCGCCGCCCGCGCCGCCGATGAGCGCGGCGCTGAGCGCAAGGAGGATCGCCTCGCAATTCGTGGCCAGGTATCCGAAGCAGACATCCATTACCACTCGACGACTCTCGCAGAGCACAGCAAAAAACTCGACAGCCTTGTCAATAAGCTTGAATCTAACGCGAAGGATGCCCTCGATGCCTACCGGCACGCCCGGCAGCTCGCCGTGGGGGTGATCGAGAAATACCAGAAACGAGAGGAACCGCTTCCGGCGCCGCTGGTCAGGCGCGAAGCTCTCGTTGAGGCTCAAGACGAAGCCATCAAACACCGGTTCGCCGATCACACTGAAAAGTTCGAACGGCTGCGAGTCGCGCATGCAGAGGAACACGGCCAACCGGCTCGTTCGGACCAGGAGGCGGCGCGGCTCGCGGCGCAGGTATTCACCGCCGGCGCCGAAGCGCATGCCCGGGAAGAACGCGCCAGGAGATTCGACGAGACGCGCCATCTCCGGCAGTGGGAGATCGGGGATGAAAATTTCTCTCTGGCCGAGATCGACCGCCGCGTCGAACGGTTAACCGATGCGGCTGCGGTGTTCGGCAGGTACGAGCTTCACCTGGATCCGGGCGCGCGCAAGGCGTCGAGCGCGGAGATCGAGCGTCTCGGCCGTGTCAGACAGGAAGTCATCGAGAAGACGGGGGAGCGGCAGGTCGAGATGAGAGAAAGTGTAAGCGAAGCGCATAAACTCCTCGACACCCTCGCCCACGCTTACGGTCGCGAAACCACTCTGCGCGAACAATCGGGATTACCTGTGCCTGCTCCTCAATTCACGCGCGAGGAACTCGAACGCGCCTCGGACAATATCGAGACGGCTCGTGACGCCGCAGCCTTGCGGCAAGTGAGCGTCTTCGAAAGGCAGTTCAACGCATACGCCGATCCGAAGGAACGATTCAAGCCGGTTGAAGGGTGGGGCCGCGCTCCGGCCCGCGCGCTCGTGGCGGAGATCTTCCACCGCGAAAGTAATGAGCGCCTCGTCGCCTTCGAGCAACGTGGAGAGATTCAGCCGCTCCTGGTTGAGACGACCGACGGCCGCCTCATTACTCACAGACTGCAAGATACCGGGCCGAAGTCGCTCATCGAGCAGATCGCCCGCCCGCTCGTCGAGACCCAAGCGCAGCGCGAACTGCGCCACGGCGTCGAGGCGGCCTTCGCTCAGTATGAGAACCGCTTGAAAACTGATTTCGACGAGACCCGTTCCTACCTGGAGGCGGCGCGGGAGATCGCCTCTGCTCAGGCAGTCGAGCGAACCTCGCGCGCCGGACACGAATTGCCCGAGCCGGAACCCATGCTGACGCCGAAACAGGCGATGACGATCGAGATCCATGCTGAACGCCAAACCGACCTGAATGAGAGGGAACATCTCTTGACCCTGGCGCGAGGAGAAGCGCGAGGGTCTCATTTCGACTCCCATTTGCATACACACTCGCCCGAACCGCATGCCGCGCGTGAAGTCGCGCCCGGCATCGAACGCGGGCGCTGACGAGAAGAACCGGAAAGGGGAATCTATGGATACGAAAAACAATTATCGCCCGCTCTCTTCGCAAACATCCTCGCTGCGCCTCTACGAAGACGACTATGAAGAAATATCGAGGACCTGCCGGGAGAGCGGCCACAAGCCCGCCGAAGAGATACGCGATCTGGTCAGCGAAGCCTTGAGCGCGCGCCGCAACCGGATATCCGGCGTAGACGAGATCATTCAGAAACTCAATCAACTCCTTGAACAGAACCAGCAGCTCGCCGAGCAGAACCGGCTGGCGACCGAGAGATATGAGCAACTGGAGGAGCGAAGCGCCGGGCTGAAACAGGGTCTGATTCAAAACCTGCGCGAGTTCTATGCGATCCTCCTTGAAACGCTCTCCGCCTCCATTGGCGCGAGGCGCCTGGCCTGGAACTACGTAGCCCACACGGTACTCAAACAAACCGGATTTAACGATGAGGAGATTAAACAGAGATATGAGGCCGAGAAGAAAGCCTGGATTGACGAGAAAGACAACATCGCCAGGGCTCTCGAAGAAGCGATCAAGAAGATGCCGCCTCAAAAGTGACACGCCCGGTGATAGGTCCATGCGTGCGACACAATCAGCCGCAGCGACCGGGTAAGGAGTAAAGGAGAAAACACGATGCTAAAACTCAATCTCAACTCGACCGAAGGCGACAGAGCATCAGAGATTCGCACACGCTTTAAAAATGCTTATGAGCGGATCGCGGGCAGTGATGACTATGCGAGGAATCAGAACAGCCTCCGGTTAATTCAAACCTGCGTAATCACCGTAAGCGCCGGCGCGACCGGCTTCGTGAACGCGTTTGCTCACCGGGAACGCCTGGGATGGGTAGGCGCGAGTCTTCTAGCGATC
>Ga0187894_10004711_pt1 | contig 14441 bp, 13 predicted proteins | sample GBC1701081metaG_FD_136650 | JGI IMG/M metagenome (GOLD analysis project Ga0187894, IMG submission 136650) | White microbial mat communities from a lava cave in the Kipuka Kanohina Cave System on the Island of Hawaii, USA - GBC170108-1 metaG ...
ATCTCGCGGCCGACGAGCGCATTGAAGAGGGCGGACTTGCCGGCGTTGTTGGGCCCGACGATGCCACAGACCAGATAGCTGTCGCCGCCGGCCGAGCGCGGCAAGAGGTCGCGCTCGAGCAGGTCGAGCGCGCGCCGCGCCGCGCTCTGTCGCGCCGCCAGCGGCAGCACCAGATCGCGAGCGTGCTGCAGCTTCGCCGCCAGGCCAGCGGGCGCCGGGGGAGCCGTCGACATCGGCCGCGTTTTACGGGCCCGCCGACGGCCGCGCAAGGCGCGCAGACTGTGATTGCCTTTCGCGGCCGCGGCGGGTTATCGAATGCTGGTGCGCAAGCACACGATCCTCGCCGTCCTGTTCTCGTTGTCGTGTCTCGCCGGCTGCGGCGGCGACGATTCCGAACCCGTCGCCACGGTCGTCGTGCCACCGACCAGCGCGGAGGTTCTCGCCGCCGGGGCGTACGGCGTCGGCGTGACCACCGTAATCTTCACCGACACCAGCCGCGAAACGATGCCGAATCGCGGCCAAGCGGGCTCGCCGAGCCGCCGCCTCGTCACCGAGATCTGGTATCCGGCGGCGAAGGTCGCGAACCAGCCGGCAGAGGGACAGCGCAACGCCGAGTTCGACGGAAGCGGCGGCCCCTACCCTCTCATCATCTACAGCCACGGCTTCTCCGACCTGCGCATCGGCGGCGCCTACGTCGGCAAGCACCTCGCCAGCCACGGCTACATCGTCGCCGCCGCCGACTTCCCGCTCACCAACTTCAACACACTCGGCGGGCCGAACGGCGCCGACCTCGTCAACCAACCCGGCGACGTGAGTTTCCTGATCGACAGCCTGCTCGCCGGCGGCGAGCAAAACCGCTTCGCCGGCGCCGTCGACGAAGACCGCATCGGGCTCGCCGGGCTCTCGTTCGGCGGCGCCACGACGTCGCTCGCGACCTTCCACCGCGACCTGGGCGACCCGCGCGTGCGCGCGGCGGCGACACTCGCCGGCGGCGGTTGCAACTTCAGCGAGAAGTTCTACAGCTTCGCCTCGGTGCCGCTGCTCATCCTGCACGGCGACATCGACGGGATCGTCCCCTATCCCGAGAACGGCGTGTACGGCTACGGCATCGCGCGCGCGCCGAAGTACTTCCTCACCGTGAAGGGCGGCAGCCACACCGCGTTCAGCGAGATCGCCGCTGCACTTCTCGACCTGGTCGACAATCCGGACGCACAGGCCTGCATCGCGCTCAGCGGCGGCTCTTCTGCTTCCGACTCCGGAGAGGGTGTCGGCTTTCCCGACATCGGCGGCGAGGACGTCGGCATCATCGACGGGACCTGCGGCCGCGCCTGCGTCGGCCCGTACCCGCGCTCGATTCGCCCGCCGCGCCAGCGCCAGCTCGCCCTCCTCGGTATCCTGCCGTTCTTCGAGGCGCATCTGCGCGGGCGGGCCGACATGCGCGCCTTCCTCGAGCATCGGCTGGCAGCGGAGAACACCGACGCGACCGTCGAGTTCGTGGAGTAGCGACCGGCTGCTGCAGCGCAGGCGGCTGCTCGGAGCGGCCCTCGCCCCGACCTTCCCCGGAGAGGGCGTTTCAGGCGCTGAAGAACTCGCGCAGCAACTGCGCGGTCTCGCGCGGGTGCGACAGAGCGAAGTGGTGCCCGCCGGGGATCACGGCGGTATGCGCGTTCGGCATCGCCGCGGCCATCGCCTCGCAGCCGGCGGCGCCGATGACGGTGCTCGCCGCGCCGCGCACGACCAGTGCCGGACAGCCGACGCGCGCCAGCAGGTGAGACAGATCGGCGACGCGGCTGCCCTCGAGCGCGAGCACGCGGCGATCGAAGCGCAGCGACCATTCGCCCGCTGAGCGCTCGACGACCGCGTAACGTGCCAGCCGATCGCGCCGCGCGGGCTCGATCGCTTCGTTGGGAGTGACGCGAAAGGACGCTTCCGCTTCGGCGCGAGTTGCGTAGACGCGCTGCGCGCGGCCGGAGCGCGCGGCGGTTTCGCCGGCGCCACGCCAGCGGTCGACGCGTTCCTGGCTGAGCCCGGCCATGCGGGTATCGAGCAGCGCGACGCGCGCGACCCGCCCGGGATGGTGTGCCGCCAGCCAGACCACGACGCGGCCGCCCATCGAATGGCCGACCACGGCGGCGGGGCGCGGCTCGACGCCGTCCAGCGACTCGACCAGATCGGCGGCGAAGTCGTCGATCATGTAGGCGTCGGCCCACTCGCTCTCGCCGTGGCCGCGCAGATCGGGCGCGATCAAGCGGTGTCCGGGCAGCAGCGGCACGAGAGCCTCCCACCAGCGCGACAGCATTCCGGCGCCGTGGATCAGGAGGACGGGAGGGTCGGCCTCCCCTCCCCAGACCAGGCAGTGGAGTTTCCCGGCGCGCAGCGATCGCGGCTCCATCAGACGAGTTCTTACTCTCGCACGACGCCGGGAAGCCAACCGGCTCGGCCCGCAGCGGCGCTCTCCACAACTCGCTTCGAGTCTGTCATAAAGTTCGCCTTCCGGAGGTGACTCGAATGTCCGAACTCGCGGCGCTGGCGAAGCGCGTCCAGGTGCTCGAGGATCTCGAGGCGATCAAGCGGCTCAAGTACAAGTACTGGCGCTGCCTCGATCTGAAGCTGTGGGACGAGCTGGCGGAGTGCTTCGCACCCGACGCGAAGGTCGCCTACGGCGAGGGCCAATACACCTTCACCGGCGTCGACGCGATCATGAAGTTCCTGCGCGAATCGCTCGGCAAGGAGCGCGGCTCGGTCACGGCGCACTTCGGACATCAACCCGAGATCACCTTGACCAGCGAGACCACCGCCAAGGCGATCTGGGCGCTCGACAACTACATGTTCAACCTCGAGCAGGACCGCGGTGTGCGCATCGCCGCCTTCTACCACGACGAGTGCGCCAAGCTCGACGGCGAATGGAAGTTCGCCTCGATCGGCTACCGCTACATCTTTCACGAGGAGTGGAAACGCAGCGACACTCCGAGTCTGCACCTGGTAGCAGGCGGCTGACGCCGAATTTCGAATTCGACATTTCCGAACCAGCGGAGGTGCTTCGTGAGCGAACCCCTGACCTTTGAGGCCCCCCTGACCGTTGCGGGTCAGTTGGAGGCGCGCGCCCAGCATGCGGAGGCGGCGAACAAGGTCGCGCTCATGCACGGCGATCGGACGTGGACGTATCGGCAGTTCCGCGACCACTCGGTGCGCTTCGCGCACTTTCTCCTGCGCCGCCTCGGCAAGGTCGACGAGAATCGCCCCGGACACGTGGCGATGCTGCTGGAGATCCACCTCGAGCTGCTGGCGCTGTTCGGCGGCTGCGCGTACTCCGGTCTCACCCTCTTCGGCGTCAACACCGGGCTGCGCGGCGAGGTTCTCGCCGGGGTGGTCAATCAGTCGCGGGCGCGCCTGCTCGTCGTCGACGAGCGCCTGTGGCCCGAGGCCGAGCGGTTTCTCGGCGACTTGAAGACCGTCCCGCGCGAGAACGTCCTCGTGCTGCGCACGCAGGGAGGCGACGTTGCCGAGGAACTCGATCTCGTCGCGCGCGTCGCGGCTGAAGTCGGCGAGAAATCGCTCGACGCGCCCGCGGTCGCGCCGCAGCCAACCGACAACCTCATGGTCATCTACACCTCGGGCACGACCGGCCTGCCGAAGGGCATCAACAATAACCAGATGAAGCTCTGCATGACCGGCATCGGCGTCTCCACCAACCTCGGCCTCGGCCGCGACGACGTCGGCTATACCTGCATGCCCCTGTTCCACTCGAACGCGATGTTCGTCGGCCTGATGCCGGCGTTCTGGGTCGGCGGCGCCGTGGCCATGCGCGAGCGCTTCAGCGCCAGCCAGTTCGTCCCCGACGTGCTGCGCTACGGCGTCACCTTCTGGAACTACGTCGGCGAGCCGGTGCACTACGTCCTGTCGCATCTGGCGAAGCAGTACGGCGGCGATGTCGACCGCATCCGCGCCGAAGTGACGAACCACCCGCGCAACCGCTTCCGCTACGCCGTCGGCAACGGCGCGGCACCGCCCGACATCGACCGCTTCATGGACTGGATGGGGCTCGAGGACATGTTCGAGCTCTACGGCTCGACCGAAGCGGCGATCAGCACCTTCCGCCGTAAGGGCGACCCGCGCGGCAGCGTCGGCCTCGTGCTCGACGACGCCGTCAAGATCCTCGACGAGAAGGGCAAGGAGTGCGAGCCCGCCCAGCTGGGCGCCGACGGCCAGATCCTCAACTACGAGTTGTGCGTCGGCGAGATCTGCCGCGTCGCCGCCGATACCGGCCTCTTCCAGGGCTACTTCGACAACCCCAAGGCGAACTCCGACAAGGTCCGCGACGGCGTCTACCACTCGGGCGATCTCGGCCACATCCTCGTGCGCGACGGTCAACGCTTTCTCTTCTTCGACGGCCGCACCGACGACTGGATCCGCAAGGACGGCGAGAACTTCTCCGCCCTGCAGGTGGCGCGCCTGCTCGGCGAGCACCCCGACGTCGCCCTCGCCGCCGCCTACGGCGTCCCGTGCGCCGTCTCCGACGAGCTGGTGATGGCAGCGCTCAAGCTGCGCCCCGGCGCGAAGTTCGACCCCAAGGGCTTCTTCGATTGGTGCGAAGCGCAGATCTCGGGCGGCGGCATGGATCGCAAGTGGATGCCCGACTTCGTCCGCCTCGTCGACGACTTCGAGTACACGCAGACGCAGAAGGTCCTGGTGCGCAACCTGAAGAAAGTCCACTTCGACCTGCCGCGCGTATCCGATCCGGTGTACTGGCGCGCGCGCGGCGACGATTCGTTCAAGCCGCTCTCCAAGCCGGACTACGACAAGCTGCGGCAGCAGTTCGCCGCCGCCGAGCGCCTTCCCACGCTCGACCGATGAGGTGACATGCGGCTCTTCGATCACTTCGACTTCTTCGCCCGCACGATGCCGGCGAACGAGTTCGCGCGCTTCGGCAACCGCCGCATCACCTACGCGCAGGCACGGGCGGAAACGAATCGAATCGCACAGGCGCTGCGGCGGTCGGGCCTGGTGCCGGGGCAGCGCATCGCGCTGCTGGCGAAGAACTGCCTCGAGTTCGCCCTGCTCTACTTCGGCGCCGCCAAGGCCGGCGTCGTGCCGGTGCCGCTGAACTACCGGCTCGCACCGAAGGAGTGGGTGTTCCTCATCCAGGATGCGCAGGCCAAGCTCGTCGTCGCGCGCGGCGAGTTTGCGAAAGCTCTCGGGCCCGTTCGCGCCGAGCTCGCCGAGGTGGCGCACTGGATCGCGATCGAGACCGAGACGGAAGGCGTGCCGGCGGCATGGTCGAGCTGGGACGAGTGGCTGCGCGGCGCCGATACCTCGCCGCCCGACGTGCACGTGCTCGACGACTGGGATCTCTACCAGATGTACACCAGCGGCACGACGGGTAGACCGAAGGGCGCCGTGTTGTCACATCGCGCGGTCACTTCGAACGTGGCACAGCTCACGATGATCCCCGCAATCCGCCTCGACCCGGGCGACCCCTACCTCATCGTCGCGCCGATGTATCACGCCGCAGCCGCGGTCGCGACGTTCTTCGCCGTCAGCCAGGGGGCGACTCTCGTCATTCACGAGGACTTCATCCCCGCGCATGCGGTGCAGAGTGTCGCCGAGGAACAGATCGCCGGCATCTCGCTGGTGCCGGCGATGATCCAAGCGTGCCTGGTCGGCGTGCCCGAAGTCGCCGAGCGGCGTTACGATGAGCTTCGCTTCGTCATCTACGGCGCCTCTCCGATCGCCGAGGAAACGCTGCGGAACGCGATGCGCGTCTTCGGCTGCGACTTCGTCCAAGGCTTCGGCATGACCGAGACCACCGCCGCGCTCACGATCTTGTTGCCGGAAGACCACGAGCGTGCCCTGCGCGAAAAGCCCGAGCTGCTGCTCTCCGCCGGGAGGCCGCTGCTCGGTACCGACGTGCGCGTCGTCGGCGACAACGATGAACCGCTGCCGCCGGGCGCGATCGGCGAGATCGTCGGTCGTGGCCCGCAGTTGATGAAGGGCTACTGGAACATGCCGGAGGCCAGCGCCGAAGCGCTACGCGGCGGTTGGATGCACACCGGCGACGCCGGCATGCTGGACGAAGAGGGCTACCTCTACATCCAGGACCGGGTGAAGGACATGATCGTCTCGGGCGGCGAGAACATCTATCCGCGCGAGATCGAGAACGTCCTCTTCGAGCACCCGGCGGTTGCCGACGCGGCGGCGATCGGCATTCCGGACGACAAGTGGGGCGAGACCGTGCACGCCTTCGTCGTCCTGCGCGCCGGCCAGAGCGCGACCGCCGATGAGCTGGTGAAGCACTGCCGCCAAAGCCTCGGCGGCTTCAAGGTTCCTCGCGGCCTCGAGTTCATCGCCGTCCTACCGCGCAACCCGAGTGGCAAGGTGTTGAAGCGCGAGCTGCGCGAGCCGTTCTGGAAGGGGCGTTCGCGCCGCGTCTCGTGAGCGTGGGGAGGCTCAGTGTGTCGTCAGCGCGCCGATGCGGTCGGCGGCGGCGCCGGCGCGCAGAGGCGGATGGCGCGGCAGCGCGATGGTGAAGGTCGAGCCCTCGCCGATGGTCGACGCAACCGACACCTCGCCGCCGAGAAGAGTGACCAGACGCTTGACGATGTAGAGCCCGAGGCCGATGCCGGTCGTGGTTTCGTTCGGGCGCTCGACGCCTTGGCGGAAAGCTTCGAAGATCTGGTCGTAGAGTTGGTCGGGAATGCCGGGGCCGGTGTCGGACACGCGGAACTCGATGCGATCGCGCGGCGGATCCCAGCGCACATCGACGGTCACCACGCCGCGCTCGGTGAAGCGCACGGCGTTGTCGATCAGGTTCATCAGGATGCGGCGCAACTTCACCTCGTCGGTGTAGATCGTCGGAACGGCGACGCGGCTCGGGTAGTAGATGCGAACCGAGCGGCTACCCGGACAGTCGGTGCTCAGCTCGCCGAGAAAGTGCGAGAGATCGCATTCGACCGGTTCGACGGTCTCGACACCGAGGTCGAGTCGGCTCGCGTCGAGCAGACCGCCGATGACGTGGTAGAGGTTGGTACCCGCCACCTGAACCCGGCCGAGCACTTCGCTCTGTTCCTTCGACATCGAGCCGTAGACACCCTCGAGCATGAGATCGACGTAGCCGATGATCGACACCAGCGGCGTCCGCAGCTCGTGTGAGACGGTGGCGAGAAACGTCGACTTGATGCGGTCCGACTCCTGCGCCTTGGCGTGTGCGACGCGGAGTTCGTCGACCGTGCGTGCGAGTTGACGCGCCATCTCGCCTTTCAGATCGGCGCGGCGACGTTCCAGGCGGGTGCGATCGATGAGGTAGCCATAGAAGATCGCCGCGGCGAAGAGAAATGGCAGCCGGATCAGCGAGGGCGAATTCCACAGCGACCAACTGCCGCCGGCGGCGAGGTGACCGTAGAGATAGAAGCCGCAGAGGACGGCCGCGGCAACGGCGATCAGCGAGATGCTCTCACCTACCGCCGCGAGCAGGAGAACGAAGAAGTAGAGATAGAAGAAGTCGGCGGAGAAGTTGCCGCTGATCACCAGAGCTGCGGTGATCCAGGCGGTGTCGAAGAGGATCACGCCGACGGCGAAAGGAAAGGACAGCAGCAGCGCCCGCGGCAGAAAGGCGGCGATGACGTTCGAGGTGAGAGCGCCGGCGATCAGCAGCACCGTCGACGTCGACGGTACCGCGAAGGAACCCTCCACCAAGAGGAGGTATGCCGTCGCTACAATCAGGGTGTAGCGGAGGAGGAGAAATGCTCGCGCTTGCGTCAGGCCCACGGGGCATGGCGCAAAGCAAGAGGCGAGCCATTAGCCGTTCAACATTGCGCATCCCCTGCCGTACGCTCATCAACACCAAATTCGAACGCTGGGGCGCATTTGTGCAAGGCGCCGGTGCGGCAGGCCCCCGGCGGGGCTCAGGCCGACCGGCTGGCGGCAAACTGGCCGGCGAGGCTGCGTTCGCGCACCTTGCGCTCGCCGCGGGCGACCTGAAACAGCGCCTTGGCTCCGGTTTCGAAGCACGAGAGCTTGTTGCGGTAGACGACGCCGGTATCGAGCCCGATTTTGTATGGCAGATCGACCAGTACCTCGCGAAACGGCGTGTGGCCGAAGAGCACAGTGCAACCGAGATCGTGGGGTTGCTGGGTGAACTCCTCGCGGATCCAGATCATGTCCTCTTCGTTCTGCTCCTCGAGCCGCCTCTGCGGCCGGATGCCGGCGTGCACGAAGAGGAAGTCGCCGTCGCGATGGTAGGTGACGAGCTGCGAGAGGAATTCGCGGTGGTCTGCCGGCAGGCGTGCCGCGACTTCGGCGCCGTCGAGCCCGGCAAGGCCGTAGCTGCGCAAAGTCGGGCCGCCGCCGTTGTAGAGGAAGGCTTCGCCGTAGTGACCGCCGAGCCCGAGGAAGTCTAGGAACATGTCTTCGTGGTTGCCCTTGATGAAGACGGTGCGCACGGCTTCGCGGCGCAGGCGCAGGAGGCGGTCGATGACGCCCTTGGGCGTCGGGCCGCGGTCGATGTAGTCGCCGAGGAAGACGACAACGTCGTCAACTCCGGGAGCGAGGTGGTCGAGGAGGACGTTGAGTTCGTCGACGCAGCCGTGGATGTCCCCGATGGCGAAGACACGGCGCATCGCTCACCTCGGCGCGGCGCCCCGCAGAACGACACCGGTCTCGTCGCTCTCGACCGCGCGCAGAGCCGCCTGGTACGGGTCGAGATCGCCGAGCTTCAGCTCGCGCAGGATGGTGTCGAAGCGGCCGTCGTTGACGGCCTCCTCCAGTCGCCGGCCGATCTCCTCCTGCAGGATGTCGAGGAACTCGCTGCGCAGGCCGGCTTGCAGGCGCTCTGCGGTCGCGCCACTCGCGCGCGCGGCATCGCGATGCTCGAGCAAGATCTCGATCAGCTCCGGCAGGCCCTTCGCCTGATCGGCCTGGGTCAGCAGCACCGGCACCCTCCAGTCTTCGCGCGGGCGCAGCTGCAGCATCAGCTCGAGCTCGGTCTTGATGCGGTCGGCGCCGTCGCGATCGGCCTTGTTGACGACGAAGACGTCGGCGATCTCGAGCAGGCCGGCCTTCATCGTCTGCACTGTGTCGCCGGCTTCCGGCACCAGGACGACGATCGTGGTGTCAGCCAGGCGCATGATGTCGAGCTCGGTCTGTCCGACGCCGACGGTCTCGATGATCACGACGTCCTTGCCGAAGGCATCGAGCAGCCGCACCACATGGCGCGTCGCGCGCGCGAGGCCGCCGTGGGTTCCGCGCGTGCTCAGGCTGCGGATGAAGACGCCCTCGTCGAGGAAGTGCTTCTGCATGCGGATGCGATCGCCGAGCACCGAGCCGCCGCTGAACGGACTCGAGGGATCGACGGCGACGACACCGACCGTCGAGCCGCGGCGGCGGAACTCCTCGAGCATGCCACTGACCAGGGTCGACTTGCCTGCGCCCGGCGGACCGGTGATGCCGACGACGTAGGCGCGACCGCAGCGCTCGTGGATGGCGGAGAGCACCTGCACGGTTTCCGGATGGCGATTCTCGATCAAGGTCATGAGGCGCGCCAGCGCGCGACGGTCTCCCGCGAGCATGCGATCGAGAAGGGGTTGCAGTCGCATCGGTGCGAACCAGAGCTACCCCAGCGCCCCGAGGGGCGCAACCTTGCCCGGGCTCGGACCGCGTGGTAGCCCGAGCACCATGGCCCTGGTGCGAAACCCAGCTCTGTGGGCGGGCCTGGCCCTCATCGCCATCGGCGGCGGCAATTGGCTCAACGGTCGCGTGAAGATCGCCGACTACGACGCCGTGATCGCGCAGCGGGCACAGGTCGAGCCCGCGAGCTCGCCGGAAGAGTTCCCCAATCTGAACGAACGAACCGCGACGACCTTGCTCGCGCCGCTGCGCAGCCGCGTCTCGCAGACCAGCTACGACGAGGGCAAGCGCGACTTCTACCGCGTCGTTCTCACCGGCGGCCGCGTCCTCGTGCTGATCGGCGCCTTTCTCGTCGTGGCCGCGACGTACTGGGAGCATCGCCGCGAAGCCGCGACAACGGCCTGAACCGGCGCCCATGTCGGACGCTTTCGCACGCTGCTACCTGCTGGTCTTCGGCCAGCTGGCGGTCGGCGGTTTCATGGCGCTCAGCGCGCCGCCCTTCCACGATATCGAGCGCGGCTTCTTCAAGTCGACGGCATCCGTCTACCTCGCCGCCGCGCTCGCCACGTTCGCCGGGTTGCTGACGTTGGCATTGGAAGCAACCTCGCCCGGTTGGCAGCGCTGGTTCGAGGTCGGCACCTGGGCCGCGTTTTGCGTCAGCGGCGCGGTGTACGTCGCCAGCCTCTGGGGCGAAGCCGTCGCCCTGCGCGCGCGTGCCTTCACCGTGACCTTGCTCACCGGCGTCATCGCCGCGACCGTATCGGCCGAAATGTACCGCCTCGCCGGCGTGCTCTCGCTGGAGACGATCCTCTACCCGCTCAACCTGCTGCTCGCCTCGCTCTGCCTCGGCGCCGTCGCCACCGGCATGATGCTCGGCCACTGGTACCTGATCGACACCGGCCTGCCGATCGAGCCGCTGGTGCGCATCTTCCGCCTCTTCGTCGCCGCGCTCGCGCTCCAGGCAGGGGCCGGCGTCACAAGCTTGCTCCTGCTCTGGTTCCTCGGCGCGCCGGCGACGCTGCAGCAATTGCATCTGCTCTTCGACGACCATCTGGTCCTGCTCGCCGCGCGCGTCGCCACCGCTCCGCTCGCCGCCGCCGGCCTGGCGTGGATGATCTGGCGCACCCTGTTGGTACCGCAAACGATGGCCGCCACCGGCCTCTTCTACATCGCCACGCTCTCGGTGATCGTCGGCGAGCTGCTCGGCCGCTTCATCTTGTTTCGCACGTCGCTGCCGCTCTGAGTCGCTGGTCGCGACCGGCGACAGCCTTGCGCGTCGGAACGAGTCGTGCGCACGTGGAGTCATGACCGGATCCGACTCTTCGCTCGAGGTTCTCGACGACTCCGTGCTTTCGGATGTCCGCGATCCGTACGCGGTGTTCGCCGCCATGCGCGCGGTGCAACCGGTGACGCGCATCGAGCGGCCGCAGTACACGATCTACCTGACGCTCAACTACCGCACCGTCTCCGCCGTGCTGCGCGATCCGGAGACGTTCTCATCGGGGATCATGTCGCAGGTCATGGGACCGGTGATGGGGCGCACCATCCTCGAGATGGACGGCCGCGAGCACACGCAGCACCGCGGGCTCGTCTCGCACGCGTTTCGACCGCGCGCCATCGAGCAATACGCCGTCGAGCTGGTGGAGCCCGTCGTGCACGAGATGATCGACGCCATCAGCGCCGCCGACGGCCGCGCCGAGCTGGTCGCGCAGCTGACGACCACGTACCCGCTCACGATCATCGCCCGCATGCTCGGCGTGGCGATCGAGGACTACGCGACGTTCCAGCAGTGGTCGCTCGACATCATCGGCTACAAACCGTGGGCACCGGATGCCGGCCTCGCCGCCTCACGCGCGCTGCGTGGGTTCCTCGCGCCGATCCTCGCGGCCCGCAAACGCGAGCCGCGCCGCGACCTGATCAGCGAGCTGCTCGCCGCCGACGTCGACGGCGTGAAGCTGACCGACGAGGAGATCTTCGGCTTCCTGCTTCTGCTGCTCCCCGCCGGCGCGGAGACCACATTCCGCCTTCTCGGCAATCTCCTCTTCGCGCTGCTCACGCACCCGCAAGCGCTCGAGCGCGCCCGTGCCGATGCGCAGGAACTGCACTGGGCGCTCGAGGAGACGCTGCGCTGGGAGCCACCGCTGCTCGGCACGGCGCGCGTCACGACGCGCGACACGGCGCTCGACGGCATCGAGATCCCGGCCGGGTCGATGGTGTCGGCCATGGTCGGCCCGGCGAACCACGACCCGGAGCACTACTCCGATCCGGATCGGTTCGATCTCGATCGCCGCGCCGACGATCATCTCTCGTTCGGGCTCGGCAAGCACTTCTGTCTCGGCTATCACCTCGCGCGTCTCGAGGTGCTGACCGCCGCGCGCGCCCTGCTCGACCGCCTCACCAACCTGCGGCTCGACCCACAGCAGGAGAGCTACATCCGCGGCGTCACCTTCCGTTCGCCGAACGCGCTGCCGGTTCTCTTCGATCCCCACTGAGCCGCGTGCGCCGTATCCGCCCGTCGCTCTTCGTCGGCCCCGCCGCGCATCCGGATGACATCCGCCGGTTGGCGCGAGCCGGCGTCGACGCGATCCTGTCGCTGCAGGAACCGGTGCGCGACCTTCCCGAGTCCGCCATCGGGCGTATTCGCGACGCCTGCGGCGACGCCATCGCCTACCGCAACGTGCCGGTGCGCGACTACGATCCGTACGACCTCATTCGCCAACTGCCGGCCGTGCTCTCGGAGCTGCGCGGGCTGCACCGCGAAGGGCGCACCGTCTATGTCCACTGCTGCGAAGGCGTGAATCGGTCGCCATCGGTCGTACTCGCCTATCTCGTCGAGCTCGAAGGTATGCCCGTCGACGAAGCGCTCGCCGAGCTCGCCCGGGTCGATCCCGTCGGCCGTCCCTACGCCGAGTTCGTCGACTGGCTGCGAAGCCGATGAAGACCGATTGACGCATATCGAATGGGGCCGGTGGTCACGGCGCTGAAGACCTGCAGTGCCACGCCGGCTACACTCTCACCGAGTCAGCAGCATGCATCCGCCGATCGGCCCCCCGCCGACACCGACGGCGGCGACTTCGCAGTCGCGCACCTGGCGCTCGCCGCATTCGCGGCGCAATTGGCGCACGGCTTCGGCGACGAAGCCGAAGCCGTGCAAGCGCCCGCCGGAGAGCTGCCCGCCCCAGGTGTTGAGCGGCAGCTCGCCGGCGCGCGCGATGCGCGTGCCGCCTTCGACGAATGGGCCGCCCTCGCCCCGGCCACAGAATCCGAGCGCCTCGATCCACGCCAGCGCCAGGAACGAGAAGCCGTCGTAGAGCTGCGCCGTGCCGACGTCGGTGGGCTTGAGCTCGGTGCGCGACCACATGTGCGCCGCGGCGTCGCGCGCGGCCATGGTGGTGATGTCCTCCCACTGGTCCCACACCGGCCGCGCGCGCAGCGCGGTGCCGACGGCGTTGATGCGCACGGCGGCGTGAGGCAGATCGCGCGCCACGTCGATCGACGACACGATCACCGCGGTCGAGCCGTCGACCGGCGCATCACAGTCGTAGAGGCCGAACGGTTCGCTCACCAGGCGCGCGTTCAGGTACTCGTCCATCGTCAGCGGCTCGCGATAGACGGCGTTGGGATTGAGCGCTGCGTTGCGCCGCCCGTTCAGAGCGATCGCGCCGAGCTGCTCGCGGCGCGTGCCGAACTCGTGCATGTGCCGGCGTGCGTAGAGCGCCAGCCAATTTGCCGCCGACATCGCGCCGAACGGAATGAAGAAGGCGGGGAAGCCGCGGATCTCGCGCGAACCGGCGCCGATGCCGAGTCGGCCGGTGTCGGCCGCAGCGGTCGACTCGGTCACGGTGCGATAGACCAGCACGTGCCGGCAGAGCCCGGCGCCGACCGCCATCGCCGCCTGGATGATCGGCATGATCTGCCCCGGTCCCTCGAGCCCCGACATGTGCCAGCGCAGATCGAGGCCGAGAGCGTCCTGCACATCGACCGTGCCCGGGCCGCTGAATCCGGGCGCAGCGGCGCCGATCGGGCCGGGATAGCAGGCGAGCCCGTCGATGTCGGACGGCGCGAGGCCGGCATCGGCGATCGCCGCGAGCGCCGCTTCGCAGGTGAGGTCGAGGTCTTCGCGGAAGAGGCGCCGCCCGATCGCCGACTGGCCCACGCCCGCGAGGATCGCTCGCCGCTCGAGCGGTTCCGCGCGCAGCGGCAACGGCGCGATCGCAGCCGGATGTGCGCTCGCGCGAGAGAGATCGGGTGCGCGACTCTCGTCGGGCTCGAAGAGCGGCAGCGCGACTTCGTCGCTGACTTCGCGAAACAGCACCTTCACCGGCATCCCGATCGCGAGCTTCTCGAGCGGGCAGTTGACGATGTTGGTCATCAAGCGCAGGCCCGGCTGCTCTTCGAGCTCGACCAAGCCGATGGAGTAGGGAACTTCCTGGCCGGGAAACCATGCCTTGTGGTTCACGGTGTAGCTGAACAGGTGACCGCGCCCGCTGACGGTCGCGACCTCGAGATCGCGGCTGTGGCACTTGGGGCAGATCGGGCGCGACGGGTGGATGAAATGACCGCAGCGCTTGCAGCGCGTGAACTCGAGTCTCCCGGCGTGACAAGCTTTCCAGAATGCTTCGGTGAGCGGCTCGAGCGCCGGGATCGGCCCGATGTGCGTCGACATGGCGCGGTTCTAGGTGGCCGCGGGTCGGGGGGTCAAGCAGCGCCGCGGACAGTGGACGGCACTTGAGTCCCACCCAAAGACCTGAGACCCATGCCGCGTGCAACGCGCGCTGGTCCGCAACCTCTACTTGCGACTCCTCGGCTTGATCTACTTC
>Ga0187894_10004712_pt1 | contig 14437 bp, 9 predicted proteins | sample GBC1701081metaG_FD_136650 | JGI IMG/M metagenome (GOLD analysis project Ga0187894, IMG submission 136650) | White microbial mat communities from a lava cave in the Kipuka Kanohina Cave System on the Island of Hawaii, USA - GBC170108-1 metaG ...
TACGTTGCCGACCGGGGCAATCACCGCATCCAGGTCTTCGACGCAGCGGGCAAACTGATCCGCTCGGTGGGAACGAAGGGGGTCGCCGCCAACGAATTCAACGAGCCCTTCGCGCTGGGATTCTCGAACGGAAAGCTCGCCGTGTCGGAAGCGGGAAATCGGCGCGTTCAGATCTTCGATGTGACCGGCGAGGAGCCGCAATTCGTCCTGACCATCGAAAATCTCGACGAACTGGATCGCGCGCTGGTCAGCCCCACGCAGCATGTCTATGTCTGCGGGCGCGATTCACGCGGTCAGGCCGGCGTGCTGGTCTATCAGTGGGGGGCGGCACTGTGCGATCGGCTCTTCTCGACGACGATTCAGGGGCCGATGTTCAATCCGCGCGGTCTCTGTGCCCTGGATAATCTCTTCTTTGTCACGAACGATGAGCCGCTGCGTGTTTCGCCGCTGGCGTTCGAGTAATCGCGGCGGGGTCTCCGTTAACGACCATTTGAGGCAAAACGTTTTATCTGGTACAATTCCAGCCTCGCGACGGGGCGATGACGCCTCGCACGCCGGGAAGTGACGACCCGATTAAGATGTGAGCAGGGATCGAGGACTGAATGAGCATCGAACCCATTTCGGGCGACGCAACCCGCACGCCCGACACACTGCGCGATGCCGCGCCGCTTCCATCCATGCAGGTTCTCCTGTCACCCGGCGCCGCCGCCCGCCGCGGAACGCGGCAGGCCGAGGACTCCATTCCCATGATCGATCGTGATCCGGCTGAAACGGCTGAATGGCTCGAGTCGCTGGCGGCGGTTGAAGAGATCGGCGGCCGCGACCGCGCCGCGTTTCTGTTGTCGCGCCTGGTCGATTGGTGCCGGCAGCGCGGCATCACGCTGCCTTTTTCGGCCAACACGCCCTACCGGAACACGATCGACGTGAGCCAGCAGCCGCGTTACCCGGGCGACCGGGACCTCGAGCGGCGGCTCAAGAGCTACATGCGCTGGAACGCGATGGCGATGGTGGTGCGGGCCAACCGCAAGTCGCCCGGCATCGGTGGCCACATATCAACCTATGCCTCCGCGGCGACGCTCTTTGAAGTGGGATTCAACCATTTCTTCTGCGCGCCTCATGGAGATTATTCCGGCGACCAGATCTTCTTTCAGGGACACGCCGCGCCGGGCATCTACGCCCGCGCGTTTCTCGAAGGGCGCATCAGCGCCGATCAGCTTCATAATTTCCGGCGCGAGCTGCAGACGGGTGGCGGACTCTCGAGCTATCCGCATCCCTGGCTCATGCCGACCTTCTGGCAGTTTCCGACCGTCTCCATGGGGCTGGGCCCCCTCACCGCGATTTATCAGGCGAGGTTCAACCGCTATCTCAGCGACCGCGGCCTGAAGAACACGGAAGACTCGCACGTCTGGGCTTTCCTCGGCGACGGCGAGATGGACGAGCCGGAATCGCTCGGCGCGATCACGCTGGCGGCGCGCGAGGGGCTGAACAACCTGATCTTCGTGGTGAACTGCAATCTTCAGCGGCTGGACGGGCCGGTGCGCGGCAATGGCAGCATCATCCAGGAACTGGAGGCGGCATTCCGCGGGGCCGGGTGGAACGTCATCAAGCTGATCTTCGGCAGCGACTGGGACCCGCTCATCGCGGCCGACACCGAGGGACACCTGGTTCGCCAGGCCGCGCAGACCGTCGACGGCCAGTGGCAGAAATACACGGTCGCCGAAGGGAGTTACGCGCGCGAGCACTTCTTTGGCGCGCACCCGGCGCTGCAGCGACTCGTCGCGCACCTGTCGGACGACGACATCCGCAAGCTGCGGCTGGGCGGCCACGATCCGGTCAAGATCAACGCGGCGTTCCAGGCGGCGATCGATCATGAAGGCCAGCCGACCGTGATCCTGGCCCGCACGATCAAGGGGTACGGACTGGGCGAAGCCGGCGAAGGGCGCAACGTCACCCATCAGCAGAAGAAGCTGAACGAAGAGGAACTGCGCAGCTTCCGCGACCGCTTCGGCATTCCGGTGAGCGACGAGGACCTGAGTGAAGCCCCCTTCTACCGCCCTCCAGAAGACAGCAAGGAGATTCGCTACCTGCTGGAGCGGCGGCGCGAACTGGGCGGCTCGATGCCGCAGCGCCGCGTGACGGCGGTCTCCATGGCCGCTCCCGCGCTGACCACATTTGACGAGTATCTCGGCGGCAGCGGCGACCGCGAAGTCAGCACGACCATGGCGTTTGTGCGCATGCTCGCCAAGCTGATGAGCGACAAGCGGCTCGGGCGCAACGTCGTGCCGATCGTGCCGGACGAGGCGCGCACCTTCGGGCTCGACGCGCTCTTCCGGCAGTATGGCATCTACGCGCACAACGGCCAGCTCTATGAGCCGGTCGACTCGCACCTGCTGCTCTACTACCGCGAGGCGAAGAACGGACAGATTCTTGAAGAGGGCATCACCGAAGCGGGGTCCATGGGTTCCTACACGGCGGCCGGAACCGCTTACGCCACGCACGGACTGAACATGATCCCCTTTTTCCTCTACTACTCGATGTTCGGCTTCCAGCGCGTGGGAGACAGCATCTGGGCGTCGGCCGATGCGCGCTGCCGCGGATTCCTGATCGGCTGCACGGCCGGTCGCACCACGCTGGCAGGTGAAGGATTGCAGCACCAGGACGGCCACAGCCAGTTGCTCGCGAGCACGGTGCCGACCTGCCAGTCCTATGACCCCGCCTTTGCCTATGAGATCGCCGTCATTCTCTGCGACGGCATCCGGCGGATGTACGAACAGGGAGAGGATGTCTTCTACTACCTGACGCTGGCGAACGAGAGCTACGTCATGCCCGCCATGCCGAAGGGAATCGAGGAAGGCGTTTTGAAAGGCATGTACAAGTATCGCGCGGCCGAACCGAAGAAGGGGCAACCGCGAATGCATCTGTTCGGCAGTGGCACGATCCTCAACGAGACGCTGCGGGCGCAGACGATCCTGTCCGAAAAATTTGGTGTTGCCGCGGATGTCTGGAGCGTGACCAGCTACAACCTGCTGCGGCGCGACGCACTGACTGCGGATCGCCGCCGGTTGCTCCACCCCGAGGCGCGTCCGAAGGCCTCTTTCTTCGAGTCGCAGATTGAGCGCGAGCCCTGGCCGATCGTGGCTGCGTCGGACTACATGCGGATCGTGCCCGAGCAATTGGCGCGCTGGGCTCCCGGCGGATTCCTGGCGATGGGCACGGACGGATTCGGCCGCAGCGAGGCGCGGGCCGACCTGAGGCGCTTTTTCGAGGTCGACGCCGAGTGCATTGCGCTGGGGGCGCTGACGCAGCTTGCCGCCCGCGAGCAGTTCGACCGCTCCAAGCTCACCAAGGCTGCCAAGCAGCTCGACATCGACCCGGACAAGTCAGATCCGATGATTGCCTAACGCGTTGCTTCGGATGCCGATCCGGCGGTCTCCGGGCGAAGCCCGTGATGCGTCCAGTCCTCGCCGGCGTAGACCGCGCGAAGCTGTTCCACCCGCGAAAACTCCTCATCGCGCCACAAATCCTTACTCAATTTCACATCTGCATCGTTCTGAAACACCGACAGCAGGCGTTCGATTGCCTGTTCCGTCGTGGCCGGTCCTCCGAGCGCCGACCACGCGGCGCAGGGCTGTTGCTCGTAGCGCTTGGTCAGGATGATTGAGCCATGCTGCAGCACGACCTGCCGAGTGCGGCGCTGGGCGCTGCCGGCCAGTTTGGAGCATCCGCCCGGCCCGGCCGGATCGACGGTGACCAGATCGAGCGCATGTCGGCGTGCGAAACAAAAAAAAGGTCCGCGTCGCGCCGATTCTCCGCAGACCACGGCGGGATCGCACCGCTCTGCCATGTCGCGAAAGAGTCGAACCCGGTCGCCGGTGGCGCGCCGGATGATGCTGTGAATCCGTTCGTACAGGTCGTTGGGCCTGCGGCCGACCCATCCGTGGCTGATCGGCAGCACGATCGAGTAGGTCAGTTCGCCGTCGTGGAGGATCGCGCCGCCGCCGGTGGCGCGGCGCACGACCGGCAGGCTGCCGGCGGGCGGCGGCAACCGCTCAAACTCGGCGATCTCCTGCACATATCCGATCGAGATCGTCGCGGGCGACCAGGAATAGAAGCGGAGCGTCGGAGGAGATTCGCCCGCGCCGACCGATTCGAGCAGCGCTTCGTCGCGCGCCATGTTCCGCGGCCCGTCCAGCGGCGGGTCGATCAGCAGTCGCAGCGTGACGGCCGTTGGGTCGATGCGGCACCTGTGGCGGAGATCATAGGCTCACGGATTGAGCAGCAGGCCGATGAAGGTGGGCGAGTCGGCGGTGGTGAAGAGCCGGTCGAGGCTGAAATCGGCCCGCGCGTAGGGGTCCAGCGACGGAAAGGCCGTTCGATAGGCGTCATAGCCGCCGTTGATCAGCAGCAGGAACCACCGAATGTCGTCGCCATCCACGCGCCCGTCGCCGTTGAGGTCGCCCGGCGGCATTCCCGGATCATTGACGACGGCCGCCCGCGCGATCGGATCGCCGACCACCAGTTGCTGCCAGCTCAATGCGGGGACCGCGCTCCATGCCGCCTCGCCCCAGGTGCGGCCATTGACGAGAAAGTTGAGCGCGAGGAATTCGTTGTCGGGCAGCGAGAAGGTGAACGGCTCCCAGACGTTGCCGACCGCGAAGGTTCCGCCCGCGGTGAGAAAGTCGATCGCTTGCTCCTGCAGGAATGCAGGCCCGTTGCTGTTGAAGTCGCGGCCGTTGAAGGATTCCAGCGTGTTGAAGATCGCGCCGGGCGCGAAGTGATAGTTATCGATGTAGACGCCGTTGCCCGCGGGATTTTCGCCGCCGCCGTTGAGGCTGTGGTTTTCGCCGTAGGAGGCGAAAAAGATGAGGTCATTCGTCTCTTCGGCGGATGAGATGAAATTGCTCGACGCGTCGTAGCGGACGTCCCATCCCTGCGGCGTCAGCAGGTCGCGGCACTCTTCATAATCGTCGCCCGCCTTGAAGGGATCGTTGGCGACGAAAAGAAAATCGTCGTCCAGATCGCCGGCGACGGAGAGGTTGTATTCATCCAGCAGGACGCGGACCTTCGCCTTGTTGATGAGAAGGTTCTGCGCCCGCGTCAGGACGGCCTGTGCCTGGGCCAGCGTCCGGCCGTCGATCCGCGACACGAGATACATATCGCCGGGAGTGAGCGTCTGCGATCCGCCGCCGGGCGGCTGGAGCCAGCACTGGTTGGCGCGGATGTCAAAGATCTTGGCGACCGTGATGTTCGCGCGCGTGAAGGTCTCGATGCCCGCGGTGAGGGTGTGGTAGGGATTGTCGATCACGTTGTCGGACTTGCTGTCCATCGTGCCGCCCAGCTCGCCCGCGTCGAGATTCTGCCAGAGCAGCGTCAGTTCAGAGTCGACCGACGCAAAGGTGGCGTCGCCGGTGTCGAACTCGCTGGCGGCGTTGGCCGGCACGTCGCCGACCTGGGGCAGATCGGTGTCGAAGATACGATGCGGGAAGGGGCGGATCAGTACGATGGCGACGATGCCTTCGGGCGTCGGGTCGCCCGGCGCGCTGAGATGGTTGCGGATCGGATTGCGGATCGAGGAGACGAAGGTGGAGTAAAGCACGTCGCCAACCAGCAGGCCGGGATTGTTCAGCGCGAGCACATTGGCCGCGGGGATGCCGGGATGCGCGGCGAGATAGGAATTCTTGAGCGCCGTTCCGTCGGCCGAAGCAGCGTTATAGACGACCAGCACCTGCTGCGGCAGGATCTCGGCCTGCGCAACGGCGGTCGCAACGAGCAGAATCCCCGCGGCGATCCAGCCCCGCAACATGATGCGATCCGTTCCCGCCATCTGCTCCGCCCCAATAGCTCCATGGACCGGCCTGACGCCGGTTTCAGACGCCAAGCCTACGAAGACTTTATTGCCGCCCATCCGCCCGATCAATCCTATGTCGGCCGATAACCGCGGCGGGAGGGCTTTCAGGCCTTGCGGGAGGGGTCCAGCGCCTGAATGGCTTTGAAGATTTCTTCCGCCGCTTCCCGATAGGCATCGCGGTCGAGCGTGCGTCCGCGAAACCGACTGAGATCGACGGGTCGGCCGAAGCGGACCACGACGCGCTGCCGGCGGATAATCGGAGTGATCATCGACTCGCCATTGCTGATGCCGCTGAGGAAGACCGGGATCACCGGTACTTCGGATCGCAATGCCAGCAGACCGACGCCTTCGCGGGGTGGGGCGCCGTCGCCGGGCGGGCGGATGCCTCCCTGCGGAAAAATGCCGAGGAGCTTGCCCATTTCAAGGTGTCGCAGGGCCGCCTTGATGGAGGCGGTATCGATCCCGGTGCGATTCACCGGCACGCAGTCGATGCGTTTGATCAGCCGGCCGAGCAGCGGCAGGCTGTAATACTCCCGCGCAATCATGTAGCTGACGTAGCGGTTCGGACTTGCGGCGATGATGGCAACGGGGTCGAGACTGGAGACGTGATTGCTCACCACGATGGCCGGACCGGTCGCTGGAATCGTGCAGATGCCGTCGCGCCGCAGCCGGTGCCAGCCGTGGAAGAAGAGGTAGTTGAAGTTCGTCCAGAAGCTGATGACCGGTCCGAATTTTCCGCGCCGCAGCCGCCGGCGCACGGCCATGATACCCAGCACGAGCATCGTCGCGCCGGTGACGGCGAGGATGGCGGGAACGAACCGGTCTATGCCGGGCCAGTCGGGAACGGCAAGCGAGCCGACGGCCAGCATGACGCCCGCCATGGAAAAGAAATCGTTGACGCTGATGACGCGGCCGCGATACCGGTCGGGCACGATCTGTTGAATCAGCGCATTCACGCCGACGAGGATTCCCGAACCGTAGAATCCTGCGAAGAAGAGACAGGTCTTTCCGCCCAGCGCCGCGATTGCCGTGACCTGCGTCGTGATGGCGAGCAGCAGCACGCTCAGCCCCGCTCCGACCAGTGACCAGGAGACAGCCAGTTCCGGTTTGAGTGCGTGGCCCAGCGCCGTCAGCACGCCCGCTCCCGAGAGGATGCCGACGCCGATGATGGCCTGATGCAGGCCGACGTCCTGAAGGCTGCCGTAAATCACATCCTTGACGTATGCGGGAATGATCGACCGCACGACCGTCGCCGTGATCCAGAAGGCCGAGGCGGCGATCGTCAGCTCGATCAGCCGCCGATGTGTGCGAACGTATCGAAATCCGTCCATCACGCCCTGATGGGCGTTGCGTTCGGCGTGCCGCCGGGGCGGCGGACGGATTCCAAGGATGAGCAGCGCGCTGGCGATAAAAGTCATCGCGTCGACCTGGAAGTTCACCCGCGCGCCGTAGGTCTCTGCAAGCCACGCACCGAGGACCGCCGAACCGATCGTCATCAGGGGACCCAGTGCGTTGGTCAGCGCGTTGGCGCGGACAAGCTGCGTGGTGTTGATCAGCGTGGGGAGCAGGGCGGCGCGGCTCGGAGAAAAGATCGCGGCGAAGGCGCCTGTGAGGACAAGCGGCAGCGTGTAGAACCAGGGACTGAGGATCGGCGCGCCGGTCTGGGAGTGAAGACGTGCCGTCTGGAACCAGGTCGCGGAATGAAGCAGCTCGTGAGTCAGCTTCATCAGCGGGAAGAGCGAGAACAACAGCGCGGCTCGGACGAGATCCGCCCCGATCATCACCCATTTGCGCGGCAGGCGGTCGGCGACCCAGCCCGCCAGCGGCGCGAGCACGAAAAAGGGGGCGAGGAAACCGAAAGTCATGACGGCCTGAATCCGCGTGGTCTGGTCGCCATGCATGCCATCCTGCATCAACAGCAGGCCATATTCGGAGATGTGATCGCCCAGGGCGGAGATGGCGTAGGCGGCCCAGAGCAGGACGAAATTACGATTGGAAAAGAGCGGAATGACGGGGCGCGGGGCGACTGCGGCCGGCGCGGCGGTGGCGGGCGCATGTTGCGATGGGGCCGGACCTTCCGATGACATGCGGGGACGATAACTGAGCCGGGTGGCGAGGGCGATGGCGTGCTGCAATTAGGGCGCACTCCGTTGGGTATACAGATAGTATTTCGCACGGATGCCGCGGTTCCGGAAGGCGTGCCGGAGATTCCGGCCGACCGCCCCGGACCGAGCCATCGGCGGCACAAGCGCCGCGGATTCTGAAATGCCGACCTTCAGCTACATTGCTCGAACGAGTGCCGGCGAGACCCGCGCGGGCGTTCTGACGGCCGAGTCCTATCAGGCCGCGGTGCGGTCGCTGGGAGAGCAGGCGCTCTTCCCGGTTCAGGTCAACGAGGGGGGTGAAGCGTCGCGGGCGCTGTTAGGCGGCAAGAAGCGCGTGCGCCGCGCGAAGGTCGCCGAGTTTTATTCGCAGCTCGCCGATCTGCTCAAGGCGGGCGTGCCGGCGATGCGATCGCTGGACGTGCTCTGCAAGCAGGCGTCCAGCCCGGTGCTGGCCGAGGTGCTTCGCGAAGTGCGCGAGGACATTTCCGGCGGTCAGACGCTGGCGGACGCGATGGCCAAACATCCCAACGCATTTCCCGAACTGCACACCTCGATGGTTCGCGCGGGGGAGCGCGGCGGATTTCTGGAGGACGTGCTGACGCGGCTGGCGTCGTTCACCGAACGGCAGAATGAGATGAACGCCAAGATCATCGGATCGATGGCCTACCCGGTCATTCTGATGCTCTTCTGCGCCGTTCTCGTCACGGTCATTCTGACCTGGCTGGTACCCAAGGTACGGAGCTTTCTGCGCGGCGATCTGCCCGCCATGACGGTGTTTCTGTTCGGACTTTCCGATTTTTTACGGGATCACTGGATGCTGGCTGCTGGAGTGCTGGCGTCGTTCATCGGCGGAATCGTCGCCCTGGTGCGCAGCCCGCACGGCAAGGAAATATTCGATCGAATCATCATGAAGACGCCGATGGTCGGATCGATCATCCGGCTGTCGGCGATCTGCCGCTTCTGCCGCATCCTGGGAACGCTTCTCAACAACGGCGTGCCGATTCTTCAGGCGCTCAAAATTTCGCGGGACTCGGCGGGCAATACGATGCTGGCAGCCCAGATCGATGAAGCGACCGAGGCGGTGCGAAAAGGCGAGTCGCTGGCGGCGCCGCTGGCGTCGGGCGGACTGTTTCCGCTCGACGTGATCGATATGATTGCGGTCGGCGAGGAGAGCAACAACCTCGAGGAGGTGCTGGTTAAGATTGCCGACTCGCGCGAGGCGCGGCTGTCGCGGCAGATGGACGTGGTCGTCCGACTGCTCGAGCCGATGCTTCTCATCATCATGGCGGGTGTCGTGGGGTTCATCGCGATCGCGCTGTTGCTGCCGATCCTGACGATGGGTGCTCAGAAATAAGGTCCGCCGGGCGGACAAGAAAAGGAGACGATCATGCACAATCAAGGAATTATTCGGGTTCGCCGCACGCGGCGGAGCGGCTTCACGCTGCTCGAAGTCATGCTGGTCATCGGACTGCTGGCGCTGCTGGCTGCGTTCGTCATTCCCAACCTGACCGGTTCGGCCAATACGGCCAAGAAGCAGCTTGCCGAGTCGGCGGTGGGCGCGAATGGCGCGATGTCAAACGCCATTCGCCAGTACCAGTTTCACGTCGGCCGCTTTCCCGAATCGCTCAAGGATCTGAGCGAGAAGCCGGGCGACGAGGACACGGCCAAAAAGTGGGCCGGTCCCTACATTGAAAACCCCGACAACATGAAGGATCCCTGGGGCAACGAGTACAAATACGCCGGCGGCGAGGCCGCGACGCACAACGAAGGCAAGTTCGACCTCTGGAGCAACGGGCCTGACGGCGTCGAAGGCACCGATGACGACCTCACGAACTGGAAGCGCGAGTAGCTCGTGACCCTGCCGCGGCGACCGATCGACGCTCGCGCGAATGTCGTTGCGCGCCTCCGCCCGTCCGACGGGGAGCGAACGCGATCCGTTCGCGCCGTGCGCCGCGGCTTCACGCTGCTCGAGATCTTCCTGGTCCTGGGCCTGCTGGTCATCCTCTCGACGCTCATTCTTCCCAACTTTCAGAAGCAGCGCACCGCTAACGAACTGACCGACTCGGCGGAAAACGTCCGCGTCGGACTGCGGATGGCGCGGGCCACCGCGTCGATGAGCGGGCGGCGATATCGCATCCGCTGGGAGCCGAAGGTTCAGCAGCCCTTCATTGAATATGAAGTGGACGCGATGCGCGAGCCCAACAAATGGGAAGCCAGCACCGAGACCTGGGTCGAGAGCGTCCGATTGCTGAATGACATCCAGATCGTCACCGTCAAGCGCGGCCGGCCGGAGTATCTCACGCCCGTCTCACACGGCGGTGGTGAAGTGCTCGACCAATCGCTGAGCGACCAGAACGCCTCCTTCGAAAAGGCGTTTGATTCCGGCGCGGAGTCCGAGGGCGACGAGGAGATCGAGGGCGAGGAAGGGGAAGAGTCGCAGCCGAGCAAGCTCAGCGCCGAAGCGTCGGAGCATCCGGAGGATCCCGACCGCGCGACGATCGAGTTCGACATCGACGGTTCCTCCGACTGGTACACGCTCACCGTCGCCAAGTCGGAACTCGGCCAGGAGATCGACGAAAGGACGCGCCAGCTCTGGATTATTCTCGACGGCCGCACCGGGTTGGCCCGAATCGAAGAGGGGATGACGCCGGAGCAGCTTGCCGACATCTCGCTGCGCCCGAACCTCGACAAGCTCCAACCGCCCGACAAACCGCTCGATGAAATGGGCATGCTCGCCGACATGGACGGCCTCTCCGGCCTGATGGGCGGCGCGGGCGGACTCCCCGGCTCCGGATCGCCGGCCGGCGGGACGGGTGCGGGAGGGGGTCCTTTCTCAGCCGCCGGGCAGTCTGATTCCGGGCAGGGACAACTGCCGGAGCTTCCCGCCGGGGCCGCTGATGACATCGAAAAAGCGGTCGACGACGCCATGAATTCAAACGGTGGCGGCGCGCAAGACGCGACAGGATCGGAAGATGGGGGTGGTTCCAACATGCCGCCCCGAAAATCCGGCCGCAAACCGGAGGGCTAGACCTCCCCGATCGCTTCCGCCAACCTCACGCAACCCGGTCTGACGATTGGGGTAAGAGAGACATTGCACGAGCGGCCGGTCCGCGCGCCGAGGCCCCGTCTCGGATTCCGCGAAGGGCGTTCCGCCCGGCATCGCGCGAGGGCGACTTGATCCGAATCACACGACGCATGGGACGACGGCCGGGCATCGCGCTGCTCGAAGTGGTGGTGTCGCTCGGTCTGCTCCTGATAGCGCTCTCAATGGTGGGCGCGGCGTTCGTCAATTGCGACAAGATGTCGCACGAGACGGTCGAGCGCTCGCGGGCGCTGATGCTCTCCGAGCAGATCATCACCTACCTCGACACCGGGAAATACGGCTCGGAGACGGACACCGATGGGACCTTCGGCGACGAAGGACCGGAAGGGTGGAGCTGGCATCTCAAGATGGACAAGGATGCCAACGTACCGGGGTTGCTGCGCTACACGATCGAGATTCTCGAAAAGAAGAAGGAAGGGGAGGGTGAGTCGACGCGGCCGATCCTCGTGACGAAGCTGCTCCGCGCGGAAAAAAAGAACATCAATCTCAAGGAGGATTACGGCCTGTCGGACGATCAGCTTGTCAAGCTGACCGAGTCGATTCCGGGAGGACAGGCGATCTTCGATCCGAGCGACTTCGATCCGACTTCCCTGGCGCGGATGGACATGGACACGCTCGTCGAGATGCTGCCGGTGATTCTTGAATCGCTGGCGCAGATGGGCGCCGGCGGCGCGGGAGGCGGACTACCGCCGGGCGTCTCGGCCGATCAGGTGATGGCGGCGCTGGGCGGCGCCGCGCCGCAGGGATCGGGCGGACAGGGCGGCGGCGATCGAAACGCGGGCGGCTCCAGCTCCGGCGGATCGAGATCGGGCGGATCGAACTCCGGATCGGGGTCGTCGCAGCAGCCGCGATCGGGGCGCCAGGGATTCGGCCGGCAGGGCGGAGGCGGCGGATGACGCGGCCGGGCCGGACACGACGCGCGGGCATGACGCTGCTCGAACTGGTGCTGGCGATCGGCATCATGGTGCTGCTCATCGCCTTCATGTTCGGCTTCTACTGGAACGCGCTGCGATCGCGCGAGCGCGGCCTGCATGACATGGAGAGTACGCAGCTCGCGCGCGTGATTGCGCAACAGATCGCGCGCGAAATCCGCGGCGCATCGGGCACGATGGGCAGCTACGGCGCGGGACTCAGCGGGGGCGAGCATGACATCCGGCTGACCACCGTGGTGCTGCCGGACCGCGAGATGTTTCGGCGGGAATCGATCGTGACGAAGCAGATGCCGGCCCAGTCCGACGTGCGGCAGATTCAGTACTACCTTGCGTATGATCCGGAAACGGAAGTGGATTACCCCGACGGCCGCAGCGCCGGCAAAAACCTCGGCCTCGTGCGGCGCGAGATCAAGACGCTCAACCAGGCGGCGGTCAACGAGAATCGGCGCGAAGAAGTGGATACCGACCTGCTCGCGCCGGAACTGGGCTATCTGCGGTTTCGATACTTCGACGGCGTCGATTGGATTCGCAAGTGGGACATCGCCGGACTGCCGGGACAGAACGCGCTGCCGCAGGCCGTGGAAGTCACGGTGGGATATCAACCGCTTCCACCACCGGAGAACACCAACGCGCTGGGCTCGGACTCCGGGGATTCTTCGGAGGATGACACCGAGGATGTGAGCGACATCGCCGACCCGCGGTCCTTTGCGCCGGACGAGTTCACGCTGGTCGTGCGCATTCCGCAGTCGGACACATTCTTCGGGTCGCGGATCATGCGGGCGACGAAGAAATTCAGCACCAGCGGCGGGACACTGAGCGGAGGGTTGGGCGGGCTGGGATCGGATTCCGGGAAGAGCGGCTCGGGAGGGTAGCGGGACATGGCAGGGGCATCGCGGCCAGTCGATTGCTGTGACACCACGGCGCGAGCGCGGCGTCGGAACCGCGCGCGCCGGGTCGTGCGCGGCCGCGGACTGATCCTGATCGTCGTGCTCTTCATGATCTCGATGCTCGCGCTGCTCGCCGCCGCCTACACGTTCACGGTCCGCGCCGAGCTGGAAAGCGTGCAGGCGGTGATCTACGAACACCAGGCGCGGCACGCGGCCGAGTCGGGCATTCACGCGGCGATTCTGGCGCTGCGCGCGGGACCGGGCGATCCGGGGAACTGGTTCGACCGACCGGACCTGTTCCGCGGAGCGCTGGTGGAAGGAGCGCAGACGGAGGATGACCAGGGCTCCTTCGACAAGGTTCGCAAGGTCGAGAAGAAATCGGAGTACGCGGAGCAGGCGGACACCGAGGCGGTCGACGACGGCGAAAAGAAGGTGAAGGACCCCGCGTGGCGATTCAATCTCGTCGGTCCGAACTACGACGATCCGTCGAAGCTGCGATATGGTCTGACCGACGAGTGCAGCAAGCTCGACATCAACCTGGCCAAGCCCGAGGCGCTGCGGCGCTGTCTCACGGCGGCGCTGGCTTCCAATAATGCCCAGAGCGTCGAGGACAAGGTCAACGTCGACGTGCTGGTGGACTCGTTGCTCGACTGGCGCAGCAAAGGGCAGGTCGCGCGGCCCAACGGCGCGAAAGATGACTACTACATGACGAAGAAGCGGCCGGGTTATCGCTGCAAGTCCGCGCCGTTCGTTACGGTGGAGGAGTTGCTGCTGGTGCGCGGCTTCACCGGCCGCGTGCTTTACGGCGAGGACGCCAACCGCAATGGTCTGCTGGACGTGAACGAGGATGACGCCGATGCACAGTTCCCGCCCGACAACGCCGACGGATCACTGAATCGCGGACTGCTTCCCTATCTGACGATCTGGTCGCGCGACATGAATCTCGCGTCGGACCGCAAGCCGCGCATCAATCTCAATCTCAAGGACGTCGACCAGCTTCAGACGCAGCTCGAAGCGCTGCAGGACCTGCGGCCGGAGATTACGGCGTTCATTCTCGAACAGCGGCGCGGCGGCCGCGCGTTTCGCGACGTGATGGAATTGATCGACGTTCCCGATGAAGAAATTGAAGAGGCCGACGCACTGGATGGAACGGAGGACGCGAACTCCGACGGCACGGCCGACGATGCCGCGAGCCAGCCCTCCGGCAGCGGGAAGGATGGCCAGGAAGATGACGCATCCCAGGATGACGCTTCGACCGATCGCACCAGCGATTCTCCGGGCGGCGCGGGCGGCAAGAGTCCAAAGTCCGGCTTCGGTGGTGGCTCGGAGAATGGCGGCAGCGACGACATGTCGGGGAATGACAAGAACAGCAACCGCCGCGCCAAGTCGCAGGACTCCCAGATGCCGGATGGAGGAGGCTCAGGAAACAGCGCCGGACAGGTCGGCCGGCCCAAGCGCGGCAGCAACGGCGCTCAGGGATCGGCGAATCAAGAGGTTGGCTCTGCCGGCAAAGGCAACGGGGGTAAACCGGGCGGCAAGAACCCTTCTGGCAGCACTGGAAA
>Ga0187894_10004713_pt1 | contig 14437 bp, 12 predicted proteins | sample GBC1701081metaG_FD_136650 | JGI IMG/M metagenome (GOLD analysis project Ga0187894, IMG submission 136650) | White microbial mat communities from a lava cave in the Kipuka Kanohina Cave System on the Island of Hawaii, USA - GBC170108-1 metaG ...
GGGCGTTGCCCTGGTCGCCGGCGGCGCGCTGTGCTGGAGCTTCGGCGGCCTCGTGGTGCGCTCATTGGAAGCCAATGCCTGGGAGGTCGTGTTCTGGCGCTCCCTGGTCATGGCGATCACGGTTGGCCTCTATCTCGCCATCTGGCGTCGTGAAGCGGCCCTCTACGGCCTGCGTCACGCGCTGGGGCCGATGCTGCTGAGCGGCCTCTGCCTGTCGGGCTCGTTCATCGTCTTCATCCTGGCGCTGAAGGTGGCGACCGTCGCCAACGTGCTGATGGTCACCGCATCGGCGCCGCTGATGGCCGCCTTGCTGGCCCGCGTCGTGCTGCGCGAACCGGTGCGCTGGAACACCTGGCTGGCGATGCTCGCAGCGCTGTTCGGCATCGCACTGATGGTCAACGACTCGGTCTCGAGCCATGGCATGGCGGGCTCACTGCTGGCCGTCGCCTGTGCCGCCTGCTTCGCCACCAACATGGTGGTGCTGCGCACGCGACCCGATGTCGACATGATGCCCACCGTGGTGCTGGGCGGCCTGATCTCGGCCGCCATCAGCCTGCCGTTCGCCTGGCCCTTTCCAGCGCCGCTGCACGAAGTGCCATCGCTGGCATTTCTGGGTGTCGTGCAGCTGGGACTGGGCCTGGTGCTGTTCACGCTGGGCATCCGTTACCTGCCGGCGGCCCAGGCCGGCCTGGTGGCGCTGCTGGAGACCGTCCTCGGTCCACTGTGGGTCTGGCTCGCCTTCGGCGAAGGCCCCAGCGCCATGGGCCTGCTCGGCGGCGCCGTCGTGCTGGGCGCGCTGATCGCCAACACCTTGCTGGAGAGCCGCGCCGCCCTCACCCTGCCGCGGGCGCGACGTGCCTGAACCGCAGGCGACGCCAGGCACGCGCGCCGCGTCGGCGACCCTGATCGGCATGGCCCTGTGGGTGGCGGCCACGATCTGCGAGACGGTGATGGTCGGCTGCGTGCGGGTCGTGTCGCACGACCTGCATCCGCTCCAGGTCGTCTTTCTGCGCATGTTCTGTGGCCTGCTGGTGCTGGCGCCATGGTTCGTGCGGCTCGGCACCCAGGGACTGCGCACGACGGTGTTCCCGCTGCATGCGCTGCGCGCCGGCCTGCAGATCCTGGCGATGGTATTATGGTTCGCATCCGTGCCGCTGGTGATCCTGGCCGACGTCGCCGCGCTCAGCTTCCTGGCACCTCTCTTCGCCACTGCCGGCGCCATGCTGCTGCTGGGCGAACGCGTCGGCTGGCGGCGCGGGCTGGCGCTGCTGGTCGGCTTCGGCGGCGTGCTGGTGATCGTGCGGCCGGGCAGCGGCTTCAATATAGGCTGGGGCCTGCTGATCGGCGCTGCCGCGTTCTGGGCCGCCGCCCTGCTGGTGATCAAGCGCATGGCGCGCAGCGAGACGTCACCGACCATGACGGCATGGGCGACGTTGCTGATCGCCCCGGTGTTGCTGATTCCCGCGGTCTTCGTTTGGCGCGACCCGAGCTGGGCGCAGTGGGGGTTGATGATGATCGCCGGCCTGGCCGGCACGTCGACCCATCTGCTGATGGGACAGGCGTTCCGTCACGCCGAAGCCTCGGCCGTGCTGCCGATGGATTTCTCGCGCATGATCTGGATCACGTTGCTGGGCTACCTGCTGTTCGATGAAACACCGACCTGGCACGTCTGGGTCGGCGCAGCCCTGATCTTTGCGGCGGCGACCTACGTCACTCTGCGCGAGGCCAGGCTGGCCGCCGCTTCGGCGAAATCCTGACCGGCAAGGTCTACCCCCGGACCACGCCGTCGCCATAGGCGACGCCACCCATCACCGGACCGTCGTGCGGCAGGGGTACGTTGAAACGGCCGGTGACGCCGACACCGCCGAAGGGAATGGGGAATCCGAACAGGAAGAAGGCGCGCCCGGTGCCCACCGGTGCGTCGAAACTGACAAAATAGCCCAGACAGGGAAAGGCGTCCGGGCCGAACTCGCGGGCGTTACGAACGCAGACGTTGGGCTCACTCTCATTCGGATCGTCGCAGCAGCCCGCGACGTAGGTCAGGGCAGCGCCGCCGCCTGCTCCGATGGAATAGACTGTATAGGGCACGATGAGTTTGCGGCCGGTCGCTTCATGGCGCAGGCACAACCGGCCGCCGGTTGGATTGGACCCAGACAGCGGCACGTTGTCTTTCGCGGTGGCGACATCGAGCCGCCATGGCGTTTTCTTCTCCCAAGGCCCTCCCATCCGAGGCCCCATCGCCCGCCTCCCTCAGGCGGCAGGCGATGCGGCTTCGGGCGGGCGGACCGGGGACAAAGGCGGTGAGGAAGATCGCAGGGGCGCCACGGTGCTGACCACCAGGCGCACGAGTTCGCTCTGACGCGACGTGAACGTTTTGGCGAAGATGTGCTGCAGATGGGTCTTGGCGGTCGAACGCGTGATCCCCAGCCGCTGGGCGGCGACGTCGACGCCGTCCCCCTCGACGATGACTGCCAGCAGACGGCTTTCCGCCGCCGTCAATCCGTAGGCTAGCGCCACGCCATTCAGGCGCGACCACGTCCGCGCTTCAGGATCCATGACGACCACCATGGCCATCGCACCTGACTGCTCTGATGTTCCATCGCCGCCCAGCGGCACGATGGACAGCAGCAGCGGATGGCAGCCGGGGCGCGGCACCACGGCTTCGGTGGCGCGGGGGCCATTGTGGTCCCGCAACAGGGCGTCATTAATCGCCTGGCGCAAGGCCCGGTCGGCCGTGAGATTGGATCCGCGCAGCCGCCGGTTGGTCGTCTGCAGTCCATCGCCAACGAGAATCAGGCTTTGCGCCGCGGCATTGGCCAGCACGATGCAGCCCGCTTGATCGATCAGGAAGATGGCCACGGCCAGTTTCGACAGGATGGTCGTCAGCGCACCGGCGATGCCCGCCTGGGCGCCCAGGTCCTGCAGCGACAACGGCTGCTGCGTCCGATGGGCGAATGGGTTGACAACCATCGCGTTGGCCGGGCCGCGCAACGGCGCGGCATAAGCCACAGCATCAAGGTTCTGAGCCACGACAGACTCCCCACATGCGCCATTGAGCCTTGATCCTAGGCAGGAGGAGCACCTGCGCGCATCGGGGTGGACACCCAATTTTGAGTGTCCGTTTCCCTATTTTTCAGGAGACGGCACCTCGGCCGGCGACAGCAGCCAGGGCTCGCTGCGCAGGCGCAACATGACCTCCATCTTGTTGGTAGCGTTGAGTTTTCCAAGCAATGCTGAGACGTGGTGTTCGATCGTGCGCGGGGAGCGCACCAGGCGCCGGGCAATCTCGCGGTTGCCCACGCCCTGGGCGATCAGGCTGAGCACCTGCAATTCGCGCTGCGTCAGTCCCAGCGGGTGCCGCCGGGCTGCGGCGTAGGGACCGCGGCGCACCTTGGGCAGATTGTCGGCGACCCCCTGGCGGCGTGCCATCCGACGCGCCAGCATGGCCGCCGGCCGCGCCCCGATGCTCTCGAGCGTGGCGATGGCCTCGGTCAGCGCCGCCTCGGCTTGCGGTCCTCTCACCTGCATGAGCGCCAACGCCGCTTCATACGGCAGTCCCATGCGCGACCATTCCGCCGCCGCCGCCAGCGGCGCACCGCCCAGCTCGGTCGACCGGGGTGCCGGCACATGCATCGTCGGCACCGGCAGCGGTCCGGTCATGCCCATGCGCTGCCACCAGGTGGCGAGTTCGCCCAACTCCCATGGGTCGAAGTTCCCGAGGTCCATGGTCGCGATCTCGGCCAGGCGGTCGCGGCAGGCGTCCGCGTCTTCCGCCAGCCATGCCGCCTCGGCCAGCGCCATGCGCACCGGCACGATGTTCTGCGGCTCGCTGGTGGCCAGCGCGTCCTGCAGTGCCTGCTCCAGCAGGGTCAGGCCATCAGGCTCACCCAGCCGCAACCTCACCTTGCCCAGCACGGTCAGCGCCGGCAGATGCATCACCAGGGTCAGACGCTCCAGTCCCACGACGCCGCGGGCGATCGTCTCGGCTTCGCGCAACCGGCCCTGCTCGAGGCGCAACTGCGCCTGGCGGCCGACCAGGTAATAGGTCCAGGAGTCGAGGTCATGCCGAGTGTCGAAGGCGATGCCCTCGGCCAGCAAGCGCTCGGCCAGGGCGAAGTCCTTGAACAGCACGGCATGCTCGCCCCAGTTGGTGTAGGCCCGCGCGGCCTGCTCATGAAACCCGTGCTGCAGCGCCAGCGACAGGCTTTCTTCCATCGGCTCGCGGCCGCCGGGGCGACCCGAATTCAACAGCGCGATGCCGACGGTGTTCAGCGCGTGGATTCGCGTTTCGATTTCGCCGAACCGCTCGGCGAGCGCGATCGCGCGCCGGCCCCAGGCGATCGCTTCGTCGAAACGATCATGCAGCATGTGCAGCTGCGCGCGCACGCCGTAGGCCGTGGCCAGTTCGGGCCCTGGCGGCAGGCTCTCCAATTCACGCACGGCCTGATCGGCATAGTCACCCGCCTGCTGTGCCTCGCCGCGATACCAATGCAGCCGCGACAGCCAGCGCAGATTCAGCCCGACCTTGTCCATGCGGCCCAGTTCGCGCCACAGCACGACGGCCCGCCGACGCGCCTCGATCACCGCGTCATCGATGCGGACAAGCCCGGCCTCGTAGGACCAGTCTTCACTGAGTTGTGCGGCCACGTGGGTGCGTCGGCGGCATACCGAAGCGCGGTCGCCAAATGCGCGGCGGCCTGCTGATGCGCGCCCAGACGCGCAGCCTGCGATGCGGCCCGGGGTACCAGTTCGAGGACAAGCTCTCCGTCGTCGGCGCCGGCAGCGTGATGCACCCGGCGGGCCAGCAATCCGCTCTCCAGCGCCGTCGGTGCTTGAGACAGCACGGTTTCGACCTTGGCGTGCAGGGTCCGCTGAACCGACATGGGCAGGCGATCCAACGTCGCCTGTCGCGCAAGCTCATGGCGGAACTTCAAGGCGCCCTGCTCGTCGCGCAGCAGCACGCCGCGGGCGACGCACTGGTCTACCGCCGCATCGGCCTGCGGACCCATCAGCGTGCGCACCAACCAGCGTTCGACACTGCCCGGCACAATGCTGATCATCTCCAGCAGTTCGCGCTCGCTCGCCGCAAGGCGCGACAACCGCGACCACACGGCATCGCGAACCGACGCCGGGAGCTGGCCGCGGGCCGCGTCGTGACTTGCCAGCAACTCGGTCACGAAAAACGGGTTGCCGGCCGTGATGCGATGCAGATCGGCATCGGGACGGCCGGCCTGTCGTGCGAGGGTTGCCACGGCCTGGGCCGACAGCGGCTGCAATGTCAGGCGTGTCACCACAGCCGACGGCAAATCGCCCAGGACATGGGCCAGCGGATGATCGGCGCCGACCTCGTCGGTGCGCAGCGACATCACCAGCATGACACGCAGCAGGGAGAGGCGGCGGCCGAGATATTTCACCAGATCCAGCGTCGCGTTGTCGGCCCAATGAACATCCTCGAACACCAGCACGGTGGCGCCCGCGGCCTCCTGGAGGACGGTCAACAGGGCAGGAAACAACTGGCCCGGCGCCGCCGTCTGCTCGAGCAATGCCGTGACGCGCGGATCGAGCGCTGGGGCCATGTCATGCAGCGGACCCAGCGGCCGCGGCGTGAAAAGCGCTTCACAGCCGCCCCACAACACGCGGCAATCCGCATCAACGCGCCGCGCGAACGCGTCCAGCAACGATGTCTTGCCGCCGCCCGCCTCCGCACCCAATACGGCGACGCTGCCGCGGCCAGCCGCAGCATGACGGGAAATGCTCAATAAAGAGCCAAGCGCGTCGTCTCGCTCGATCAACATGGGAAAAACTGTGTAACGGCTGCCGCAAATCCATCCAACGGCGCTCCGGGGGTACGGTATCTTCGGGTGTCTTGAGGCTCAGTGTGAGACTCTTTCTCGACCTGAGCTACTGTCTTACCAAAGATCCGGGTTGAGGGGTATTTCGGATGTTCGCTCCACTTGCCGGCAAACGCGTCATCGATTTCACACATGTGCTGGCCGGCCCGTACGTCACCCACATTCTGCGCCAGCTTGGCGCCGACGTGATCAAGATCGAACGGCCGGGCACCGGCGATGTCATGCGCGCCGGCCGCCCCGGACAATCGCCACCCGGCTTCGGGCCGCAGTTCGTCGGCCTCAACGCCGGCAAACGATCGCTGGCGCTCGACATCAAGGACGCAAGCGGCCAGCAGATCCTGCGCCAGCTGATCGCCAGGGCCGACGTATTGGTCGAGAACCTGCGGCCCGGTGAGCTGCGCCGTTTGAAATTCGACTACGAGACACTGTCCGCGACACACCCGATGCTGATCTACTGCTCGGTCAGCGGCTGGGGCCAGAGCGGCGCCTTTGCCGGCCGCGCCGGCTATGACCAGGCGGTCCAGGCCGCCACGGGCGTCATGATGATGCAGGGCGAGCCCGGTGAACCGCCGATGAAGGTCGGCTTCCCCGCCATTGACATCGCCACCGGCATGAACGGCGCCTGCGCGGTGTTGTCGGCCCTGCTCGACCGTGAGCGCACCGGCAAGGGCTGCCGCATCGATGTCGCGATGGCCGATTCGGCCTTGATGCTGATGATCGGCCCGACGTCAACCTGGACCGTCGGCGGTATCCCGGCCGAACGGTTCGGCAATCGATCGCTGGCGTCCAGCCCGACCTCCGGCGTGTTCGCCACGGCCGACGGCTGGCTGTCGGTGGCGGCCAACACCCCCGAACAAGGCTACCGCGCCCTGGAGATCATCGGGCAACCCGCCCTGCGACACGACCCGCGTTTCGCCTTGGCCGGCAACAAAGGCGGCTTCTTCATCGTCGCCGACCTCGAGGGTGCCCGCGCGGCGTTCGCCGCCGGCCTGCGGCAAGGCCCGGCGCAGCATTGGGAAACGGCGTTCAACGCGGCGGGCATCGCATCGGCCAAGGTGCGCACGATCGACGGCTACCTCCAGGAGGCCTACCGCCAGACGCCGGGCATCCTTCATCGGACGGACACACAGCCCGGCTATGACCGTCCGGTCGAAACGCTGGGCGCCGGCTTCCGCATCAACGACACTGCTGCCGGTGTCGCGGCGGCGGCACCGTCTCTGGGCGCCGATTCGCGAACTGTTCTGCTTGAATTGGGCCTGTCGCCCGACGAGATTGAGAGGCTGGAACGCGACGAGATCATTCAGGTGACCTAGATTTCTGATCAAATCGCGGGCGCGGCGTCTCTGTTGCCCGCGTACGCCCGATTCTTGGGGATTGCCAAGAGCCCCCACTTGCCCATATCCCTTGCGTCAACAATTGAAGGCAGACAGGAAGGCTCACTTGCAATCTCCCCCTTCCGGGGTGCTGACGCCAGCACGCCAGGTGAAGATACCGTTCGGCCGCCTGGTCGCCTATTCGACATTGCAGCTGCCTCTGGCCATGGCGGCACTGCCTGTCGTCCTCAACGTACCGAAGTTCTACGGCGAGACGCTGGGCCTGTCGCTGGCGTCGCTGGGTCTCTTCCTGCTGGTCACCCGCGTCATCGACGCCTTGCAGGATCCCGTGATCGGCTTCATCAGCGACCGCATGACGGTGCGCCGCAACGGACGGCTGCTGCTGGTCGCCCTGATGCTGCCGCTGCTGATCGTCGGTTTCGCGGCGCTGTTCTACCCGCCGACCGGATCGCTCGGCAAAACCGGCCTGCAGGTCTGGCTGCTGGTGGCCCTGGTGATCGTGCATCTGGGCTACGCCGGCGCCTCGATCAGCTATCACGCCCACGGTGCGGAACTCAGCGACGACTACAACGAGCGGACCCGTGTCACCGTCGGCCGCGAGGTGTTCGGGCTCACCGGCATGACGCTCGCCGTCGTATTGCCCTCTATCCTGACGTCCACCAACTTCTTCGCCGATACCAAGATTGCGGCCGACGAGGCAAGGACGGCCCTGGCCGCGGCCAAGGCCGCCAGCGACCAGGCCGCCGCTGCCATCGCCCAGGTCAAGCTTCGAGCAGCCGTGCACCAGGCCGAGATCAACGGCTACGCCCTCTTCGGCCTGCTCTTCATCGGCATCGGCATCCTGTCGGCGCTGCCGGCGCTGCTGCGTTCACCGCCCAGCGTGCACGGTGTCGTCGTCCGCAAGGGGCGCCGCTCGATCTTCCATGACTTCATGGCGCCGCTGAAGAACCCGTTGTTCCGCCGTCTGCTGCTGGTCTTCGTCGTCAACGGTTCGGCGCTCGGCATCGCCGTCAGCGTCATGCTGTTCTATGTCGAACACGTGCTGAAAGGCTCCAAGACCGAAGCCGGCATCGTGCTGCTGACCTACTTCATCGCCGGGGCCGCCAGCGTGCCGCTGTGGCTGATCCTCTCGAAGCGGCTCAGCAAGGCGTCGGCCTGGTTCATCGGCATGGCCTTGACCGCGATCGCGATGTCCGTCGCGGCGTTCTTCGGACCGAGCCACCTCTGGCTGTTCGTCGTGGCATCGGCCGTCACCGGGCTGGGGCTCGGCGCCGACTACGGCCTGCCGCCGTCGATCCTCGCCGACATCATCAACGCCCAGGAAGGCGCCGACACCAAGGGCGAGACCGGCGCCTATTTCGGGCTCTGGGCGCTGGCCACCAAGCTCGCGACCGCCGTGGGTGCCGCGTTCTCGCTGCCGGTGGCCGCATGGCTCGGCTTCGATCCCGGCGCCGGCAAGTACGACACGACGGCACTGGTGATCGTCTATATCGCGCTGCCGGTGGTGGTGAAGATCATCGCGGCACTGCTGATATGGCACATCCGCATCGAGGCGGAACGCCCGGCGGTGCGCTATGCGCTGAGTGGCCAGCGCACCTAGGCCCCGCCGCCGCGCTGGCGATCAATAAAGGTCGCAACCGAGGGACAAGACAGGCAGAATTCATCCCCACGCTTGAAGGGATGGACATGGGCGTTCGCGTCACAGGTACGTCAGCACCGCGACTCACCCGACGACGCGCCCTGGGCGTCGGTCTGGGCTCGGTGCTGTCGACCTTGGCGCTGCCCGGCGAAGCCAGCCCCCAGCCGGTAGCGGCAAAGGAAACACCGTTCTGGCTGGAGCGCGTCAAGGCGGGAACCCTGCCGCCGGTGGCGGAGCGGCTGCCGCGCGAGCCGTTCGTCGTGCGCGGCTTTGCCGGCACCGACGGACCGGGGCAGCCGGGCGGCGTCATCGTGACCCTGGGCGCCGAGCGCGACACGCGCCTGATGTCGCTCTACGGCTATGCGCGCCTGATCGCATTCGATCCTGATCTCAGCTTGCGCGCCGATCTCCTGGAATCCTTCACCGTCGAGGAAGGCCGGCGTTTCATGTTCCGGCTGCGCGCCGGGCATCGCTGGTCGGACGGCCATCCCTTCACGGCGGATGACATCCGCTATTGGTGGGAGGACGTCGCCAACAACCGTGAGCTCAATCCGAACGGCCCGCCGGGCGAGATGCTGATCGACGACAAGCCACCGGCGTTCGAGGTTATCGATCCGCAGACCGTGCGCTTCACCTGGGACGCACCCAACCCCTATTTCCTCGAGGCCCAGGCGCGCGCGCTGCCGCTGTTCATCTACCGCCCCGCCCATTACCTGAAGCAGTTCCACGTCAAATATGCCGACCCGAAGGCGCTCGAGGAGGCGATCAAGAAGACACGGTCGCGAGAATGGCCGCGCCTGCACAACCGGCTGGACCAGATGTATGTCAGTGACAATCCTGATCTGCCGTCACTGATGCCGTGGTTGCCCAAGACACGACCACCGTCGACCCGTCTCGTCTTCGAGCGCAACCCTTTCTATCACCGTGTCGACGCCAATGGCGTTCAGCTCCCCTATCTCGACCAGGTCGTGCTGAACGTGGTGTCGCCGACGGTCATCCCGCTCAAGGCCGGTAGCGGCGAAAGCGATCTGCAGGCGCGCTACCTCAAGTTCGACGACTTCACGTACCTCAAGAGCTACACCAAGATCTTCCCGTTCGAGGTCTATCTCTGGGAGACCGGCAACGGATCGGAGCTGGCGCTCTATCCCAACTTCAATCACAGCGATCCGGTATTGCGAGCGCTGTTCCGCGACGCGCGCTTCCGCCTTGCGCTGTCGTTCGCGACCGATCGCGAAGAGATCAACGAAGCGGTGTTCCTCGGCCTGGCGCGGCCCGGCAACAACACCATCCGGCCAGGATCGCCGCTCTATCGACCCGAGTACCGCGAGCGCAATACGCAGTTTGACCTGCGCCAGGCCAACCAGCTGCTCGACGAGCTCGGGCTGACGAAGCGCAATGCCGAGAACACCCGGCTGCTGGCGGACGGCCGGCCGCTGCTCCTGGTCGCCGAGACCTCCGGCGAGTCCAAGGAGCAGGCCGACATCCTGATGCTGATGCAGACCACCTGGCGCCTGGCCGGGATCAAGCTGCTGATCCGGCCACAAACCCGCGACCTGCTGCGCCAACGCGTCGCCGCCGGCCAGACCATGATCGCGGTCTGGTACGGTTTCGAGAGCGCGCTGCCGACCGCAGCCTCCAGCCCGCGCGAATACGCACCCGGTACACTGGGCGATCTGCAATGGCCGCAATGGGGTCTGTACCGCGAGACCAAGGGCAAGGCGGGCGAGCCCTGCGACATGCCCGAGATCCAGCGGCTCATCAAGCTGGTCGACACGTGGGAGAAGACGATCGACCCGGAGGCGCAGGCCGAGATCTGGCGCGAGCTCCTCACCGCGCACGCCGATCATCTGTATACGATCGGCATCATATCGGGCTCTCTTCAGCCGGTCGTGGTCAGCAAGAAGCTGCGCAATGTGCCGCGGCACGGCATCTACAGCTGGCACCCCGGCGCCTTCTTCGGCATGTACCGCCCCGACACGTTCTGGCTGCAGCAGCGTTGAGAACGCGAGCGTCGTACGTCAACAGCCAGGAATCTTGACGCGCGTGCGATAGACGGACGTCGATGCCGTGATGAACAGGCTGCGCCTGTCGTCGTCGCCCCAGCAGAAATTCGCCGTCGGCTGCGGGGTCTTGATGACGCCCAGCGCGGTCGCGTCCGCCGCGAAGACGTGAATGCCGCCGGGACCGCAGCAATAGAGGTTGCCGGCGCTGTCGATCTTCATGCCGTCCGGCGCACCGGGCCCTTCTCCCGTGGTCTGCGCCCAGACCCGGCCGTTTGCCAGCGTGCCGTCGGCCTGCACGTCGAACACACGGATGTGCTGGCGGCTGGTGTCGTTGACGAACAGGCGCTTCTCGTCGAGCGAGAAACAGAGCCCGTTGGGCTGCGCGAAGTCGTCGGCCAGCAGCGCGAGCTTGCCATCCACAGCACGGTAGACGCCCTGGAACGAGAGTTCGCAGGCGCGTTCGCGGCCGAAGTATTTCATGCGGCCGTAGGTCGGATCGGTGAAATAGATCGCGCCATCGCTCTTGACCACGATGTCGTTGGGGCTGTTCAGCGCCTTGCCGTCATAGTGGCTGGCGATGACCGTGATGCGTCCGTCGCTCTCGGTCCGCGTCACCTGGCTGGTGGCATGCTCGCAGGCCAGCAGCCGCCCCTGCCGGTCCCAGGCGAGGCCGTTGGACATGTTGCTGGGCTGGCGGAATGTCTGCACGCCATCGGCCGCGCTCCAGCGCCGCAGATGATCGCCGGGAATGTCGCTGAACAGCAGGTAGGCCTGCGTCGGGTGCCAGAGCGGACCTTCCGTGAACAGGAAACCGGAACCGATCTCCTCGAACGAAACATCCTCACCCACGACGGACGTGAAGCGCGGATCGCGAATCTCGACGCTCATATCAGGCTCCTTACAGTGCCAGCAGGCGGTGGCGCAGGTCGCTGTCCTCGCGCAGTTCCGCCGCTGGACCGGAATGGCGCACGGCCCCCTTCTCCAGCACGTAGACCCGATCGGCCAGCCGCAGCGAAAAATCGACACCCTGCTCGGCCAGCAGGATGGTGAGCCCCTGGCTCTTCAACGCGTTTACCTGTTCCAGCAGGTGGTCGACGACAATGGGCGCCAGTCCCTCGGATGGTTCGTCCAACAGCAGCAGTTCAGGATTGCACATCAGCGTGCGGCCGATGGTCAGCATCTGCTGCTCGCCACCCGACAGGAAGCCGGACTGGCGGTCGGCGAGTTCGCGAAGCTTGGGAAAGATCTCGTAGACGCGCTGCGCGGTCCACGGCCCGGTCCGCCGCGACGCCTTCTCGGCAACATCGAGGTTTTCCCACACCGTCAGCTCGGCGAAGACGCGGCGATCCTCCGGCACGAACCCGATCCCGGCGCGCGCGATGCGATGCGGCGCCCAACCGGCAATGTCCTTGGTCTTCCACAGCACCTGCCCCGCACTGGGACGCGTCAGGCCCATGATCGAGCGCATGGTCGTGGTCTTGCCGACACCGTTGCGCCCCAGCAGGCAGACGCACTCGCCGCCGGCAACCTCCAGCGAAATACCGAACAGCACGCGCGACAGGCCATAGGCGGTATGGATGTCGCGCAGTTCCAGCAGAGCGCTCATTGCCGCTCTCCCAGATAGACCCGGCGGACCTCGGCATCGGCGCGGACATCCTGCGGGCTGCCCTCGGCGATCAGGCGCCCTTGATGCAGCACGGCGATGCGTTCGGCGATCGAGAACACCACATCCATGTCGTGCTCGGTGAACAGCAAGGTCAGGCCGCGCTCGCGAGCGATGCGGGCGATCAGCGCGATCGTCTCGTGCGTCTCCACGGACGACATGCCGGCGGTCGGCTCGTCGAGCAGCAGGATATCGGGATCGCTTGCCAGCGCGATACCAAGCTCGATCTGCTTCTGATTGCCGTGCGAGAGCTCGCCGGCCAGGCTGGCGGCCTTGTCGGCAAGGCCGAGCGATACCAGCAACGCGTCCGTCTCGGTGCGGTACAGACGATCGGAACGCTGCCAGAAATTGCGTCCCTGGCCGCGATGGGCCAGCACCGCCGCCTGCACGCACTCGAAGACCGTCAGGTTGGGAAAGATGTTGGTGCGCTGGAACGAGCGGCCGACACCGCGACGGCAGATCGTGTGCGGCCGTGCGCCGGTGATATCGTGGCCGGACAACAGGACGCGGCCGGCGCTGGGCTCGACATGGCCGGTGATCAGGTTGAACAGCGTCGATTTGCCGGCGCCGTTGGGGCCGATGATCGCCATGACGACACCCTTCGGCAGGGTGAAGCTGACGCCGGAAACGGCGGCGAACCCGCCGAAGCGTTTGTGCAGGTCCTGGACCTCGAGCATCTCAGCGCCTGCGCAGCCGGCGGCCGAGCGACACCAGGGCGCCGACGATTCCGCCACGGAAGCCGAACAGCAGCACGATCAGGATCGTGCCCAGGATGAGCGGCCAGTACTGCGTATAGGACGTGATCTCCTGGTTCAGCAGGGTCAGCACCATGGCGCCCACCGCTGGCCCCCAGAAATGGCCCATGCCGCCCAGGATGGTCATGATCAGCACTTCGGCCGATTTGGTCCAGTAGGCGAAATCGGGAAAGACGCCGCGGTTGAAAATGCCGAACAACGCGCCGGCGAGGCCGGCGAAGAAGCCGGCCGTGGCAAATGCCGACAGCTGGTAAAGGCGCACGTTGATGCCGATGAATTCCGCCCGCTCGGGATTCTCGCGGATCACCGTCAGCATCCGGCCGTAGGGCGACGACACGATGCGGTACAGGGCCGCCACGGCCACCGCCACCAGCACCAGGACCAGCAGGTAGAAATGATCGCCGGCGCGCAGGCCGCCGAGGCCGGGGATCGAGCCTATCCAGGCGAGTTCGGGATAAGGCACGTTGGGCAGCCCCTGCTCGCCGCCCGTGACGTCGTTCCACTTGAAGCAGATGGCCCAGACGATCTGCGCGAAGGCCAGCGTCAGCATGGCGAAGTAGATTTTCGTCAAGCGCACGCAGAAGAAGCCGAAGGCCAGCGCAAAGAGTGCTGCCACGATGCCGGCCGCCGGAAAGCTGAGCACGAAGGGCACACCATATGTCTTCATCAGGATGGCGCACACATAGGCGCCGATGCCGAAATAGGCGGCGTGCCCGAACGACACCAGGCCAGTATAGCCCAGCAGCAGGTTCAGGCTGAGCGCGAACAATGCCAGGATCGCGATGTCGGTGGCGATGAACGTATAGAAGCGCGAGCCCAGCCACGGAATCCACATGGCGACCAGAACCACGACCAGGACCCAGGGGATGCGGCGGCTCATCGCGACAGCGGCTTTCCGAGCAGACCCCAGGGACGCACGATCAGGATGATCGCCATCAGGGCAAAGACGGCGAAGATCGAGAACCGCGGCATGATGAGGATGCCGAACGCCAGCACCTGCCCGAACACCAGGGCCCCCAGGAACGTGCCCCACAGCGAGCCTAGGCCGCCGATCACGACGACGATGAAGACCTCGACGATCACCTCGACGTCCATGCCCGGCACGATGCTCTTGACCGGTGTCACCAGCGCGCCACCGAGCCCGGCGAGGAACGCGCCGATGGCGAACATGATGGTGTAGAGCGAGCCCAC
>Ga0187894_10004715_pt1 | contig 14434 bp, 12 predicted proteins | sample GBC1701081metaG_FD_136650 | JGI IMG/M metagenome (GOLD analysis project Ga0187894, IMG submission 136650) | White microbial mat communities from a lava cave in the Kipuka Kanohina Cave System on the Island of Hawaii, USA - GBC170108-1 metaG ...
ACCATGAACATGAAGCCAAGCTATGGTTCTGGAATCATTTGTTGGGGGCAAACTAGGACTTTGCATGCTGATCGCTACTCCTACTCCAATCGCAACAACCGCAATGGTTATACCAATTAGAATAAACTTATTCTTGTTTGATCTAGAAGCCTGAGGTGCTTTACGCATTGAGAATCATCTATATTTTACAGATATTAAACAATAGTACTTTACAAATGTAAGATTCATCTTTTGTTATTGTATCGGTTTATGCTGACAGTGCCTTTATTCTGCCCTTGTATTTCTCCTTGTAAAGCGTTAAGCATGAACTGCAGCAAAAGTAGCGCTCGTACTCTCCAAACCTTAATGTTTTTGGATCCTTGGGAATCTCGCCGCTGCAGTAATTGCATGTAAGATTCACCGCCAGTCCAGATTTCACAACAAGATTCTGCTCATCTTTCACTGCTCTAGTAATTAGCTGACTTGATACAGACTTGACTCCATCAATAACTGATATCTTTCTCCTGATTAGTGTATCCAAAGATTCTGGATTATCTAGCGTTACTCTTAATATCATGTTGTTTTCGCCAGATGCTGTGAACACATTCCTCACTTCTTCAACTTCTGAGAGATGTTTTGCAACATCAGGTATCTTCGGCGCAAGAACCTGCAAAAATAAAAGCGCACTCATGCCAACCTCTACCTTATCAGTATCAAAGACCGGCACTATCTTCTTTATGAAACCAGTGTTGACCATTCTCTTGAATCTAGATTCAACGGTAGGCGTGCTTACACCAATCTCCCTAGCTATCTGTCGCAAAGATTTTCTGCCGTCTTTCATTAATGACTGGATTATAGCGCTATCTGTTTTGTCAAGTGTGAGGGGCATCGATCTTTGCTCTGACTTGGCAAATATTAAGATTCTTTTCAAGTCTATTTACAACTGTAAAGGATTCATCATATCTATTAGAATCGATTGCATAACTGGACAAAAACAATGTGACCATGATTAAACATCGTATTCAGCAAACCTAATTCTAGCCGTGTGTTACCATACAGCCATACACAAGCGCTTATGATCGAGGTCTATAATATTTGCAACTCAAGTGAAAAAGCCAAAATTCACTTGAATTTCAACTGAAATCAGCTTGAATTCCTTGCGTTCCGCTTTGGACAAACTTGTCTGACAATGGGTTCCGCTTGTGATTCTTTATTAAGCCTCCCCCCTCTATAGCTTTTGCATCCGTGCGTTTTTTGGCACATTAGGGAAGAATCATCATGTCCAGATATGAGATTATGGTATGTATCTATGATTGAAGAGAAAATCTGCTCTACGCCTTACTGAATGGTTTCTCTCAAACCCTGAAGCTTCGGAGTCAGCTTGCCTTCTTTTCAACTGGCATATCAAGCATATTGCCCCATTCGTACCATGACCCCAAATATACGCGCAATTTCTTGTAACCAAGTCTCTTCAGTGCAAGGTAATCATTTGCAGCCCTGTAGCCCCCTTGGCAGTAACAGATCACTTCGTCGTTCTTGTCTATCTTTCCATAGAGTTTCTTTAGCGCCTCAGGAGACTTGAATCTCCCATCCTTTCCCAAATTAGCCTTCCAATCCACATGGATTGCATCGGGTATATGCCCTGCCTTTGCCGCCCTGATCCATTTGCCCGTATATTCGCCCTTAGTTCTTGCATCAACGATCTTGATCCTGGAATTGTGAAGGCTTTCAAGTACATATTTAGACGTGGCAAGCACGTCTGGATTTATCTTCGGCATGAACTTTGCTGGTCTGTAACGGTTTGGTTTTTTCTCAACTCTGTACTTAGACCTCTTCCATTTGCGTATTCCTCCGTCAAGCATAGCTACGTTTTTGTGTGAAAAATATTCAAGGAGCCAAACACCTCTAGCGGCAAAGATCCCCGATTCGTTATCGTAAAAAACAACGAACTTATCATAAGAAGCACCAACATTAGAAAGTAATTTTGCCGTTTGTTTGTTGAAAGCTTGCATGCCATCTTTCGATGTATCCGCCCAGTGAAATGCAAAAAGATCAAGATTCACCGCATGTGGTATGTGACCATCAGAATATTCATGCCATGATCTGGCATCTATTATGAGCAAATTGTCATCACCAAGTTTCTGCTTTAATTCGCCAGTGCTGATCAGCATACAAGAAATCATGGCAGCATAATTATTATTCATTACTAACACCGTCTAAGATATAAGTAAGTTTATCATAGAAATGCCAAACTTGGCAGACAAGACAAGCAACCGACTCGAATACATAAAGTCAGCTCATCATTTTAAGCCCAAGGCAAGAACACCAAGGATGGAGGATTATCTTGAAGTTATTTACGAGCTGATCCAGCAGAAAGGCTATGCAACTACTGGCGACATCTCCACATACCTTAACGTGAGTGCGCCAAGCGTAACGAAAATGGTGCAAAGGTTGCGGGATACTGATTATCTCATTTATGAGAGATACAAGGGTCTTAGTCTAACTGATAAGGGAATGGGTGTAGCTCGAGGCATAAGGCAGAGGCACGGAATACTTACCGAATTTCTGGTCATATTGGGAGTTGACGAAGGAGCTGCCCACAGGGATGCTGAGGGTATAGAACATTATCTGGAACCAAAAACACTTGAGAGGCTTGAAAGGTTTGTCAAGATCATAAAGAACAACCCTGAAATGCTAAAGAAGATCAAGAATAGAAGTAGTTAATCTTTCAGTTCACTGATGCTGGCCATCTTGACGCCCCGACTCTGCATCTCTTTTATTGCTCCGTTATTGTTCTTGATTCCCCGTACGGCATCTTCCAGTATGACGACATCTAAACCAAACTGGACTGCATCAAGTGCGGTGCTTTTTACACTATAATCAGTTGCAACACCCGCAATCAAAACGCGTTTGATACCATTCTGCTCAAGCTTCTTTGCGAGCTCGGTTCCGTCAAAACCTGAAGGACACTCCTTATCGGCTTCGGTTCCCTTTGAAATTATCGTTGCGCTCCTGGGTATCTTAAGATCATTGTGAAACTCTGCCCCTTGAGTGTCTTTAACGCAATGCATGGGCCATACTCCGCCTCGCTGTTTAAATGATATATGGTTTGGCGGATGCCAGTCCCTAGTAGCAAATATGTATAGTTTATTAGAAGCAAACATGTCAAGATACTTGTTCAAAACAGGAACTATCTTGTCAGCATCAGGGACGGGCAATGTTCCCGTTGGCATAAAATCATTCTGCACATCGACTATCACTAATGCACATGACCTGTCCAGCCTGACGACCATTGGGTCTATTCTGCAAACTAATGATAAATACTTTTAGATCGTTGCTTTCAATAATGTGTTTCGTGTGAAAATAATGACCGAATTTCTAATGATTAACGCGATGCTGCCAAGACCTTTATCTGTCTTCCAGCAATCATTGCGCCGATAAGTTTCTTGCCGGCGTCAGAGCTCTTGGACACTTTTATCCTCGCTTTCTTGCCAACAACCGCAGATAAAAGATACTCGTCATCAACATAAACATCAACAGATTTGCCTATGGTTTTATCACTGAGTAGTATGTTGACAGAATTGCCTGCCTCACTAACATCAAAGTCGACGTCCTTGCCCAGAGATTTCAGTTTGGGTTCTACATCTATCCGTATACCCAACATTCTTTCAAGCTCGTTTACCGTTGCGCCACCCCTTCCAATCAGTAATGGAATTGCATTCTTGTCAACCTTGACGACAACTTTATCATTAGAAACTATCTCCACCTCCGCACCTCTGTCAAATCTTCTGACAAGTTCAAGTATCCTTCCCTCTGCAAGTCGCTTCACACCATCATGTTCAGTTTCCTTTGATATTGGAACAACAACGTTCTCCTCTCCAAACGTATAGATTTCATATTCGAGCTTGCCTGTCTCAAAATCCCTCACATCTATAACAGGCCTTGCAAGATCCTGTTCCGTCATTCCAGTTGGCACCCTGACTGCTAGATCAAGTTCATAGACCTTCCTTATCTCGCCTCCCTTCACAAAGATTATTGTGTCAAGTATGTGCGGGATCATGCCAAGTTCTACCCTCCCGATGAATCGCTGCACAGCGTCCAAAGGACTGCTAGCGTGAACTACGCCAACCATCCCAACCCCCGCCAGTCGCATGTCCGCAAAAACTGCAAAGTCATCTCCTTTCCTAACTTCATCGAATATTGTATAATCGGGTCTAACAAGCAAGAGTATTTCCGCCGCCTTCTCGAAACTTCCTTCCAATGGACCGTATTGAGTAACTTCGTCACTTACTTGCAGATCTCTTGGAGATTCAAATGTTTTTACGATCTTGTTCTGCGACGTGTAAAAATCAGCAACGCTACTTGCAAGCGTGCTCTTGCCAGAGCCCGGAGGGCCGGCGATCATTATCCCTTCTGCTTTATCCCTTAATCGTTCCATGAGCCTCTCGGAAACATGGTAATCATCAAGGACCAGTCGCACTATTGGCCTTACTATGGTGATCTCCAGACTTTCAGAGAAAGGCGGTCTAGTTATGGCAATTCTATACCTGCCCAGCTGAATCACCATTGCACCATTTCTGCTTATCTCCATCGAACCCGAACCGTTAACCCTTGCTGCGTCAGAAACTTCTTTGACGATCTGCATTAGTTCACCGTATGAACATTTTTCATCCCTTAACTTAACGAGTTGAAACGCTCCAGGTTTGCCACGTTTGGCCATCGGTTGCACGTCTTCCTTCAGGTGCACACTCATAGTTTCATTATCTAAGAATTTCTCGAAAGAAAGGTCTGCTGTTTTTGTTGGCGAACTTATGTGTTTGGCCTTTACCCCTTCAGCTTCGGCCACTAATGCCTGTACATAATCAGCGGTTACAAGTGTACCATCTTCATGCTTGGCAACGTCCTTTATCAACGCGTCTATCCTGCCGTGCCTTGCAAGCCTGATCTCTTCCATGCTAGGTCTCTCTCCCACAAACTTGATCGTCACTCCCCTGCCATCACACAGTTCGCGTATCTTCTTTATCTCAGCAAGACCTATGAAACCATGTTCCCTGTTCATCGATGCCTGTGCCTGCAGTTCGTCAAGAGCTGCCAAGGGAATTATTATTTGACAGTCCTTTACCTCTCCGGATTCTATCATCTTCGATATCTTGCCATCTATTATTATGCTGGTATCAAGCACTAACTTTTCCAACAAACCAACCCTTTTTCGCTCTTAACTATGCTGTGCCAGAATAAATATCTACACAGCCTCGCGTTGCACGCTGACAGTTTCTTCAATAGGAGCACTGATCTTGCTTTGCGAAGGTCCTGTCTTGATAACTTCAACGGTATATCCTCGGAAGTTTTCTCTTACACTTTCAAGATGGTTGATCAAAATCATTCTGCTGAACTCTCTTGTCATGTTCTGCAACACGTTCATAACATCGCGTATTCCAGCATCGTCAAGGTTTCCAAAGTCACCTTCGTCTATTATCAAAGTCTGCATTGTGGCAAACGCATCCTCTGTCTGCGGAAGCTTGCTCAATATCCTGGAGATAGCAACACGCAAAGCCATATTGATCCTGGTCTGCTGCCCTCCAGAGAAGTATTGTATGGGTCTCACCTCGCCGCCCATGGTAGCACCAATATTGAGCGTATCACGTTCGATGTTCAGTGCTGTGATCATGCCCTCTGAAAGATCGTTTATTATTGCCGTGCCTTCCTTTTCTATGTAAGGTATCAATCTATGCAGGATATTTTCCGGAATATTCTTGAAGATGCTGACCAGATCTTCAAGCAAAGAGGCATCTTCCTGCAGTTTCTCGATTTCATCCTCGTTTTGCTGTAGTTTTTTCTCCTTGTTCTTCAGTTCCGTGTACTGCTTTGTGAGTGTCGTGTAGTTTGTCTTCTCCTTCGTTAACGTGACAATATTTTGATTGTGCGCACTCTGCGCTGATCGCAACTCTTCCTTGACAGATGTAAACCTGTGCTCAATATCCTTTAGCTTCTTTATCTGTCCAAGCAATTGTTTCCGCTGCTTTTCGAGCGACGATACCAGTTTGGTAGTCTTATCGATCTCGCTCTTCATACTAGGAAGCCGTCTCAGCTGCACGCTCGCGCTGGAGTACCTTTCGGCGACCTTCTCCTGTCTTAACATACCCAATCTCTTCTCCATCGCGCCATACTCCTTTGCATTAAAGTGCAAAGACCCTAGTTGTTTGCTGAACTTTTCGACCTCTTTGCTCACAACCTCGATTTCATGCTTTACCTTATCTCTTCTAGTATTGAGGGTGTCCAACCTCTTGACCTCGTTAAGCAATTCGCTCTGCTTGCTGTACACACTTTCGATTCTACTCCTAGCACTTTCTACACTGCCTAATGCCCTGCTAACTTTCTTTAACTGAATGAGTATTGAGCTCAGCTCTCTCTGCTTCTTTGTCCTATCTGCAGCGAGCATGTTTATTTCGTTCATATAATGTCTTAACACGCTCTTTGCGCTTGGCATCTTTTGGGAACAAGTAGGACAAACATTTCTTCGCTTGATCCTGCCCATCTCTACCTTCATTTCGTTTATAGAATTATTTGCGACGTTCAACAGTGCTTCGAGTCTGTACCTGCCTTCCTCAAGTTGTATTTTTTTGCGCTCAAGCCCTGCCGTCTCCTCCCTTATGCTAGAAACTTGCCTTGACGACGGAACTTCCTTCTTCAACTTGGTAAGAAAAGTTCTTGATATTTCAATGTCCTTAAGCAGCTCAGCAAATTTCTCCTTCTTTTCCCTTAACAAATTTTTTAGCGAGAACAGTTTGCTGTCAATTTTATCATAGTTTGATTTCTTTGCCTTTAAACCTTTCACGGATTTGGTCAGTGCAGCAAACTCTTTGTAAGATCTTTCAAGCGATGGATACTCGCTCTTCAAACCATTGAGTTCCTTATACTCGTTCTTCCTGTGTTCCAGTGCCCTTTCTGCATTGGTCTTCTGCTTGTTGATGCTGTCTATCTTTCCGTTTAGAGCTATGTATGTTCTATAATCCTTCTCTAGGTTCTTTCGCAAGTTCGTTATCTGCTTAGCCTTCCTGCCTGAACTTGTTACCTGCTGCTCCAGACCTGCTATTGTCTTCTTCAACCGCTTGATCGAATTTTCTACTTGAGGGATTTTTGCTATTTCATTTCTGAAAACTTCATTGGCAGCCTCCATCTTCTCCACAGATACTTTCTTTTCCCCGATCTCGTTTCTTACAGATTTTTCATATTCACTATACTTGGCCAGACCGAACAGCTTCATGAAAGCTTCCTTTCGGGTCGCTGGTAACACATCGGTAAGTGCGCTCATCTCACCCTGCAGTATTACAGTTGATTTGCTGAACCCTTCCCAGTCAAGGCCGATGGCCTTGTCGCTAACATACTCGTAAACATCGTCCTTTTCTGCTTTCAGTTCACCGTCTTCCAACAGTTCACCATCCGACTTGTCCTTGGTTATCTCTCTTCTCACTACGAAGTTATGACCGTGATTCTCAAACTCAAAGTGTATAGTAGCTTTGGTAACATCATGATTTACAAGATCTGCAGGTCGCAAAAACCCAGCTTCACTGTCAAACGATGTTCTGAAAGTTCTGCCATAGAGACATACGCATATTGCATCGAGCAATGATGTCTTGCCCGCGCCGTTTTCTCCAAATATCAGTGTCATTTGATTTTCTGGAAAGTTTACGATCTCCTGATCTTTGAACCGCATAAAGCCCTTGACAACGAGTTTCTTGATCTTCATTACTTGTCCCCCTTCTGTATCACTTGGTTACCAAGTTTAAGCAGCCTTGGAGCGTTCTTTGCCAGTTGTCTCTTGCTCTTGACATAAAGCTCGAGTTCCTTTGCTGGTGGAAGCACGTATCTTTCTCCCAACACGCCAGCTTCCGGAAGCGATACTGATGTTCTTGCCTGAATCTTGTAATCAAAAACGTTACACTCCTCAAGTTTCTCCAGGATGGGAGTCCAGTTGATCGATCTGTTTTCCCGCACGTCAATATTTTCCAGCTTTACCCTTACAAGCGCGTTTTTCATCTCCTTCGCTTTTACATCTATAGAGTCCAAGACGAACTTGGTTATCTTCGATGCTGGAGAACCTGAACAGTCAAAATCTATTACAGTTATCATCTTTCTTATAGGAAGCCTTACGGGTTTTACTCTTACGCTTTCTTCAAACTCTACCAACAATGCGTACTTTTCTTCGTTCTCCTCACCAAAGTCAAAACGTTCTGAGGAACCAGAATAAAACATCGGCAATGCGTGTTTGATCTGCTGGAACTTGTGCATGTGACCCAAAGCAACATATGAAAACTTGTCAGGGATCTGCGATGGATTTACATAATCACCAGCAAACGGCTCGATAAACTGTTCAGACCCTAGAACGGCCTGCCCTACAGGTACATGGGCAGCAAGGATCTTCTTGTCCGAGGTGGACTTTTCAAGTGCAATATCAAGTGCTGCGGAAAAGCTATGGCTGACATCTTCGAATTTTGAAGGTGTAGGAACGCAGACAAAATCATACGAGCCGAGAACAAAGGTGCTCGGCTCCGAAGCTACGAAGACGTTGTCTATCTCGCTTAGGAAGGTAAGAGGGTTCAGCCCCGCGCCAGTCCTTGGCGTCTCGTTGTTCCCCCTCACGATAAGTGTCATTATACCTGCCTTGGAGAGCCGTTTTAGGATGCGCGTAACCTCGAGAAGATAATAATGATGCGGGTTTGTTCTGGTGAAGAGATCACCAACAATCAGGAATACGTCTACCCTCTCGTTCAGAGCGATCTTGCCTATGCTCCTGAAGGCATTTAAATAATCCATCCCTCGCACGTTCAAACCCGTAGTGGGATCTACCTTCGAGTAAGCTGTCTCGCCTAGATGGTTGTCAGATGTTTGAAGTATACGCATGCCCAGCCCCCGTCTTTTACTATTAACTTGCACTGTCTTATAAACCAGCATCCAACTGATCTGCTATCAAAGATTTTTATGCGCTAATCATTTGTTTTTGTAACCAAACAAAAAGTAGCCACAGTTGATGCATACAGTTCCTACCTTGTCCCAATGTTCTCCGGCATGACCTCTATGAACGTATGTAGATTTCATAATGCTGCCGCAGTGTGGACATTCTATAACGGTCCTTGGCATGATATGGTGTATACACCATGCTATAAAGGATAAGTGTTATGATTTTTTAACTACTTGCTTCCGTAGTAATGCTGTGAGCAGCGAAGATCTTGCTTCGAAGGCAATAGATCACGCGTTAAGTTTGGGTGCAAGTTATGCAGATACTCGGTTTGAGGTCAGGACAGATAAAGGCCTGCTAATAGAAAACGGAAGCATCGAGCATTTTGCTTCCCAGCAGGAGTCTGGTATAGGCATCAGGGTAATAGTTAACGGTGCGTGGGGATTCTACGCATTTGCAAATCCAAAAAACCTAGGGGATGTAAGGACGGCTGCCGAACAAGCTTTCAACCTTGCCAAGAGTTCAAGTGCCAGCATCAAGCAGAAAGTAGTTCTTGCTGATGCCAAGGCATTCAAGGATACGGTTGACTATGGGTTCAAGAAGGATCCTAGGGATGGTATGAATGAATTGGTGCAGATAGCAAAGGACTGCGACAAGATAATCAGAAGCGCTGGTAAGAGGATACATAGATCGTCAGTATCCATAGGCTATGCATATACTGAAAAAATGTTCATGAACAGCGATGGCGCAAAGATCCTGCAACGATACACTGATACGGTGACAAACATGTCGGCCACCGCACACGAATCTGGCTTGACGCAGAACGTTTCTACTACAGAAGGTGGGAGGGGAGGCATAGAGATGGTTACGGAATATTCTGATGCAAGAGCGAAAGCACAAGAGATTGCCGAAAAAGCTGTACAGCTCATAGATGCAAAGCCAGCAAAGGAACAGAAAGCAAGGATTGTGATGAACCCGGACTTTGTGGCGTTGCTCGCACATGAGATTTTAGGACATCCATCAGAAGCTGATAGAGTATTAGGATATGAGATGGCTTGGGCAGGGGGCGCTTGGTGGGCGGGCAAGCTAGGGCAGAAAGTTGGTTCTGATGCGATGAATGTGTCGGACAATCCAACGATAGAACGCAGCTTGGGTCACTACAAATATGACGATGAAGGTGTCCGTGCAAAGGATAAGGTGCTGGTAAAAAATGGAATTTTAGTAGAACATATGCATAGCCGGGAGACGGCATCAAAGTTCAGTGTAGAGGCTAATGCGGGTATGCGAGCAACTGGTTACGAATTCATGCCATTGATAAGAATGGCATGCACATATATCAACTCCGGAAACTGGAACCATGAGGAAATGGTAAAGGAAGTTGATGATGGATTTTTTGTCTGCAACATGAAGGTACCATCAATAGATATGCTGCGCTACAACTGGAGTATATCATGCCAGTATGCATACATTGTCAAGAATGGTGAGATTAAAGATCTTTTGCGCGATATTATTGTCATGGGCGTCGCTCCAGAATTTTTCGCTTCAATAGATGCTTGCAGTAAGGATTTTGAAATAAGACCGGTTTTGAACTGCGGGAAGGGCGATCCCATGCAGACCATGCGTATGGGCAATGGCGGTCCATATGTTAGGGGCATAGCTACAGTCAAGAGCGTAGAACAGTAGAAGATGTCTAACTCTGGAGATACAAATGCCGCAGTATAGAATAAGAACCACTTGCTTACCATAATGAACAGTTGTCAAAAAACACACTGGAGATTATTGCAGACGAAGTGAGAAAATGCACTCTTTGCAGATTATCAGAAGGCAGAACCAATGCAGTCCCGGGAGAGGGTGACGGTTTTGCGAAGATAATGTTCATAGGTGAGGCTCCAGGCAGAAGCGAAGACCAGCAAGGAAGACCGTTTGTTGGCGCAGCTGGGAAGTTGCTAACCGAAGCTTTGCAAGAAGCCGGTCTGTCAAGAGAAGACGTATTCATCACAAACATAGTGAAGTGCAGACCTCCAAACAATCGAGTGCCAAAGGAAGAAGAGCGTAGTGCATGCAAGCCATATCTGGAGAGGCAGATTGCGTTAATCAATCCAAAGATAATATGTATTCTAGGCAGAACTGCATACGAGTCGCTGTTGGAAGGTGGTTCGATAACATCGAACAGGGGCAGGTTGGTAAAGCATAACAACAGGTTTTATTTTCTGACAGTCCATCCAGCTGCCATTATATACAATCCTGAACTGAAGACAATCTTCAAGAATGATTTAGTCAACTTGGTAAATGAACTGAGGAAGATGGAAGAGAAGAAGGGCTCGACGATGGAGGACTATGTGTGACATACTCGAGCGAACCGTTATCATTGTACATTTTTTGCCAAAATGGTTAGAAAAAAGGTATGTTCATACCGCCGAGCCTGTTTGATTGATCAACAAACTCAGCACAGTAAGAACACAGATCCTATGTCGCGTTCTGGATGTTCCTCGAAGAATTTCTTGGATCGTTTGGTCAGCCTAATGTACTCTTTACTCTTATCTAGCTGTACGAATCCCAGCTCGGTAAGAAAAAATATTTCCGTTGCCAAAGTTGCGCTTGTTATGTTAAGTCTTTCTTTGATCTCTTTGATACGAATTTCGCCTTCCTCGCTGATTAAGCCCAGAATTTCCTCAGTAAGTTCGCTCATACCGTGCGTAAAAACCATTGGATATAAATTATACCTTGTGCAATTCAAGACCCATATTTTGGACGAAAATTTTCCATATATTACAGCTGTAATGAACCTTAAATGAAACATGGTAGATCTGGAAAATTTCTCTATAACGTATGATACACCATCAAAAGAACGGGGAAAATATGCTTCGGTTCTATATTTCATACCTGTAATTTCTTGGTCAATCAATAGCTCGAGACGATTATCGTACAAACGTTGTTCAACAACGAGTCCAGATGAATTGACTTGCATACTACAGTCCTGAAAAATATGATAAAATGGCGTAAATCGTACATCTACATGATGCATCATGTTACAAACAAAACTTGCATGATTAAGCTTCTTAGGCCTTAGCAGCAGATTGAGATTCAAAAATGAATTTGTTCAAACCATTAGAACTTTACCCTGATGCAATTCCAACTAAGGTTATCAAACAGTAATTCAAGATACACAGGTTTTTTATCCTATAACGAAAAAATGGGATCGATGAGAAAAACACTTCTGGGTATGATAGTTGCCATGCTAGTTTTGACAGCAAACCTAGGCATGATTGCTATTACACTTAAACCGGTTTATGGTCAGGAGGACCGCCCTAAATTCAAAATAATTGATTACGATACATTCGTTGACAAGGATGGTTACTTGACCATTATAGGATTCGTTAAGAACACGAGTGAAAAAGCTGGCATGGTTCCTACAATGAAGATGGTCTTACTAAATAAACAAGATGAAACTATTTACAAGTTTACACGAGATCCATTGGTCCCATTCATGAATCCTCAATCTATAGCGCCCTTCAAAATTACTGTGACAGACGCAACTCGCAGCAAGCAAACTGCTAACTTCAAGATTACGTTCGATCAAAAGTTTCCTGCACAACCGATGAATCCCAAACAAAACAAGCTAACTATTGAGAATGTCAAATTCTCTAGTGAGGACTCTACAACGATAATAACTGGGAGCATAAAGAACGACGGCTCAAAGGCAACCGATGCTTTTACCGTTGCTGTAGCATTTATGAACGATAAGAACAGAGTTTTGGATGTCAAGTCTGCGCAATATAACACACAGACTGCCACAGGTGCTACGGTGAATTTTAATTTTGAATACAATGGACCAGCTGATAAGTATTGTCTCGTTGCAGACAGTAGGTACTATGTTGCCGATCACGCCGGACAGTGTGATACTAGTAAGGTGAAAGTTCCGAAAGCCGAGGGGCCGAAAGTTCCAAAACCATCAAATGATACATCGTCGAACTCATCAAAAGAAATTGTTAAATTGTCAAAGTTTCGCGTTCTGGACACAAATAGCACAAAAGTACGGACGATAAATGTGGGGCAGGAAATTCAGTTGCAATCAACCGTTGCAGGTAATTTAACATCGGTTCAGCCATTCGCCTACATTGTTCAAATCAAAGGTGAAGATGGTTTAACAGTGATGCTAGCATGGATAGATGGTACATTATCACCCGAAGAACCATCTGACCTAGCCATACCTTGGATTCCTGAAGAGCCTGGTAACTATAATGTTACAATATTCATCTGGAAGAGCGTTGAAGATCCATCTCCCTTTGCGGAGCCTATAAGAACTTCTGTAGAAGTCAAGGTAGTAAAAGAAAAAGAAGTAAAAGAAGAGATCAAAGATAAGTTGGATAGTAAGAAGTGAGCTTCAAAACCAAACTGCTATTCGGTAGTGCGATATTCTCTTGGCTTATGGCATTTCTTAGTTGGAGGTTTGCCCATCCTGATGAAATAATACTGGATTGGATTTTGGTAGCATTAGTTCTTACTGTGAGTTACATGTACGTGGAACAGAAAAAATTAGGAATGAAACGATTGACGAGCCCGGAAAACTTCAGATAGCTAGCATAGTAGATACTTTGTTTGCCTTATATAATGCCGAATAATTGATAGAGAACCATGCCGAGTGTACACATAATCGAAAGAGAATTTTATAGTAGGAACACGATCGATGTGGCAAAGGACCTGCTCGGCAAAATATTGGTTAGAATTATTGATGGTAAAGTTATTTCTGGCGCGATAGTCGAGAGTGAAGCGTATCGTTCTACAGACGATCCTGCAAGCCATTCATATCGTGGCAAGACTGAGAGGAACAGCGTCATGTTTGGTGAAGTTGGCCATGCCTACGTCTACTTCACATATGGTAACCATTACTGCTTGAACATTGTAGCGAAAGAAGACACAACACCTGCTGGTGCCGTGCTGATCAGGGCAGTCGAACCTATAGAAGGTGTTTCTTTTATGCGACGATATAGAAAAACATCCGACCCTCACAACCTGACAAGCGGTCCTGGTAAGCTGACACAAGCGCTAAAAGTAACGAAGAGACAAAACGGCGTTGACATTACTAAGAAAGAAGAACTGTATGTTGTAAATGGCAAACATATAGACAAATCAGAGATAGTTGCAACATCAAGAATAGGCATAAGAGTTGCACTCGATAAACAATGGCGCTTCCTTATCGCAGATAACGAGTTCGTTTCAAAGAAAGTTAAGATGCTGAATCGTTAGGCTTTCCGCTGTTGTCCTCTTTACCATCTTCGGTATCATCTTCCATGGTCCAAGGGAACCATCTTCCAATAGATTTGGTCCAGTCGATCTTCAATGTATAGTAAATTACAACAGCCAATACTGCCATCAATACAATTGCGGATATGTATACTACACTGACATCCTGCACATTTTCCAGCAATGGTTGAACATATGGTGATCCTGCTTGAGCTCCCCACGCCACGATTTCTGATAACACGATCTTACCAGCAA
>Ga0187894_10004716_pt1 | contig 14433 bp, 11 predicted proteins | sample GBC1701081metaG_FD_136650 | JGI IMG/M metagenome (GOLD analysis project Ga0187894, IMG submission 136650) | White microbial mat communities from a lava cave in the Kipuka Kanohina Cave System on the Island of Hawaii, USA - GBC170108-1 metaG ...
CTGCACGAGGATCTGATTATTCTCCTCCCGGCCATATCGTTGAATCGTCGGCTCGGCGACGCCGAACTGATCAACGCGCTGCTCAATGATGATCTTGGCTTGTTCAGTGGCTTCGCGGCGGAACTGATCAGCGGCGGTTTTGTTGAGCGTGAAGGTCACTGAGGCCGGATTGGCGCTGGTCGAAACGGTCCAGGCGTCACTGCCGAAGAAGGGCAAGATCTTTTCGCGAATCTCGTTCTGCTTGCTAGTGTCGGGAGTTTCAACAACGACCAAGCCGTTGGCTGGAGCCTTGACGGCGATGAATGGAATCCCGGCCTTCTTCAGTTCAACTTCAGCCTTGTCGCGGTCACCCTCAGTAATGCTCTTGATCACCTCTTCCGCTTGCACCTGCAGCACAAGGTGCGTGCCTCCCTTGAGGTCGAGACCGAGACGGATGTTTTCCGACAGGTTCTGTTTGAGGTTTGAAGGCTTGTAGAAATCGGCCGCGCTGCGCTTGTATCCTTTGGGCTTGTTATACGGCCCGAACATTACGATCAGACACAGCGCGGTGACTACCGTGATAATAATACCGCGTATACGAAGATTTCTGCTCATAAGGCTATAACTCGCCGCTTTAACCAGGTCGCCAAAATGGCTTCGATGAGCGGCGTCTTTCCGAAATTGTGGGAATGGGTGAAGCGAGAAGAATTGCGGGTAATGATTGTCTCACTACATCTTTATATACTTCTTCATCTACTTCTTCTCTTCTGGCGCATCCTGCAGGCCGGAGATTGCCGTACGGGCGACTTCGACCCTGATGACGGGGTTCTCTGAAATCTTCAACTGCACGGTGCGCTTGTCTTCGCGTATGCTGACGATCGCTCCGTAAATCCCGCCGTTGGTCACAACCTTGTCGCCCGGCTTCAGATCGTTGAGCATCTGGTCAACCGCGCGCTGGCGTTTGCGCTGAGGCACGACGATCAGAAAATAGAAAAGCACAAAGACCAGAACCATCGGGATTAACATCCCGAGCGGATTGCTTTGCGCCTGAAATAAAAACAATACGATTTGTTGTGACATCACCAGGGCGGGTTTAACCTCTTCTACAAGATTGTTCGCCTCGCTCCATCAAACAGCGCGGGCAACGCGAGGCGTGTCGCAATTCGCCTCTTAACTGCCGGCGCTTACTCCGAACCATGACGATACTTGTCCAAGTAGCATGCGCGGAATTGGGCGAAGACACCAAGTGCGATAGCTTGCCTGATCCGTCGCATGCTGTCAAGGTAGACGGCCAGGTTGTGGCATGAGCAGAGCGTTGAAGCCAGCATCTCGCCGCAGTTATAGAGGTGCCTGACATAGGCGCGTGAATAGCGCCGGCAAACAAAGCATTCGCAGTCTTCATCCAGCGGGCGTTCGTCACGACTGAACTTCGCGTTGCGCACATTCATCTTCCCGCGCGAAGTGAAGACCTGGCCGTTGCGCGCGTTTCTCGTAGGCATCACGCAGTCGAACATATCCACGCCGCGCGCCACGCACTCGATCAAATCCTCAGGGGTCCCCACGCCCATCAAATAGCGAGGCTTGTCGGCGGGTATTTGCGGCGCGATGAATTCGGTGATGTCGTACATCCGCTGTTTCTCCTCCCCGACACTGAGGCCCCCGATCGCGTAACCTTCAAAACCAATCTCAACCAACCGATCCAGACTCTGTCTTCGCAAATCTTCATAGACGCCGCCCTGATTGATTCCGAAGAGCGCGGGATCAACGGCGGCTGATTGCGACGTATTCGTCAACCGGTCAAATTCCGCGCGCGAACGGCGCGCCCACCGCGCGGTTAACTCCAATGAATCCTGAGCCTGCTCGCGCGTGGCCGGAAACGGAGTGCATTCGTCGAAGCACATCACAATGTCGGAACCGAGCGCGTGTTGAACTTGCATCGAAACTTCCGGCGAAAGGAACTGCTTAGACCCGTCCAGATGCGAACGGAACTCCACGCCTTCTTCCCGAATCTTCCGCAGATCGCCTAGGCTGAAGACCTGGAAACCTCCGCTGTCGGTCAGGATCGCGCGATCCCACGAGATGAATTTGCGCAATCCACCCAGATGAAAGATGGTTTCGTGACCGGGCCGGAGAAAAAGATGGTAAGTGTTTCCGAGGATGACGCGCGCATCGAGTTGTTCGAGCATCTCCTGCGTGACGGCCTTGACTGTGCCCGCGGTTCCGACTGGCATGAAGACAGGCGTTTCGATCTCACCGTGGGCGGTTTTGATTCGCGCGACGCGGGCTTGAGTGTTCTGGTCTGTGTGTTCTACCCGAAATGAAAGATGATCCACTTTCTATTCGATTCTCCCTCGACTCGCGCCCTTACGCGCTCAAAGAGTCCGGATCTATTCCGAGTTCGCGCAACTTGGTCGCCAACCGTTCGGCCCGCGCGCGCTCCTGCTCGGCGAGCGCGTCAATTTCGACTGGGCGCAGAAACTTCCGTCCATCCGGCCTGTAAACGCTCAGCGCGCCGTCATCTTCGAGCCTGAGTGTGACACCGAGCAGCGAGCTGCGCCACTCTCCTTCGAAGACCACGGACCCAAGCGAGTGGCCCTCCCTTCGCCAAATCTCCAAGCTCCCACCATCGGGATCATACAGATAGTATTCCTCCGCGCCATGGCGCTCGTAAAACTTGCGCTTGTCGAACATCTCTCGCCAGGTATTCCCCGGTGAGAGAATTTCAAACACCACTTGTGGCGCGACCCCACCTTCCTCCCACTGCTTGTAAGAACCTCGATGCCCCTTCGGGCGGCCAAAGGCGACCATTACGTCCGGCGCGGTTTTTATATCGGGACGCCCTTCCACCGGATACCAGAATAGGTCGGCAGCTACGAAGACATCCGGATCGGACGCAAACAGGCTGTCCAATCCGACCTGAATCGTGATGATGTATTGATACTGTTTGGTGTTATCGGCCATCGGTCTACCGTCCGAATCGGGATAGACGATCTCCATGGCTGAGATCGCGGAGTTGATTGTATTTGCGGCTTGGCTCATTGCTTTACTCCTTAAAACTGCGGACTGAACGGTCACATAAAGGCGATAACGCTGACCTGATCGTGATCATAGCACCGAGATGGCGGCGGGCGAAACCTGATCTACTTATCAACGCTGTCGGCCTCGCTGCTTGATACGGATAGGCGTCGCAAAAAAATCGAACGTCTCACGTAGCCGGTTGATCAGATACCGCTCGTAAGAAAAATGCAGCTTGGTCTTCGTCCCTGAGGTAAACACGACGAACGTCGGCGGCCGAGTCCCGGCCTGCGTGATGTACAAAATCTTCAGCCGGCTCTTGGCCGAAATCGTCGCGCGCGGCTGTTCCAGATGTTCTTCAAAAAACGAATTCAACTGCGCGGTCGGGATTCTCAAATTGCGCGCGTCATTCGCCCTTTTGATCAGATCGGGCAGCCTGACCACGCGCTGCCCGGTCAACGCCGAGATGAAGACGATCGGCGCGTAATCCAGGAACTTCATCGCGTCGCGGATCTTCTCCTCATACTGGTAGACCGTATAGGCGTCCTTTTCGACCGCATCCCATTTGTTGACGACGATAATAACGGAGCGCCCGGCCTCGTGCGCGTACCCGGCGATGTTGGCGTCGAGCGCGGTCACGCCTTCGATCGCGTCGATCAGGATCAAGACGACATCCGCGCGTTCGATGTGCTTGCGCGCCATCACCACCGCGAGCTTCTCCTCCATCCCTGTCGTCTTGCCTTTGCGGCGAATGCCGGCGGTATCGATCAGGCGGAGCCTGACCGTCTCGCCGTCTTCTCCGACCTGAGCTTCGAACACGCTATCTACAGCGTCGCGCGTCGTGCCCGGAATGTGCGAAACGATCACGCGCTCCTCTCCGAGCAGTTTGTTGATCAATGATGATTTGCCGACGTTCGGACGCCCGATGACCGCGACGTTGATCTCGCTCCGTTTGCGCTCGGCGACTTCGACCGCGGGCAGCCGTTCGATCATCGCGTCGAGCAACTCGCCCACGCCGGCGCCATGTTCCGCGGAAACCGGAAACACGTCATCGTAACCGAACCGGTGAAATTCGCCCGCGAAATCAGCCACCCGCGCCGAATCGGCCTTGTTCGCGACGACAAGGACCGGCTTGTTCAAAGCCCGCAGCCTCCGCGCCAATTCCTCATCAATCGGCGTGATCCCGTCGCGCACATCAACCACGAATAACAGCAGGCTCGCCTCATCAATCGCCGCGCGCGCCTGTTTGAAAATGTTGGCCGGAATAACAGCCTCGTCGTCAGGCACGATGCCGCCGGTGTCCACCACGCGAAAAGCGCGGTTCTGCCATTCAGCCTCGCCGTAGATGCGGTCGCGCGTCATTCCCGGAATATCGCCGACTATCGAGCGCCGCGCGCCGATCAGACGGTTGAACAGAGTTGACTTGCCCACGTTCGGGCGTCCGATGATCGCCACCACGGGGATCGCTCCCGGCTCTCCATTCGCCATTTCACCGTCAATATTTTGTGTCTCGACTTGCGCCATAACCAATCCCGTTCAGACGAGCAGAAGATCGAGGTCGGCGGTTGTTTGCGTCTCAGGGTTGAAGATTATCAACCCCTCGGCCTGCGCGGCGCGCAGCAACCGAACATCGGAAGCGACCAGAGCCAGATCGTCTCCGTGCGCGCGCAGATTCGCGGCGAAATCCAAAGCGGAGCGCAACAGGACGGCGTCTGTCGCGTTGATCGAGTGATGGATGATTAAAGTAAGCGCTGCGCTTGCCAGCGCAGCGCTTGCGGTTATTTTGCGAAGCTGGGGTTGGTTAACAACCTCTCCGCTGAAGTTGACGATGGCTTTGGAAAACACAGCGGCCGGGATGGTTTTCGAGTTATGTTTGCGAACCAAAATGGAGACAACCTCGGCCATGCCAACGCTAAGGACAATAAATCTGGTTGGCGCCAATCGAGCGAAGAGATAATTGACGACAGAAGTGCCTGTCTCCAGCGTGTATCGCTTCGCCAAAGCGCTGGCATCAAGGTAAAAGTATCGCGTAGCGCTTACTCCTCTCTCATCTCAATAATGCCACGGCTGAATTCGTTATTTTCCGGGTTGACACCACAATCAGCGAACATTTTTTGCAGTTCCTCGGCGCTAATGGGCTCGCCGCTAATTCCGATTTCCTCCATGGCCTTTTCCCAGGCCGCTGTGATTTGGGGCTGCTCCAGAAGAGATTGCTCCCATAATCGCGCGCCGCGTTCGGCCGGAGTTTCCGCATTCGCCGAATCCGCCAGCCGCCACATCGCAAGCTCCTGTTCAATCGCCGCCACACGCTTTTCCAAATCTTCCAACGTTGCAGCCATACTTTCGCTCCTTTCTTCAACAACGCTCTCAGCCTAACAAACAGCAATCAGCGATGCAATAAACCGTCTCGAAAGACCTCAGTTCTCGGAACCGGCGGATTCCTTCTCTTCCTTTCCGCACTTCGGACAACGGCGCGGCGAACAGACCCGGCAATACTCCTTGCCGCATTGCGGGCATGGCGCGTGGCCCGCCGGGCTGACGACGTGCAATTGATCGTCGCACACTACCCGCGAGCCTTCAGCGACAAAGCTCCATTCGCACGGCGGCGGATCGAGTTGTCTTGCAATCGGGTTCCAATCCAACGCAAGTTTGCGTTCGCCTTTGCGGCGTTTGACGACGAGCGTGACCCGCTGGACCTGGCTGATCAGTTCCAGCGTCTGTACCGGCTCGATGTTGACGCGCAGGTCGTATTTCTGTTTGAGGTCGGAGACCTTGGCCTGGTATTCGCGCTCGGCGGCCTCGATTCGCAAGCGTTCGCGCGCGGCGTCGCCTTTCTGTTTTTTCAATTTGCGCCATGATTCTTCGCGCAGTCCGCTGAAATATTCGTGGAGGCGCTCCAGATCGCGATCCAGCCGCCGCTGCATCCCGTTGACGAACTGATTCAGATGAGCGCGGACGCGGATCGGCAAAGCGCGTGTGACCGCTCTCTTCAACCTCTCCGCCGTCCAATCAGCGGGCAGTTGCGAGGCCGCCGGCTTCGTCACGGTTTCGGTCGCGCCCTCGTCCAGCGCCGCGGCCAGCAATTGATCAGCTATTGGGTCAATCGCGCTTCCGTTGGTCAGATTGATTCCGAATTTGATGACGCCCTCGCGTTTTTCGTCCGAGATCGCGGTGTAGCGGAAGACGAAGATCAGATAGCGCGTCCACGCCGGCTCGATCTGCGACAGTCGGTAAACGGCGTTCTGCAACACGACGTTATGCTCGACCATGCGTTCGACATGACCGAGAGGCGGAACGGCGCTGTTAACAGCGAATTTCAACCGCTGGCCTCGCTCGTCGAGCAATCTCCCGAATCGTTCGAGCCAGTCGGATTCGAGGCTCGCGCGCGCCGCGCCGCCGGGCAATTCCGCAGCGAAACCCAGTCGCAGAAACTCCGGAGCGCTTAGCGCCTGTTGCAGATTTCCAGGCAGCATAGCTTCCAGTCCCTGCGGTTCGATGGGTTCGACCAGCGCGCCCTCGTGTTCGAGCAACTGCGCGGCGAAATTACGAAATCGGTTTGATGAGTCACTCATAAATTTGTAGCGAAGAGGCGGAGAGACGGAGAGATGGAGAGACGGGGAGACAGAGAGACGGAGAGACGGAGAGACAGAGGGACGGAGAGATTTTGAATTTCGGCGATCACCTCTTCCTCTCTGTCTCTCTGTCTCTCCATCTCTCCGTCTCTCCGTCTCTCCGTCTCTCCGTCTCTCCGTCTCTCCGTCTCTCTTTTACCCTGTCACGAATTCTTCTCCAAACAACTCCTCATCGAGCGCCTTGACCTCTTCGTACTGTTGCTTGGCCTCGACCAATCGCTCGCCCAACTGCTCGAACGCCGGCCCTCGTTCGGCTTCTGTGGTCTCGACCCACGCGGCGTAAACCAGTTCCGCGAAATCCTGTTCGTCTTCCATCTCGCCCAGAATCTCGCCGATCTCGCCGACCACCAGCTCGAACATATTGATCTTTTCGTCGAGTATCTTCAGCACCTGTTCTTCGAGCGTGCCGCGCGCCGCAAGGTTGAAGATGAAGACGTCGCGCGTCTGGCCGATGCGGTGGATGCGCCCAATGCGCTGCTCGATCGTCATCGGATTCCACGGCAGATCGAAATTGATCAGCGTGTTGCAGAATTGCAAGTTGCGCCCTTCGCCTCCGGATTCGGTGCAAATCAGCAACTGGACATCGTCGTGGAATCGCCGAACGGCGGCGTCTTTCTCGGGCCCCGTCATTCCGCCCTCGAACTGTTCGCAGGCGACGCCTTCGCGTTTTACCAATTCAGCGAGCCGGCGCAATGTCTCGCGGTGATGGACGAAGACCATCTTCTTCTCCGCCGGGTTGCGATGCAGCAGTTCAACGAGCGCTTGCTCCTTGCCGCTCGGCGCGATTGCGGCGTAGCGTTCTTGCAGCCTCCGCCATTCGCGATTGCCGTTCTTCGATTCGATGTGCCGCCCGATCGCGCCGGCCGCGGTCGAGGTCGTCGAACCGGCGGCCGAGAGCAGATAACGCAGCGCCATTCGCTGTTGCGCCGTGGCTTTGCGATGCGCCTGAGCGACCAGGCCGGTCAATTCCAGGTAACAGGCGCGTTCTTCTTCCGAGGGATCCAACCGTAAGGTCGTCGCGTGGCGCGGCGGCAGCTTCACGTCGACCAGCGAGCGTGTGTTGCGGATCATCACGTCGCGCATCAGGTCGCGCATTTTCTCTTTGTTCGCGGGCGTGCGCGGTTTGCCGCCGGTCATATAGCTCGAGCGAAATTCCTTCTCGGTTTTGAAGATTCCGGGCTTGAGCAGCGTCAGCAGGTTGTACAGTTCGACCAGTGAATTCTGCACGGGCGTGGCCGACAACAGCAACAGGAAGCGTTTATTGAGCGCGTTGACCAGCTTCCAGTTCGCGGTCGCGCGGTTCTTCAGGTGATGCGCCTCGTCAACAATCACCAGATCGTAATTCTGTTGAGCGAGGACCTCCTGATGCTCAGCGCGCCGCGCCATTGCGATTGAAGCGATGACGCGCGGCTGCGACCAGAACTTTTCGGGATCGTTCCTGAGCAGCGAGTCATAGCTGGTCGCGAACTCAATCTCGAATTTCGCCGCCATCTCTTCATGCCACTGGCCGACGAGCGTCGCGGGCGTCAACACAAGCACGCGCTCGGCCATCCCGCGCAGCAAGTACTCTTTCAAGACCATGCCGGCTTCGATGGTCTTGCCCAATCCGACTTCGTCGGCCAGCAGCACGCGTCCCCGAAACTGCTTCAACACCTTTCGCACGGTTTCGAGCTGATACCAGTAGGTCTCGACATCATGCAGCGTGGGCAGGCAGAGCAATTCGTCGAAGCCTTGCAGCAGGCCAAGCTGCGCCAATTCGTAACGCAACCGGAAGGCGCCGCGATCGAATTCGTCCGAAGAGCCGCGGACAGCCAACGAGGCTCCAAGCGAATCGGAGAATTCAATCGAGAGCGGGATACGAATCTGGTAACGCGGTAACGCGGAGAATTCAGGTTCGGCGGTTTTCGCCGCCTCCGTTGTGGCGCTTGTTAGGTCAGGCGCCGCGTCCGCCGGGATCGTTTCTTCGGCCTGAGGCTCCCGCGCCGTCTCTTCCCGGATAGGCCGGCTTTGTTTCGCGCCGCGCGCCGGCTTCGCGGTTTCGGCCTTTCGCTTTTCCGCAGCCTTCTTGGCGGCGATTGATCTCTTCTCACGGTCTTCGAATCGCTCGATCTTGCGCACCCAGCCGTGCGCCCAATCACGCACCCCCCAGCCTCCGGGCAAATAGATAAATGCGCCGTAAAGATCCGGCCAGCCAATCTGTTTCCCGATCAGCGCGGCCTGCGCCCAGAGGTCCTGCTGCGCCAGGGCTATGGCCCGCAGCAATTGATCTTCGTTCCCGCGCCCTTCCCAGTTCTTGGTGAAACGATGTAAAAACCGGAGCGCATGATCCGGCTTCCCGTCCATCAAAGCCGCCATAATCGTCAATAACAACACTTCGGCGTCGTTCGGATAAGCGTTGAGCGCGGGCAGCGCGGCCTGCAAAGCGTTCGGCTTCTGATTGGAGACGTGGTCTCTCAAAATCGGCTTCAGAGCGGCCTTATCGCCTGCGAATGCTTGCGCTATGGGATCGTTTTTCTTTCGTTCATCGTTCATCGAATCAAGGTGTTCCGCCAGGGTTTCCCCGTCCCCGCTTGTGTCATGATCAATCCTGAGCTTTACTACAAATGTGGTGAAACCGACTGTTCATTCCGAAAGTCTTTTAGCATAGAGAAAGAGTTGTCGTCCGGCAAGCCGCCAGTTTGCCGGACTTTTTGAGGAGTTGTTCACGTCGCAATAGGCGACGCCCTGAAACAATGAAAATCGCCCCTGGGTACGCGTCGCTCCCAGCGCGCTTTGCTTACATCAAACGGTCTTTGATGTAAGCAAAGCGCGCTGGGAGCGACGCGTACCCAGGGATTTTCGGAGGAGAAGCGAAATGCGCAAACTGATCCTGACAATAATCGCCGCTACCTCAATCCCAGCTCTCGCGTTGGCCCAGGCCCCTGACGCCAAAGCGAAAGCCGAGCAGATACTCAAACAGGCTCGCGCCGCCATCGGCGATGAAAAGAAATTGAAAGACCTGCAAGGCCTATCCGCCACCGGCACGGTTCGCCAGACCTTTGGAGATAGACAAAACGAAAGCGAACTTGAAATCGAGATGTTGATGCCGGACAAGATCAAGAAGACGACCAACAGCCAGTTCGGGACTCAAATCAACGCCCTCAACGGCGATCAGGTCTGGAACGATTTCATTCCCGGAATGGGCATGGGCGGCGGCGGAGCCTTTGTCTTCCGAGGAGGAGGCCCGGGCGGCCCTGGAGGCCCAGGCGGAGCCAATAACCCGATGGTGGCCTATATGCAGTTGAACCAGCGCCGTGAGTTGTATCAGATTCCGCTCGGCTGGTTGCTGACCGCTCCCGCATCAGCTCAGGTTGAATTCTCTTTCGTCGGCGAGGCGCCCGGACCGGAAGGCAGCAAACTCAATGTGCTCGACGGCAAAGGCGCCAATGGTTTCAATGTGCGTCTCTACTTCGATCAGCAAACAAATCAATTGGTCGGACTCAGCTACAAGGCAAAACAGATGAGGCGAATGATGGGTGGTCGCGGACCCGGCGGGCCGGGAGGACCAGGTGGTGGGCAAGGCGGCCAGCGCCAGCAAGGCGCGCAAGCCGGGCAACCAGGACAGGGTGGCCAGCCAGGACAGCGTATAGAAATCTCTCCCGAAGAACGCGAGCGCAGAATGAAAGAGTTTCAGGAGAGATTCGAGAAAGCCCCAGAAGTTGATTTCCGTTGGGCGTTCAGCGACTACAAGAACGTTGGCGGTCTCAACCTCCCGCACCGTCTGACCAAGATCGAAGACGGCACGCCAAATGAAGAATGGGAGATCAGCAAGATCAAGACCAACCCCAAACTCAGCCCTGATAAGTTTGTGAAGAAAGAGAAAAGCCCGACCGGCAATTAGCCAAAACGAAAATCGCTCAGGAAGAGGATTGAGGATCGGGGATCGCGTCATCCGTTCTATTCTCGATCCTCGATCCTCGATCTTCTATCCTCGATCTTCGATCCTCGATCCTCGATCCTCTTCTTTGTCTTCTCATAACATAAAATTTACATCGCCTCGCCACTCAATTCGCTTGCTCATTTCATCAAGTCAAAAATAGAATCCGGCTTGCTCAACGCAGTCTCATTAAATTCCGAAGTCACATAAACAAGGAGATACTCTAATGAAGAACCACAGAGGACTAGGCGCGCGCAGTTCCCTGATGGCGTTGCTGTTGTTAATGGCGACGCCGATCTTCGCACACGCTCAGACGCAAATCACCACAGGCGTCATTCAGGGCACGGTCTTCGATGAGGCCAACGCGGTCGTCGCCGGGGCCGACGTCGAGGTCAAGAACACTGACACCAATTTAACCAAAACTTTAAAGACGGATTCCGACGGGCGGTTCGTCTTCCTCCAGTTGCCTTCGGGCCGTTACACGCTGACGGTCTCCAGACAGGGCTATACCACACTGGCGCAGGAGAACCTCAACCTGACGGTCGGCCAGGCGATCAACCTCAATCTGAACCTGAAAGTTTCAGCAGTGCAGGAGCGCGTCACCATCACCGCCGCTCCGACAATTGACACGGTCAGAGTGGAATCAAGCTCGACTCTCAACGAGGTCGCCATCGGCCGCACGCCCGTGCTGGGCCGCAAGTTCGAAGACCTGTTGACGCTCACTCCGGGCGTGAGCATTACGCAGGGGCCGGACGGCGACGAGATCAACTTCAATGGCCAGCGCGGCATCTTCAACAACGTCAGCCTCGACGGCGGCGATTACAACAACGGATTTTTCGGCGAGCAGGCCGGCGGCCAGCGCGCGGCGATTGACATCTCGATGGAGGCCATCAAGGAGTTCCAGGTCGTCGCTACCGGCGCGAGCGCGGAGTTCGGCCGCAGTGGCGGCGGCATCGTCAACGTCATCACCAAATCGGGCACGAACAAACTCAGCGGCAGCCTGTTCCATTTCCAGCGTCTCGAAGCGCTGACCTCGAACACCTCCGACGACAAACCGCTCAAGGATTTCCGCCGCGAACAGTTCGGCGGCAACATCGGCGGGCCGATCAAACAGGACAGGGCGTTCTTCTTCGCCAACTTCGAGCAGATCACCGGCAATCTGACGCGGCCCAATCTGAGCGAGGCCATCGGAACGCCGTGCTCTGTTCAGACCCCGACAATCCAGGCCAACGAGGCGTTGATCGCATCGAGCGCCGATTGCCAGCGGCTCGCGCTGCTCACCTTCTTCAAGACCACGCGCCAGCAGGACGAAGGGCTGCCGATCAAAAAACCGATCAATACCTCATCGTTCCTCGGCAAGCTCGATTTCAAGCTGACGGAAGCCAACGAACTAGCCTTCTCCTACAACTTCCTGCGCACTAACAAGGAGAATGAGACGTTCGACGTGCCGACTTACGGAACGTCGGCCAACGGCACTGAAGGCCCCGGCAAAATCCACGCCTTCAACGTCAACTTCTTCACGACGTTTTCGGCGACGATGCTGAATGAGTTTCACGCCTCCTACCTGCGCGAAGAACGCCCGCGCTCGGCCACTCAATCGAACGTGCCCGCCGACACGGCGATGGGCTTCGCCACGACGTTCCGCTTCGGCCACCCGTTCTTTCTCGGGCCGAACATTGACGAATTGTTCCAGCGCTTCCAGATACGCGACAACTTCTCGATCGTCGCCGGCAACCATACGGTCAAGATGGGAGGCGATTGGACATTCAGCAACAACGCGCAGGTCTTCCGCGGCTTCTTCGAAGGCCGCTATATCTTCGACAGCGTTGACGGCTTCCTGCGCTACGCCTCGCCGGCTTCGTCGGGAGCGGGCTTCGGGCCTAATGCGGGGCGATGCCCCAATGGCGCGTGGGTGAATATCGGCGGCGCCTGCCCCGGTGGCGGCGCGGCCTCCACTCCGCTGCTGCTCTACCTTCAGGGCGCGGGTCTGACCGGCCCCGCCACCGACGCCGCCGGAGCGTCGAACATTGACAACGAAGAGTACGCGCTCTTCATTCAGGACAAGTGGCAGATCACGCCAGGCTTCACGTTCAACTACGGTCTGCGCTGGGAAGCGCAGCTCTTCCCGGATCCGGTCGTGGCGCCTTCGCGGACGGCTTACGGAATATTCCTGAGCGACCCGCGCTTCCCTTCGGACGGCACGCTGCCCGATCAATTCAAGATGATCCAACCGCGCGCCGGCTTCGCGTGGGACATTGCGCGCAACAGCAAATCAGTGTTGCGCGCCAGCTACGGCATCTTCTACGCGCGCCAGAACATGCTCTCGCAGGTCGGCTCGATCACGACCAATGGCGTGCAGCAGCAGACGATCGCCGGAGGCGCGTTCGCCAATCCGACCATTCGCCCGGTCTGGCCCGGAGTGGTGGCGCCGCCTTCGACCGTGACTCCCTGCGTTGACCGCGGGATTTCAAACCCGTTCCCCTGCTTCAGCGGCGTGCGAGTCTTCAGCCGCGATTACGAAAACCCGCGCATCAACTCGACCAACGTCGCCTTCGAACAACAGATCGTCAACAACCTTGCGTTCTACGTGGACTTCACGCACTCAAAGGCTGTGCATCTGACGCGCTTTTTGAATTTCAACCGTTTCCTGAAAGCTAACGGTACCGGCATCTTCGATCCCTTTCTGGGTGAAGTGATGGTGACCAGTTCGGTGGGCAAATCGCTCTATCGCGGCCTCACGGTGGGAATGAGGAAGCGGTTCAGCAAAGGTTTCCAGTTCGACTGGAACTATGTGGTGTCGAAAGATCTCGACGACGATTCGAATGAGCGCGATCCGTTCACCGACCGCGCAGTTGACATCAGCAACCTGCAAAAGGATTACTCGCTGGCGGACCGGGACATTCGCCACAAGTTCAATTTCATTTTGAACGGCGAGCTACCGTATGGTTTTGAGGTCAACACGCGAATTCAGGCTCGCAGCGCGCAACCGATCACGCTGGGGACGCGAACCCCCGCCAACCCGGCGCGCAACGACGGGCGCAAAGACAACGAATACTTCTCGTTCGATTGGCGCCTGTCGAAGGTCTTCCGCTTCGCCGAACATTACTCGATCATCCCGACCATCGAGATGTTCAACACCTTTAACAACAAGAACCTGATCAACCCGCTGACCACGCCGGGGCTGTTCAATTTCGACGGCTTCCTGCGCCAGGGCGTGGGCGATCCGCGCCAGTTGCAACTGGCCGTCAAGTTCACGTTCTGAGAACGCTGCAACAATTAAGAAGACTTTTCAACACAAAGGGTCAAAGGATCAAAGGGTCAAGGGCTTGAAAGGAACCAAGTCCTTTGTCCCTTTTGAAACCTTTGACCCTTTGATCCTTTGTGTTGAAAAAACTGTTATCTACTTGCCTGCCCGTCTATGCGCAATCAAACCCAGAGTTTTTCGTTGAGCTTGAGGCCATGCTCCCGGCAGTAGCTCACGTAATGGTTAATAAACCAGAAGACGTCCAACGTCTCGATGAGATTGTCGTTATCGTCTACGAACTCAATCGAGCCGTTGAGTACAAACATTGTCTTCATGCCATTCGGGTCGTCCGAGACCAGCGTATGAATGGCGCCGGGGCTTTCCTGCACGTAACTGCCCGCCCGAGCGACCCAATCGTATTCCAAGTAGCGCCAACTGCCTTCCAGCGTGCAGGCAAAGACCCGCCCGCGATGGCGGTGGCGGCCCAGCATCCCCCCTTCGTAACCCAGAGGATGTTGGCGTACAGGTTGTTCCTCGCATCGAACGCCAAATGGCGGACGAATACATTCTCTTTGAAAGGGATATACGGAGACTCGCCCTCGCCCGCGCCAATATGAACGTCCGGGAACGCATATTCACGCACAACC
>Ga0187894_10004718_pt1 | contig 14426 bp, 19 predicted proteins | sample GBC1701081metaG_FD_136650 | JGI IMG/M metagenome (GOLD analysis project Ga0187894, IMG submission 136650) | White microbial mat communities from a lava cave in the Kipuka Kanohina Cave System on the Island of Hawaii, USA - GBC170108-1 metaG ...
CTCGGCTGCTCCGACTCGCGCGTGCCTGCCGAGATCGTCTTCGACCAGGGGCTCGGCGACCTCTTCGTGATCCGCGTCGCCGGCAACATCGTCGCGCCTTCGCAGGTCGGCAGCGTCGAGTTCGCCGCCGGGCGCTTCGGCACACGTCTGGTCGTGGTGCTCGGACACACGCAGTGCGGTGCCATCCTTGCCACCCTCGAGGAGCTCAAGCGCCCGAGCGAGAACCAGTCGCGCAACCTGCATTCGATCGTCGACCGCGTGCGGCCGGCCGTGGTGCCGTTGCTCGCGACGCACCTGAGGCACGACCCCGACGCGCTCGTGCGCGACGCCGGTCGCGCCAACGTGCGCATCGCGGCGAACCAGTTGCGCCACGGTTCGGAGCTGCTCGAGCAGCTCATCGACGAAGAAGGGCTGACGGTCGTCGGCGCCGAGTACTCACTCGAGACCGGGATCGTCGATTTCTTCGACGGCGCGCCCTGACATGCAAGCCAGCAACATGGCACTCGCCCTGGTGTTGCTGGCGGCGACGGCCAGCGGCCGAAGCGTCGCGGAAGAGGCGCCGAAACCCAGCATCGTGCCGATCCGCGCCATGACCGGGCACGTGGAGGTGCTGCACGGCGATCCGAAGGCGGCGGGGCCGTTCGTGCTTCGCATCCGCGAGTTGCCCGGCGGCGTCATTGCGCCGCACCGGCATCCCGTGGACGAGCACATTACCGTCGTGCAGGGCACGCTCTATTTCGGCGTCGGCGAGAAGTTCGATCGCGCCGCTACGCAGAAGCTCGTGGCCGGCGGCTACGCCTTCATCCCGAAGGGCACCACGATGTTCGGCTACACGCCGGAAGCGGCGATCCTGCAGGTGCACGGCATCGGCCCGTTCCGCATCCAATGGCGTGCAGGGAAGGAAGTGGCGCGACCAGCTGCGCACGCTCGACGACGCCGGCGCGGCCGACGCGTTCCGTTTCCGCAGGGACGAGCACGTCGCGACGCCGCGCGGCGCCGGTCGCATTCAGCAGGGCTACGATTCGGGCGACTTCGTCGGCTACGACATCGTCGGTGACGACGGCACGTTGTTCATGGCTGAAGAAAAGGACATCCGGCACGCGAGCGACCGGCAATGAAGCGAATCTGCATATTCACGGGCTCGAGTCCGGGCGCGCGCCCCGACTACGCCGCCGCCGCGCAAGCGATGGCACGCGAGCTGGTCGCTTCGAACCTCGAGCTGGTCTACGGCGGCGGCAAGGTGGGCCTCATGGGCGTGCTCGCCGATGCCGTGCTCGCGGCTGGCGGCAAGGCGATCGGCGTGATTCCGGAGGCCCTCGTGCAGCGTGAGATCGCGCATCCGGGCCTCACCGAGCTGCTGGTCGTGAACTCGATGCACGAGCGCAAGGCGATGATGTCCGAGCTGTCGGACGCCTTCGTGGCCCTGCCCGGCGGCCTCGGCACGCTCGAAGAGCTGTTCGAGGTGCTCACCTGGGCGCAGCTCGGTCTGCATGCCAAGCCTTGCGGCCTGCTCAACGTCGCCGGTTACTACGACCCGCTGCTGAAGTTCCTCGATCGCACGGTCGAGGAAAGGTTCGTGCCCGCACAGCACCGCGGCATGATCGTGACGGCAGCGCAGCCGCGCGAGTTGCTGGACCGGCTCGCGAGCCACCGCGCGCCCATCGTGCCCAAGTGGCTCGATCGCGCGTCGACTTGAGCGCTGGCTACGCACGAACCATGCACGAAGAGCACTATCGCAAGCTCGAACGCATGTACGCGTCGGCGCCGATCAACCAGATCTTCCGTCCGCGCATGCGGGTGAGCGAGGGGCGGGCAGAAGTCGAGTTCGAAGCACGGCCTGAGCTCTTTCACGCCGCCCACGCGATGCATGGCGCGGCCTGTTTCAAAGCGCTCGACGACGCGAGCTTCTTCGCCGCCAACTCGCTCATCGACGATGTCTTCGTGCTGACGGTTTCGTACACCGTGTACCTCGTCCGCCCGATCACCGGCGGCACGCTGCGCGCCGTGGGCCGGGTAGTGCACCGCTCGCGCAACGTGATTCTCGCGGAAGCGGAACTGGTGAACGAGGAAGGCAAGCAGGTCGCGCGCGGCAGCGGATCGTTCATGCCCGGCAGGACGCCGCTGAGCGCTGACATTGGCTACGCGTGAGCAGTGCGCCGTGATCGGCTTCTCGCGGTGAGCGAAGTCTCGCCCGGATCGCTGCGCTCGATGCGTCTCAGCGGCAAGGTCCGCAGCGCCATCATCGGGTACGGCATCGCCGCCTACGCCGTTCTGCTCTACTCCATGGGCGCCCGTCCGGCTGAAACGGAATCGCCCGTCGCCGGGCTGGTGAGGATGGTCGCGATCGGCCTGGCGCTGCGGGCCTTGCTGCTCCTGATGCGCTGGCTGATCTCGCGCTACGAGCGCCGCAATCGCCTCGAAGGCCAGCTTCTGCCGATCGCCTGCTACATCTTCGAGATCTCCGCCGACGCCGTGACGGTGCTGCTGTTCGCCATCGCGACCTTCCGCGGCATTCTCTCTACGGCTGCGGCCTTCTGAGCTTGGAGGTGAGCGTCGACATGACCGCGCTGGGCCCGTGGCCTCGCCCTCGGGGTAGCGATCGTCGGCCTCGGCTGCACGCCGTTTTTCGGCGTGGTGCTGTATTCGGCGCCGACCATGGCCCTCTTTGACACTTCTACAACGCTCTGGGGCGCGATGCTGGCGGTGGCGTACTTCTCCGAGCTCAAGGTCCACTTCGAACCAGCGGGCAGCCGCGTCGTCCCGGCGGGCACTCCGCCCGCGTAGTTGCAACTGCGGCCGGCGCGCTCCCGGGAACTGGCGCGCGCGCGAGAAAAGGCCCATGCTCGCGCGCCGAAGCGCCCGCTCCGGACCGCTGTCCGGCCGTCGCCCGGGCGCGGAGGCACCGAAATGATCCGTTTCCAGATCGTGGAGCGCGCGGGCGCGGATCTCCAGAAGACCCTGGTCCATGCCATGCGCAGCGGTGAGCTGCGCACGTTCGTGGCCAAGCGGCGCGGGCGCAAGATCGAGCACAAGAACCCGGCCTATCCCGGCTGGATGAACTGGCAGGTGGTGCATGGGGTGATCACCTGCGAAGTCATCAGCCCGCGCAAGCCGGGCGGGGAATGGCACATGTTCAGCGCGTTTCTCGGCCGCCTCGCCGATCGCTACGCGAGCATGATCGAGGCGATCAACATCCAGTTCCCGGGCGTGGCCGGCCAGGTGCGCAAGCGGCGACGTGTGCGGCGTCGGGCGCGGCGCTGACGGGCTGAGGGCAGCAACGACATGGCACTCGAACGCATCGATGCCCTGCTGGCGGGCGAACGCACTCCCGCCGAGGTCTACGAAGAATTTTTCGTCCCGGCGCTGTTCCAGGAATGGGCCGAGCGCGTCGCGGGCGTCGCGCGGCTCGAACCTGGACAGCGCGTGCTCGACGTGGCCTGCGGCACGGGTGTCCTGGCACGTGCGGCAGAGATGCGCGTTGCGCCCGGCGGCAAGGTCGTCGGGCTCGACCCGAACGAAGACATGCTCGCCGTCGCGCGGCGCAAGTCGCCGCAGCTCGAGTGGCGCCAGGGCCGCGCGGAATGGATGCCGTTCGATGACGAGAGCTTCGACGCGGTCGTCAGCCAGTTCGGCATGATGTTCTTCGAAGACAGCGTGGCTGCGATCCGCGAGATGACGCGGGTGTTGCGCCCGGGCGGTCAGCTCACGGTCGCGGTATGGGATCGCCTGGAGAACTCGCCGGGCTACGCCACGCTCACCACGCTGCTCGAGCGCCTGTTCGGCGCGCGTGTCGGCGACTCCATGCGTGCGCCGTATTCGCTCAGCGACGCCGCGCAACTTCACGAGCTCTTCCGCAAGGCCGGCTACCCGGACGCGCAGGTTACGACGCTTGCCGGCACGGTGCGCTTCGATTCGATCGAAGCGATGATCTCCACGGAGCGCGCGTGCGTGTTCACGCTCGGCGGCCTGCTCGACGACGAGCAGTTCGCGCTCCTGTTTCGCGAAGCAGAAAGCGCACTCAAGCCGTTCGTGATTGCCGACGGCTCGGTGCAGTTCGCCGCGCCCGCGCACGTCGCCACCCTCACCAAGATGAATAACTAAGTTCCGGTACCGGACTTTGTCTTTAGATTTGCGGGAGGCCCCATGCCACGGTCAGCCTTTTCATTCTGTGCGGCCCTCCTGATCGCATCCGTCGCTCTTCCCGGCGCTCGCGACGCGCTCGCGACGCGCTCGCCGCGGAAGCGCCGGACCTCGAGACCCTGGCGGGTCAGGTGCGCGCGGCAGAGACCGCGTTCGCGAAATCGATGGCCGATCGCGACATCGCGGCTTTCGCCGCGCTCGTGGCCGACGACGCTGTCTTCTTCGGGCGCGATTCGGCGAATCACGGCAAGGCCTCGATCGTCGAGAGCTGGAAGCCGCTGTTCGAGGGAGCGAAGGCACCGTTCTCGTGGGAGTCCGCGCAGGTCGAAGTGCTGAGCACAGGGTCGCTGGCGCATAGCAGCGGGCCGGTGCGCGCAGCCGACGGCAAGCAGTTCGGTGTATTCAATTCCATCTGGCGCCGCGAGTCCGACGGCGTCTGGAAAGTGGTCTTCGACAAGGGCTGCGACGTCTGCGACTGCAAGGCCGCGCCTGCGCAGGATGCCGGCGGCCAGCCGAAGAAAGAGAAGGCTGAATAGGCCACGCGGCTCGCTCGCCTGTGGCTGTGAAAGCACACGGCTGTCTCCGATCAACGACAAGGCGCCATGCGGTTTGACGGCCCGCATCGGGCTGTGTCATTTAGTCGGGTTCCCACAAGAGCGAAACGAGGATGACCGTCATGGCTATCTGGAAGGACTCGACTGCGAAGGACACGGAGTCGGGCAGGTCCGATCTGGGCAGGGAGGCCGCACAGGCGGCTGCGATCGCGGGAAGCGGCTCGTCGCCGGCGCGGGATACACCCGTCAGGGCGACAGAGATCAACGTCAGCAGCACTGCACAGCGTCGTGCCACGGGGACTGACGTCAAGGAGTCGCTGATTTCCGCCGGCCTCACGATCGAAGGCAAGATCCAGGGTTCGGGCCACGTGCGCATCGCCGGCCACTTCAACGGCGACGTGCAGGTCGAGGGCAATCTCACCATCGAGCCGGGCGCGAAGCTCACCGGCCAGGTCCGCGCGAACACCGTCGTGGTGGGCGGCGAGCTCGAGGGCAACATCGACGCCGCTTCGCGGGTCGAGCTGCTGGAGACCGGCATGCTCACGGGCGACCTCAAGGCCGCCTCGCTCACGGTCGCGGCGGGCTCGCGGATGCGCGGGCGCGTCGAGTTCGGCTGGGAAGGCAAGCCTCGCAAGGAGAACGGCGGCGCATCATGAACAATGCGCGTCCGCCGATCGCGGGTAAGACGCGCAGCTGCCCGCACTGCAAGGCAACCATTCTCGACAGCGCGAGCATCTGTCCCGCGTGTCAGCATCACCTGCGCTTCGACCCCGGCGCCGCAGGGCGTGCGGAGCCGAGCTCAGTGCCGCTGAAGGTCGAAGGGAAGATCCGCCATCCGCAGGCGGCGGGATCGCCCTGGGAGTACTCGGTGGTGCTGGCGATTCGCAACGACCGCGGCGAAGAGGTCACTCGCAAGGTCGTCGGCGTGGGCGCACTGCAGCCGTCCGAGGAGTGCACGTTCACGCTGAGCGTCGAAGTGTTCGCGCCGCGGGCCCCGTACGCGGCAGGCACGGCGCGAGTGGGTCGCAACAACTGAGCGGGCACAGGGTCAGACCCGCTTGCGCACCAAAGGGGTCTGACCTTTTCGCGTAAGATTGGTCGGGCGCCGGCTTTCGGCGCCCATTCCCCTGGAGACCTGCTTGCGCGACGCCGCTCTCGATCACGCCATCGCGTCGCTATCGGCCATGCCGCGCCGGTTCGAGGAAGTATTTCGCCTCGTGCCCGCGGACCGCTGGCGCTGGGAACCGGCCGACTGGGAAGGCGTGCCCGGCGAACGCTTTTCGGCGCTCGGGCACGCGTGTCACCTGCGCGACATCGAGATCGACGGCTACCACGTGCGCGTCCGGCGGCTCCTCGAGGAGGAAGCTCCGGACCTCGTCTCGCTGGACGGCTACGCGCTCGCCCGCGAGCGTGGCTACGACACCGCCGACCCGTTCGCAGCAATCTCAGCCTTCGCTGACGCGCGCGCCCGTACGGTCGAAATACTCGGACGCCTCGATGCGCGCCAGCTCACGCGGCGGGGGACCTTCGCCGAGTACGGCGCGATCACGTTGCGCGGGCTGATCCACTATCTCTGCAGCCACGACGACCAGCACCTCGCATGCATGCACTGGCTGCTCGGCCGGCTGGCCGCACCAGATGCGGGCGCCGCGGCGACGGCGAGGGGAGGCCGGGGATGAATACACGATCGCACTGGAGCCGGCGGCGGTTCGTCGCGGGTTGCGCCCTTGGCGCCACGGCGTTCACCGCACCGGCCGCTTTCGCGCAGGCGCGGGTGCGCACCCCGCGCATGACCGAAGGACCGTTCTATCCCGACCGCCTTCCACTCGACACGGACAACGATCTCCTGATCGTCAACGACGCGACCACGTCCGCGGTCGGCGAGGTCACGCGCCTCTCGGGCCGCATCCTCGGCAGCGACGGCCGGCCGCTGCGCAATGCGCTCGTCGAGATCTGGCAGGTCGACAGCAACGGCGTCTACCTGCACAGCGGATCGCAGAACGGCCGGCGCCGCGATGGGAATTTCCAGGGGTACGGGCGGTTCGAAACCGCTTCGACCGGCGAGTACCTGTTCCGTACCGTCAAACCGGTGCCGTACACGGGCCGCGCGCCGCACATTCACTTCGCCATCACGCCACGCGGCGGCGATAAGTTCACCACGCAGTGTTTCGTCGCGGGAGCGGCGCAGAACGACGGCGACTTTCTGTTGCGGCGGATCGCCGACGAGCGCGCCCGCGCCGCGCTGATCGTGCCCTTCGAGGCGGCGCCTGGCTCGGCCACCGGCGAGTTGCGCGCCACCTTCGACGTCGTGCTCGGAGTGACCCCTCCGGCCTGAGCGGCGGGCGGGGAGGAAACGCTCATGTTCTGGCGGGCCGTCGCAGCATTTCTCGCGCTTCCGGGTGTCGTCGGATTCCTCGTGCCGGCGTACCTCGTCTATTCGCGGCCGGTGCGGCCACAGTTGCAGCCGCTCGGACTCGTGCCGCTGATCGCCGGGACGCTCCTGCTCCTCTGGTGCGTGCGTGAATTCTACGTCCAGGGCAAGGGCACGCTCGCCCCGTGGTCGCCGCCACGACACCTGGTCGTTTCAGGACCGTACCGCCGATCTCGCAATCCGATGTATGTTGGCGTGAATCTGATCCTGCTCGGCTGGGCCGCCTCGTTTCCCGCTGCCGCGTTGCTCGTTTACGCGCTGGCCGTGATGGTTGCGTTCCACCTGCGCGTGCTGCTGGGTGAGGAACCGTGGCTGGCACGCACGCACGGTGCCGCCTGGGATCGCTACCGCGCGGACGTCCGGCGGTGGTTGTGACAGGGCTGGCCGGAAGTGGCAGAAGAAACGGGAGAATGAATGAACCACGGTATTTTCTGGCCTGCGGTCGCGATGGTGGGCGTCACCGCGGCAGTCTGGTTCCGCATGTACTTCGTGCGCATCGGCGAGATGCGAAAACGGCGCATCCATCCGCAGAAAGTGGCCACGAGCCACGCGGCTGCCGGCGTGCTCGAGGACGTCGCGACCGCGGACAATTTCCGCAACCTGTTCGAAGTGCCGGTGCTGTTCTATGCCGTGTGCTGCGCGCTCGCGGTCACCGATTCGGTCACGTCCCTGCAGCTTGCGCTCGCCTGGGCGTTCGTGATCGCGCGCATGGCCCACAGCTTCATCCACGTTACCTACAATCGCGTCATGCATCGCTTCACGGTCTATGTCCTCGGCGGACTGATCGTGTTCGCGATGTGGGCGATATTTGCCGTTCAGCTCGCTGCGCGCGGAGCGGCGTGACGTTGCGAGAAGCTACGACCACGCACGTGTGGTCACGGAGGAGCCAGAGAGATGACGCCTGAGGAATTCCGACGCCGCGGCCACGAAATCGTCGACTGGGTCGCCGATACGCGCGCGCGCATCTATGCCGGCGACGTGCCGGCGCTGGCGAATCGCAAGCCCGGAGCGCTCAGTGCCGCGCTTCCGGCGTCGCCTCCGCAGACCGGCGAGTCCTTCGATGCGGTGCTCGCCGACCTCGATCGCCTGATCCTGCCGGCGTGCAGCCATTTCCAGCATCCCGGGTTCTTCGCTTACTTCCCGTCGAATACGCTGTTGTCTTCCGTGCTCGGCGACTACGTGAGCACCGGGCTCGGCCAGCTGGGGCTCAATTGGGCATCGAGCCCTGCGCTTACCGAGCTCGAGCAGGTTACGACCGACTGGTTCCGGCAGATGCTCGGATTGTCGGATGCGTGGAGCGGCGTGATCCAGGACACCGCATCGACGTCGACGCTGGTGGCGCTGCTGTGCGCGCGCGAGCGCGCGTCCGACCACTCCGCGGCGCGCGGTGGCCTGCAGGAGGAAGCGGCGCCGCTGGTGGTTTACGGTTCGGCACATGCGCACAGCTCGGTCGACAAGGCCGCGCTGCTCGCAGGGTTCGGGCGCAAGAATATCCGCCTGGTCGCAACCGATGACGCGCACGGAATGCGGGTGGAAGCGCTCGCGCAGGCCATCGAGCGTGATCTCGCCGCCGGCAACCGGCCGGCCGCGATCGTCGCCACCGTGGGCAGCACGGGTACGACAGCCATCGATCCGCTGGCGCCGATCGGACCTGTCGCGCAGCGATACGGGCTCTGGTTGCACGTCGATGCTGCGCTCGCCGGCTCCGCGATGATCCTGCCGGAGTGCCGCGCGCTGTGGGACGGAATCGAGTCCGCGGACTCGCTGGTGATCAATCCGCACAAGTGGCTCGGCGCCGCTTTCGATTGCACCGCCTACTACGTACGCGACCCGCAGCAGCTGGTGCGCGTGATGTCCACGAACCCCAGCTTCCTGCGCACCGCGGCGGATGGCACCGCCGTCAACTATCGCGACTGGGGCATCCCGCTCGGCCGGCGCTTTCGCGCGTTGAAACTCTGGTTCCTGCTGCGCGAGCAGGGCGTTTCGGGGCTGCAGGCGCGCCTGCGTCGCGACATCGCCAACGCGCAGTGGCTGAAGGAACAGGTCGACGCGGCTCCTGGATGGAAGCGGCTCGCACCGGTGCCGTTCCAGACCCTGTGCGTGCGGCACGAGCCGACCGGGGCCGACGGAAAAGCGCTCGCGGGAGATGCGCTCGATCGCCACACGCTCGACTGGTGTGGGCGCATCAACGCCTCGGGCGCGGCGTGGCTGACTCCGTCCCAGCTCGACGGGCGCTGGATGGTGCGGGTTTCCATCGGTGCCGAGGCCACGGAACGCCGGCACGTGGCAGCGCTATGGGAGCTGATGAGACAAACGGCGGAAGACAAGCGACGCTGAAAGAACACGAACGACGACAGGAGAGTTGCAATGAAGCGAGTCTTGGTAGGGACGCTGCTGTTACTCGTTGCCGGCGCAGCCGCGGCGCAGGGCAGGGACTGGAGCAAGGTCGAGATCGGCACGCACAAGCTGGCCGACGGCATCTACATGCTGACCGGCGCGGGCGGGAACATCGGGGTCTCGGTGGGCGAGGACGGCATCGTGCTGATCGACGATCAGTACGCGCCGATCACGCCGAAGATCCAGGCGGCGCTGGCCGCGCTCAGCGACAGGCCGGCGCGTTTCGTGATCAACACGCACTGGCACGGCGATCACACCGGTGGCAACGAAAACTTCGGCAAAGCGGGCGCCGTCATCGTGGCGCACGACAACGTCCGCCGGCGCCTCGAGGCCGGAAGGCTGGCTGACGTCGGCCGCGAGGCGACGCCGCCGGCACCGAAGGCAGCGTTGCCGGTCGTGACGTTCACCTCCGACGTGACCGTGCACTACAACGGCCAGGAGCTGCGCGTCACGCACATGGCCCGCTCGCACACCGACGGCGATTCGGTGATCGAGTTTCGCGGCGCGAACGTCATTCACATGGGCGACATCTTCTTCAACGGCTTCTATCCGTTCATCGACGTCGACAGCGGCGGATCCGTCGACGGCGTGATCGCGACGGCGGACCGGGTGCTGGCGATGGCGAACGAGGAGACGAAGATCGTCCCGGGTCACGGCAAGCTGGCCTCACGCGCCGATCTGCAGCGCTATCGCGAAATGCTCGCCGCGGTGCGGGCCAACGTGAGCAAGCTGATTGCCGAGGGAAAGTCGCTCGAAGAAACGGTCGCCGCGGCGCCGACGAAAGATTTCGATGCGGCGTGGGGTACGGGCGGGCGCACGCCGGAGCAGATCACGGCGGCGATCTACAACAGCCTGAAACCGAAGTGAGCTGCTGCCGGGCCGCAGAATAACGAGCTGCTGCCGGCCGGAGAATAACGAACTGGCAGGCGCGGGGTGGGGGTTCACATGAGCTGGATACTCTACGGAGCGAACGGTTACACGGGCGAGATCACTGCTCGCGTGGCCCGCGAGCGCGGACTCGCGCCCATCCTGGCAGGGCGCAATCGCGCTGCGCTCGAAACGCTCGCGCGCGAGCTCGACCTCGAATCGCGTGCGTTTTCCCTGGACGATGCCACCGCCGTGCGCGCAGGCATCCGCGGCGCGACGCTGGTGCTGCACTGTGCCGGGCCTTTCTCCTCGACGTCGCGGCCGATGATCGATGCCTGCCTCGCCGAGCGCGTGCCCTATCTCGACATCACTGGCGAGATCGACGTGTTCGAACAGGCGCGGGCTTTGGACGCGCCGGCGCGCGAGGCCGGAATCCTGCTGTGTCCGGGCGTCGGCTTCGACGTAGTGCCGACCGACTGCGTGGCGGCGACGCTGGCGCGCGCGATGCCGGACGCGACGCACCTCGCCCTCGGTTTCGACAGCCGCTCGATGATCAGCCGCGGTTCGGCGCGCACCGGTGTCGAGGCGTTGCGCACAGGAGCTCGGGCCCGCGTGAACGGGCGCATCGAGTCGCTGCCCCTGGCGGCGCGCGTGCGCGAAATCGATTTCGGCGACGGGCTCAAACGCGCGATGCTCGTGCCCTGGGGCGACGTGAGCACCGCCTTTCACACCACGCGCATTCCGAACATCGAGGTCTACATCCCGGCTTCGCCGCGCGCCATTGCCGCGCAGCGCTCGCTGCAGCGCTGGCGCTGGCTTCTGGCGACAGCGCCAGCCCAGGCCTGGCTGAAACGGCGCATCCAGCGCGGCAAGGCGGGTCCGGAAGCGGAACAGCGCGCGAAGACGCCGGTGTACGTGTGGGGCGAGGCCCGCAACGCCGCTGGCGCGACGAAAGTCGCGCGCTTGCGCACCTCAAACGGCTACACGTTCACCGTCGATGCCTCGCTCGGCATCGTCTCGCACCTGCTCGCCGGTACGGTGCCGACCGGTTTTCGCACGCCGTCGCAGATCGTGGGACCGGAGTTCGCGACCACGCTGCCGGGGTCGTCGCAGATCGTCGTAACGGCGAGCTAGGGAACCTCTGCACAGGTTCGATTAATTGACCGATACTGCGTGCAGAGGTCAGCACCGGTTGCGGTGAACGAGGAACGAGGAACGATGAAGCAGAGGACGTTTGCCTCGGCAGCGTGGGAGAAGAAGGGCAAGGTCACCCGCCGCGAGCGCTTTCTGGCCGAGATGGATGCGGTGATTCCGTGGACGCGGCTGCTTGCGCTGATTGAGCCGCACTACCCGAAGGCCGGCAACGGCACGCAGCCGATGCCACTGGAGCGGATGCTGCGCATCTACTTCATGCAGAACTGGTTCAACCTCTCCGACCCGGCCGCCGAGGACTCCCTCTACGACTCGGAGTCGATGCGACGCTTTGCCGGCATCGAACTTGTCGAGGATGCCGTTCCCGATGAGTCGACAATCCTGCGCTTTCGACATCTGCTGGAGCAGCACCGGCTCACCGAAGCGATCTTTGCCGAGGTGCGCTCGCTCCTTGAGCAGAAGCGGCTGCTGTTGAAGTCCGGGACGATCGTCGATGCGACGATCATCGCCGCACCGCCTTCGACCAAGAACGCCGAGAAAGCCAGAGATCCCGAGATGCACCAGACCCGCAAGGGCAAGCAGTGGCACTTCGGGATGAAGGCGCATGTGGGCACCGACCGCCGCGGCATCGTGCACGCGCTCGCCACCACCGATGCGGCGGCAGCCGACATCACTCAGATGCACAAGCTGCTGCACGGTGAGGAGTCGGAGGTCTTCGGCGATCAGGCGTACTGGAGCGAGGCGCACCGGCAGAGCGCGAGTGCGCGCGGCATCCGCTACCGTATCAACCGTCGCGGCTCGAGTGCCAAGCCCCTCAGCGATCATCAGCGCTACATCAACCAGGTTCGATCGAAGGCCCGCGCACGCGGCGAGCACGCCTTCCACGTGGTCAAGCGCCTGTGGGGCTTTGCCAAGGTGCGCTACCGCGGCTTGGCGAAGAACACCGCGCGATTGTTCACTGCCTTTGCGCTCGCGAATCTGTATCTGCTCAGACGAAGATTGCTGTCGCCACAGGGGACGTGTCGATGTTGATCGCAGATGCGCGCCGATGCGGCCCGAAAGGGTCGATGCAACGGCTTTGATTTCGTCTTTCGAGCTCATTTTCATGCTCAGCAGCAGCATTCTTCATTCATCCCCTGCATTCGCGACTGCCTGTGCAGAGGTTCCCTAGCAGCAGGCCGCAGCTAGCAGCAGGCCGCAGCTAGCAGCAGGCCGCCGCTAGCAGCAGGCCGCAGCTAGCAGGCCGCAGCTATTCCAGCGTCCGCGTCGACACGATCTCGCCGATCCTGTCGTAGACGTGTTCCGTTTCGAGCCAGCCGTCGCCGTCGGTGTCGATCTGCGCGCTGGTCGGCCAGCCGTGCAGGAAGGCCACGGTCTTGCGCAGGGCGCCGGTTGACGCATCGAGATATTCCGCGGAACTCAGCACGCCGTCCGTGTAGCGCTCGCGATACTCGGGGTGCGCGGCGCCCGCGGGCGTGACGGTCAGGCGCGCAGGCGAGCCCTTCTCGAACTCGGTATCCATCTCGAGGTGGCCGTCGAAATCCCTGTCGGACCGACGCCTCGCGGGATTGGCGAGCAGATCGAAGGTCTGGACGGCATCGCTGCGTCCGTCGCCGTTGCGGTCGAATTCCACGCGCTCGATCACGCCGCCGGACGTGAAGAAATAGGTCTCCTCCGGCCGACCGTCGCCGTCGTAGTCGCGGCTTTCGAGCTTTCCCGGCTGCAGCCCGAGCCAGACCACGCCGCCGCCGATCACTGCTCCGACCAGACCCGCCAGCACAGTGCGCGGGCGCGAGCGTACGACCGGTATTTGACGCTCGGCCGTGGCCGGCTGCCGGCGCTCCCACTCGCGGATGATCTCCCGGGCGCGCGTCACGTCGGCCTCGTCGACCATCACACGTACGAGGCCCATCGCCGGCAGGTCGCCCGCACCGCCTGCGAGATACTCGCCGTCGATACGGCCGGCGATGCCCTGCTGCTTCAGCATGTGCAGAACCATGTGCGCTTCGACGCCGTTGGCCGCTTCGTAGACCGACTTCATGGTGCGCTCCTCAGTCGTCCCAACGGACGCGACCCCGCATCTTCTTGTGTGCCGTGCGTACCTTCTTGCCCTGCAGGCGCCGCTCGCGTGAGCTGCGCGTCGGTTTCGTGGCATGGCGCGTCTTCGGCACGTAGCTGGCCCGCTCGATGAGCTCGTACAGCCGTTCCATCGCGTCGCGGCGATTCTGTTCCTGCGTGCGATGACGGCGCGCGATGATGAGAACGCTGCCGTCCTCGTTGAGCCGCTGGCCCGCGAGCTCGCGCATGCGTTGCTTCACGGGTTCGGTAAACGCGCGCGTACCGGCGAGGTCGAAGCGCAGCTGCACCGCGGAGGCGACCTTGTTGACGTTCTGACCGCCCGGCCCGGACGCACGGACGAAGCGCAGCTCCAGGTCGCTCTCGGGAATCTCGGGGCGCACTCAGTCCTTGGTCTGCGTGCGGCGCTGGTAGACCCAGTCCTCGGCGTCTTCGCCGGAGCGCAGGTAGATCTCGCGCTGCGCAACCGGAATCGTGATGTTGTTCTCGCGGAACAACCGCCAGATGGCGCGATTGACGTCGGAGCGCACGTTGTTCACGCCCTCGGCCGGATCGGCGATCCAGAAGCGCAGCTCCAGGTCCATGCCGTGGTCGGCGAAGCCCATCATGCGCGACACCGGCGCCGGCTCGCGCAGGATACGGCGATGGCCTTCAGCGGCCTTGAGCAGCACTTTCAGCGCGAGCTCCGGATCGTCACGGTAGCTGATGCGCACCGGGAGCTTGAGCCGCACCTTCGGGTCCGTGTAGCTCCAGTTGATCACCGAGTTGGTGATGAGGTTCTGGTTCGGCACCAGCGTCTCGACGCCGTC
>Ga0187894_10004719_pt1 | contig 14425 bp, 13 predicted proteins | sample GBC1701081metaG_FD_136650 | JGI IMG/M metagenome (GOLD analysis project Ga0187894, IMG submission 136650) | White microbial mat communities from a lava cave in the Kipuka Kanohina Cave System on the Island of Hawaii, USA - GBC170108-1 metaG ...
AACAAGATGCGTCGCCGTATGATTTCGCCGGGTCGCATCGCGCTTTTCGACATCGACCGTCGCCACAACTTCGTCGCCGACCTTCAACGAACCCGAAAGCATCGTCACCTTATGAACGATCAACCCCGCAGCCGGCGAGAACGTATCATTGACCGTAGCCCGCGAGTCAGTACCACCTGCGGTAGCGGGTGGTTTATCGCCGGGCGAGTTCAACCGCCCGCTACGATGAGCGGTACTGACAAAAACGCCCGTGTCGCCAACTTGTCCGCCAGCTTCGGCGTAAAACGGCGTCTGATCCAGAATAACGCTTCCGTGCTCGCCGTCCTTCAACTCATCTATCTCGGTGTCGCCGTTAAAGATCGCAACGATCTTCGCATCGTTCACAACTGTAACGTCGTAACCGCGAAACATATTTGCGCTCGTCCGCTCGAGCAACTTCGCGTAAACCGGACTGATCTCCGATTTACGTTCGGTCTTGCCGATGCCGGACTGCTGCTGTATTTCGGCCAAAGCAACATCAAACTTCGCATTGAATTCCTCTTCGGCGAACGGAGCTCCTAGAAACTCTTCCATCTTGACGCGGATCAGATCGCGCGGCGTTCCGTAGGTGTCGTACAGCTTAGCCAGGCCACTGTAAAACTCGTCGGTGTTTCGCCGCGCATGTTCCGATAGGCTCGAAAACAATTCATCCAATTTCTGAAGGCCGACCGTGACCGTATTCCCGAATCTTTCCTCCTCGAGCCGCACCATCTTGCCGATAAATTCACGCTGCGTTTCGAGTTCGGGATAAGCGCCGCGCATTTCATCGACGACTTTGTCGCAGACTTTGTAAAAGAAAAGCTCCTTCAATCCAAGATGCTCGCGGCCGTGGTAGATGGCGCGGCGCATTATCTTTCGCAGCACATAATTGCGGCCTTCGTTGCCGGGCAGGATGCCATCGGCGATGGCGAACGCGGTTGAGCGCGCATGGTCCGCGATCACGCGGCACGCGAACTGCTGAGTTTCGGATAATGATTCGTAAACGCTCATTTTCTCTATTGTATTACAGGCAGAAACACGAGCGGTAGCGAGTGTGCCTTGTATTACAGGCAGAAACACGAGCGTTAGCGAGTGTGCCTCCGTCAGCCACGAGTCCAAGGTCTAAAGTTAATGTTTAAAAGCTCCAATCCTATCGACCTTGGACTTTGGACTTTGGACGGCTTACGGCACACTCGCTACCGCTCATCTTTCCGCCTTCCACGGTGGCGGTCGGAAGGCTTTGGCTTTATCATCTATCAACAATTATGAAACCCGTGACCGCATTCGCCGCACTGATCTTTTTTGCGACCACTATGGCCGCTCAAACCGACAAACTCGCAAACTTTCTTGGGACTTATCGAAAAGAAGTAAAGGAGGCGAGCATCGTCGGCAGCAGCTTTGTGTTTCTGAAAAACGGGCGCCTTGTCGCGAAAGAGCACTACGGCTTCGCGAATTTATCTAAGAATCAGCTCGTCGATGACGACACGATCTATCATTGGGCGTCGAACACAAAGCCATTTACCGGCATCGCGATCATGCAGCTTCGCGATCGCGGGCTTTTGAAATTGGATGATCCGGTGACGAAGTTTCTGCCCGAGCTGCGCGAGGTGCACAACCGCTTCGGCTCGATGGACGAGATAACGATCCGTCATCTGATGACGCACTCGGCCGGTTTCAGAAACTCGACCTGGCCGTGGCACAAGGGACAGGATTGGGAGCCGTTTGAGCCGACCGAATATTCGCAGCTCGTCGCGATGTTTCCGTTTACCGAGATTCTTTTTAAGCCGGGCAGCAAATTCGGCTACTCGAATCCGGGAATTATTTTCCTCGGCAAGATAATCGAAAAACTCAGCGGCGACGATTACGAGGTTTACATCGACAAGAATATTTTCAAGCCGCTCGAGATGTATCGAAGCTATTTCGACGCGACGCCGCAGCATTTATTAAAACACCGCTCGCACAGCTACTACATCGAAAACGGCAAACGCACCGAAGGCCGCTTCGACGCAAACACCGGCATCACCGTTTCGAATGGCGGTCTGAATTCGCCAGTTTCAGACATGATCAAATATCTGAATTTTCTGATCGGCGTGTCGGAACCGCCTGCGTCAGCGGGCGGCCAGAATGCCGGGCGAAGAAGCATTCCATACGAAACGATCTTGAAACGCTCCTCGCTCGAAGAAATGTGGAAACCGCAGCTTCCCACCACCGTCGATGCCAACGGCAACAGCGGCTTTACCACCGACATCGGCCTGCTCTATTTCCTCAACCGCCGTAACGACCGGACATTCTTAGGCCACGGCGGCGACCAGAACGGCTTTATCAGCTATATCGATTTCGAGCCGGCAACGCGCCAGGCCTCGATCATCGTTTTCAACACAAATGTGATCTATCCCGACGGCACGCTGCAGGAAAAAGACGTCGTTTCCCGATTAAGAAACACCGTTCGAGACCTGTATTAGTTTTCCTTCAGCCAATGGTGACTCAAACTCGCATAAGCAAACCTTGCGGTCACCAAGAGAACCAATTTGCTCATAAGACTCGGTAAATTTCTTTGTCGGCGTTTCGGAATATACTCCTCCAGTGCTTCGGTGACAATCGCCTTTTTCGTCTTGTGCCCGCCTATTTTGAGTGCTTCTTTCAAGAGCCGATCCTCGATGGCAAGATTTGTGGCCATGTGTAAATAGTTACACACAAATGTGTGTAAGTTAATTCTTCGCGCCGAACGTTCTTAACGTGCTATCGACTGAACAATGATCTTGCTTTCCTTACGACATTCTCAACCGTGAATCCGTAATCCCGAAACACGTCTTCCGCAGGCGCCGACGCGCCGAAGCGGTCGACGGTTAGGGTGTCGCCGTGGTCGCCGGTGTATTTTGCCCATCCGAGACTTACGCCGGCTTCGATGGCGAGGCGCGCCTTTACGCTTGCGGGCAGGACAGTTTCACGGTATTTGGCGCCTTGGGCGTCGAAAAATTCCCAGCACGGCATTGAGACGACGCGGGTGGGCGTTCCTGATTTTTGAAGTTTCTCGCGGGCAGCGACGGCGAGGCCGACTTCGGAGCCGGTGGCGATCAGGATGAGTTTCGGTTTCACGGTTTTGCCGTTTTTATTTTCCGCTTCGGCCAGAACATACGCTCCTTTGTGCAGTCCGCTCGCCGACGCGTATTTTTTCCGGTCGATCAGCGCAACTTTCTGTCGAGAGAATGCGAATGCGGTCGGGCCGTTTTCGCGATTAAGCGCGGCACGCCACGCCTCGCGCGTTTCGTGAGCGTCGCATGGGCGGATTACGGCCAGGTTCGGAATCGCTCGCAAGGCGGCAAGATGCTCGACCGACTGGTGTGTCGGGCCATCTTCGCCGAGGCCGATCGAATCATGCGTGAAAACGTAAAGCACTTGAATTTGCGACAACGCTGCGAGGCGGATCGCGGGACGCATATAGTCGGAAAACGTCTGAAACGTGCCGCCGAACGGTATCACGCTCCCGTAGAGCGCCATGCCGTTCATCGTCGACCCCATTGCGTGCTCGCGTATGCCGAAATGGATATTGCGGTTCGCGTAACGGCCCGCCTCGAAATTGGCGGATGATTTGATATAGGTATTGTTTGAAGGTGTCAGGTCGCCCGACCCGCCGAGAAGTTGCGGAATTTTTTCGGCAACCGCATTTATAACTTCGCCGCTATATGCACGCGTCGCTTTGGCTTCGATGTTGTCGAATTTCGGCAAATAATCTTCCCAACCCTCAGGCAGCTTGCCGCTTCGCGTTTCGCGCAGGGTTTTGCCGAGCTCGGGAAACGCCTTCGCGTACTCTTTCACCGATGCTTCCCATTCTTTTTCCAGCTTGCCGCCTTTTTTCACCGCGTCGCGAAAATGCGTCAGCACCTCTTTGGGAATGTAAAATTTCTTATCTTCCGGCCAATCGAGATTTTTCTTTGTCTGCTTGACGGCGTCTTCGCCCGGAGCGTCCGAGTGTGCTTTGTGCGTGCCCTGCGAAGGCATTCCGAACCCAATGATAGTTTTTACACGGATCAGCTTCGGCTTGCCGGTCGATTCCTGCGCTCGGCGTATCGCGCTTTCAATAGCGAGCAAATCGTTACCGTCCTCGACGACCGAAACTTCCCAGCCCGCCGCTTCGAAACGCATCGTCACATCTTCGGAAAACGCGAGCGAGGTCGGGCCGTCGATCGTCACCTGATTGTCGTCGTAAAGATAAATAAGATTGTCGAGCCGCAAGTGGCCGGCAAGAGAAGCCGATTCATAGCTGACGCCTTCCATCAGGTCGCCGTCCGAGCAGATGCAGTAGATGAAATGATCGATAACATTGTGGCCGGGCCGGTTGAACATCGCTTCGAGATGCTTTTGCGCGATGCCCATCCCAACGCCGTTGGCAAACCCTTGCCCGAGCGGCCCGGTCGTGATCTCGACGCCGGGCGTCAAGATATTTTCCGGATGTCCCGGCGTTTTCGAATGAAGCTGGCGGAAATTTTTCAGCTCCTCAAGCGGCAGATTATAGCCGGTAAGATGCAGTAAGCTGTAGATCAGCATCGACCCATGCCCCGCGCTCAAAAGAAATCTATCGCGGTTGAACCACTTCGGATTCTTCGGGTTGTGTCTTAGGAATCTTGTCCACAGCACATACGCCGCCGGCGCCATGCCGAGCGGCAAACCCGGATGACCCGAGTTCGCCCTCTGCACCGCATCAAGCGAAAGCGTGCGGATCGTGTTGATGGAAAGTTGTGCGATGTCGGTCTCGTGGGCCATTTGTGTTGCGGTGTTCATGCTTGTCTAAGTGATTGTGTCGTAATACTTTACGTGCCTATTTCGAGCCGCCTTGTAAATCTCATGGCAGGCTGGATGGAACTCTTGCGAGCCATTTCGTTCGAAGTATCGATAGCGTCTATTTTGCCAAGACTTTCGAGTGCAAGCAAAGCTAACTTTTCAAAGGATCGATAATCTTGACGTAATCGGAAAAGCGACGAAAATCCTTGTCGGCGCTTGCAACAGAAGCATTGTGTTGGATCGCCATTGCGGTGATGTGCGCGTCCATTACGATGTCGCCCCTGAGATTCATCTCCTTCAATATCCCGGAATAAACCGTCCAATGTTCCGCGGTAGGCCCAACCGATTGCACCATTGGGTGCGAAAATAGATCGTCTATCCGCTCTGCAGCATCATCAATGCTCCACGGATTGTCGAAAATCCTTTTATTTGTGGAGATCCTCAGAAACGCATTCACTGCGGTCCACGTCATCGCGATCGTCTCGACGCCTTCTGAAAGAAACGTGGTAAGCCAGTCCGAGACCCTTCGATGCTGAGGCAGACTCTCCACATACGCGTAAACGAGAATGTTCGCATCGAGAACGATCATTTATGAAAGTCACCTTCGACCTCGGACAGCAGTGACCAGACGTTGTCGAAATTGAGGCCGGGTTTGGGCTTTGCGTTTTTCAACGGCCGTATTTTGAACGGTACGCGAACTACGTCTCCATTCGCAGCCAAACCCTTTTTCATTACTTCGTTGACAACCTGTTTGAAAGATTTATCGGGGTGCCGCCGATGTATCCGCTTCAGGCCGTTCACGATTTCATCATCCAAAGTCAGCGTAGTTCTCATTTTGACATCATAGCATCAAATGGTGTAGGCATCAAGGCATCAATCTGCACTAGCGCCTGTGCCGCCGTCGTGCGGACTTGTAAATTACATGGCAGGCCGGATGAAATTTCACTTTTTTTTCGTTTGGCGTTCGAATCTGCATCGTTTCATCGATGCTTTCAAGTGCGAGTAAACAAGTACCGCGTAAAGACGCTTCGGGCTCGTTTGAGATGAGAAGATCGCGGCCGAGAACGTCGGCGATAATTTGCGTCCAGACGGGCGAAGCGGCAAGCGCACCGCCGGAAACAACGATCTCGCGTATGCGGGTCACTTTGTTCAGTTGGTCAAAGATATCGGCAAAGCGAAACGCGACCGATTCCATCGCGGCCTGCAAAATATCGAAGGCATCGTGCGATGAATTTAAGCCGATGATCGAGCCGCGCGCATCTTCGTTATAGCCGGTGCTTCGCTCGCCGAAGAAAAACGGCATTACCGTCAGGCCGTGCGTGTCGGCACCGCGGCGCGCCATTTCGGCGGCTATTGACGCGTCAGGCAGATCGATCCGCAAGGTTCGTTTCAGCCATTCGTAAAGATTCCCTCCGTCACTGAGCGCTCCGCCGACGATTACGCGTTTGCGGTCAACGCGATAAGACCACAAACCCGGCGGCAGTTTTTCCGGCGGCTCGCCTCGGTACGCGACGCGCATAGCGCCCGAGGTGCCGATCATTAACGCCGCTCGCGTTTTCGTCACGCAGCCGGAGCCGATATTGTTCGCAGCTCCATCACCGACGGCCGGAAACCAAAGAGCATTCTTCAATCGCGGCCAGCGTTTTTTGAATATTGTGTTTAGCTCGAAAGATGCGAAATCGCTTTCCGCCGTCACTGGCAGTTGGTTCGTATCTAATTTCAAATACCGAAGAAGCTCCATGTCCCAAATACACCTTCTCTGATCGAATAATCCGGTCGCCGAGGCCATCGAGACGCTCGTCGTCGCGGTGCCGCAAAGACGCGCCAGCAAGTAATCGCTGAACGACAGCCATCTCGCCGTCCGCCGCCAGACATCGGGCAGCTCGTTTCTTATGTACGCGAGCTTCGCCGGCCAGAAGCTGGAATGAAAGCGGGCCCCGGTACGCTGATGAACTTCAGTTTCGTCGAACCGCTTTCGCAGGACATCGGTGCACTTTTTGCTTCTCGTGTCGGCCCAGGTTAGAACCTTCGTCGTTGGCCTTCCTTTCGCGTCGACGCCGAGCAGGCTGTGCCAAAAGGCGCAAGACGCGACGTGCGTGATCTCGCCTTTCACGCGAGTAGATTTTTGCAAAACATCATCGATCAAAGCGGTTACTTCTCTAAACGTTCTGTCCGGATCGATCTCTTCTCCACCGTGTGTCGTCGCCGAAAAGTTATGTCCGCGCCTGACCAGCGTCGCCGGCAGCAGTTTGCCTGCCTCATCGAACAACGCGGCGCGAACGCTCGAGCTGCCTATGTCCAACGCGAGGATAATATTTTGTCCCACTTAAAAAATAATAGCTGACAGGCTGTCAGCTGTCAGCTGGTTTTCAAAACGTTTTTCAGTTTTTATTTTTCAGTTTTAAGTTTGTCCGGCGCGGCCGGCGTGCCGACGCCTGCGATCTTTTTGAGCCACCACCGAAGGCCGACGAAAAGGAAGCGCCAGTCTTTGAAAAACTCGGGCGGCTTTTTTTCGAAATAGTGGCCGATGAACTGGAGTATCCAGCCGACGATGAACAATCCGAGAGCAACCATCCAAAGACGGCTGACAAAGATAGAAACCGGCACCAGCAGCAATGACAACGCGATCATCGGAATGCCGAAGCTGTGCGTCAGCCGGTTGATGCGGTTTTCGTGGCTGTGCGAATATTCCTCGATCCATTCGTCCCAAGATCTTCCGCCCATCATAACGTAAATTCTCCTGTGATCTTTTTGCCGAAAATTTTACATCAAAACCGACTCAGCGGCGAAATGTTTCGACCGTGAGGCCTTCACCGATTTGTTCGGTCTCGACCTTTGCAAACCCGTCCAAGAAATCGGCGGGCATAAACGCATCGGCGTCTTTGACCTCGACGGGAACGCGCGTGACGATCCATGCCTCGATGGCGTCCGCAAATTCCGCATATGTTTTCGAGCCGCCGATAACGAAAAGGTCGCGGTTCAGGTATTTCGCCAGGTCGAGCGCTTCCTGTTCGCTCCTCAGGAAAATCAGGTTTTCCGCCGTGTCGATCTGCGCCGAACGGCTCAGCACGAGATTCAAACGATTAGGCAGCGGCCTGCCGATAGCGCGAAAAGTGTTCGAGCCCATAACGACTGCGTGCCCGGTCGTCGTATTTTTGAAATGCTTGAGATCGGCCCCGAAGTGCCACGGCAGCCTGCCGTCTTTGCCGATGGCGAAGTTTGTAGAAATCGCTACGATGCCGATTATCATTTGTGTTCTTTTAACGCAAAGACCCTAAGGCGCAAAGCCGCACAGAGAAAAGTATTTTAGCCGCAGATGATCACAGATTTTCTATCCTGTTTTAATCTTTTGCGTCTTCAGCGTCTCTGCGTTAAGTCGCTAACCTCGCTCCTTTATAAACCGCGATTTCCGAGCCTTTTGCGAGCAGAATTGAGCATGGCGTTTCGTTTTTGAGAAAACCGAATTCCTCGCCGTACGTCGCGCCGAAATCGACATCGATGTGAGCGTTTTCGGCGTTGAACAATTCCCATTTCGGGTGCTCGACCTTATATTCGTCCGTGCGGTTGGCACCGCGCCGCGTGTAGCCCCAAGAATGCTCAATTATGAATTCTCCGTGCGATCCCATCACCGGGACGCCCATGCTTTCGCCGCGCTCAACACTAAGATTATTCTCGCAACCGCGCCGCTTCCACGAATAGCGGACGTATTTATCGTCGCGAAAATTCGACATCTTCCAGCATTCGTAAGGCTCGCCGTACATCATCCTGGCCACGGTTGCGATGGCACGGCGCGGCACGATCTCTTTTACAAAGACGACGCCGCGCCGAATTTCGTTTTCTGTTTCCCGCACGACATAGAACCGCAGATTCACTTCCTCAAAATTAACATGAAACGGCACAAGAAAATCCCTCACGCGCGTGTCGAGAAACATAAACCCGACAAGACTGATAAAACATTCTCCGTTGTGAAAATCGAGCTCGGTGCCAAGCGGAACGCGCCGCTCGAGCAGCGACGGCTCAACCACGTAATTAGCCATTATCAGATCATGCCACTTCGCCGTCAAAAACTTTTTCATAACGCACGGCGGACTTTTTCAGAGTATCAGCCGCTTGTCGCCGTTTCGTACCGTCACCTTTTCGCGATCGAAATATTCCAACAAAGGTATAGCATATTTTCGCGAAACGCCGGCCAGTTCTTTAAATTTCGCTACATCTATCAACCGGGCGCTGCTTTTGTCAGCATGCGCGCGCAATTTTGTCTTTAGCTTTTCCAACACTGCTCCTGAGAAATAAAACTCGTCCGTAACCTTAACAACCTCGCGCGAATCAATTAGCAACTGAAAAACGCGCCGCGCATGTGCCGGCGGCAACCGTGTTTCACGGCTCAAAACTTCGTCGAGCTTCGGCGGCTCGATGCCGCCCTTCTGATAGGTTCCGAGCAGTCTTTCCTTAACCGCCGCTTCTTCATTCGTCAGTTCGTTTTTTCGTGCGGCGATACGAATAACCTCGCCGTCAAGAGCAATCAATTTATCTGAGACGAGCTCCGAGATTGCTGTTTCCAGCACGGCCTCGCCCGCGGTCCGAATCCTGCCAGGCAGGACCTCGCGACCGAAGCCGCGCGCAAGCGGCTCGCGTTTGTGAAAGGCTTCTACTTCCTGAACGATAACCTCTTTGATCGTATCGAAGTGCCGTCGAGCGACAATGAGATCGCCGGTCGCTACAAGATCGTCTCGATTAGCCGCAGCGTCGAAAGTCTTTCCGAGCATCGAAAGCGTCCAGCCCGTCCGTGCACGAACATCGGGCTTGACGATGCCCTTAACTCCGAAACTTTCGACCAAAAGCTTCAGCAGCCTTTCCGGTTCGTTAATCGAATCGGCAAACTCTTTCAAATTTTCTGTAACCGCTTCGAAATCCCTTCTCCGCACCCGCTCGGCCATCGGCTCGATAAGCTGACCGCCGGCAATCGTAACTTGCGGCGAGTAACTTCTGATCACAAATCTCTCGCCGAATATCGCGACGACCGGCGTTTCGAAGCGAAGCTGAGCGAAGCCGCTCTCGCCCGGCGCGGTCTCGCCGCTTTCATTTAATATAGAAACGCGCGCCAGAGCTTCTGCCGAACCGATATGAACGCGAATGCGCTGACGCGAACGTAATGCCCGTTTCGCGTCGGCCAGCACCTTGATATGCGCATTCGCAGCCTGCGTCGGACGCAGCAGGTCTCTTTCGGCCAGGAGCATTCCGCGCATTACTTCTGTGTGATCGATGCCCGCAAGATTCACTGCCGTTCGTTGTCCGGCGTGTGCAGATCTAACCATGCGGCCGTGCGTTTGCAGGCCGCGAACTCGTACGCGTTTTCCGACAGGCAAAAGGTCAAGCTCGTCGCCCTCCGCAATCTCGCCGGAGAAAAGTGTTCCGGTGACAACCGCGCCGAATCCTTTTTTTGTGAAGCAGCGGTCGATAGGAAGCCGAGCGACAAGATGATCTTTTCGGCTCGGCAGTTTCGCGGCCGTTTGAACGAGCGATTCTCGAAGCGCATCTATGCCTTTGCCCGTTTTCGCGCTCACGGTGATGACCGGTGCATTTTCGAGAAACGAACCCGCGACGAGCTCCGCAGTTTCGAGCCGAACGAGATCGAGGATTTCGTCATCGACAAGATCACGCTTTGTTAGCACGACGATTCCCGCCTGCACGTCAAGCAGACGGCAGATGTCGAAATGCTCGCGCGTCTGCGGCATCACGCCTTCGTCGGCAGCGACAACCAGCATAACCAGATCGATGCCGCTTGCACCCGCGAGCATGTTTTTGACGAAACGCTCGTGCCCGGGCACATCGACGAAACCGAAGCGCTCGCCGCCCGCTTCCATTTCCGCGAAACCAAGATCGATGGTGATGCCGCGCTTCTTTTCTTCGGGAAGCCGGTCGGTGTCCGTGCCGGTCAGCGCTTTGACAAGCGCCGTTTTCCCGTGATCTATGTGCCCGGCCGTGCCGACGATGGTGTCCATAAAAGCGTCGGTCAACCGGCGGTGATCGTCCCGAATGCGATGTAGCCAAACAGGCCCGGAAGAACCGTCACGGCAAGAAAGAAAATGCCTGACGCGGCCAGCGAATACAGAAAATGGTTTTCGATCGTCGCTATCCTGAACATTTTCAGCAGGAAAAATTTCGCAAGCGTCAATATCGCGAGTGGGAAAAGAGCTGCGACGATTATTGCACCCCAAAAAGTCGCTTCGCCGATGCCGATATTGCCGACCGAATTGTCCAACGTCACTGCAAGCATGACGCCGAAGACAGCCATCGAAACGAAAAACCCAACCGTGATGCAGAAAATATTCGAGGCAAACGAAAACGCAAACGCGCGCCCGGCCGTCACCGCCTTCGCCCGATGGAGCCAGAGCATCTCACCGACGGTGAACCCAAAAAACCCGACGAAAAACAAAAGGACAATTATCCGTTCACGCGTCACAATATTCGCTCCGTCAGAAATCGAATTGAAACTAAAGGTAAAATTGTATCAGGAAAAGCGCAGGTTGGCGTCCGGTCTGCGAAGGTCGGCTTGCAAAATTATACGCAGGCAAGAGAATGAAAGCGGCTGTCTGGAAACCTTATCTATGTTAATGCCTGGAAAGGATGTCGCAGATCTGATGTTTCTGCGTCTGGCCGAGCTCGACCGGCAGGTCTTCGGGGCAGAACCAACGGGCTTCGATTATTTCGGCGCTGTTGGCTTTTGGGTTTCCGTCGGATTTCGCGGCGAAGAGAATTTCTATATGCGCGTTTGTAGTATGAATGGTGTACAATTCTACGCGAGAGATCTCGATCCCGGTTTCCTCTCTTACTTCCCGACGGATGGCGTCTTCGGCCTGCTCTCCTTTTTCGAGAAAGCCTCCCGGAAGTCCCCAGCCGGAATAGGGCCGCAGGACGTGATTAAGAAGTAAAACTTTGCCCTCGCTGTTTGAGATCACGGCAGCGGCCGAAACCGTGAAGGAGCTCTGCGTCGCACGCACGATCCGGGCCCGCGTGTCAGGCGAGATGAACCTCCAGATCTTTCGAAGCGCGCGTTTGAACATGTTGCTTGTGCAGAGACAGACCGCTCAGAATGACCGAATCTACGGCATTCTGGAAGACCAACGCTCTTAGCACTTTATTTATATTAGCAGCGCACTGGCTCACCCCGCCGCTGCCTTTCACTACATATTAACTTTCCATCGTGAGGATATCAGAATGAAGTCGATTCGATTCTGCGCCCGCTTTACGCTCGGTATCGCGTTTCCGGCGCTTTTTTCACTTTCAATCACCGGCCAAACAATCGCAGTTCGTGACCAACTGTCGCAAGCGTTCAGGAAATTCGAGCTTGCGCGCATCGCGCCGGTGGCTGGTAGCGGCATTAACGGCACAGGCAAGGTTTTACGCTTTCTGGTGAATGGCGAGCCGATAGAGCTGAGCGTCTCTGAGAACGACCTTCGCGCGCCCGGTTACCGCGCCGAGGCAACTGGGCCGGTCGGACGTTACGAAATCGAGGACCCGCCCGTGACGACTTACAAAGGCGTTGTTCGCGGACGTCCCGATTCCGAAGTCCGTTTGACGATCGACGGCGCGAAGATCGAAGGTTTTTACCGTTTTGGCAACGATCATTTTTTCATCGAACCCGCGGGCAAATATTCAAAGGGCGCGAGCCAGGATCAATCGGTGATCTACAAGGCTGAAGATTCCCTGATCGACAATTCGTTCATGTGCGAAGCCGACGTTCCGACGCGGATCAAAATGGGCGACAAAATGGTCGAAGGCCAGAGCCTGCCGACGCTCAATGCGCTGCGCCGTTTCGACATAGCCACCGACGCCGATTTCGAATATGTCAACATCTTCGGCTCAGCCGCAGCGGCGAACAGCGAGATACTCTCGATTCTGAACATGGTCGAGGGAACCTACATCTCTCAGATAAATCTTCGAATCCGCGTCACCTACCAGAACGCGTGGACTTCACCCGATCCGTTCGCCGGCGCAAACTCAAGCGCGGTGCTGACGAATTTTCTAAATTACTGGAATGTAAACTTCCCGGTGCCGAACTATTTGCGGAACGCCGCTCACCTGTTCAGCGGAAAATCGAACGTGCAATCGCAGGGCATCGCATATCTCGGCGTGATCTGCCAAAACCCAAATTTCAGCTACGGTTTGAGCGGCTACGTCAGTTGGGCACCGGGCAAGTATCTCGTGCCGGCACACGAGTTCGGGCACAATCTCGGCGCACAGCACGCCGAGGCCGCGCAGGGCTGCGGCAACACCCTGATGAACGCGCAGCTTACCGGTTCGACGCCATTATCGTTTTGCTCGTATTCGCAATCGCAGATCAACGGCTACATTTCTTCCAGCGGCTTTTGTCTTCAGAGCGTGACGTCGAAACGTTTTGACTTTGACGGCGACAACCGCGCCGACATCGCGGTTTACCGGCCGACCGAAGGCAACTGGTATGTTCGCCAAAGCAACGGCGGCTACGCGGTGCTAAACTTCGGCCTGAACGGCGACAAGCCCGTAACGGCGGATTATGACGCAGACGGCCGCTCCGACGCCGCCGTGTTCAGGAACGGCGTGTGGTGGAGGCTGAAGAGCGCAAACAACACGATCGACGGCGTTCAATTCGGTCTCGCGGGCGACATTCCCGTGCCGGCGAATTTCGACACGGACGGCATCGCTGACATTGCGGTCTTTAGGCCATCGACCGGCGAATGGTATTGGATCGGCAGTGCGGATCAATCGTTCAACACGATCACGTTCGGGCTGAATGGCGACATCCCGATGCCGGCCGATTACGACGGCGACGGCCGCGCCGACGTGAACGTATTTCGCCCATCGACCGGAACGTGGTATCGGTTGAACACTTCGAACTTCGCCTTTACCGTCATCAATTACGGGCTGCCCGGCGACAAGCCGCTGCTCGGCAATTTCGACGGCGACTCGAGAGCGGATGTGGCCGTCTGGCGGCCTTCGACGGCGGAGTGGTTCCTGATCAGAAGCTCGGATGGCGCGTTTCGCCAATACTCGTTCGGAATCGCGGGCGACGTTCCCGCGACCGGAGATTTCGACGGCGACGGCAAGACCGACATCTCGCTCTACCGTCCGTCGGAGGGAACGTGGTACCGGCTAAACAGCAGCGACTGGCAGTTCATAATCGTGCAGTTCGGATTACCGGGCGATACGCCAGTGCCGTCGTATTACTTACAATGAGAAACGGTTAAGTTTGAGTTAATTTAATGAGGCCGTCCGAAAGGATGGCCTCTTCTTTTGTCTCAGTAGCCCGCACGAACACCTACTTTTGCTTATTTTCTTCGTTTGTTTCAAAATAGGCGCAATCAAATTAACGTTTTTGGAGGCCATTTGAAATGAAAGCACTTCACCATGTATTTGTTCTGTTTGTTATCGTATCTTTTTCGATCAGTGTTTTAGGCCAGGGAACATGGTCGCCGGAGATGCAGGTGAAAACGCGTGCCGTTGGAAGCCCGCGCGTTTCGCCTGACGGAAAGCGCGTAGTTTATACGATCAGCGATGCCGTGATGACCGCCGACAAAAGCGAGTTCGTCACGCAGATCTGGATGGCGACGACCGACGGCAAGGAAAATTACCAGATAACGTTCGGCGA
>Ga0187894_10004720_pt1 | contig 14425 bp, 11 predicted proteins | sample GBC1701081metaG_FD_136650 | JGI IMG/M metagenome (GOLD analysis project Ga0187894, IMG submission 136650) | White microbial mat communities from a lava cave in the Kipuka Kanohina Cave System on the Island of Hawaii, USA - GBC170108-1 metaG ...
AACGCGCCGCCGCCTCTTTCGTCTTCGCCGCCCATCAAGTGATAGAAGCGGTCGCCATCAAAATGGACGAGCGGATTGACTCGCAGAACACGGTTCGTCCACGGGATGCGGTCGTTCCACCAAGTGATCACCGGCGCGACGTGCAGGTCTTCAGCTTGCATGAGTAACTCAATGTCGGCAATTGGCCGATGAACGTGCAACTCACCAGACCACCAGCCTTCGCGCGAAAGATTCAGCAAACGGCGAAGCTGATTGGTTATTGGTGGCGCACTGGATTCGGAGATCGTCACTGACCCGGTAACCTGGGCGTATTCTGGTCCGCGCTCGATTTCGTAGCGATAAGCGCCAGGAGCGAGATCCAGTTCCGCAACTCCCGCGCAAACGAAGTGATCGTACCAAAAAGGCAGCCCGTTGGGGCGAACGGGCTTGTTCGCACTGTCCTTCAAATGAATGCGAGCAGGTATCGACTTGCCGGTTTCGGAATCAAGGACGGCGAATCGAATGGCCGCTGCGTTCGCTGAGGTGAGGCTGGCCCAAGTCAAAGCCGCACAAAAGAGAAGTCGAGTGAGCATAAGTTCAACGCACCACCATCTGAGTGAAGGGAGGCACGTAAGCCTGAAGATAAACCAGCACACCGACCAGCGTCGCCAGAGCGATGCTGTGGAAGAAGACGTAACGCAGGATCGAGCCTTCGTGGCCGTACCAGTTTGTGGCGGTGCTGGCGACGACGATGCTTTGCGCGTCCACCATTTTGCCCATTACGCCACCAGTGCTGTTGGCGGCGGCCATAAGCGTCGGGTTGAGACCGGTTTGTTCAGCGGTGATTTTCTGGAGGCTGCCGAAAAGGACATTCGAAGCTGTGTCTGAACCGGTAAGCGCTACCCCCAGCCAGCCGAGCAAGGTGCCAAAGAACGGATACAACGCGCCAGTCTTGGCGAGTGCTAGACCGAGCGTAGCGTCAGTGCCGGAGTATTTCGTCACGTAACCGAGCGCGAGCATGGCGGCGATAGTGATGAGAGAGAAACGGACGCGCACTAAAGTTTCCAAGTAAGTCCGCGCCATTTCGCCGAAGCGGAAACCCATGAATAGTCCGGCGAGCAGCGCCGAAACGAGGATGCCCGTGCCGGTGGCCGACAACCAATTGAAGAGGAAGATCGCCTTCTCCGGTGGCGCGTCGGCCGGCGCGACCGGCGGTGCGCGCAGGACGACGTTGTGCAGGCTGGCGATCTTGATTTCGGGAGCCGAAAGGCCGTTCAGGGTTTTCTTCACGGCAGGGATTCCCCAAATGAAGACCAGCAGACTCAGGAGCAGCCAAGGGATCCAGGCGCGAATGATTTCAGGACGGGAGTGCTTGGCATTGGTGGCCGTCGTGCCCTCCATGCCGGTGCTGGGTTTCCAGTTATCTTTCGGCCGCCAGCATTTCAGCAACACCCCCAGCGCAGCCATCGAACACATAGACGCGATAATGTCCACGAGCCACGGTCCGTGGAAATTGGAGACGAGAAATTGTGGGATTGCAAACGCCACGCCCGCAGTCAGCGCGGCCGGCCAGACGCCCATCATCCCGCGGAAACCAGCAAAAGCCCACACCACCCAAAACGGCACGAGCACGGAGAAGAATGGCAATTGCCGCCCGGCCATTGCGGAAAGTGCATGAAGATCGATCCCGGTCACGCCGCTCAACGCGATGATTGGTGTGCCCAACGCGCCGTAGGCCACGGGCGCGGTGTTCGCGATCAGGGAGAGGCCGCAGGCTTGGAGAGGCTTGAATCCTAGTTGAATCAGAATTGCCGCCGTGACGGCTACTGGTGTCCCGAAGCCTGCGGCGCCTTCAAAGAAAGCACCGAACGAGAATGCGATAAGAATGACCTGCACTCGGGGATCGGGCGCAAAGTGGCCCAGGCTGTTCCGCAGCACTTCAAACAAACCTTTTTTCACCGTGAGCTGGTAAAGAAAAATCAGGTTCAGAATGATCCACCCAATCGGAAACAGGCCGTAGGCTGCACCATAAACGGTTGTTGCAGCCGCGGACTTGACCGGCATGTTGTAAACGAACAATGCGATGGCCAGGGCCACGCCGAGGCCGAGCAGGGCCGAAAAATGAATGCGAATGTGGAACAGCGCGATGGCCCCCAGCAACACGACAATCGGCAGTGCGGCAACCAGCGTGGAGAGAAAAGCGTTGCCCAGGGGGTCGTAGTTCTGCAGCCAAGTCATGGGAATCGAATGCCCAGAGAAAAGAGAGAAGCGTGAAGAATGTCCAGTCTCGTCTGGGTTATGGATCGACTTAGTCGAGTAACGAAGTTTGACAGGGCGATGGGTTCTGCTTTGTTTGATAAGTCGTGCGTTTCAAAAAAATAGGCCTCACCAATTTACTTCGAGTGCGCTGCCCAACATGGCTGGCGGCTTCGATGGGGCTTGCTCTTTCCTTTTCGGTGTTAGCTTCCGAGCAGACAAGTTCCGGGTCCCCGGCTGAAAAAGCTGCCCGCAAAACCATTGTCATTCTTGGCGACAGTCTCGCCGCTGGTTTTGGACTGGATCCCGGCGAGGCCTTTCCGGCGCTGCTACAAAAGAAAATCGACGAAGTGGACTGGGTGTTCACGGTCGTAAACGCCGGAGTCAGCGGCGACACTTCCGCAGGGGGCCTGCGACGCATCGACTGGTTGCTACGCCGACGGATCGACGTGTTGGTCCTCGAACTCGGCGGCAACGACGGTTTACGCGGGCTTTCGACCGACGCGACGAAATCGAATCTCCAGGCGATTATCGATCGGACGAAACGAAAATATCCCCAGGTTCGAATCGTGGTGGCCGGAATGCAGATGCCTCCGAACATGGGCGCCGACTATACGAATCGTTTTCAGAAGATTTTCCCCGAATTAGCCAAGGAGAATGGCGCGGATCTCATCCCGTTCCTGCTCGAAGGAGTCGGTGGAAAACCGGCTCTCAACTTGCCAGACCGCATTCATCCCACCGCCGAAGGCCAGCGCATCGTGGCTGACAATGTGTGGAAGGTGCTGGAGCCGATGTTGAAAAAGATGTGATCGGTTCCTTTTGGCGCGATTCCGAGGGTCTGTGCCAGCCAGTCGGCGGAAGGCGTAGTTGATCTCCGTGATGGGAAAACAGCGAGGGTAGAAGCCGAGCATCTTCGTGTTCAGCAGTTTCTCAAGATAGAGTTCCTTTCCAGGCGGGACACTGAAAGCCTGATGTGCCAATCCAGATCGTGGTCGTCAGAGCGTCAGAGAGATTCTGGCGCCTTGCGTGATTTTAGGAAGCGTTGGAGTGTGCCTGAATTCTTCTCGAAAAATGTGGCGAGGTCCGCCAAGACTGCGACCGTGTCAGGGCTGAGATGGTGTTCAATGCCCTCGATGTCGCGTTGCTGGATTTCGCGGTCGAGTCCCAGCACGGAAAAAAACCGCGAAAGCGTTTCGTGCCGCTTTTGAATGCGGCAAGCGACTTCACGCCCCGTTTTGGTCAGGATCAAGCCTCGATATTTCTCATAGTTCAGGTAACCCAGTTCCGCCAGCTTTTGGACCATGCTGGTAACAGACGCTTGTTTAACCTTGAGAGAAGAGGCAATGTCCACAACCCGGGCGTAGCCTTTTTCCTCAATCAACTCGTGAATGCGCTCCAAATAATCCTCGGCACTCTGGCTAGGGCGCATTTGCTGTTGCATGACGCGGCATTGTAATCACGAAGAGAATCGGGCTGGCAAGGCCCGTAAACCGCAGCCATCGGTACAAGGCGGACTCGTCCAAACTACCTGCCAATGCGCTGGTTCGGTATAAAGCCCTGCCGTAAAAGGACATTCGGATTGACTATTATCCGCGATGTTTTTAACAATGGAGCCTGTCGCGGTCGGGGTTCGCGCGATGTCTTCTCCGCCTGCGAGCATGATGAGTCATAATCTCTAACTGCTATGCCTGCTTCGTCCAAGAAGGGTTCCCGCAATTCCAAAGCCCGGCACTCGTCGAAATCCGCTGCCACTCGCGGCAAGGTTCAGCTTCCTAAATCCCGGCGAGTGACGGTTTTGCAAGTGACGCGTCCAGCCGTTCCGCATGCGGTACGATCTCCAGAGATCATCGCGTCTTCGCATAATAACGGGCTGCCCCAATTTGTGGCTTATCACGGCAAGAGTGGGGCCGAACATCAGGCTGAGTTGGATCGCTTGACCCACCAAGGTTTTCGAATCATCTCGATCTGTGTCTATGGCGAGGCGGCCAATCCGCGCTACGCCGTGGTGTGGGTTAAGCGAACTGGGCTTCCGTGGGTTTCCATTCACGGAGCCACAACGGAACAGTACCAAAAGTTCCTCGACCAAAAAACTTCGCAGGGTTATTGGCCCACGTTGATTTCAGTGACCGGGCCAGCATCCGGTCCGGTGTTCGCCAGCGTGTTTGAGAAGACTTCCGCTCCAGGTTGTCTGGTGAAGTACGATTTGACGGCTGGACCCGCCACCGAACCGGCGACTTTCAATTTCTTCAACCAATGGGCCCACGACCACGGGTTCATTCTGAAATCGGCTTCTATCTATGGAAGCATCAATGACCGCCGTTATGCTGCCATCTGGGGTCCGAATTCGACCAAGGCACGGTGGATCTGCCGGAACGCGGACACTTCCGGGGATTACCAGAAATGGTTCGATGCTTACGGCCAAATGGCTTTCCGTCCGGCTTGCTTTTCGCTGACCAGCGACCAGTTGTATCTGGCGTGCTTTCGGGATGACCTGATCGGCGAGTGGATCGCCCGTCATGGACTCACTAGCGAAGGTTACCAAACCGAGGTCAACGGCAAACTGACTCAGGGATATTATCCGATTTCTGTCCAGGCCGGCGGCCTGGGAAATAACAGCCGTTTCGCTGTCGTCTTCGCCAGACAAGAGCAACCCTCGGCACGACAGTGGACAGTCACGGGGCATTCCGGTTCTCCGGCCCTGGCCAAGCTGGATGAGGTTGTGCGGGAATTCATGACGACTCAGGGTGTAAGGGCAGGCAGCTTGGCTGTGGCTCGAAATGGATCAGTAAAACTCGCACGGGGCTATACTTGGGCTGAGGCCGGATACCCGGTAACTCAAGGGAACAGCCCATTCCGCTTGGCCAGCGTGAGCAAAGCTTTTACCTGTGCCGCGATCAAGACTCTCTACGACGCGAAGAAAATTGCCCCCAACACAGCAGTGTTTCCTCTGCTTGGCATCATTACTAAGGCGCTGCCGTCTCAATGCCTGGATCTGCGTGTCAACAGCATCACCGTCCAGCAACTGGTCGATCACATGGGTGGCTGGGACCGGGATATTTATCCCGACGCTGTGTTCCACATGCGTAATATTGCGCGCACGCTCGGCTTGAATACGGCCCCGGCCAAACGTGATCTGGCGCGGTTCATGTTCGCCGAACCCCTCCAGTTTGCTCCCGGAACCAACTCAAAATATTGCAACTTTGGCTATGTGCTCCTGAGCCTTGTCATCGAGCAGGCCAGCGGTCAACGTTTCAGTGATTACCTCAAACAGTCGGTGCTGGCCCCGCTGGGTATCACCGACGTTTTCCTGGCTCGTTCCCTGAAGACGCAGCGATTGACTGGCGAAGGCCTTTACGAGCATAACGGCATTGGCTTGACGCCGATGAATCCTACTCAAGAAGTGCTGGCCCCCGGTGCCTACGGCGGCGAAGGCTGGCTGACGGAAAGCATGGACGGTAGTGGCGGTTTGGCAGCCAGTGCTGCAGCGGTGGCCAAACTCATCCATTCATACGCGGTATGGGGTATCGGGGGCCGATCACCGGGGCTTGCGCGTTCCGGCGGCATGGCGGGCACAGTCAGTCTCGCGGTTTCAAGGCCCGACGGCGTCGATTATTGCTACATCTTCAATACCCGCGAAGTGTCGTCGGATGCGTTGCAGAAGCTCGGCGAGACCGTAAGTAAACAGTTGGATTCGGTTAAGTGGTGAACTGCGAAAGCGGAAAAGACATGAGCTTGAGCTGTTCGCCGCAGTTCAGTTCTTAGCCTTCCTCATGACCTCGGCGATAGAGACTGTTTTTCCTCCTTGCCGTTTGCTTTCATCCGCCGCTTCCATGAAGGCGAATAGTTCTAGCGTTTCTTCTGGCGTCACAGGAGCAACACCGGTTTGGAAGAACTTCATTACTTCGCGCAGCAACGGAGTGTAGGTTCCGCTGCCTTTCTGTTCCGCGATGGCTTTTGTGCCGAAAACAATCACCTTGTGAGGCGTCGGTCCTTTGCGCAATCCAATCAATATGCCAACCTGGCCCGCCGGCCAAGTGCCGGTCACAACGTCGGTGTCCGGAGTGGCGGTGCGGACGACGCTCTCGCAACCACGGCCCATCATGGTGATCAACGCTTCGGTGGGATGAACGCCGTACCAAAACAAATCCGGATGGTGCGATTCCAAGTGAGCCGGCCCATAGGAAATCACCGCGCGGATTTCGCCCACGTCGGTTTTTTTCACGTCCGCCAGGCTTTCATAGAAGCGATAAGAAGAAGAACTGAACACCGGCACATTGCGTTCCTCGGCCAGCCGATAAATCTCAATGGCGTCACGCAACGAACCCGCCACCGGCTTGTCGATAAACAGCGGCTTTCCAGCCATGATCACCGGGCGTGCCTGTTCCAGGTGCGGGCGGCCATCCACACTCGTGAGCATCACGACATCCACCGCACGGCATAGCTCATCAATGCTTTCAACGATCCTCACTCCAAACTCCTCGCGCAATTGTTTGGTATAGCCCTCAACCCGTGTCCAACTCGATTCCACGTCGGGGCTGCCTCCCTTAAATGCGGCAACAACCTTGCCCCCGGCCACGGCATCTTTTGCGCTAGGATCGTTTAACAACTTGGTGAACGCGATTACATGGGAGGTGTCCAGCCCGATCAAACCGATCCGCAACTCAGCCGAAAATGCCGGAGAAACGATAAGCGAGATGACCGTCAATACGAGGAGCCGAAGATTCATCCCCGGTTTTGGGCCGGATCGAAGGATTCAGCAAGGGGAAACAGATCGGCAACTCACACTCAGTTTATGCCATCCTAGCCTTGCTTTAAGACGGGGAACTGCGGTAGAGTCACGCCTCAGTCGGGTTTGTTGACCTTATGGAAGCCTCAGCTTATGCCATCGGCCAAGCGGTGTTCATCCGCACGGATACACCCGACTACGAGGAAGAGGCGGTTCCGTTTAGGACGTTGGAGGAAATGGTCAAGGTTTGCTCGGAGCGACATGCTCATCTGGTGCTGGAGAAGGTGATCGTCTATGCGATGCCGCGGACGGAACCTCTGGCCCTAACCTTGGGTTTCATTTCCGCGACCAAAGGAGTTCGTCCAGTGCCTCAGGCCAACGTCTGAGTACAAAAAAAAGAGAGCCGGATTGCTCCGGCTCCCGGTGATAAGGTCATATACGCCTTCACCCAGGCGCTCAGAAGGGTAGTGAGGCCAACTTTAGATCGCTGCCCGAACCTCACTACAAGCAAGACCTTTCTGCCAACCCTAAACGGACAGCGAAATCTGACACCAATTAGATACAAAAAGTCTCGATGATGTTCAAATGGAATTTCAGTCTTCGCAAAACTGTCTCCAATTCAGAACCTTAAGCGCCGACATCAGTTTCCTGATGTGGACTCGAGCTACGTCATGGCAGCTTCACGCTGGTCAGGACAAGAGTGCCTTGGCGACGATTCAGGACATAGGCGAGTGGGGTAGAGTCCACCCCTCTGACCGATTCCTTCAGTGCGGGCTCTTTGCCAGGACCAGACACAAGAACATATGCCTCCCGGGCCGCGAAAATCGTCGGATAACCGAGCGAAATTCGCATCGGAGGGGGCTTGGAAGCCTTCACTGGCCGATAGATCGGTGCCGAGGCTGAGACATCCACTGGGTCGCCAGGAAATAACGACGCAACATGGCCATCCTCGCCCATGCCGAGGAAGACAAGGTCGAGGATCGGCGTTCCACCGGGCTTTGTCTGCGTCCACTCCAGCAGCTTGTCAGCCGCTTGGGCCGAGGCAGTTGATGGATCAAGCTCTCCTTGGATTCGATGAATCTGGCCGTCTGCAATCGCCAATGGACCAAACAACAACTTCTGGGCAATGGCAAAATTGTTTTCGGGATCGTTTGGTGGAACACACCGTTCATCCGCCCAAAAGAAATGAACATGAGTCCATGCTGCGTTCCTTTGAATCGACTCGCTGACGGCTGCCTCGAAAAAGGTGCGCGCAATCCGTCCACCAGACAGGGCCACAGTTAACTTTTTCCCAGCGCGTTGGGCCGCAGCGATAACATCCAGCCAGCGACCAGCCGCAGCCTTGGCCAGAGCTTGGTCGCTGGGAAAGGAAATCAGCTCGAATCGTTTCACGTCCGGGACTGCTATGCGATGGGCTGTGGATTGCGCCAGGTGTAGCCGCGGCTACCTAGCAACTCGTCCGCCGCCGCGGGCCCCCAAGTCCCAGCGGAATAAAACTCCTCCTCGCCAAGCGCGATGCCGTCCCAGCTCTGGCGGATAGGATCAATGATGCCCCAAGCCGTTTCCACTTCATCACGGCGAATGAACAGCGTGGCATCACCGGCCACAGCTTCCAGCAACAGCCGCTCGTAGGCTTCGGGTGTGTAAGCTCCGAACTCCGTGTCGTAACTGAAATGCATCCGCACGGGCCGGATTTGCATCGTCGTGCCAGGAATTTTGCCGTTGAAGCGCAGGGATATTCCTTCATTTGGTTGGAGGCGCAACGTGATGGCATTAGCATCAAGCTTCGGGCCACACTGGGCAGCGAACAACACATTTGGCGTGGGTCGAAACTGCACTCGCACTTCGCTGGCGCTCAACGGCAGGCTTTTTCCCGTGCGCAAATAAAAGGGAACGCCGGACCACCGCCAGCTATCGACGAGCAACCGCAGCGCAACAAACGTTTCCACGCTTGAATCGGGTTGCACCTTCGGTTCCTGTCGGTAGGCGGGTCGCGCTTTGTTGTCGATTTGGCCAGCGATGTACTGCGCACGCGCTACGTTTGCTCCGACTTGGCTTGGATCCAGCACGCGAATCGACTTGAGCAGCTTCACTTTCTCATCACGGATTGACTCCGCCTCCAGCGACGCTGGCGGCTCCATGGCGATCAGCGCCAACACTTGCAAAAGGTGGTTCTGCACCATGTCCCGCAGCGCGCCCGCCTCTTCGTAGTAGCCGCCGCGCGAGCCGACCCCCAGCTTTTCGCTTACGGTGATCTGGACGTGATCGACGACTTGCCGATTCCAAAGCTGTTCAAAAATCGCGTTGGAGAAACGGAACATGAGAATGTTCTGCACCGTCTCCTTTCCGAGATAATGGTCGATGCGGTAAATTTGTTTCTCATAGGCAAAGCGCGTCAGTTCCGAGTTAAGCTTTTGTGCGGAAGCAAGGTCGTGCCCAAACGGCTTTTCCACGACCACACGCTGCCAAAAGTTGCCGGAATCCTCACGACGGAGCAGCCCGGCCCGGTGCAGATGATCGGCCACTTCAGCAAACTGGCTCGGCGACGTGGAGAGATAGAATAACAGGTTGCGCCGAAGTTGTTCATGGCCAAAACTCGCGAGTAGTTCGGACAGCTTCTTGTAACCACTCGGATCCCCAAAGTCGCCCTGGCAGTAGAACAAGTTCTCCGCAAAGGCCGTCCATACGGCGGCATCCACAGGCTTGGTCCGCGAGAACTGATCCAGCCCCTGCTTCAGTTCCTCGCGCCATGAAACGTTCGATTTCTCGCGACGCGCAAAGCCCACGATACGGCAAGGCGATGGCAACTGTTGGCTTAGAAACAAATGATACAGGGCCGGCACTAATTTGCGCGCCGTGAGGTCACCACTGGCCCCAAAGATCACGATCGTGCAGGGCTCGACCGCTTTGCGCGCGAAATCAAGCCGGCAGATCAACAACTCGTCGAGGACTTCCGGTCGGTCCATGTGGCGACAATGGGCGAAGCGTCCCGCCTTTTCAACCTCTCGTTAGTCGCAGTGGACTTCCCAAAGGTGTGAATCGACGTTTCGGCCTTGCGCGAGAACAAGCTTTGCGGGAACGACGCATTCCTCTAACTTCCTTGCTCATCGCGAGCGACTGTATCTAAGAAACGGACCTAAATCGCTATGAAAAGCAGATTGCTTCTTCTCTCGTTGTTGAACCTGGCTATCTTCGCCAGCGCCGATGCTCAAAAACACGATCCTTCGCCAAGCGTTGACGAGCAGCAGTTGCCACGCGCCATGCATTCCAAAATGAAAGTGCGCCCGAAGATCACGGTCGGGTTAAGCGGCGCGGATCTTATCGGAGCGGACAATCGCGCCTTGCAGGCCGCCGTGGATTACATCGCCGGTTTGGGCGGTGGCACCGTCGAAATCGGCCCCGGTGAGTTTCTGATGCACGACTCGTTGCACTTGCGTTCTCACGTAACGGTTCGCGGGACGCCCGGCAAAACGGTTCTACGTAAGACCAAAGCCACCATCTCTCCGCTCACGTTTGATGGCGATTTTGGCGAGGAGCAGATTACGCTCGAAAAGCCCGAAGGGTTTAAGCCCGGGCATGGCGTCGCCATCTGGGACAAGAACTCCGGTGGCTTTCACACCACCGTGGCCCGCATTACCGGGCAGAGTGGCAACACATTCTCTATCGACACGCCGCTCAACGCCGATTGCATGATCGCCAATCAGGCCAAGGCCGCGACGGTTTTTCCGGTCGTGAGCGGCTACCACATCGAAGATGCGCGTGTGGAACACCTCATAATCGACGGAAACAAAAACGAGAATGTGAACCTGAACGGTTGTCGCGGCGGCGGCATCTTTCTCTATCGCGGCTTTGGCACGATCATCGAGAACTGCACCGTGCGAAATTACCATGGCGACGGCGTCAGCTTTCAACAATCCAACGACGTGCTGGTACAAAACTGCGTCAGCGAGGACAACGCGGGTCTCGGCTTTCACCCTGGCAGCGGCTCACAGCGGCCCGTCGTGCGTGAGTGCGTCGCAAGGCGCAACAATGAAGACGGGCTTTTCCTCTGCTGGCGGGTGAAACACGGCCTGTTTGAGAAGAACCTTCTGGAAAATAACGGCCGTTTCGGCATTTCCATCGGCCATAAAGACACGGACAATCTACTCCGTGAAAACCACGTCCGCGCCAATCATCAGGACGGAATCTTCTTTCGCAACGAGAGCGAGGGCATGGCCGGCCACCGCAATCGGCTGGAAAACAATCTTATCGAAAACAACGGCGCCAAGACCGACGCCGCCGGTATCCGCGTGCGCGGCGAAACCAGAGACCTCGTTTTCAAGAACAACGTCATTCGCGATACTCGCGCCCCCGATGCCCGCAAACAAACTGTCGGTATCCGCATCGAAGAACCCGCCGGGAATGTCATCCTCGAAGGCAACCAAATCGAGGCGAAGATCAACGTGGAAGACAAACGGAAGGTGAAGACTCAGTAACACGGGACGACGTGTTACTGCGCGTATGCTGCCGAACGCTTGCTTTCACGACGACGATTCCACTTAATTGCATCATGCCTTTCGTAAGGAAACGCTGGATCGCGCTCAGCGTCCTGAGCGCCACATTATGCGGTGCTCCGGTCATGCGCGCGGCTGATTTCTCGAGCGAGGTGCGCCCACTCTTGGAGAAGCACTGCGTCAAATGTCACGGGCCGGAGAAGCAGAAAGGCGGGTTGCGGTTCGATACGAAGGAGGGCGCTTTCGCCACGGCGGATTCCGGTGAAAGAGCGATCGTCCGAGGACACGCCTCTCAAAGCAGGCTCATCAAACTGGTTTCCTCCAAGGCCGACGACGAACGGATGCCGCCCAAGGGCGATCCGTTGTCCGCGGCCCAGATCGATCTGTTGAAGCGCTGGATTGATGCGGGCGCGCCTTGGTCGGAGACGGCAGTGCCCGCCGGCGCGAAGGCGCGTTCAGAAATGATCGTCACCGACGAGGACCGCCAGCATTGGTCGTTTCTCCCGCTCAAAACCCCGCCGCTGCCTTCAGTGAGAAAGGCTCGCGTCATCCGGACTTCGGTGGATCGCTTCATCGTAGCTCAACTTGAAGAGAAAAAGTTGACCCTCTCGCCAGCGGTGGATGCTCGAAAACTCGTGCGACGAATTTATTTCGACCTGATCGGCCTGCCCCCGGCGCCAGGGCAAGTTGAAGCGTTCGTCGCAGCCCACGCGCTCAACCCGCGTTCCGCTACCGAATCACTCGTCGATGAACTGCTGGCCAGTCCGCAGTACGGCGAACGCTGGGCGCGACATTGGCTCGACGTAGTGCGCTACGCCGACAGTGACGGCTCGGAAAGCGACGCAGACCGGCCTACAGCCTATCACTACCGCGACTTCGTCATCCGCGCCTTTATTGAAGACATGCCGTTCAATCAATTCGCGCGCTGGCAACTGGCCGGCGACGAATTGGAGCCGGACAACCCACGTGCCATCGCAGCCACAGGTTTCATCGTGGCCGGCACACATGTCGCGCTTCCGCCGAACTTGATGGAGGAAGAGCGCACCCGCGAACGTTTCAACGAATTGGACGACATGATCGCCACGACCGGCTCCGCCATGCTTGGCCTCACGCTGGCTTGCGCGCGCTGCCATGACCACAAGTATGACCCGGTCCCAACACGCGATTACTACCGGCTCCAAGGCGCGTTCAACGGTGGGGCGCGCGCTCAAGTGCCGCTTGCCCCGCTCGAAGAGGTCCGGCGCCATCGTGAGGTGGAAACGAAGTGGAAGGCGGATTTCGATCCGGCAAGGAAGCGTCTGGACGACCTGCTCAACGAAATTCGCAAAGCACATGAAACGGCCGCGCGGAACGCGAAGATTGACGCGCTGAAAATCAGCGACGACGAGAAGGCGTTGCTGAAGAACGAGCCTGACTCGAAGCAGGCTAAGGAACTCGCGAAGAAATTTTCCAACGAACTCAAGGTTGAAGACAAGGATTGCCGCCCATTCGTTTCCGAGCCAGAGGGCACGGAGTGGGACGAACGAGAAAAAGCCCTCAAGGCGGTCGAGGCCCGCAAGCCCAAACCGCTGCCAACCGCGCTGGCCTTTGCGGACTTTGGACCCGAACCACGCGAGACGTTTCTTCTCGCTCGTGGAGACTTCCGCTCCAGAGCCGAGCCGGTGGAGGTGGGATTCTTAACCGCCCTCACCCGTAGCAAAACTCCGGCGGATTATTGGGAAAATGCACGTTCCACCCGCCGCCGGAATGATTCCACGCAACAACGTCGTGCGTTGGCCGAATGGCTGACCGACCTTGAACACGGCTCCGGCGCGCTCCTGGCGCGCGTGATGGTGAACCGAATCTGGCAACATCACTTCGGCGATGGGCTGGTACGCACCGTCAACGATTTCGGCACGCGGTGCGATCCGCCGACCCACCCCGAACTGTTGGAATGGCTGACCCACGAATTCGTGAAGGGCGGCTGGAAACTGAAGCCATTGCACCGGCTCATCATGACCAGTGCTGTTTATCTCCAGGACAGCGCGTTTGACGCCTCAAGAGCGAAAGTGGATCCGGACAACCGCTTGCTCTGGCACCAGCGCCCGCAACGAATCGAGTCCGAAATTCTGCGTGACTCCATCCTGGCAGTGAGCGGCACCTTGAATTCCGAGATGTTCGGCCCTGCCGTGAAGGGCCCCATCGCGTCCGAAGCAATTCAGGCCCGCAACATGAAGGATCCGTACCCGAAAGACGTGAAGGACACGTCCGCCACTCACCGCCGCAGCGTTTACATGTTCCACAAACGCGTCGTGCAATCTCCCCTCATGCAGGCTTTCGACGGTCCCGACGCGCAGGCCAGTTGCGGCCGGCGCGTGACGACCACCGTGGCGCCACAAGCCCTGGCGTTGCTGAACGACCGTTTCATCCGCGCGCGCGCCGAAGACCTCGCGCGTCGGCTGACCAAAGAAGCGGGCGATGAGACGGCGGCGCAAGTGCGGCAGGCATGGCGTCTCGCACTGTCATGTGAACCGTCCGCTGGCGAACTCAAGTCAGCCACGGAATTCATCCAGGCCCGTTCCGCGCAACGCTCGACGCGCGATGGGGAAAAAGCAGACGCCGGGGCGCGTCATCAGGCCCTGACCGATTTCTGCCAGGCCGTCTTTGCCCTGAACGAATTCATTTACGTGGATTGAACCCGTCGTTTACGGACCAGGCCGTCCAACACGGGAATTACCATGGGCCAGGTCACTGAGAAAGGATATGCCGGTAATAAACCGGTAACATCCCTGGCCCAGCCTGCTGGCATGAAAATCAAATCATCTGTTCAAACACTGACCGGCGGATTGAAAACGTTACTCGCTCTTAACCCGACTTTAGCTACTGGACAGGGTTGAGGAGCGCAAGTGACTGGAAATCAAGTCCGGTTTCCCAAAGGTCTGCCCTACATTTCCAATTCCCGCTTCGCGCTCAGGCGCGGCGGGGATTGTTC
>Ga0187894_10004721_pt1 | contig 14421 bp, 10 predicted proteins | sample GBC1701081metaG_FD_136650 | JGI IMG/M metagenome (GOLD analysis project Ga0187894, IMG submission 136650) | White microbial mat communities from a lava cave in the Kipuka Kanohina Cave System on the Island of Hawaii, USA - GBC170108-1 metaG ...
GAGCCTGGATGTGCGCGGAATCTGACCGAAGCTGATCGTGTTGTCTACCATTCGTTCCCTCTCTCCTCAAGCAGGAAGAGAGAATACGGAAAAGACGGAAATAACGGAACAAACGGAAATCTTAGGATTGTTTTCAAGTCTTTTTTCCGTTTGTCCCGTTATTTCCGTCTTTTCCGTACTCTCCTTCCGCCTTCTCAATGCACTAATTTATTGACCTTGAGATCACAAGAAAATATTTGTTTGGAGTTCCGCCTTCAGGCGGTTGGTTTGGCGGATCGCAAAGACCGGCTGAAGCCGGAACTCCAAACAAACATTTTCTTGAAGGCTATAGTTTCAATCGGCGAATTGAGGCGCGACGCTATGCTCTACCTCTCTCCACCGCCCGTCTTCGCTCTTCTCGAACAACTCGCTTTCCTCAATCGCTTTTTCGATGCCGGCGCGCTCTTCGTCGGTCGGAACAGGCATCGGTGAACGCGGCAGGTAGCCGTAAAGCCCGACCACATCCATCGCGGCTTTCAAATGCCCGATGCCGCTCGCCGCGGTTACGCGCGCCAGCCCCGCTAGACGCTTCTGCAACTCTTCCGCGCGTTCGTAATTATTATGGTCGTATGCGCGCGCGATCGCGCAAGCCGTGTTCGGCGCCAGCGCCCCGACGGCCAGCACCGCGCCCGCGCATCCCGCGTCCAGCCCCTGAGTCAGGATCGCCGGCGAGCCGACCAGCACGCTGAATTCGCTGGTCTTCAGTTCACGGAACAGGTCTTTCAGCGCGGCCAGATCTCCGGAGCTCTCTTTCAATCCGATGATGTTCTGATGTTCGGCCAATCGCGCCACGGTCTCCTGCATCAGGTAGACGCCGGCGAACTGCGGGATCAGATAAATCATGATCGGCATCGGCGAACTGTCGGCGATGCGCTGGTAATGGGCCTCATGATGCTCATCGTCCAGGACTTTTTTGTAATAGAACGGCGTGATGACGACGCCTCCGTCGGCTCCAAGGTCGTGCGCACGCCGCGTCATTTCGATAGTCTGCCGCGTCGACAGCTCGCCCGTGCCCACCAGCAGCCGCTTTTCAGCCGACATCGCGTTGCGCACGGTCTCGATCACCGCCAGTTTTTCATCCGTGGTCAGGTGCGGGAATTCGCCCGTCGAACCCAGAATCAGATAGCCCGTCAGATCGGTCTGATTCCAATGTTCGAGGTTGCTTTTCAATTTATCGTGATCGACTTCGCCGTCGTATCCGAACGGCGTTGGTAGAGCGGCAATGATACCGTTGAGGTTGAGTGACATAGGTTACAGTGGATTTTACGGATTGTTTATGTTGTTCGATCTCCTCGATCGGCGAAATAAGGGCATGTTTGGAAATCCCGGCCCCAGCGGGGCGGAATGTTTATAGACTTCGACGCCGCCTGTTTCCCCAGCTCCGTCAGGAGCGACATCCGCCGGATGTCGCTCCTGACGGAGCTAAAGAACAAATGCGCGCTCAAAACTATAAACATGCCGCTCCTAACGGAGCTGAAAGCATCATGGTTCAAATCATTTGTTAATTGCCGCTTGCATGACCGGAAATCGAGCGGGCATTATAGCGACGGCGATCAATAGCAGGCAAATTCAGTTCATCATCTATGGATTTACCGATCTTCAGCGATAACCTGAAATCTTCGGCGTCGTGGGCCGATCAGTTGGCGCGCGAACGGGAACTGTGGGATCAGGCGCGCCAATCGTCCGAGATGCGCAACCAGGTCGAATCGCGCGTGCGCCAGGAACAAGTCAAACAGGCGTTGCGGCGCGCAGGGCAGGGAATTGACGAACAACGGCTGATCGAATCCGTGAACCTGATTTCGGTCTGGGCCGCCGATCCCGGCGCGAAGCTCGGTGTCGAACGTCTGCTCGATCTTCACCGCACACTCATTGGCGCGCAGGCAGGCGCCGACGTTTTACGAAAGACCGAGCCGGCGCCGATCAACGCGATGCACGATCCGACGCCCGCCGTGCTCCTGCCGCGAATGTTGGACAACGCCTTCGACTGGTTCGGCACGGAAAGTTTTAAAGACCTGCATCCGGTTGAACGCGCGGCCGTGGTCTATCTGCGATTGCTCGATCTGCATCCGTTTCCGGCGGGCGCCGAAACGACCGCGGCGCTGGCCGCCGGCTTTTACACCGAGCGTGAAGGGCTGCCGCCGCTTGTGATCTTCGCCGATGAAATGACGCTGGCGCGTTACTCGCATGCGCTCGAAGCCGCCTTCAGAATGCTGACGCAGCCGCTGGTCGAACTCTTTGCCGAGATGCTGACAAGAACCATGCGGATTGGGCGCATCGGTTTGGGTGTTGAGCGATGAGGCGGCCGAATGAACCATTGGATGAACCATTGGATGAACCATTGCCGGAAGAGGTCGCGCAATTGCTCTCGCCATTCTTCCCCGGGTTCGATTTAAGCCGGGTTCGGATCTATGAAGGCATCCCGCGTTACGTCGTCGGCAATCCGATCGGATACGCCGACCGCTACAACATCTATTTCGCGCCCGGAGCATACCGCGTGGATACCCTCGGAGGTCTGGCGCTGATCGCGCATGAAATCGCGCACTGCCAGCAATACTACAAGCACGGCGTCTGGCGCTTCCGCGCGCGCTACATCACGGCATATTTCAAAAACCGTTTGCGCGGGATGAATCATTTAAAAGCTTATCGCAACATCCCATTCGAGATCGAAGCGCGAGAGATCGAAGCGGAAGTCTACAAGGCGCTGAAAACGTTCCAGACGAAATTCGGACCATGATGAAGAAAGAATTGAAAGACAATCAACACGGCTCGTATCACCTCGCGCCATCGGCGTCGGCGATCCTCGAACTGGCGCCTGAAGCGCTCGGCAAATTCACGGAGATGATCTCGCGCTGGCACGCTTACGATCTCGACGAGACTTTGCGGCTGTCGCCCGGCAAGGCGCGCGAAGTGTTGGATGAATTGATTGATCGTCTGCGCGACAACTATCCGTTCTTTCATCCCAGCTACGCGGGGCAGATGCTGAAACCGCCGCACCCAATCGCCGCGCTGGCCTATTTCGTCGCCATGCAGATCAACCCGAACAACCACGCGCTGGACGGCGGCCCGGCCACGGCGAAGATGGAGATTGAGGTCGTAGCAGAAATGGCGCGGATGTTCGGCTACGAAACTCATCTGGGCCACCTGACTTCGAGCGGCACAATCGCCAATCTGGAAGCGCTGTGGGTCGCGCGGTCATTGCATCCCGACAAGGCGATAGCGTTTTCGGCCGAGGCGCATTACACGCATTCGCGGATGTGCGAGGTGATCGGCGCGCGCGCCGTCGAGATCGCCGTCGATGATCGCGGGCGGATGGACCTGGACGACCTGCGCGCGAAGTTGAAGACGGGCGCCATCGGCACGGTAGTGATGACTTCGGGCACGACGGCGCTCGGCGCGGTCGATCCGATTGACGAGGCGCTGGAGCTTCGGCGCGAATTCGATTTCCGCATCCACGTTGACGCGGCCTACGGCGGGTTTTTCAAACTGCTCGCCGAGGAGGACGAAGCGCTGGGCGAAGGCGCGGCGCCGGCGTTCCGCGCCATCGCCCAAACCGACAGCGTGGTCGTTGACCCGCACAAACACGGCTTGCAACCTTACGGATGCGGTTCGATCATCTTCCGCGACCCGGCGGTCGGGCGGTTTTACAAGCACGATTCGCCGTACACCTACTTCACGTCGGACGAATTGCACCTGGGCGAGATCAGCCTGGAGTGCTCGCGCGCGGGGGCGGCCGCGGCGGCGCTGTGGGCGACGTTGAAATGCTTCCCGCCGGAATCGGGGACGGGGCTGGGCGCAGTCCTGCGAAAGACGCGCAAAGCCGCGGTTGAATGGGCGAGATTGATCGAAGCGAGCGATGAACTGCGACTGGTTCTTCAACCTTCGCTCGACATCATCAATTTCTATTCGGTCACGAAAGGTTTGCGTGTCTCGGAGATCAGCGCATTGACGCATCAAGTGTTCGAAGCTTTGATGAATGACGCGCAGCATCCGATCTACCTGGCGAAGTTCAACGCGAAGCCGAACCTGCTCGTCCGCCATTCGGACTTGATCTGGGACGCGCCAATGATGACCGTGTTTCGCAGCGTGCTGATGCGGCCGGAGCAGTTGGAGTACGCGCCGACGCTGCACCAGAGGGTGTTAAGCGAACTTTCAAGCGCATAAGTAACCGACCTTACTAAGGGGAGGAACAAGAGATGGGACAATGGGAACTGACAACCATTCCGGTTATCGCCCTGATATTCACACCGGCCTCAAAAGATAGGAGTCCGGGCGCCTGGGAGATGATCATTGTTTTGATCATCTTGTTGATCCTTTTCGGCGCAAATCGTTTGCCGGATATGGTCAGGGGCATGGGCGAAAGCATCCGCAATTTCAAGGACTGGAGGTTGCATGAACAGCGCCCGCAGAGCGGCGATCACTTCCCCCGGTGGTTTCCCGTCGTCGCCGTCATCGCGGCCGCGATCATCCTTCCGGTTCTGAGCTTGGATGTTTTTTCAGACGAACAAAAGCTCGCGCTGGCCGCCGTGCTACTCGTCTGGATCGGAGTCGGATACTGGAGTTTTGGGCGAAAGAGAGGCGATCGATGAATGAACCGACACAGCGGGATGAAGAGCGGGAGTATCCGCACTGGAACCGCGTCTACGTCACAGTCATGATTTACACCATTTGCCTGATCGTCGGGCTTTGGCTCTTCTCGCTGGTGTTTCAGTAGCTGGCGCGCCGGCTTGTCATTCTCAATCAGAACGACGAAGACTCGTTAAGGAGTCATCTGATTGAAAACGGCGGGATCGGGAAGCCGTAGCGCAAACTGCCTGGTTTCAGTAGATCACGAAATTGAAGGGCGGGATCAAATCATACGGATTGTCAATTGGCTATTGCGCATTGCCCATTGTTCGGCAGGGAGGGCGCCCCGAGTCAAGAAAGCCTTTTCACTGCGATTCAATGGGCAATGCGCAGTAACCAATTGACAATCCCATCGATTTCAACAGCAAGAGGATCACAAGATGCATTGGCTCGACTGGGCGATTGTCGCGGCATATTTGATCTACATCGTTTACGACGGCCTTCGGCTGACGAAAAAAAGCCATGAGGTCGAAGGCTATTTTCTGGCGAATCGGAGCCTGCCGTGGTGGGCCGTCGGGTTGTCGGTGATGGCGACGCAACTTTCGGCCATCACGCTCGTGGGCACGACGGGGCAGGCTTACGCCGACGGGATGCGGTTCATTCAGTTCTATTTCGGATTGCCGTTCGCGATGGTGATTTTGTGTATGACCGCGGTGCCGTTTTTTTACCGGGCCAAAGTCTATACGGCTTACGAATACCTCGAACGCAGGTTCGACGCCAAGACGCGGGCGCTGACCAGTTTTTTCTTCCTGGTCTCGCGCGGGCTGGCGTGCGGCGTGATCGTCGCGGCGCCTTCGGTGATCCTGTCAATCGTGTTCGGCTGGAACGAGTGGGTGACGGTTTTGGTGATGGGGCTCTCGACGACGCTCTACACGATGTTCGGCGGCGTACAAGCGGTGACGTGGACGGACGTGAAGCAGATGGTCGTGGTCTTCGTCGGACTGTTCGTCATCCTGGTCGTCATCATCGGCCAGTTTCCCGCGGGCGTTTCGATTGGCGAAGCGGTGTCATTGGCGGGCGTGGCTGGACGGATGAAGACCGTTGACACGAGCTTCAATCTCAACGAGACCTACACGCTGTGGTCGGGTTTGATCGGCGGGATGTTTTTGGCGCTGTCCTATTTCGGCTGCGACCAGAGCCAGGTGCAGCGATTTCTGACGGCGCGTTCGGTCTCGGAAGGCCGGACCTCATTGTTGATGAGCGCGTTCGTCAAAATCCCGATGCAGTTCCTGATCCTGTTCATCGGCGTGATGGTCTTCGTGTTTTATCAGTTTGTGCAGCCGCCGCTGGTCTTCAAGGCGGATGACAGAGCGAAAGTAGAGCGGAGCGCCGAATATAAGAAGTTACAAGAAGAGTACGCGCAGGCGTTTGATAAGCGTCAACGCAGCGCAATGACGTTTTCCGGCCTCAGCGGGGAACGAAGCGGTGAGAAGGACGCCCTGTTGCAGAAAGCGGTTGAGGGATTCGTTAACGGCGCGCCCCCTCCGAGCGCAGTAATCAAATCGGTAGTTGGAGACGCGGAAGGCGCCAAGAAGAATTATATCGCTGCAAATCAAGAAATGAACGACATCCGCAAGCGCACCGGAGAGTTGATCAAAAACGTCACCGGCAAACCGTTCAATGATGTCAACTATGTCTTCCCGACTTTCGTGACGACTTACGCGCCTGCGGGCGTGATCGGGCTGATCATCGCGGCGATCTTCGCGGCGGCGATGTCTTCGATCTCGGCGGAACTGGCCGCGCTTTCGACGGCGACGGTGATCGATTTCTACCGCCGCCATTTCCGTACGGAAGCGCCGGACGCGCACTACCTGATGGTTTCAAAGTTGGCGACCTGCGTCTGGGGCGTCTTCGCCTGCGTCGTGGCGCTCTACGCCGGAAGGCTCGGCTCGCTGATCGAAGTCGTGAACAAATTCGGCTCGTACTTTTACGGCTCGCTGCTTGGCGTCTTCGTGCTGGCGATTGGGACGAGGCGCGCGACGGGTAACGGGGCGTTCTTCGGAATGTTGGCGGGAATTGTCTCGGTCGCGCTGGTCGGCAATTATTCGAAGATCAGTTTCTTGTGGTACAACGTGATCGGTTGCGTGGTGGTGGTGGTGGTGGGAATGCTTCTGAGTTTGATTGACCCGGCGCGCGCCGCCAAAACCTCATCATGAACCTTGTAACCGAAGCGCCATTCCCTCTTGGCCGTTCAGACCAGCTTGGGAATTGGAAAAAAATCAAAGCCTTTCGAAAATGACCATTGACAAGCCTGCGCCCCTACCTTAGATTGCGCGCGACTCTAGTTTCCAGATAACTTGTAGAACCATTACCGGCACTTATCATCAGCGAACCTCAAAACCGACTGCCCCGCGGTTATTCATCTGGTGAAAGATAGCTGGCGACAAAGGCTTAAAGCTCCGCATGCCGAGTGTGCTTTCGGCCTGAAGCCAGTCTATCTGTGTATAGATAAACCATTCCTCCTCACGCGCTCCATATAGTAATCATCAAGGTCTAGTACTATACGCTGACTCTGCTTCGAGCAGCCTAAATCGCAATTCCGTTCGACGGGCTTATCCCCTCCTTCGCCCGCTATTTGGGCGGGGCCGCGGGGGCTTTGTGTGAGAGTAACTCTTGCCGAGGCGATCCCGTTGAACAGCCATTACCAGCCTTAACGTAAAAGGAGTCACCTATGAAAAAGAATGCCATATGGTTTTTGTTTGCGATTGTCGCTCTACTGGTGTCCTCACTATGGTGGAGCTATTCGATGCACGCGGCCGGTTCCGGCAGTAAAGGCCGTGGTTCAGCCGCCGCCGACACCGAGGATGAGAATTTCGATATACGGGACGCCTCATCTAAAGACGCGGCAACCAGGTTGGAGCGCCGCCTGCAAAAAATGTCTTCAAAACTGAAGGAGAAGAACACCCATCTCAAACAGGCGATGAAGGGCGCCAAAGAGAAGAAGTCCCGGAGCGCTCCGGGCATGGATGTGATCTTCAGCCGGCTGACCGGCGCTCCTGAGATTGTTGAAATGAAGGGCGGCGGCCGTAAATACCTGACGCCGTCTTCCAGACAGCCTCGGGAAAATATCGTGCGCAGTTTCATCTCTGAATACGCCGATATGTATGGATTGAGCGCGCGGCAAATCGCGCAACTCAGAAAGACTGGCGATTACACCAACCCGAACGGCAAGCTTTCGTGGTTGAGGATGGAACAGCAGTTGAATGGGATGCAGGTCTTCCGCGGAGAACTGCAGGCGGCTTTCGCCAGCAACGGGGAGCTTGTGCGAATGGTTGGCGGACTCATCGGCGGGCCGGAGGATGTGGAGCTGGAGACCGCCGCGAAGGTGAGCGCGGCTCAGGCTGTGGTGGCCGCCGCCGCGTCGATTAAAGCGTCTCTGACCGAACGTGACCTGATCGTTAAAGAATCATCTCCGGACGGCAGGAGCGTTGTCTTTCAGCCCGTAGGGCAGTTCACTGAAGACATCAAGGTGAAATTGCAGTACTTCCCTCTGGACACGGGACTGATGACTCTGGCCTGGTCCATGGTGCTGTGGCAAGAGAGCCCGGCCCACTATATCTTCGTTGACGCCGAAGCGGATGCTAACGTTTTGTTCCGCAAGAACATTACCAATGACCAGACCCAGCCGGCGACCTACGTGGTTTACAACGGGGACAGCCCTGCCCCGCTGTCTCCGACAACCGCGTTGCCCGGCTCTGCCATTCAAGGGGCGGCCATCCCCCGCACCTCCTTCACGCTGATCAGTGAGGGGCCTGCGTTTAACAATCTGGGGTGGATTACGGACGGGGGGAATACGACGACGGGCAATAACGTTGACGCCGGATTGGACCTGGTCGCTCCGAACGGGATCGATGTGGGCGGGCGGGCCATCGGCTCTCCGGCTCGCGTGTTCGACTTCCTCTACAATCCCGCGCCGGGAATTCCGCCGCCGGGGGACTCTCCGACTCTCGCGAACTACCGGTTCGGCGAAGTTGTCAATATGTTTTTCTGGACCAACCGGTATCACGACAGGCTCTACGAGCTTGGGTTCACGGAGGCGTCCAGGAATTTCCAGACTGACAACTTTGGCCGTGGCGGCCTCGGCAATGATCACGTTTTAGCCGAGGCTCAAGACTTTTCCGGCACCAGCAACGCCAACTTCGCCACCCCGGCCGACGGGACTTCAGGGCGCATGCAGATGTTTATCTTCGACGGTCCGACCCCCGACCGTTCCTCGGGCCTGGACCAGGAGATCCTTATCCACGAACTCACCCACGGCACGTCCAACCGCCTGCACAATAATGCGGCCGGTCTGAATACGACGATGTCCGGTGGGATGGGCGAAGGATGGTCGGATTTCTACGCCCTGTCGCTGCTGTCCCAGCCGAGCGACGATCCCCGCGGGATTTACGCCGTGGGCGGATACTCGACACTTAATATAGTCGCCGGATTCACCGACAACTATTACTACGGCATCCGGCGATTCCCTCACGCCACGAAGACCACTGTGGGTCCCAACGGCAAGCCGCACAATCCGCTGACCTTCGCCGACATAGATCCGACCCAGATCAATCTCACCGACGGGGCTTTCCCGAGAGGGCCGATCGGCTCAGCCACCGCCTTCCAGGTCCACAATATCGGCGAAGTCTGGTGCTCGGCTTTGTGGGAAGTGCGGGCGCGGGTGATAGATCGTTTGGGAGGCGCGGCGGGCAACCAGCGCATGCTCCAGCTTGTGACAGACGGGATGAAGCTCGATCCGGTAAATCCGACCTTGCTGCAGGGACGCGATTCCATCCTCGCCGCAAGTTGCGCCGGCTTTAGCGGGCAGGATGAGCTGGACATCTGGGCCGGTTTCGCCACTCGCGGAATGGGCTTCAGCGCCAGCGCGGTTTCATCAAGCTCAAGTTCGGTGGTGGAGGCTTTCGACGTGCCCAACCTCAACCTGGGAGCGGTGGCGATATCGAACGATTCGTGCGCGCCGCCCGACGGTTTCGCCGATCCTGGCGAATCGCTGACTTTGACCATCCCGCTCAGCAACCCGTTCTGCGCCACTCCGGCGAACGGCGTGTCAATCTCGGTTGACGGCGGCAGTTCGATCAGTTACGGAAATATCGCCGCCGGGGCGACGGTGTCGCGGCCCGTTCCTTTCAGCGTTCCGTCGGCCGCCGTCTGCGGAAGCCAGTTGGTTGTGAACGTGGTCATCACCAGCAGCCTGGGGACTGTGACCAGGACATTCAACTTGCAGATCGGCAGGCCGGTCGTCGTCATCAACGCCAACTACAGCAGCGGTAACATCGCGGTCCCGATCCCCGACGTCAGTTCGGTGGACATTCCGATCAACGTGGCCGACATCGGCGCGGTGGCCGATATCAACGTCAGGGTTCGTCTGAACCACACCTTCGACGGCGATCTTGTGCTGACATTGATCGGGCCGGACGGAACGGCGGTCGCGCTGGCCAACAACCGCGGAGGCGCCGGCGCCAACTTCGGCTCGGGGGCGAACGATTGTTCGGGGACTCCGACGGTGTTCGATGATTCGGCCGGCACGGCGATCGGCGCGGGCATAGCTCCTTTTGTGGGATCGTTCAGGCCCGACTCGCCTCTGTCGGCGTTCAACGGCAAACCGGTGAATGGGAACTGGCGGTTGAGGGTGGCCGACACCGCAGCCCTGGACGTCGGGACGGTTGGGTGTGTCACACTGGAGATCGGGCGACAGAGGTTCGCCTGTTGCGGAGTTCCGGGGACGCCCGAAATGCAGGCCGCGCCGCCCGTCACGATTGCGAACGAGAGCTGCGCTCCCGGCAACGGCGCGCCCGATCCCGACGAGACCGTGACGGTAAACTTCCCGCTGCGGAACATCGGCACGGGTAACACCACCAATCTGGTCGCCACGCTGCTGCCTGGCGGCGGAGTCCTCGCGCCGAGCGGCCCGCAGACTTACGGCGTGCTCATTCCGGGCGGCCCAACAGTCGCAAGGCCCTTCACCTTCACCGTCACGGGAATGTGCGGCGGGAATCTCATGGCGACTCTGGCGCTGCAGGATGGCGCGACCAATCTCGGTACCGTGACCTTCACGATCAGGATCGGCGCAACGGTTTCCGCCACGTCGTCATTCTCGAACCCGACCGCAATAACAATTCCGGCGACGGGCACGGGGGCGGCGACGGGAGCGCCAGCCACTCCTTACCCGTCAAACATCAATGTCGCCGGCGTCGTTGGGACGGTCAGCAAGGTGACTGTGCAGCTCTTTAACTACAACCACACTTTCCCCTCCGACGTTGACGTCCTGCTCGTCGGCCCGGGAGGGCAAAAGATGCTCTTGATGTCCGACGTCGGAGGCGGAACTGACGCCGTCAACGTCAATCTGACGTTCGATGACGCGGCGACGGATATAGGCGCAACAGTTGTGTCCGGCACGTTCAGGCCGACCAACATAGGCGGCGGCGACTTGTTCCCGGCTCCGGCGCCCGCGGGGCCTTATCCCGATCCGCAACAGCTCTCGGTCTTCAACGGCGTGAATCCTAATGGGACGTGGAGTCTGTTTGTGGTCGATGACGCCGGAGTCGATGCCGGAAATATCAACGGCGGGTGGAGGTTGAACATCACCACCACTGACCCGGTATGCTGCAGCTCGCCATGCGTTCTGAGCGTGCCGGCCAACATCGTTGTGAACAACAATCCGGGTCAATGCGGCGCCGTCGTCAACTATCCCGCGCCCACCTTCACGGGAAGCTGCGGCGTGGTGACGAGCACTCCGCCGTCGGGTTCGTTCTTCCCGGTCGGGACCACGACCGTGACGGTCAAGGGAACCAGGCAGGACAACACGATGACCACCAGCACGTTCACGGTGACTGTCAACGCGCCGACCACGACGACCGTCACTCCGGCCGACGGGCAGTTCAGCGACGTGGTTATCTTGAAGGCGACTGTGACCAACGCGGTATGTCCGGGTGGCGCGGTCGAATTCAAGGTCAACGGCGTCGTCGTCGGATCGGCCCCGGTCATTAGCGGTATGGCGACTCTGCCTTACACGATCACGTCAGGGCAGGAAACCCACCCGCTTATGGCTACCTACAGCAGCTCATCTCCGGGTACGGGCAGCAGCGGTTCCAGCACGTTGACCATCGCGAGGGAGAACGCCACCGTGACTCCGGCGGCCTCGAATCCGACGGCGGTCAGGGTGAATTCGCCCGGTGGAACGGCCGGCCCGATCACTCTGTGCGCCGCGATTAAGGAGGTTAGTGACGGCAGCCTGGGCAACATCTCGCTGGCGACGCCGGTGACGTTCACTCTGACGCCTCTCGCGGCGGGCACGCCGACGATCACTCAGACGGCGACTACCAGCGGCTCCGGCGTCGGCGAGACGCTCACGGCCTGCGTGACGTTGAACAACGTTCGGGTGAATGTTTACGACGTGGTCATCAACATCGGCGGCAAGAATTACACCGGTTCCGCCAATGTCGTGCTCACGGTCTACGATCCCTCGCTCGGATTGGTCACGGGCGGTGGAAGAATTGTCCGCAGCGGAGTGACCGCTTACTTCGGGTTCAGCCTCACGAACAACAGCTTGCCGCAAGGCAATGTGCTTTACATCGAACGCCGCCCGACCGGCGATGTGAAGTTCAGGAGCACCTCCCTGCAGTCGCTCACGGCATTCGGCGGTACGGCGGTGATCAACGGCAGGACGACGCTCAACGGCGTGGCGAACCACACCTTCCGCGTCACGGCCGTTGACAACGGCGAACCGGGAAGCAGCGATCAGTTCGGCTTGAACGTGGTCACTCCGGGCGGAGCGGTCATTGCCGATCTGTCGTTCAATCCGATAACCCTGAGCAACGGAAACATTCTGGTTCCGGATCTCTTTGGTTTCAGCTCAATAGGCGCCGCCAGCTCCAGGCGTAAATAGAAGGCCGCACGGAGGCGCCAAATCCGGAGCCTCCGATTGAATATGCGATATGTCATATGCCATAGTTCATATGGCATATGACATATCGGCTTTTGAAAACAACTTTGCAACAACCGTGGAAAGGCAAAAGAGGCCAACAGGCCGGCCTGTTGGCCTCTTTTGCCTTCTTTGCTTTGTTCGCCGGCCTGCAATCGAGGAAAGCGGAAGTGATTCGACTGGGTCAGGAGTTCGAGATGAAGATCGGCCAGGAGGCGATGGTCGAAGGCGAAGATTTTGCCGTCGTCTTCGACTCCGTGCCTGAAGACAGCCGCTGCCCCGAAGGCGTGGACTGCGTCTGGTCGGGCAACGCGAAGGTCAAACTCAGATCGAGTAAACAGAAGCAGACGCCCGCGACCATCGAGCTTAACACCGACGCCGGGTCGAAGAGTTCTTCGTATTTGAACTATGAGATCGGCCTTGTCGCGTTGAAGCCGCGCCGGAAAGCGGATAAGGCCATCCAACCTGATGAATACAGAGCCACCCTGATTGTCACGAAAAAGTAGCTCCGGCGCCGGATGAACTAATACCCAAGACTTAAAACCCACGACCTGTAAATTTTCCTCCGGACAATCATCCCTTCAGCCACGAAAACGTTTAAGATGCGAGAGCAGGATCAAATCGGATAATCTTTGAGAGTCAACCATGAAAAAATCTCTGACCCCGTTGCTAGCTTTCACAGTCGTTCTTCAATTCACTCTCGGTTTGGTTTCGGCCGACACCCGACCCGCGCCGGAAGATCGCGGCGCATCCGGCCTCGCCCTCAGCTTACGTCGTTTGCAAACCATCGCGAGCATGTTGCACACCGCCGCGCACCCCGATGACGAGAGCACTGAGTTGCTCGCCTATCTGGCCCGCGGGCAGGGCGCGCGCGCGGCCTACCTGTCGCTCAATCGCGGCGAAGGCGGGCAGAACGGCATCGGGCCGGAGTTGTGGGAAGGGCTTGGCGTGATCCGCACGGAAGAGTTGCTGTCGGCGCGAAAGCTGGACGGCGCCGAGCAATATTTCACGCGCGCTTTCGATTTCGGCTTCACACGTTCGGCGGAAGAGACTCTGCGGAAATGGAACCGTGAAGAGATTCTGGGCGACATGGTTCGCGTGATTCGAATGATGCGGCCGCTGGTCGTAGTCAACGGATTTTCGGGCACGGCGCAGGACGGGCACGGCCAGCATCAGGTCGCGGGAATGCTCACGCCCGAAGCGATCAAGGCCGCCGCCGATCCCAATCGTTTTCCCGAACAGATTACGAAAGAGGGTTTGCAGCCGTGGCAGGTGTTGAAAGTTTACGGCCGCCGATTCGGACAAGTCTCTTCGGGGCCGCGCGCCGAATTCGACGTCGGCGTATATGACCCGTCGCTCGGCCGTTCGTACGCGGAACTCGCCGCCGATGGGCGCAGCCGCCACCGCTCGCAGGATTTCGGAATGATCCAGGCCCGTGGATCGCAGACGCGGTCGTTCCCGCGATTGCAGAGTTCGGTTCAAACGACAGACGCCGAAAAATCATTGTTCGCCGGCATTGACGTGACCGTCGCCGGCGTCGCGAAGTTCGCGGGCAGTGAAGGCGAGCGGATGCTGCCGGCATTGATGGAGATCAGAGATCTGTCGCGGTCGGCGCTGGCCGAGTTCCGCATTGAACAGCCCGAAGCGATTGCGCCGCATCTGGCCGCGGGGTTGCGCGAAGTCAGGGCGCTGCGCGCGACGCTAGGCTCTCTCGACCCTGTCTCCCGCGCGACGGTTGACGGGATGCTCGCGCGCAAGGAACGGGAGTTCAACGACGCGCTGGTCAAGTCGCACGGCGTGGTCGTTGACGCGCTCGCCAATACCGAGATCGTCACGCC
>Ga0187894_10004722_pt1 | contig 14412 bp, 15 predicted proteins | sample GBC1701081metaG_FD_136650 | JGI IMG/M metagenome (GOLD analysis project Ga0187894, IMG submission 136650) | White microbial mat communities from a lava cave in the Kipuka Kanohina Cave System on the Island of Hawaii, USA - GBC170108-1 metaG ...
CCATCCGCTGCGAGTAGCACTCCGCGAAGTCCTCGTCACGCACGATCCGATCGCCGTGCCCAGCCAACAGCCCATAAAACGAGCCTCCGGCAACGGCCGAACCAGCACCGCCGCATCAAACATCCCACCTGGCCAGATGCAATCGCGAGCATGCCGGATGGTCTACACTGCCCGAACGGCCCGCGACTATTTCAGGGGCGACCTAGCCGCCCTCACCCCAGCACCCGCCGCAGGTAGTCGTTCTCGAACTTGCGCTCGGGGTCGAGCCGGTCGCGCACGACCAGAAAGCGGTCCCACTCGGGGTAGCGCGGGCGCAGCGTGGCCGCCGACTGGTAGTGGCGCTTGCCCCAGTGCGGGCGTCCGTCGTACTCGTCCATGATCGCCTCCACGGCTCGGAAGTAGCCCTCGAACTCCATGCCGCGGTAAAGGTGGACGGCGATGAAACCGGTGGGCCGCCCGTAGGCGGTGGACAGCAGGGCGTCGTCGGCCGCGGCCGCGCGCACCTCGATCGGGAAGCCCACCGGCAGCCGGCGCCGCTCGATCAGTTCCAACACCCGCTCGAGCGCCTCCGCCAGGCGCCCGACCGGGATCGCGTACTCCATCTCGGTGAAGCGGACCGTGCGCCGGTTCGCGTATACGCGGTGGCTTCGGTCGACCTGTTCGGAGCGGCGCATCAGCGCGGTCAGGCGCCGGTTGATCGCCGGGATCAGGCTCGGGAAGCGCGAGCCCAGCCGGCAGGCCAGCTCGAGCGCGAGGTTCTCCACCAGCACGGCGCGCAGTGGGCCCGCCGGCCGCGCCACCGCGGGCGCAAACCGGCGCTCCGCCGGCGACGCGGTGCGCTCCGAGGTCAGCGTCAGCGCGGTGCGCGTGTAGGGGAAGACGAACAGCTCGAAGTGGTCGTGCATATACAGATGCTCGTCTAGGCGCGCGAGCACGTCGTCGAGCGGACGCGGCTCGTCGACGCGGTGGATCGTGAAGGCGGGCACGCAGCGCAGGGTGACCGCGGCGACCGCGCCGAGCGCCCCCAGTCCGACGCGCGCCGCGCGCAGGTCGTCGCCCTCGCGCAGCTCGACGACCTCCCCGGAGGCGGTCACGAGCCGGACGGCCGTGACCTGTGAGGAGAGGTTGCCGAACCGGCCGCCGGTGCCGTGGGTCGCGGTGGCGATCGCCCCGGCCAAGGTCTGCCGGTCCACGTCGCCCTGGTTCTCCATCGCCAGCCCGTGAGCGGCCAGCGCGGGCCCGAGCTCGCGCAGCGTGATGCCCGCCTCGGCGGTGGCCTGGTCGCCCTCCACCGACGGCAGGCGATTCATGCGCGACAGGTCGATCATCAGGCCGTCGGTGCAGGCGATGTCGCTGAAGGAGTGCCCGGCGCCCGCGACCTTGAGGCGGCGGGCCCCCGCGACCAGGCTCGCGAGCTCGTCCTCGCCGCGGGGCCGCTCGATCCGCTCCGGGGCGCAGCGCTGGTCGCGCGCCCAGTTGCGCCAGCGCTCAGGCACTGCCGTGCTCGGCGCAGCTACGACGCGGCCGACTCGGCGGCCGCCTCAACCTTGTCCGGGTCGGGCGTCCAGTGGGCCTCGGCGTCGACCGGCGTGTCGCGCAGGTAGGCCTCGGCGTCGAGCGCGGCCATGCAGCCCGTGCCCGCCGCCGTCACCGCCTGGCGGTAGATGCGGTCCGTCAGGTCGCCGGCGGCGAAGACCCCGGGCCGCGCGGTGCGGGTGGAGCGCCCCTCCACCCGCACGTATCCGTCCTCGTCGAGCTCGAGCTGGTCCGCCACCAGGTGCGAGTTCGGCTCATGGCCGATCGCGATGAAGGCTCCCGTGGCCGGCAGTTCGCGGGTCGACCCATCCTCGGTTTGCTCGAGCACGACCCGCGCCAGCGAGCCGTCCTCGCCCTCGAAGCCGGTGACGACGTAGGGCGTGAGCAGTTCGATGTTGTCGGTCTCGCGGGCGCGGTCGAGCATGATCGCCGAGGCGCGGAACTGGTCGCGCCTGTGCACGATCGACACCTTGCCGGCGAACTTGGCCAGGAAGGTGGCGTCCTCCATCGCGGTGTCGCCGCCGCCGACGACGATCGTCTCGGCGCCGCGGAAGAAGGCCGCGTCACACGTGGCGCAGTACGACACCCCGCGAGCGGCGAGCTCCTCCTCGCCCGGCACGCCGAGCTTGCGAGGCTCGGCGCCCATGGCCAGGATCACCGCGCGCGTCTGGATCTCGCGCTCGCCGACGTAGATGCGGTGCACGCCGCCCGGGTCGTTCGACAGCTCCACACGGGTGGCGTCGTCGGTGAGAAAGCGGGTGCCGAAGCGCTCGGCCTGGGACCTGAACTCCTCCATCATCCGCGGCCCCAGCACGCCCTCGGGATAGCCGGGATAGTTCTCCACGTCGGTGGTCTGCTGCAGCAGACCACCCCACGCGAAGCCCTCGATCACGAGCGGCTCGAGGTCCGCCCGCGAGGTGTAGAGCGCGGCGGTATAGCCGGCCGGCCCGCTTCCGACGATCACGACGTTCTCGGTATCTCTGATCTCCACGCTCATCCGCTCATGTTCGGGGGCGCGCCCGTCGCCCCCATAGCTTTACTTTCTGAAGTGTAGTGTCCCGGGCGGATGCGCTCGTTACGCTCGCGCTCCCAGAGGGCGACGGTACCGCGCAACTGGAAGAACGCCACGATCCCCGGCGGGATCGGCAGCCAGAAGGCGATCACCCGGTAGCTGAGGACGGCGGGGAACACGATCGACTGCTCGATGCCGAACAGCAGGAAGGCGCCGATCATGCCCGCGTCGACCGAGCCCACGCCGCCCGCCGGCGACGGGATCAGGTTGGCCGCCATGCCGACGAAAAAGCCCTGCACGAGCACCGCGAACGGCACGTCGCCCCCGAACGCCTCGAAGCTCGCCCACAGCACGGCGATGTTGGCCGCCCAGAAGCCCACCGCGCCGCCGACGGCCAGCGCGCCCCGGCTCGGGTGGCGCACGTACGCGATCGCCGTCCGCACCCCGGTCGCCACGGTGGCCGGCCCCTTCGCGAACCGCGTCAGGTAACGCGTGCGCCGGTAGCCGCCGGCGAACTGCTGGATCCTGCGCTCGACGTCCTGGGGGATCAGCGCGATCAGCAGGAACAGGGCGATGGCGCCGGCCGCGACCGCCGCCGGCACGACCGTACCGCCGAATGGCGCGTCGCCCGGCAGCGCCCCGGTCCGCAGCAGGATGCCGAACACGACGAGCGCGCTCGTGTACACGCCGTAGGTCAGCACGAGGAACGCGACCATGCGACAGGCGGAGCGCCTGCGCGGCATGCCCGCCCGACGCAGCGCCCAGTAGGTGACCGCGATGCCGCCCGCCCCGGCGGCCGAGAAGATGCGCGTGGCCGCCAGCCCGGCCATGGTGATCTGGTAGGAGGCGCGCAGGTCGAGCCGCTGGTGCACCGCGTCGTCCCGGGTACCGCCCAGCACGCCTCGGAACAGGGCGACGTAGGAGGCGAATGCGCCGACGTTGAACAGGATCGCCAACCCGATCCAGTAGGCGATGGCGTCGTCGAGCTTCCTGACCGCCGCGTCGAGGCCGACCAGCTTGGGGAAGACGACGTAGATCGCCACCACGAGCAGCACCACCAGGGCCAGGCCGGTGAGCAGCTTGCGGCGGTCCCCGAGTAGCGCTTGGAGGGCCCCCACGCTCTCGTCCTCGGCCGCGCGCGACCGCTCGTCCTCCTCGAGCTCCAGCTCGAGCTCCGGTTCCTCGAGGGCGAGGCGCCGGTCCTTCGTCCTCATCGGCTCGCCCGCGGCTCCAGCCGGTGGATCACGCCCGCCGCCCGGCGGATCGCCGGCTCCAGCCGGGGCGCGGCGCGCCAGATCGCCTCGGCGAGCGCCAGTCCCGCAATCAGGTCGATCACGTAGTGCTCGCCCAGGTAGACGAGGCCGAAGCCGAGCGCGAGGGCGTAGGCCCAGGCGACGGCTGCCTGGCCCGGCCCCACCTGCGAAAGGATGCGAGCGGCCATCACGGACGTGCCGAAGTGAAGCGAGGGCATGGCGGCGAACGGATTGCCTTGCAGCGAATGGTAAAGCGGTCGCCAGAGGCGTTGCCAGAAGCGCTCGCCAGCCTCGGCCATGATGCGCCGTACGGGCGGCATGTCGCCATTCGCCCCCGCCCACCAGGGCGGAGCGGTAGGCACGAGCCAGTAGACCACGCAGCCGAGGTCGAAGCAAGCGGCCATCAGCACTGCCGAGCGAGGGTAGTGACGGCGGTGGCGGAGCAGGATGTACGCCAGCGTGCCGTGGGGCACGAAGAACCAGGTCCAATGGATCGCCGACAGACCGAAGTCGAGCCCCCCCACGTGTCCCTCCCGTCCGAGCGCGCGCTGCAACCGGGTGGTGGGGGTGGCGCCCAGGCCGATGATCCGATCGCAGCGGATCGGATAGTCGACCTTGAGGCGGCTGAGCAGCGCGTCCGGGTCGTCGTCGGGCATGTCGTAGTGCGCGAAGTAGGCCCACATCTGCAGGGCGTAGATGCCCGCGTCGCGCAGGGGCGTGCGAGGCTCGGCGAGCGCGAGCGCGGCGGGGGCCTGCCAGCACAGGACAGCCACGACCGGCGGCCGGAGCTTGAGCCGGTGCCGGACGAGCGGCGTCGCGACGCCGACCGCCACCGCGCCCCACGCGAGTAGGCGGCGGACGCGAGTGGTTCGCAAAGCGCGGCCAGCATAACCGCTGGGAATCGCGTTTCAGCGCGAGGAGACCGGCACGAGGCAGCGAACCCGCCTCCAGACATGGCTCTCGCTCGCGCTCTCGCCGCCCTCGTCGCCACCTTCACCTTGATCGTGGCCGCCCCGTCCTCCGCTCAGCTCGGCGCCGACGTCGAGGCGGCCACGGCCGGCAGCGGCGGCGCGCTCGCCCACCCGTTGCGCCAGGGCGAGGGCGGCGGGAGCGTGGCGCCCGAGAGCGCGGGCGACGCGGGCGCCGACCGTGCCGAGGGCGCGGGGCCGCGGGCCGTGGCCAGCCAGGAGCCGGAGCCCACCCCCACGACGCCGGAGGGCGAGGAGCAGCCGGGCGAGGAGCAGCCGCCGCCGGAGGAGCAGCCGGAAGAGCAGCCGCCGGGCGACGAAGAGATCGTCCCGCCCGGCGACGATCAGGCGACCGGCGGAGAGGAATCCGCCGGCGCGGACGAATCGGCGCTCGGCTTCCTGCCCTCCACCGGGCTCGAGATCGGCGCGCTCGCCGCGCTCGGCGCCGGTCTGCTGCTCGCGGGGATCGCGCTGCGACCGCGACGCCCAGGGCGCCGACCGTCGAGTTGATCCGGCTCAGGCCGACGTACTTGACACCCGGTCCAGGATCTGGACCTCGACCGGGGCGCGGTCCGCGAACGCGCGGGCGTCCTCCTCGGTGCCGATGTGCTGACCCCAGTGCATCGGGACCGCCACCCGCGGCTGGATGCGACGAGCCGCTTCGGCCGCCTCGTGCGCGGTCATCACGTAGATGCCGCTCACGGGGAGCAGGGCCACGTCCACGCCCGTGATGCCGTCCATCTCGGGAATCACGTCGGTGTCCCCGGAGTGGTAAAGCCGCTCACCGCGAACGTTCAGGTCATATCCCACCCAGCCCGCCTCGCGCGGGTGGAACGCGTTGCCGTCGGCGTCGCGCTTCGAGGTGTTGTAGGCGGCGATCGCCGCCACGTGGAGGCCTCGCACCATGTCGTCGTCGAGCGCCTCGCCCGGCGCGATCGAGTGCACCTGGCCGCTGACGCGCTCGGCCACCGCGGCCGGCCCCACCAGCCAGGTGCGCTCCGTGGACAGGCGCTCGACGTCCTGGGGGGAGAAGTGGTCGTAGTGCCCGTGGGTGACGAGGATCAGATCGGCCGGCGGCGACCGGTCGGGCACTCGGTAGGGATCGATGTACACGAGCTCCCTTCCCACGCGCAGGCGAAAACCCGAGTGGCCGAGCCATTCGAGCGCATCGAGCAGCATGCGGCGCAGGATACGCCCGGCTCTCAGGGCACGGTGCGGGTCGGAGTGGTGGTCGCCGTCATCCCCAGGGTGATCCCCGCGGCCACCACCGCTACGGCCGCGATGCGCGCCGGGGACACGCCCGCCACCCCGAGCGCGACCGAGCAGATCGTCGCGCTCACCGGCAGCACGCCGGAGAACAGGCTGGCGCGCTCGACCCCGAGCAGCGTGATCCCCGAGTACCAGGCCACGAAGCCGAACACCGTCACGCCCAGCCCCATGTACGCGAGCCCGGCGGCCTGTTCGACGTCCGGCGCGGGCAGCGAGGCGCCATCGGCGATCAGGCTCCACCCGGCCAGCATCGGCACGGCGAGCAGGCAGGTGCACGTCGACACGGTGAGCGGCCCGAGCCGGCTCAGATGCGCCACGGCCAGCAACGAGAACGCCGCCTCGCAGGCGAGCGCGCCGAGGGCGAAGAGCAGCCCGGCGAGCGTGATCCCGCCACCCGCCCACTGCACGCCGGCGGCGCCCGCGGCCACCACCGCCGCGGCCGCCACGACGCGACCGCTGACGGGACGGCGGTCGAACAGCGGTCCCGCGAAGGCGAGCACCACCGGGACGCAGCCCACGATCACGCCGACGGCGGCCGGATCCGCCTCTCGTACGCCCTCGATCAAGAGCACGTTGAACAGCACGCACCCGGTGGCGGCGAGCGCCATGAGCCCGAGCACCTCACGTGCCGTCAGGCGCGGAAGCCGCCCCCTCGCGATCGCCAGCAAGAAGAGGCCCGCGCCGGCGTAGCGCAGCGCCTGGCCGGCCGCGAGCGGATAGCCCTCGACCAGATCGGCCGCCGCCACCAGCGAACCGACCGCCGCGAACGCGCCCGCGGCGAGCAGCGATCCACGCAGGCTGGCGCTCACCGGCGGCGCGCGAGCGCGCTGCCGGTGAACGGGAGCAGCGTGGTGAGCTTGGCCATGGTCGTCACCGTATGCTGGCGGATAGCCTGGGCGCATGAGCTACGAGCACGTGATCTGGGAGCGGGACGGCGGCGTCGGCCGTATCACTCTCAACCGGCCCGACTCGCTGAACGCCTGGACGCCGGAGTTCGGCCGCGAGCTGAGGCAGGTGATCGAAGGCGACGCCACCGACCCCTCCGTACGCGCCGTGCTCCTGACCGGCGCGGGGCGCGGCTTTTCGTCGGGGGCGGACCTGAAGGGCGGCTTCGACCGCGCCGACGACGGGTCGCCCGACGTGCGCAAGGAGCTGGACGGCGTGTACCACCCGATCATCGCGGGGTTGCTTCGCCTCGAGAAGCCGGTGGTCGGCGCCGTGAACGGTCCCGCCGTGGGGATCGGAGCCTCCCTTGCCTTCGCGTGCGACCTGCTGCTGGCCGCCGAATCGGCCTTCTTCGGGCTGGCGTTCGTGAACATCGGGTTGATGCCGGACGGCGGGTCGACCCTGTTCGTTCCCGCCGCGGTGGGCAAGGCGCGCGCGTTCGAGATGGCCCTGCTCGGCGAGCGAGTCCCGGCCGAGCGCGCGCTCGAATGGGGGCTCGTGAACTCGGTGCATGCGGACGACGCGTTGCTGGCGGAGGCCAACGCGCTGGTCGAGCGGCTGGCCGCCGGACCAACCCGCTCCTACGCCTCGTCCAAGCGGGCCCTCAACCGGATGCTCTACCCCGACCTGGAGGGACAGCTCGGCCTCGAAGCCGACCTTCAGCAGGCGCTTGCTCGCACGCGCGACTTCCGGGAGGGCGTGCTGGCATTCGCGGAGAAGCGCGACCCGGCGTTCGAGGGCGCATGAGCGGCCCACCCCCGGCAGGGCGCTCGGCCGGGCGGCGCGAGTTCGGGGCAAGCGCCACGAAGTAGAGCCGCCGAGGGGGCCGCGGATATGATCCCGCCGCCTTGCCCTCCGGCATGCCACGTCGCCTGCTCGTCTTCGCCGCGGCCGCGGCGATCGCCGCGCTGCTGATCGCCGCGCCGTCGGCGCTCGCCGACGCGTTCACGCCCGAGTCGGGCGGCTCCGGTAACGCCGACGACATCGACACGCTCTACAAGATCACGCTCTACGTCGCGATCGTGATCTTCCTGATCGTCGAGGGGACACTGCTCTGGTCCCTCTTCAAGTTCCGTCGCCGCCGCTCGGCGCCCGACGCGGCCCAGCTCCGCGGCAACACGCCGCTCGAGGTGGGTTGGACGGTGGCCGCCGCGCTGATCCTGGTGGTGCTGACGGTGGTCACGTTCGCCTACCTGCCCGACATCGAGAACCCGCCCGAGTCCGATCCGGACGGTCTGCGCGCCGCGCAGTTCGAGTTCGCCACGATCGACCAGGCGGAGCCGCCCGGGGATCGGCCGAGCCTGCGCATCGACGTCACGGGCCAGCAGTACCTGTGGCGCTACGACTACCGGGGCGGCGACGAGCTGTTCTCCTACCACCGCATGGTCGTGCCCACGGGCACCACCGTCGTGCTCGACGTGAGCGCCTCGGACGTGATCCACTCCTGGTGGATCCCCGCGCTCGGCGGCAAGGTCGACGGCGTGCCGGGACACGTGAACCAAACCTGGTTCAAGATCCCCGCGCGCCACGAGGGCAGGACCTTCAACGGCCAGTGCGCCGAGCTGTGCGGCATCAACCACGCCGACATGCGCGCCGAGGTGCACGCCGTCTCGCCGGCCGACTTCGAGGCGTGGGCCGACGAGCAGCGGGCGGCCATCCGAGCGGCCGGCCAGGCGCTCGCCGAGCAGCGCGAGCGGCGCCAGGAGAGCGATCGGGTGCAGTAGATGGAGGCGCGCACCGCAGAGAGGCCGCGCGTCGGCCGGCCCGAGATCGCGATGCGCGGCCTGAGGGGACCGCAGCGCGGTTGGCTCGAGTGGCTGACGACCACCGACCACAAGAAGATCGGGATCCTCTACCTGTTCACGACCTTCGTCTTCTTCATCCTGGGAGGCGTGGAGGCGCTCCTGATGCGCCTCCAGTTGGCGCAGCCCAGCGGGACCCTGATCAACCCGGAGACCTACAACGGGCTGGTCACGATCCACGGCACCACGATGATCTTCCTGTTCATGGTGCCGGTGCTGGCCGGCTTCGGGAACTACCTCGTGCCGCTCATGATCGGGGCCCGCGACATGGCCTTCCCGCGCCTCAACGCGCTGTCGTTCTGGCTGCTGCTGTTCGGCGGCGTCGCCTTCTACACGAGCATCTTCTTCGAGCCGCCCCAGGCCGGCTGGACCATGTACCCGCCCCTGTCCGACGACGCCTTCTCGTCCGGCGGAGGGGTCGACGCCTGGATCTTCATGATCCACCTGACCGGCCTCTCGTCGGTCCTCGGCGCGATCAACTTCATCGCGACGATCCACAACATGCGCGCGCCCGGCATGAGCTGGGGACGCATGCCGCTGTTCATCTGGACGATCCTGGTCTACAGCTACCTGCTGGTGCTCGCGCTGCCGGCGGTCGCGGCGGCGGCGACGATGCTGCTCACCGACCGCCACTTCGGCACCGCCTTCTTCGATCCCACCGGCGGCGGCGACCCGATGCTCTGGCAGCACCTGTTCTGGTTCTTCGGGCACCCCGAGGTCTACATCATGATCCTGCCGGTCTTCGGGATGATCTCGGAGATCCTGCCCGTCTTCGCGCGCAAGCCGATCTTCGGTTACAAGGCGATCGCCGCCTCGACGGTCGCGATCGCCTTCCTCGGCATGCTGGTGTGGGCGCACCACATGTTCGCGACGCCCACCGCGACGGTCGTGCTGGCGTTCTTCATGCTGTCCTCGTTCGCGATCGCGGTGCCCACCGGGATCAAGATCTTCAACTGGATCGCCACGCTCTGGCGCGGCAAGATCGTCTTCAAGACGCCGCTCTACTTCGCCGCGGCGCTGCCCGGGCTGTTCGTGATCGGCGGGATCTCCGGCGTCATGCTCGCGATCTTCCCGGTGAACTGGTACCTCCACGACACGTACTTCGTCGTCGCCCACCTCCACTACGTGCTCTTCGGCGGCTCGGTCTTCGGCTTGTTCGCGGGCCTCTACTACTGGTTCCCGAAGATGAGCGGGCGCCTGATGTCGGAGACGCTCGGCAAGCTCTCCTTCTGGCTCATGTTCGTGGGCTTCAACGTGACCTTCCTGGTCCAGCACGCGATCGGCCTGGAGGGCATGCCGCGGCGGGTGTACGACTACTCCGAGGAGCTCGGGGTCTCGGGCTACAACCTGGCCTCGACGATCGGCGCCTTCGTGCTGGGGATCGGCGTGCTGGTCACCTGCGTGAACGTGATCTACGCGATCAGGCGGGGCAAGCGGGCGGGCAACGACCCCTGGCAGGGCAACACGCTCGAGTGGTTCACCTCCTCTCCGCCGCCCGCCAACAACTTCGACGTGGTGCCGCGCGTGCGCGGCGTCGAGCCGATGAAGGACGTCCGGCGCGAGGTGGCCGCGGCGAGCGTCCCCGCGGAGACGGTGGCTCAGCCCGTCGCGCCGCGCTCGATCTAGCCATGGCGGGATACCGCAAGCTCGCCCTGGCCACCGGGCTCGCCACCTTCGTGCTGATCCTGGTCGGCGGCGTGGTCCGCGTATCCGACTCCGGGCTGGGCTGCGGACCGGCGGGCTCGGGCTTCCACGGCTGGCCCTTCTGCAACGGCGACGTCGTGCCGGGCGTGGACCTCAACTCGATCATCGAGTACGCGCACCGGGCGCTGGCCATCGTCGTGGGGCTGATGATCCTCGCCCTGTTCGTGCTGGCGGTGCGGCGCCACCGCCCGCTCGTGCCCGCCACCGGCCTGCTGCTGATGCTGGTCGTCGCGCAGGGCGCGCTGGGGGGCGCGACCGTGGAGGGGAACCTCGAGGAGGCCTACGTCGCCGCCCACCTCGGGCTGGCGATGCTGATGCTGGGCACGATCCTCTACATCTGGCGCGTGACGCGCGGCGCCCGGCCGGTCGCGGGCGGCCCCCGCCTGCGCCCGCTGGCCATCGCCACCACCGCGGCGGTGTTCTGCACGATCGTCGCCGGTGGCTACATGGCGGGCACCCAGAACTACGGCCGCGCCGACTACCAGCTCGGCGACGGCGCCCACCACGCCTGCGGCAAGGAGTTCCCGAGCTGCAACGGCGAGGCGATGCCGTTCGGGCAGTCCCGCTTGGTGGACATCCACCTCACCCATCGCGCGTTCATGTATCTCGCCACGCTGCTCGCGATCGCGCTGGTGGCGGTGGCGCTGCGGCGCCGGGTGGCGGTGGGCTACGCGTGGGCGGTCGGGGCCCTGCTGGTCGCGCAGATCCTGGTCGGCGCACTCAACGTCTGGCTCGACGAATACGAGCTCCTGATCCTCGCCCACCTCGCGCTCGGCACGCTGCTGTGGACGGCGTCGCTCAGCCTGACGCTGGAGTTGGCGCCGGCACGCCAGCGGGCGGCGCGCGCAGCGAAGGCGGTGACCGCGTGACGCAGGCCGTCGCCACCGGTGTCTGGCGGACGGTTCTCTCCGATTACCTGGAGATGACCAAGCCGAAGGTGCAGTCGCTGCTGCTCTTCACCACGATCACCACGATGTACGTGGCCGGCGATCCGTCGCTCGGACTGGTGGCGGTGACCTGCCTCGGCGGCGCGCTGTCGGCCGGCGGCGCGGGGGCGATCAACCACGCGCTCGACCGCGACATCGACCGCGTGATGAAGCGCACGGCCGATCGGCCGGTGGCGAGCGGCCGCGTGTCGCCGCGGTCGGCGATCGTGTTCGGCGTGCTGCTGGGCTGCGCCTCATTCGCGTTGCTGGCGCTCGCCGTCAACCCGCTGGCGGCGATGCTCGCCATGTCCGGGCTGCTCGGATACGTGCTGATCTACACGCTCTGGCTCAAGCGCTCGACGCCCCAGAACATCGTGATCGGAGGCGCGGCGGGAGCGGTGCCGCCGCTCGTGGCCTGGGCGGCGGTCACCGGCGAGCTGGCGGGCACGCCGCTCTACCTGTTCGCGATCGTCTTCTTCTGGACGCCGCCCCACTTCTGGTCGCTGTCGCTGCTGATGAAGGACGAGTACGAGCGGGCCGGCGTGCCGATGCTGCCGGTCGTCCGCGGCGAGGCCGAGACGCGCCGGCAGATCCTGCTCTACGCGGTGCTCCTCTACGCGGTCAGCCAGCTGCCGTTCTGCGCCGGCGCGTTCGGCCTCACCTACCTGGTCGCGTCGGTGCTGCTGGGCGCCGTCTTCATCTACGGCGCCTGGCGCCTGCTGCGCCACCCCGACCGGCGCACCGCGCTGCGCCTCTACCTCTTCTCGCTCGCCTACCTGGCGCTGCTGTTCGGCGCGATGGTGGTTGACGTCCGGTTCGGCTAGCGGCAGGTCCTAGCCAGGAGCCTGCTACGAGCGCTGGCTCCAGCTCGCGACCGAACGACAACGCGCCGGACTCCAGCCTCTGGTCGGCGCGGATCACGTGCATCACCGCGTTGATGAGCGCCAGGTGGGTGAAGGCCTGCGGGAAGTTGCCCAGGTGGCGGCCCGTGGTGGGATCGAGCTCCTCGGCGTAGAGCCCGAGCGAGGCTGGCGTGGGCGAGCATCGAAGCGCGCAGGCAGAGCCACTCGACGTTGCCGTTCGGCGCGACCAGCGCGCAGGTCTCGCAGTCGGACAGGAAGGCGTAGTCGGCGATCGGCGGAAACGAGCCCGCCCCCACCCCGCTGCTCACAGGCGGCTCGCCGCGGCCGGGTCGAGCAGCGCGGTCACTTCGCCCTCGACCAGCGAGCCGGGGGCCATCGGGTCGCTGCGGCCCGAGAGGGCGCGCGCCACCGCGTCCGCCTTGCCCTCCCCGGTGACCAGGAACACGATCCGCCGCGCCGCGTTCACCACGGGGAGCGTGAGCGTCACCCGGGACACCAGCGGCGCCATCCCCGGCGTCTCGACACCCACTACGGCGCGTTCACGCTCGCCGAGCGCGTCGTCGCCCGGAAACAGGGAGCAGATATGGGCGTCGGGACCCAGCCCCAACAGCATCAGGTCGAATGTCGGGCGCCCCGCGGCGCCGTACACGCGCTCATAGTGCTCGGCTCCCTCCCCCGGGCCCAGCTCGCCCTCGATGCGGTGCACGGTCGCGCCGCTCACCCGGCCGAGCAGTGCCTCGTCGATCATCCGGAAGTTGGAGTGCTCGTGCTCGGGCGGCACGCAGCGCTCGTCGGTGAACCAGACGTGCGCGCCGGACCAGTCCCGACGCAGCGCCGCCGCGCGCTCGTATGCCGTCCGCGGCGTAGAGCCGCCCGTCAGGCAGAGATGACCGCTCGCCGCTACGAGCAGCTCGGCCGCGGCCCGCGCGGGATCGTCGGTGATCTGTAGCTCGGGTGGCAGCGCCGGGCCTATTCGTCTCCGGGCCGGACCGTCACCACCTGCGTGGCGTTGAGGCCCAGCGGTTGCCGAGTCGCCGCCTCGGTCAACCACGCGAGCGTTCCCGCGGTGCTGCGAGCCGCGTTCTCGAGCTTCTTGGCCACGTCCTCGATCGAGCCCTCCACCTCGAGTTGCTCGCCGGTGACGAGGAGGACCTTCGTGGTCTGCACTCCACCCCTTCCCGTGAGTAGTCTTGAGCTGAGCTTATCCACCGTCGGGTGTCGCGCTCCCAGCATCCCCCTGTGGCCTTGACACCTGGGAGCAGCTAGGGGACGCCCGTGAGCGATCAGTCGAACCACCGGGAGGGGGCCCCGTCCAAGCGCGGCGAAGCCGCGTGGAAAGAGGCCCGGGAGCGCGTGGCGGCGCGCAACGACCAGGCACGCAAGGCGGGAAAGCAGCGCCGCGAGGCCTCCGAGCGCCAGCGGACCGAAGCGCGCCGGACGGCCGAGCACAGGCGGATGGCGGAGTTCCTCGCCAAGCGAAGGACCCCGTAGCCTGCCCGGCTACCGCAGCATCCCCTCGGCCCGCTCCAGCGCCCGGCGGTAGGCCGGGTCGCGCAGCAGCGCCTGGCGGATCCCCTCGCCCAGGATCCCGGCCTCGCCGCGCGAGGCGCCCAGCACCGTCCAGCGAGACTCGCGCCCCTTCCGATCGCGGCGGCGCGCGCTGAGGCCGCCCGGCCCGCGGTCGAGGGCGATGCGCATGCCGCTGGCCGTGCCGATCTCGACCCCGGCGAGCCCGGGGACCGGCATCCCCGCATCGGACACGAGCTCGAGCGCAACGTCCTGGCGACGCCCGACGGCGCTTCCGCGCAGCGACCCGTTGCTCGCGACCAGCGCGCCCGGCTCCCAGCCCAGACGCGCCGCCAGCCAGCCGAGCAGCAGCAGGCCCGCGACCGCCGACTGGCTCTGGTGGCGCACGATGACCGAGTCGATGCGGCCGAGCTCGTCGCGCCACTGGGGTGGGTCGAACGTCGACGCCACGCGCTCGCGCCAGGGGGTCGAGCGCAGCCAGGCCAGGTCGACGACATAGGCCTCCTCGGCTAGCTCGCGGGCGCGGCTGACCGCGGCGCGGGGGTCGGGCTCGTTGACGGAGTCGACCAGCACGACCTGCGCGAGGTGCAGCAGGGCGTCGACGGCC
>Ga0187894_10004723_pt1 | contig 14412 bp, 28 predicted proteins | sample GBC1701081metaG_FD_136650 | JGI IMG/M metagenome (GOLD analysis project Ga0187894, IMG submission 136650) | White microbial mat communities from a lava cave in the Kipuka Kanohina Cave System on the Island of Hawaii, USA - GBC170108-1 metaG ...
AGACCACTCCCCGCAGGCGGACGCGCCCAATAGAGGAACGGCTGGGCAATACCGTCCGTCACCATCCCGTAGCAGCGCTCATGCGCGGCCTTCGCGGGATCCTGCCACGGGCTCGCCACGCCGTACGCCATCAGCGCACCTCCAAGCTCTTGCGTGGCCTCCAGGCCTCCGCCGCGCGAATCAGCGCTCGCGCCTCATCCGTGATCTTTCTCGCCGCATCCAGCTCTCCGTATCGTCGGCGACCCCTGATCGTGCGAACCCATGCCAGCAACGCCGCCGGGCTGATGTTCGCATTCTTCCTCAGTTCGTCAACGTGTCTCAGGCAGGCGACCTCAAGCTCGTAGGAGAACCGCCCCAGCGACCAGCCGCGAGGCACATCAATCTGCAGGAACAGTCGTCGCGCATTCCATCGAATGTGTGGTAGGCCGAATAGGCCAAGATCCGGGTTCTTCGCGGTCCGTTTGGCTACGAATTTTGCCATTCTAGTCCCCCTGAACTTAGCGAAGGACCTCCATCTCGCCCGCAAGGATGGCGCCGTACCCGTTGAGCGCAACCAGTCCGTAGAAGACCTGGTCCTTCGTTGATGGTCGCCTGTTTTGCATCTCAAACCAGCCAGCAGGAACGATGCCGCACGCAAGTGCCGACCAGTAATCCGCATAAATGGAATCCACGCGGCCCACGAAGTCTGCACACCTGAGTACGTCACCGAAGCTATACTTCGGCACGCGCGTCGGCGGGATGTGCGGTTCGTCACTTGGGCGAGTCTCAAACCTGACTTTACGTTTGTTCATGGCGTGGCCTTCTTTTTGGTCGGTCACTCCGCCCGCACTTCCGTCACGTCGCTATCGCTCACGTCGGCAGAGCACTTCGCGAACGAACAAATCGCCGTTCCACGGATCGAGAACAGACCCGCGAGCGGGTCGTTGGCCATCTTCCCGGCTGTCGCCGTCGGGTGCTCGCATCGTGAGTGCGCGCTCCCCGGCATGGAACGACGATGGATGCAGCGGTAGCAGTCAGGCTTGGGCATCTAGTCCTCCTTCGCCTCGTTCGCCCCCGCCGTCCCCCGGAGCCGCGCCAGCAGGGCACGGGCGACATCCATAGCGGCTATGACGTCCTTGACCGCATTGGCCTTTCTGTCTTCGCCGTATTGGTGTATGTACGTGGCTTCCAGGAGTTCGACCTTCTCCACCAGCCGCGCGAGCACCGTCACGTCCGCGTCGCTGAGGACGCGGGCGGGATCCGGCTCCCCGCGCAGCCAGCGCCCGTGCTCGTCCGCGGTCGGTCCGTCTGGCCACAGACCCAGTAAATCCTTGAAGTCGTGCGTGGGCTGCTTGGGGGTCGCAGCCTTGGCCTCTGCCGCCTCGCCCTCCCGCAGCGCCGCGACGTGCGCGGTGGCGGCCAGGGCCTCGAAGCCGGCCGCCATCGCCGCCTCCCACCGGGCGCGGTTCCGCCCCAGCGGGACGCCGTTCTGCTCGCGCATCAGGTGCCACAGCGCATCCCGCAGCGTCTCCAGTTCGCGCTCGGCGACCGGCGGCGGCCCGGCAAAAGCCTCCGCCGCACAACGTCCGCTCTCGGCCAGCGCCTTCGTCGCGATATCGCCACACGCCCGCATTGCCTGGCCGGCTTCCTGGCGGTAGCGGTCGTCATTCCATTCGTAGGGTCCACGTCCTTCCAGGAGCCACTCGCGTTGCCGGATCTCCGTACGGATCGCGTTGAGCGCAGCCGCCAGTCCGCTCCGGTCGCGGTCGAGGAGCGCCCGCAGCCGCCGGACTTCCACGACGAGCTTAGGGATGTCGGTGCGGGCGGCGAGGATGAAATCTCTGTTCACGTCCTCGCCCGACACGATCTCGCAGACCAGACCCTCCGAGGAGGATACGAAGTTGCTCGGGCCATCCGTCCAGGGTGACGAAAACGCCTTCCCGGCGCGCTTCTCGATCTCCCGCAGTTCGTCGTCCGTCACTTCGCCTCCCTCCCGCCATCGCAATTCTCTCCCGAGCAACCCTTCCCCTTACAGCGAGGCTTGAACCACTTGTCGGGGCTGGATAGTTCGATCAGCGCCATCATCTGGTTGAGCGTTCCGCGCGGTGGTATGCCGAAGAACTTCGTATATCTGACCCACCCGTCCGAAAGGTGCCTGCCAATGTTCTTCCTGTCCAGTTTCATTTCGTCTCCTTCTCGTGGGCACGCTTACCCTAAGTCCTCTCCACAATCTCTGCATCTCATATCAGGGCTCATCCCAGAGGAGTACCACCAGACGTTACCATGATGCCCGCGAATCCAGCACCACGCGTTGCGCCAGTACCCATAGCCGAAGTCCCTACATTTCCAGAATCCGGCCCACCACCAAGGCGTGAAGAATCTAGGAGCCCTCACTACTTTGCCTCCCTCCTGTCGAGCTTGCAGTTCTCGCATTTCATACAGTCAAAATCCTTCCGTTGCTCACTCCGCCCGCACTTCCGTCACGTCGCTATCGCTCACGTCGGCAGAGCACTTCGCGAACGAACAAATCGCCGTTCCACGCGTGATCGTGTGGAAGGGCATGTCGAGCGCCGCCGAGACATCGATCTCGGCGTCTCGGCGGAGCAACGAGACGGCGGCACCAACGGCGGCCTCGCGGTACTTGTCCGCGATGATCTCGCCGTTTTCGTCCACCGCGTCCTCGGGGATTCCCCCGGGCAGATCGACGACCACCTCGAGGTCGAAGCGGACGATGGCCTTCAGGCTCATGGCGTGGTCTCCTTCAGCCCCGCGTGGGGCACTGCGCTCCCCCGATGCTCCTCCATCAGCGCGTGCAGGAACTCCATCAGGTCGCGCAGGCACGACGAGTTGAACGTCGTGCCCGGCGCAGGGTCGAACGTGTACTGCCGCCACCGGCCGTACCACGCGATCGCGCCAAGCAGATCGTCGCTGCGCCGACTGCGGACCTCGAGGCGGCGGGTCTTGCCGGTCGGGTTACCGACATCCACGGCGCGCATGTACTGGCTCGCGAGCGCGATCCGCCGTGGTGGCCCTGGGCACTGATGTGCCGGCCCGGGCCGCTTCTGGCCCTTGAACCGCACGTGCGCGTTGGCCGTGCGGCGGTTCACCCACCGATCGCTCCCGTTCGGCCACTTCCCGGGCCAACCGCAGGCGCATCGCACCATGCGATCGTCTCCGTACGCCATGACGATTCGGTGCTCGGGCGCTGGATCTGGATCCACTAGTACAGCCCTCCCGGCGCCCCGCCACCGGGGTACAGCCCCTCCGCCCGCTTGTCCGCCCGCTCGACGCTCTTCCCGGTCTTGTCGTTGTAGTCGATCGTCGACCGCTCGAAGAAGTTGACCATCCGATCCGACGCGTGCAGGCCCAGGCTGGCCAGGATCACGTACTCCGCCACCGCCCGGACGCGCGCGACCCCGCCCGCGTCCGTCGTCGCCGGCAGCCGGAAGCACCGGCCCTCGAGCGGCGTCCCGGCCTTCGCCAGCCCGGCCTTCTCGAGCGTCGCCATCGACGTCCCGCCCGTCGGCGGCGGCACGTCGGGCGCGCCCTCCACCGGAGCCGGTGGCGACGCCGACGGCGCACCGGCCCGCTCCTGCTCGGCCTGCAGCATCGCCGTGAAGCTGCGCCCCTTGGCCATCCCGAGGACCCGCGACGTCGCCGCCCGCTCCCGCCGCTGGCCCTGGAACACCAGCTGGCCGTCGATGATCGCGGCCCCATGGAACTCGTAGCTCGACCCGTCGTCCATGCGGTCGATGATCGGGGACGGCAGCGCCACGAACCCGGGCTGCAAGGCCTCCGGCCGGGCGTCCGGGTTCGTCACGTAGTCGCCCTCCGGCAGGAGCGCGAAGTCCTCCGGCAGGTCCCGCGTGACCACCACGGCCAGGCGCTCCGCCTGCGACTCCAGCGGCTTCGTGAAGTCGATCGCGAGGCCGGCCTCAGCCATGTGCGGCGGGAGCCGCGCCGGCACGGGCGCGGACGGGACCTTCCGCGGCTTCTTCGGCAGCTTCAGCCGCTTCGGGTCGTACCCCTTCGGCGTCTTCGGGGTCTTCTTCTTCATGACGACCTTTCCGAGTCCGGCGGCCGCAGCGACGACATCTCGTCCTGACGCCGGCGCACCAGGCGGTGGACCCGCCGGACCGCCAGGCAGAATCGGCACACCGCCCCGAGCAAGATCCCGAAGCCGAAGCTGGCGATCGCCGCCGACAGCCACGCCCACGCCAGCAGCGACAGCAACAGCCCCAGCACGACCACGCACGACCCGATCATCACCACCCGAAACTCGGCGTCCGCGTCGCGATTCGCACGGACGGCCTGGCGATGGTAGATCTCCGCCGACTCGAGCGCGGCGATCTGGCCCAGCATCTCGCAGTCGCGATCGAAGGCGCTCACGACGTCCGCCGCTTCCGCGTCGCCGGCGACGCCACCGCCGCCGCCACAGGGGCGGGCGTCGGCGTGTTCGACAGCGCGCCCAGCAGCCCCTTCACCCGATCGTCCGCGTCGGCCATGTGGACGTACCGCTCCGTCGGCTTCGTGGACCGATGCCGGAGCATCCGCTGGGTCAAGATCAGGTCCTTGGTCGCGCGGTACACCCGCGTCCCGTACCCGTGCCGCCACGAGTGCACGTTATAGATCGCCGGCACCCCGCAGGCCGCGTGGACGCTCTTCACCAGGCGGTAGACCGTCTGGCGGGACCAGGGCTTGCGCGTTGCGCTGATGAGGCACGTGTCATCCGGCGGCGCCACCCCCCATCGAAGCCGTGCAATACGCTCCCGCAGCACGCGGCAGAGGTCGTCCGGGATCGGCTGCTCGTCCACGTGGGTCTTCGCCCGATGCTTCGCCCCGTGGATCATCAAGCGGTACGGCGGCGCGTCGAGGTCGCAGTCGGCGATCCGAAGATTCACGATCTCCGAGCAACGCAGGCCGGCCTGGTCCGCCAGCAAGATCGCGATCCCCGCCGGCAGGCCTCGCTTGTCCGCCACGTGCGCCAGCACCTTCGCCCGGAGCGCCGCCGGGATCAGGCGGTCCTTGTCGCCGACAAGCTTGGGGCGCGGCGGCATGGCTACCGCGCCGGCTTCCGCGGGCTCCGCCCGTACGGCAGCCCGACGCTGTTGCGCGTCTTCGCCGCGTCCATCGCTTCCCGGCAGGCCTGCGTGACGCGCATCAGCCCACGCGACGACACCTCCCGCGCCCCGTACGCAACCGCGATGTCGCGCTTGCCGGGCGTGAGGTCGTAGTGCGGGTGGCGCCCGTCCTGAAACCAGGCCGCCCGCAACCCCAGCTTCAGCGCGAAGCGATGGAGCTCGGGCAGCGTGTCCGCCGCCAGGTGGCAGCCGAACGCGTACGGCCACTTCGGGCTCGTGGGCGTCCGGCGCATGTCATCCACGTACACAGCCATGCAATCTCCGTGGGGAGAGTCGAACCCTAGATCAAGCACACCAGCGTGGTAGCGGGAGAGGGACTTGAACCCCCGACCTCCTGGGTATGAACCAGGTGAGCTGCCGACTGCTCTATCCCGCGATGTAGCCGGGCTCTCCCGGCGGTCACGTCTGGTTTGGCCCGCCATCCCAGGCCGGCGGCGGCCGACGTTCGCGCATCCCGTGTACTCCCGTTTGCGTGCTCCGTCCTACGGGACCGAGTGGTGTCTGCACCGATGAGCCCTGGCGTCGATGTCGTGGTAGGGGCCCGACTACCGCTTGAGGGGCGCGCCGAGGGAAGGAGAGTGCACGGGCTCGTGCGCGCAACGCTCGACGCCGTCACGGACATGATGTCGACCCCGTGCACGCCGGAACCCTAGCAGGATTACAGAAGAATGCAAGTGTTACTTCGCGAAAAATCGCGGCCGGCGACGAACCGCTTGACATCCCCGAGGGCAACCCGCCAGGATCCTCCCGCATCCCGCGCTCGGACACGTCGGCGCGGCCGAGGAGGCGCTCATGTCCTGGACCTATTCGTACCCGCGGTACGGCCTGCAGCGCGGCGGGACCCTCACGTACGTCGCCGGCGGCGGCGCGCACGGCCAGTTCCGCGGCTGGGGCGTCGAGGGTGGCGGCCAAAGCACCACGCCCACCAGCGCCGCCGGGGTGCCGCCGATGGACGTCGTGAACGCGCTGTACGCGCAAGCCGCCGAGCAGGCCGCGCTCGGCGCCGCCAGCCTCGTGTCGGGCAACGCGACCGCCGGGGCCGCACAGATGGCGACGTCGGCGGCGCTGTACAAGCAGGCCGAGGACATCAAGGCCGGCCGCGTCGCGCCGCCCGCCGCCGCCGCCCCCGGTGGCGGTGGTGGCCTCGCACAGTTCTGGAACGGGCTCACGTCGACGCAGAAGGCGCTGGTCGGGATCGGTGGCGGGGTCGGGGCGCTGGCGCTGCTCCGGGCGGCGCGCTAGGTGCTCGCGCTCCTCCAGGCCGCGGCCGAACAGGTCCAGGTCGCCCCGACGGCCGCGTCCACCGCGTCGGCCGTCCTGAACACGCTCACCGCCGCCCTCACCGCGTGCAGTATCCTCGCGACGGCCGTCCTGAGCATCCTGAAGATGCTCGACAAGGCCAAGATCCGCGGCCTCGAGAAGGAGCGCCAGGTCTTGACCGACGTCGTGACCGCGATCGGCAAGGCCGTGGACGAGGTCAAGCCGATCCTGACCGCCAACGACGCCAGGGAAGTCACCGGCGCGATCCAGCGCCACGCGGCCGCCAACGGCGTGCTCCTGTCACTCGACACGCTGCTCACGGAGCAGGGACTGAACCGGCAGAACAGGGACGCCCTGGGCCGGCAGGGCGAGCCCGTCCCGCCGGCGGGGCCGACGCCGCCGGCCGGCGGCGGTGGCGGCGGATGCTGATTACCCTCCCGCGGTCCACGTAGGCCAAAAAAAAGAGCCGGCAAGGCTGTTTGCCTTGCCGGCTCTTTTCAACTCTGGCGCGCGGCCTGGATGTCGTCCTTGGCCTGCACCGTGGACTCCTGAACGAAGGGCTCGAGATAGCGACGATCCGTGATCGTCAGCTCGCGCCCGTACCCCAGGAGCTCCTGGCACAGGAACATGGCCGGATGCCAGTCCGCGTTCTCACCGTCCGTGTACACGACCGCCGCGTCCTTCAGGTGGTGCTTCAACACCACCAGGACCGCCATCACCGCGAGATCGTAGGGCCTCTTCGCCGTCTTACAGAAGTCGAAGTGTCGCCCATCATGGTCATCCCGACACCTGGTCGCGCAGACCCGCGTCAGGCAGAACGTCTCGTAGTCCTCCGGCTCCCGGCCGTTGAAGACGATCTCGTCCCTGCCCAGGGACATCGACCCCGTGCCGTCATGTCCGGCCAGGGGCTTCGTCTTGTCGACCTCCGCCAGCACCTTCGTGACGTCCCGAGCGATCTCGCCCCAGATGGGCTTCCCGATCGTCCTCGGACGGTACCAGTAATGCGTGTACCCCATCGGGTACCTCCTTCTCAAGCCAGGCCGCCGGATGATTCCGGCAGCGAGGCGCCACCAGCAGCACACGCCGCTGGAGGTTCGGTCTAGAACTCAGGGCGCTCGAAGTCGTTGGGGTCGCTGTCGGGCCGTCGGTCCATCTCCTCGTAGACCATCCGGGCCTCCCACTCGCTCCCCCGTCTCGCCCCTCCTGGGCCCATTCGCGCGCTCCTCGTCCGTGACGCTCTCGTTGTCGCCGTACAGGTACTCGCCGCAGTCACCGCAGTGCTCCTCGACATCCGACTCGCCGAAGAAGATCGGCTGCGGCCAGATGTCCGAGTCCCGGAACTCCGGGTCGTCGGTGCTGCGAAGCGTCGGCGCAAGCGCCGGCGCCAGCTGACGCATGATGTCCTCCGCGCAGTGCACGCAGAACATGTCCGCGTCGTACGTGTACCCGCACAGACCAGGCCCACCCTTGGTGGACTCGGTCAGCAACTCCTCGATCGTCATGTCATACCTCCTCAGGCCAGGCCGCCGGATGATTCCGGCGGCGAGGCACCCCCGGCTAGGCCGGGGGTTCGTACTTCGCCTTCAGCCTCGCCAGCTCCGCCCGCTCGGCGGACTCGACCTCTGCCAAGACCTTCGCCGCGTACACCGCGAGATACCCGCGGTCCACGACGACGCGCTGGATCGCGCGCTCGACGTCGGAGTACGTACACTCCGGATCGCCGACCGGCACGCGATTCAGCGTGCGCTCGAGGAACCGTACCTTCTTATACGCCGTGGTGAAGAACGTCCCGAAGAATCCGTCCTGGTCGAAGTGCGCGATGTGCCCGAACGTCGAGCACAGGCGCTTGTAGAACCAGGACGCAAACAACGTCTTCGAGAAGTCACTCTCCACGAACTCCAAGAAGTGGTTCCCGAACCTCGCCTTGGCATCGGCCTCGTACGCATTCGCAGCCTTGAACTGGCTGGCCGTGAACACCACTCCCATGCCACACCTCCTCAGGCCGGGCCGCCGGATGATTCCGGCGGCGAGGCACCCCCGGCTAGGCCGGGGGTTCGCGAAGGACGCGCCGCATGACCTGGCGCACTTGCGCTTGGGTCAGCGACATCAACGCCCCCATGTATAACGGAAAACCATTCTTGTCCGTGTCGAACTCCAGCGTGCGCAGCGCCTTGTCGCACTTGCGCCGCCGGTACGACAGCGCGTCATCCGGCAGCCGAGGCACCTCACGGGTGCTCACCAGGACCGCCGGTCAGCCAGCGCCGGTGCCGTCCGTGAACTCGTACGACCGCCGACCACAGAGAATCTTGGTCTTCCGCTCCAGGTGGTACGCGAGGTTCCCGCGCCACCCCTTCGTGCTGGGCACGTGATCCAACTGACGCAGCACGTCAGCCAGCACGTCCTTCGCCTTCTCGACCGTAAACGGCCGATACCGCTTCATCTCGCACCTCCTCAGCCCTGACGCCGCCTATTCGGCGCCAGGAATCCCCGGCCACGTGGCCGGGTTTCGCTCACGACGTCGCGCCGGCCTGGTCGGCCCGCGCCCACCTCTTCGCCTTCGCCTCGCGCCAGTGGTACAGAACATGCGTGTCGAACGCCTGACGGCGTCCGAACTCCTCGTCGACCGTCACGACGGTCTCGAACCGCGTCTCGCCGGTCTCTGGATCCTGGAGACGCCGCCGAGGGGGAAGCACGTAAGGCGCCCCACTCGGTGGCATCACGACCATAAAGCCGCGGATCGTGAAGTCGCCGTACGTGACAGTCACGTACGCGTCGATGTTCTGCCCGACCGGCACGTCGAAGTCGAAGTGCAGCTTGGTCGGAACGCTCATCTTTCTCACCTCCTCAGTCCGGCCACATGAGCCGGAAACCTCGAGGCGCCATGCACGGCATGACGCCCCGAGGTATCGAACAGAGGTCTAGTTCTTGAGCACCGGCAGCAGCACCGCCGCCGCCCGGCGCTCGAGGTCGACCCGCTGGTCGATGTGCGGGTACCCCCGCGCGAACGCGGTCAGCCCCTGGCAGAGGCCCCACCGGGTGAACGGGTCGCGCTCCTCGCGAATCGCCGCGTCCACCCCGCCGGTCACCTCCGAACGGGCGAAGCCCTTGTCGGACAGGTACTCCCGCGCCTCGTCGGGGGTCTGGGCGGCCCGGTCCTTGATGGCATCCCGGATCGCCTCGATCTCCGACCGTTCGACGTTGCCCTTCCGGAGCGCGTCGATCGCGCGCGGGAACAGGTCCCGCAACGCGTTCCGCGCCCCGCCGCCCACGTGCCGGATCCTCGCCTGGAACACCCGATCGGCGCCCCAGATGATCGAGTTGCCGCACACGTAGCGGTACAGGAACGTCGCGAACCCGTAGGTCTTCGATCCGACCTCCGAGTTCCAGGCGTAGAAGCCACGCCCCAGGCACTCGCCCCCGACCTCGACCTTCGCGTCCTCGTTGATGAGGAACGCGAACATGTCACGGTCGGACGCGTACAGCCCCGAGGGCACCTTCTCCGCGCCCCACTGCCCATCCTTGTAGCACAACGGCTGGCGGAAGTCTCCCGCCAGGCGCTGCACCGCGTCCACGACCTCCGCGTCCCACAGCCGGGCGTACTTGCCCGACGTGATGGCGCGGAGGGTGGTGTCCCCGTTGGCGCCGGTCAGCAACCCGAAGTCGCTGTCCCGCTCCACCAGGCGGTTCCGGATCCCGTGGTTCAGGTTCTCAGCCGCGAGCTCCCGCGGGATCTCCCGCAGGTACTCCGCCGGCGCCCCCACGAGGCTGCAGAACTGGCCGAACGCCCAGTGCGTCGGCCGCTGGCCGCCCAGGCGCAGGTTGCCCTGCGCGTCGACGGTCGCATGCAGCCGGCCCAGGTCGCCGCGCGAGACCTTCGCCTCGATCGACGCCCGACGCCGCTCCGTCACCGCCGCGGCGAGCGCGTCCATCGACTGGAACCGCTCGTCCGGCGCCCGACGGGCCCACTCCAGGTGGGCCCGGTACAGGTTACTCATCCCACACCTCCTCAGGCCGGGGCGGCAGACCATTCTGCCGCGCCGGCAACCCCGGGTTGCCCCGGGGTTTCGTCCTCATCGTCACGCGCCTCCTCGGCCTACACCAGATCCTCGGCAGGGAGGGCCGCAATCAGCTCCTCGGCGTACGCCTCGCGGCCGACGGCCTCCATGACACGGAGGCACGCCGCCGGCACGTCGGCGCCGGCCGACAGCAGCTCGCCGGCACGGTACTCCCGCGCCCCGGCGTAGTCGCCGCCGCCGCCGATCTCGTCGGCGGCGTAGACGATGCTGCGACCGTCGGCATGCCGCCGGACGCGCGCCCACCACTTCCGTCGGGCCTGGCACTGGACCTCGCTGCCCTGCCACCCATCGGCTTCGGCAATCACGGGCCAGTCAGCCTTGGTGACGCGGACCGGCGCGCGGCCGGTCAGCGTGATCTTGAGGACCTCACTCTTGCCTTCCATCGCACACCTCCTCAGGCCGGGGCAGCAGACCATTCTGCCACGCCGGCGACCCGGCCGTACGGCCGGGTGTCGCTAGAGATCGAAGTGCTCCGCGATCGCTTTCGCGACCGCCCAAGCGAAGTCCCGGTTGAACGTCTTGCCGAACCCGAGATCCAGCCATGTATGCGTATGCAGCAGGGCCGCCAGGTGGATGTACCACCCCTCGCTGGTCCCCTGCGTCACGAACACCACCACGCGCCACACATTCAGCGGCACGCAGGGGATGTCCTTGAGCCGGATCTCGTACTCGAACTTGTCGTCCAGACCCTTCGCCTGAAGCGCACCCTTGATCTCCTTGTGAAGCTCGTCCGGCGTCTTCCACCGGACAGGCCGAGACGATCCCGGCTTCTCCGGGACCGGCTCGAAGACCATCAGCTTGTCCACCCCTCACCTCCTCAGGCCGGGGCGGCAGACCATTCTGCCGCCCCGGCGACGCCCGGCGAGTACGCCTCGCCGGGCTTTCGACGTCGAGTCGGTCAGGCCGTGCGCTTGGCTTTCGCCGCCGCCTTGGCCGTCACCCCGGCGCGCTTGCGCGCCCGGGTGAAGACCATGCGGATGCCGCGACGGATCCACCGGAAGATCCTCCAGGCCTCGTCAGTGTCGGTGTGCTCCTCGCGAGCACACTTCCTGTTGAACGCCTTGATCTCCCCGTCGATCCGCTTCAGCATGCTCAGGCTCCTCGCCATCTCGACGTCCGAGACGAGCAACGTCGGCAGCTTCGCGCCCCAAAGGTGCGCCCACTGCTCGGCATCCTCGCGGCGCACGAACACGCCAGCGAACTGCCAGTCGCCGTTGACCATCTCGAACGAAAACCATGTCTCCATGGTTGCCTCCTCAGGCCAGCCGAGCCTATCTCGGCGGGCAACCCCGGCTAGGCCGGGGTTTCGGACAGAAGCTCGTTCACGATGTCCGCCACATCCGAGCAGGTGAAGGCGTTCAGCGAACGCGAGTACACGAATCCGTCGACCTTAGGGTCGATATCGAACTCAGGCACCAGCTTTTGCCACACCTTCATCAACATCTGCCCTCCCATCTCGTCAGTCTTCTCGATCTCCAGCTGCGCCTCCACCGGAAGCGCGAGGACCATCGGTCAGTACTTCGCGTTGCAGCAGACATAGCCATCGAGCAACACCCGCTCGGGGTGCGTCCGCAGCTCGTGCTGGAGCCGCCGCAGCCCGTCCCGCGGGATCTGCTGCAGGCCCCCCTTCACGGCCTTTCGGAAATACTCTCGATCCTCGTTCATCGTCCACCTCCTCAGGCCGGGCAGCAGACCATCCTGCCGCGCCGGCAACCCGGCTACGCGCCGGGTTCTCGGGCAGTCTCCTCGGCGTCAGGATCACCGTAGTCGGACTCCATCTCGAAGCCGCAGTGATCGCAGATCAGCGGCGGACCTTCCTGATGAAGATCGCTCGCCACCAGCTTCCACTGCGGGTCGTCAGAAGTCTCAGACGCAAGGCTCCCGTTCTCGCCGTTGGCGCAGTCCGGGCACAACACGCCACCATCCTCCGTCAAGTAGTAGATCGTGTAGCCACCAGGCCACGCCCACTTCGGATACTCGCCCTGCTCGTCCTTGATGATGTCCATCTCTCACCTCCTCAGGCTGGCCACACGAGCCAGCGCCCGTGACGACTACGTCGCCACAGGGTCGGTCAGGGCTTAGGCTCGAACTTCGGACCACGAACCACGCCGGTCGCGCCGAGCTTCACCAGCTCGTACGCGTCGCCGTACTCGCGTCGTCGAGTCAAGACCTCGATCTGCTCGGCGAACAACCTCGAGATCGGGTGCTCGTTGACGTACCGCGTACCCCCGCCGACCCTCTGGGCTTCCGCCCAGATTCTCGGCATGATGTTCGCGAACGCATACACGATCCCCGACAGGTTGCACGCGCTGTTGCTGTCCGCCGCCAAGCGGAAGTCCTCAGCCGACAGCCCTTCCTTATCCACCTTCGCCGACACGCTCATCTCTCACCTCCTCAGGCCAGGCGGCAGACCATCCTGCCGCGCCGGCGACCCGGCTGCGCCGGGTGTCGATGCCTACTCCTCGTCATCCCCGAAGCGCTCGCGCGCGTCCGCCACGGCCGCCGCTTCGGACTCGAACGGCCCCTCCGGCTCGCTGTCGGGCATGCAGCCCGGGAGGCAAAACCAGTAGTACCAGCCAGCGGGCATCGGATCCTCGTCCGCGTCCACCCAGCCGTCCTCGCGGTTCTGCTTCAGCGTCCGGAAGAACACCTCCGCGTCCGGCAGCGCCGTCGGATGCGACTCGCGCTTCGGGTCGGTGTAGAACCGACTCATCGTTCACCTCCTCAGGCCCGCCACATGAGCGGGCAGCCAGGCTCGCGCCTGGTTGGTCGGTCAGGGCTTCGGCCAGCGATCCTGGACGGCGAGCATGAACTGCGCGAACTTTCGCGCGAACTCCATGCCGTAGCCGACCTTGATCTCGGCCATCATCGCGCCGTTGGCGTCGATGACGTACGGACGCGTGACGCCGTCGTCGCCACGTCCGTCGGCCACGTCCCATGGCCGCGCCCCTGGATCCTTGAACCACGACAGGTCTTCCTTCTTGGCCACGTCAGCCACCTTCTTCCTCATCATCCACCTCCTCAGGCCCACCGAGCCTATTCTCGGCGGGCAACCCGCCAGGCCTCTCACGAAGCCCGGCGGGTGTCGCTAGGAATCCCCGTGCATCGCCCACGCGTCCTGACCGGCCTGCACCGCAGCATCCGCTGCGGTCAAGGCCAGCTCGGTCGCGCGAGCCCGCGCCGACTTCACGGCGTCGGTCGCCTCCTGGCGCACGTACTCCAGGCCGCCGTAGATCCCCCACAGGGAATCCACGTCCTCCCCGTCCGCGTCCGTGATGGTGTACCCGAAGACCTGGCCCGTCAGGAACTCGTCATACGTGGCGACTTCCTGCTCAAGCTGCTTCAGCACCTTCGCGACCACGTCGTCGGGGATCATCTCCCCGACCACGCGGTACTCGTCACGGATCGTCTGGGGCAGCACGTAGATGTACCCCACCGGACCGGAATCCCACCGAGACGAGAACGGTCTCGTACGCATGGTGATCCCGGAGTGGTCGTACAGGTACAGCGGCAGGTAGCGCGCACCCACGGAGTCGGCCCACGCCACGAACTCGCTCGGGTCGTCCGGGCACTCCTGCCCCTTGGTCTTGTCACCCAGGTCGTACCGCGAATGCCAGCAGCGCATGGTCCCAAGGTTCGACCACTCGCGCGGGCTCTCCGGGTCTGGATCGAAGTGGATCTCGACGAGATACCCGTCGAGCTCGAACTTCTCCACCGGATCCATCTCCATGTTCCACCTCCTCAGGTGCCCCGCGGCCAATTCCGCAGGGCACGACCCCGGCTAGGCCGGGGTGTCGACCAGAAGCTCGTTCACGATGTCTGCCAGAACCGAACGGTTGACCGCGTGCAGCGCAACCGAGTACGTGAATCCGTCGACCTCGGGGTCGATATCGAACTCAGGCACCAGCTTTTGCCACTCCCAGATCAATGCCCGTCCGCCGCGAGCAGACTTCATG
>Ga0187894_10004724_pt1 | contig 14411 bp, 17 predicted proteins | sample GBC1701081metaG_FD_136650 | JGI IMG/M metagenome (GOLD analysis project Ga0187894, IMG submission 136650) | White microbial mat communities from a lava cave in the Kipuka Kanohina Cave System on the Island of Hawaii, USA - GBC170108-1 metaG ...
ATGGACTACGGCAAGTTCCGCTTCGAGGAGCAGAAGAAGAAGTCCGCCGCGCGCAAGAACGCGAAGGCTGTCGAAATCAAGGAAATCAAGGTGCGTCCCGGGATCGACGAACACGATCTCGAAGTGAAGACACGCGCGATGGAGCGCTTCTTCGAAGAAGGCGACAAGGTGAAGGTCACGCTCCGCTTCCGCGGCCGCGAACTGGCGCACACGTACCTCGGCATGCAGGTGCTGGACAAGGTGCGCGCGAAGTTCGAGGGCGTGGCGAAGGTCGAGCAGGAGCCGCGGTTCGAGGGCAAGCAGGTGATCATGGTGATGGCGCCGCGGTAGCGCCAGCTTCCCGCGTGCGCTGCGCCGGCGGTCCGGACATGCGCCGGCCTCTCGTACAGCAAGGGTGCTGATCGAGTGAGAGCCGATCGATTCTGGAAGCGCCGGCGGCGCCGATCACGACGTGTCGCACGCCACAACGGAGACGGCGCCGACGCGCGGCGCCAAGGCCTGCGCCGGCGGCTTGACCGCCGCCAGACGCGAGGCGGGCGGGATGCGGGCGATGAGGGAGACCAGACGCGCTCCCGCCGCCGCAACGTCGTCCAGGATGGCGTCGAACCGCGCCAGCCGGCGCTGAAGATCGCGCGTGCGCGGGAAGAGCCTGCGTTGCATGGCGCGCATGGCGTTGGCGTCGCACGCCACACGCGCGAAACCGCGCGGCGCCGCAAGCGGGCGCCGATGGGCGAGGCTGCCGGGAGGCGGGGGCGGCATGGCGCGCAGCGCCGTCAGCACCACGATCCCGGTGGCGAACCGCTCGAAGCGTCCCAACTCGCGCGTCATTCTGCGCCGCAGCGCCGCCGCGAGCCGGCCCGCGCCCATCCACTCGGCCAGCTCCGCGACAAGCGCCAGCGCCGCCAGCCGGAGCTGGGCGGCGAGAGCGGCGAGGTCAGGGAGGGGGCGGGTGTGTGTCATGGAGCCATTGTACACGGTTTGTTCTAGGATGCAAGTCCCAAAATCGACCGCGGGGGTCTCCGCCCGTGTTTGGGCGCCCGCCCGCCCGTGCTACTCCGCCCGTGTGCGGGTTGAGGACTTCATCGCCAAGTGGACCGGGAAGAGTGGGGCGGAGCGCGCGAACTACGCGCTCTTCCTGATCGAACTCTGCGACGTTCTCGGCGTACCCCATCCTGACAACGCGGACTCCGACCGCCGCAACAACGACTACACCTTCGAGCGCGCGGTGCGCCCGCGCGAGAGCGAGGGGACGAGCGTCCCGCGCCGGATCGATCTCTACAAGCGCAACTGTTTCATTCTCGAAGCCAAGCAGTCGCGCCTCGCCGGCGCCAAGAACGCCATTCCAGGTGCGCCGGCTTCAGCCGGCAGGGGTGTCTCCGTGCCGGCTGAAGCCGGCGATACCGAGCACCTCGGCCGCCGCGTCGCGCCCAGGGGCTGGGACGTGATGATGCAGAACGCGCGCCGGCAGGCCGAAGGCTATGTCTTCCTGCTCGATGCCGAGCACGCCGCCCCGCCGTTCATCATCGTCTGCGACGTGGGGCACTGCTTCGAACTCTACGCCGATTTCTCCGGCGCCGGGCGCGCCTACGTCCAGTATCCGGATCGCAACGGCTATCGCATCTATCTGGAAGACCTGAAGGACGAGAAGACGCGCAAGCTGCTCGCCGACGTGTGGCTACAGCCGCAGACGCTCGATCCGACCAGGCAGACCGTGAAGGTGACGCGCGAGATCGCATCGCGCCTCGCCGCCGTCTCGATGGCGCTGGAGAAGACCGGCGCGCAACGCCAGGACGTGGCGCAGTTCCTCATGCGCTGCGTCTTCACCATGTTCGCCGAAGACTGGGACCTCCTGCCGAAGAAAAGCTTCGAGAAACTGCTGGAGCGCTGCGTCGCCGACCCGGAGCACTTCTCCCATCGCCTCAAGACGCTCTGGACGCAGATGGAGAAGGGCGAAGAATTCAGCCACGTCATCGAAGCGCGCGTGCGGCGCTTCAACGGCGGCCTGTTCAAGGACACCACCGTCTTCGAACTCGGCCGCGAGGAGATCGGCGAATTGCTCGCCGCCGCGAAATCGGACTGGCGCCTCGTCGATCCCGCCATTTTCGGCACGCTGCTGGAGCAGGCGCTCGATCCGGTGGAGCGCCGCCGCCTCGGCGCGCACTACACGCCCCGCGCCTACGTGATGCGGCTGGTGGACGTGACTGTGATGCAGCCGCTCAACGCCGACTGGCAGGCCGCGCTCACCGCCGCCGAGCACGCCCAGGACGACGGCGATGCGCGGGGCGCCGTCGCGATCGTGCGCGCGTTTCATCGCAAGCTCTGCGAGACGCGCGTGCTCGATCCCGCCTGCGGCACCGGCAACTTTCTCTACGTCGCGCTGGAGCTGATGAAGAAGCTGGAAGGCGACGTACTGGAGACGCTGACCAAGCTGGGCGACGTCGAGGCGCAACTCGCGATGCAGGGCGGCACGGTCGATCCGCACCAGTTTCTCGGCCTCGAGATCAACCCGCACGCCGCCGCCATCGCCGAACTCGTCGTCTGGATCGGCTATCTGCAATGGCACTACCGCAACACCGAAGGCCACCCCGCCGAACCCATCCTGCGCGCCTTCCCGAACATCAACTTCGGCAAGCCCGGCGGCTACGACGCGGTGCTGACATGGGACGGATTTCCACTACCTAAGGTAGAAACGGGGGGGGGGGGACGCGCTCAGAGGTTTATCCGAACGCGCGGCGTCCGGAGTGGCCGGAGGCGGAGTTCATCGTTGGCAATCCGCCGTTCATCGGCGGCAAGGATATCCGCTCGCGTACGCCGCAAGGTTATGCCGAGGCGTTGTGGGCTGCGCATCCGCACATGAACGAAAGCGCCGATTTCGTCATGTACTGGTGGGACCGCGCTGCGGAGGTACTGACACAGACCGGGAGTAGTACGCGCCGGTTTGGTTTCGTCACTACGAATTCAATCAGTCAGTTGTTTCAGCGGCGGGTCATGGAGCAGCGATTCAGCGGCAAAACGCCAGTGTCGCTCGTGTTTGCTGTGCCGGATCACCCTTGGACGAAGGTGACCAAAGACAGCGCCGCCGTGCGAATCGCGATGACTGTTGCGGAGGTCGGTGCGCGAGAAGGAGCGCTCTGGGAAATCGCTTCTGAGGACGAACTGGACACCGATACGCCTGCAATCACCTACGCAACAAGCCATGGACAGATCAATCCTGACCTGACCGTGGGCATCGATCTATCAAGAACACTTCCTCTCAGTTCAAACGAGGGAATTTGCTCTCGCGGAATTGCCCTTCATGGCTTGGGATTTCTGGTTCCTCCGGATCGGTTAGGCGACGTGAAAGACGTCGATCGAGCGGGCGCCTCGCCGATCGTCAAACCATACCAGAACGGCAGAGACGTTATGGCCCATTCAAGGGGCCTACATGTGATCGATTTGCATGGATTGTCGGCGGCGGAAGCGCGACAACGATTTCCCGCCGCATACAAATGGGTTCTGGAGAGGGTAAAGCCTGAGCGAGACCGAAACAATGAACCCTACCGGCGCGAAAATTGGTGGTTGTTCGGTCGAACGCATCAGGATCTCCGAGACTTTGTCCGGGGTACCGGGCGCTATCTGCTGACAGTCGAAACGCAAAGAACTCGGGTCTTTGTATTTGAGCGTGAAGGCGTACTGTCAGACAATAAATGTGTCTGCGTTGGTGTAAACCGTGCAGAGATTCTCTCTGTGCTGTCATCACGAATTCACGTGCATTGGGCGACAGCGAAAGGTGGTTGGCTTGGCGAAGGCAATGATCCTGTCTACGTGAAGACGAGCTGCTTCGACCCCTTTCCGTTTCCCGACTCTTCCGCGACGGTCAGCCAGAGTCTGCAAGACCTCGGTGAGGAGTTGGACGCGACGCGCAAGCGCGTGCTTGCCGAGCATCCCGATCTCACGCTCACCGGCCTCTACAACGTGTTGGAGAAGCTGAAGGCCGGCGCCGAGCTCACCGCGAAGGACGAGGACATCAAGCAGCGCGGGCTGGTGCTCATCCTCAAGGATCTGCACGAACAGATCGATGCGCGCACGTTCGAGGCCTACGGCTGGCCCGCCGATCTCTCCGACGAGCAGATTCTCGAACGCCTCGTCGCGCTCAACGCCGAGCGTGCGAGAGAGGAGGCCGCCGGCCACGTGCGCTGGCTGCGGCCCGACTACCAGATTCCGCGCTTCGCCCGCGCCGCCGCGCCGAAGGCCGGCGACCTCGATCTCGGCGAAGCGCCCGCGCCTGCCGAGAAGACGTTGCCGGCGTTTCCGAAAGAGCGCGCCGAGCTGCCGCTCGCCGTGGAAGCCGCGCTCGCCGCCGTCGGCGCCCCGCGCACCGCCGCCGACCTCGCGCGCGCGTTCAAGGGCAAGGCGACGGCGGCCCGCATCGCGCGCATCGCGCAGGTGCTGACGACGCTGACCCGCTACGGCCGCATCGTGGCGCTGGACGGCGGACGGTACGCCGCGAAGACCGCCGCCGCGCCGCGCGTTTAGGCAGGCCGGTGGGTGCTTTTGCGTGGGCTTGCGTTTGAGTCAGCTGCGCTTGCCTCTTGGAGCACGTTCCGATCCAACGGAATCGGAACGTCATGGCGGGCTTTCGCAGTAAACGCTTCTCCCCCTGCAAGGGGGAGCTAGAGGGGTAGCTGGGGCAGCGGGGGACGTGGCAAGACGCGCACCGACAGTTCTGCCAGTCTTCCCGTTGCACAACCAACCCCCTCAAGCTCCCCCTTGCAGGGGGAGAAACGGTGTGTCGTTTCAAGCCAATCTGCTTTTAGGAAGGATCCCGCCCATGAAACTCTACACCGGTCTTGGCCCCAATCCGCGCGCGGTGCGGATGTTCATGGCCGAGAAGAACATCGAGATTCCGCTCGTCACCGTCGATCTCATGAAAGCCGAGAACCGCGGGGCCGAGCACACGGCGCGCAATCCGGCCGGGCAGCTGCCGACGCTGGAACTCGATGACGGGACGATGCTCGCGGAAATCACCGCGATCTGCGAGTACCTCGACGAGAAGCATCCCAGTCCGCCGCTGATCGGCGCGACGCCGGAAGAGCGCGCGAAGACGCGCATGTGGACGCGGCGCATCGATCTCAACATCGTCGAACCGATGGCCAACGGCTTCCGCTTCTCGCAAGGGTTGCCGCTGTTCAGGGACCGCATCCACACCATCCCGGCGGCGGCGGACGATCTGAAGAAGATCGCGCGCGACAAGCTCACGTGGCTCGACGGCCTCATCGCCGGCCGCGATTTCATCGCCGGTCCGCGGCTCACGCTGGCGGACATCCTGCTGTTCGCCTTCCTCGAGTTCGGCGCGCAGGTCGGCCAGCCGCTCGATCCGGCCAACAAGAACCTCGCCGCCTGGCACGCGCGCGTGAAGGCGCGCCCCAGCGCTGCGGCATCCGCGTGATTCTCTGAACTTAGTCCCGATCCCATTCCCGGATGCGCCGCAGGCGCAGTCCGGGACCCATTGACGCGAGCGTCGAAAGACGTCGCACTTCTTTCGCCGTTCGTGTTCATGGGCCCCGGACTTTGCCTGCGGCAAATCCGGGGATGGGACGGGGTTCTATGCCGCCAGCAAACACGACCGCCGGCTATTCCGGAACGCCGCTGTTGAAGAAGCTCGGCTACGACAAGGCGGCGGAGAAGGGCGGGCGTGCGCTGCTCATCGGCGCCGAGTCGGGACCGAAGGAGCTGCGCGCGTTCAGGGGTTTCGCAGAACTGAAGACGGCGCCGAACGCCAAGCGCCCACCGGCGGGGCCGTTCGCGGTGATCCACTGTTTCGAGACGGACGCCGAAGCGCTGGCCGCTGCATTGCCGCTGCTGCGCGCGCGGCTCACGAAGGACGGGATGATCTGGGTGTCGTGGCCGAAGAAGGCGTCGAAAGTGCCGACCACGATCACCGAGGACGTCATCCGCAAGCACGCGCTCGGCAAGGGCGGGCTGGTGGATGTGAAGGTGTGCGCGGTGGACGAGGTGTGGAGCGGGCTGAAGCTGGTGATCCCGGTGAAGCTGCGCTGAGCTCAGCGCAGCGCCCACACGATCAGCGCGGCGAACGCGAGGGCGCAGACGCCCATCGCCGGCAGGGCGCGCCTGGCGAAGGGGACCACCAATGCGGCGTAACGTTTGTGCTGGTCGTAAAGGAAGACCATCAGGAGCCCTGACGCCGCCAGCACGGCGCCAAACCAGAAGAAGAAGCTCTGCAGCCTCATTTCCGGCGAGACGGCCATGAACGCCAGACCGGCGAGCGACCGCAGCGCGGCTTCAAGAAAGTTGATGCGTCTTGAACGGACAAATCCGTCCAAGAAGGGGTGGACGATCTTCGGCCGCAGCACCATCAGCGCGCCCAGCGCCAGCAGATATGCTGCGCAGAGCCAAACCAGCGGTCGCCACATCCACGCCAGCCACTCGCGCTGGCCCAGCGCCTGCACCATCTCATCCATCGATGAACGCGTGGGCTCGCAGCGTCAGTCGACGCGCACGGCCTGTCGCGCCAGGAGGTAGAGCGCGAGCATGAAGAAGAAGCCGGAGAGGCCGAGTCCGATGTAGTTGGTCCACATCATGGCGTCCGGCGTGTCGGCGTAGAACGCGCGGACTTTCGCCCGTTGCTCGTCCACGAAAGTCTGAAGATAAGGCCGGCCCGCGCCGGCGACTTCCCTCAGTTGCGCCGACACCTCACCCGGCAGCGCCGGGCGCGGCTCGCCTTGCGGCGCGAAGCTGACGATCTGCGTGAAGCTGATGCGCGCGATCGGCGGGAAGCGGTTCTGCGCCGTCGTCACGTGCGAGAGGAACGCCACGAACAGCAGCGCGGTCACGGCGAGGAAGAAGCGCGAGCCGAGCAGGGTCTGCACGAAGTTGCCCGCCCACCTGGGCGTCGCGCGCAGCGCGGAGCGCGTGTCGGCGAGGGTCTGGGACATGGGTGGCGCTCCCGTAAGAGGCCGCAGTATAGGTCCGGCCGGCAGGACCGGGCAATCGTGCGGCTCAGGGCAGGGGAATTGGCCGAAGTCTTGCGCCGCGAACGTGCGGCGGCAGGCGCATGTCCGCGCTCGCAAATCGCGCGACCGCGTAACCGCACCCGCAACGGCGGCGTAGCGTCTGTTTGCGCCGCCGGCGCCCCTGCAGGGCCCGGCCGTCGCGGCGGGAGACACAGCTCATGCGCTCTACATCTCAAGCGAGCTCGCTTCGAACTGCAATCGTCGTGCTCGTGGGGAGCGCCTTGCTTTCCGCCTGTGCAACGCCGAACGTCGCGTCGGCCGGGTTTCTCCAGTCGTACGACGGGCTGCAGGCATCCGATGAAACCGGCGCCGTGCGCACATCGACGTCGCCGCAGGACGTGCTGGCGAGCTATACGTCAATCATCATCGACAAACCGACCCTCATCGAGGCGCGTCTTTCGGCTGAACAGGCAGAGGCGATGCAGAGCGCATTGGCCCAGGCGCTCACCGATGTACTGGGTCGCCAGCGGCAGATCGCCGGCGATCCCGGCCCAAACACGCTCCGGCTGCGCTACGCGATCGTCCAGGTCGAAACTTCCAACGTCGCGCTCAATGCAGCGACTTCGCTGATCGTCGGGGCAGTCGATTACGGCTCGCTGGCGATGGAGGCGGAAATCGTCGATTCAGTCTCCGGAGAGCAGCGCGCCGCCCTGACATGGGCGCGCGCGGCAAAGCCGACCAACGTGCTCGGCGCCTATTCCTCGACCGGAAACGCGCGAGCGCTGGCGCCCGATTTTGCGCGCCGGGTCGCCATGCTCATTTCACCGGAGGCGCCTTCCTGACGGCCCCCTGACCGCCCCGAAAGGCTCCAGGAAACGCCGGGAATATCGGCGCGGCCTTCAGCAACGCAGCACTGCGCGGAGAATTCGGGATCAGCCGAGGTTCTGCTCGGCAAAGGACCAGTTCAGCAGGCCCTCGACCGCCGCCAGGTGCTCGGCCTTGCGGTTCTGGTAGTCGAGGTACCAGGCGTGCTCCCAGACATCGACGGTGAGCAGCGGGCGCCCGCCCGTGATCAGCGGCGAGTCGGCATCGCCGGTGGCCTCCACCGCGAGCTTGCCGTCGCGCTCCACCAGCCACGCCCAGCCTGTCCCGAATTGCTTGACGCCGACATCGGTCAGCGCCTGTTTGCAGGCTTCCACATCGCCGAACGCGTCGCGGATTTTCTCCGCCAGCTTGCCGCTCGGCCCGCTGGGTTTCGGCGAGAGGCTGCGCCAGTAGAAATCGTGGTTCCACGCCTGCGCGGCGTTGTTGAACAGTTCCTTGCGTGCGGGATCCTTGCTCGCCGCCACGACCAGCCGGTCCAGCGCGAGATCCTTCAGATCGGGCGCAGCGTCCAGCAACTCATTGGTCTTGTCGACGTAGGCCTTGTGATGTTTGCCGTAGTGGTAGCCGATCGTCAGCGCAGAAATCGCGGGCGCCAGCGCGCGTTCGTCGAACGGCAGTGGCGGCAGCGTGAAACGCTCGGTCATGGGGCTCTCCTCGCAGCTTGACGAAGAACGCCTCAAGGCCGTCACGGTTGCGCCGCGCGGCGTTCGCGATCAGGTTGAGCTGAGGTTCCGGCGCCGCCGGACTCCGGCGGGAGAAAGACATGATCGCATCGCGACGCTTGTTGCTCGTGGCCGGCGCCGCGACGCTCGCCGGTTGTGCGTCGGAAGGGGAGTCCGCCGCGGGACTGACGCCGGCCGAGATCGAGGGGCCGTTCTATCCCGTGTCCCCGCCCGCCGAGTCGGACGCGGACCTGACGCGGCTTGCCGGCCGCAGCCAACGGGCGCTGGGGCAGATCATCGAGGTCGGCGGCCGGGTGCTGGACCGGCGGGGCCAGCCGATCCTGGGCGCGCGGGTCGAGCTCTGGCAGTGCAACGCCGCCGGCCGCTACGATCATCCCGGCGACCGGACCACGGTCGCGCTCGATCCCAACTTCCAGAGCTATGCCGACTTGCGGACGGGACCGGACGGGCGCTTCAGGGTCACGTCGGTCATGCCGGCCGCCTACTGGGTGCCGGAGATGGGCCAGCGCCGGACGCCGCACATCCACTTCAAGGTGGCCGGCGGCGACGGTCCGCTGACCACCCAGATGTACTTCCCCGGCGAGCCGATGAACGAGACCGACTTCATCATCAAAGAGATGAAGGCCGATCCGCGCACCCTGATCGCCCGGGAAGCGCCCGCCATGGAGACGGGGGCGCGCGGTTTTGACTGGGACATCGTCCTCGACGCCTAGCGTTTCAGATTCGCGCCAGACGGGCCTTCATCGCCTCGACCTCTTCGTCGAGCCAGCTATCGCCGTGATCCCAGAAGGCCAGGAGCTCGGCCTCGTTGAGCGTCACCCAGCGGATCACCTCGGGCGCCATGCGGGCGACGACCCGATCGGGCAGGCTGGTTACAAGCACCTTGGGATGGGCCTCAATGGAAACCGAGAAGCTTGGCTGCGTGCGCCCCGCGCGCTCGAAATACCTGACCCGCGGCCCGTGGGCGCCCTGGCGGGTGGAAATGTAGATGACCCCGGTCACGCCCGTGCGGGCGGTGGACAGATTGGCCAGCTCGAAGACCTCATCCCCGTCGGTCTCGTGCCTCACGACTACATCGTCGGCGCTCATGGCAGCGAATATAGTCCGATGGGGAGTTGCCGATAGGTCTGCCTCCATGCTATCGGCCCCGTCCTTCGGCGCGCCCGGCCAAAAGCCATGCCGTGGCGCGCTCCGATGCTATGGGCCGAAAGGTCCGGGAGAAGCGAAATGGCCAAACAGAAGCTCAAGACCAAGAGCGGCGTGAAGAAGCGCTTCAAGCTCACGGCCAGCGGCAAGGTGAAGGCCGGCGTCGCCGGCAAGCGCCACCGCCTGATCAGCCACAACGGCAAGTACATCCGCCAGAACCGGGGAACCGACGTTCTCGCGAAACCCGACGGGGATCGCGTGAAGCTCTGGATTCCCTATGGTCTCGATTAAGCGGAGGGTTTGAACTATGGCGCGCGTCAAAGGGGGCGTCACCGCGCACGCCCGTCACAAGAAGATTCTCGCCGAGGCCGCTGGTTACCAGGGCCGCCGCAAGAACACGTTCCGCACCGCCAACGCCGCGGTCGAGAAGGCCGGCAAGTACGCCTACATCGGCCGCAAGCTGAAGAAGCGCTCGTTCCGCGCCTTGTGGATCCAGCGCATCAATGCCGCCGTGCGCGCGGAAGATGCGGCGATGACCTACTCGCGATTTATCAGCGGGCTCCTGAAGGCCGGCGTCACGCTCGATCGCAAAGTCATGGCCGATCTCGCGATGAACCAGCCGGACGCCTTCAAGGGGCTCGTAGCGAAGGCGAAAAGCGCGCTGGCGTAGGCCTTCCCATATAAGCGAGGGCATGGGTAGGATCGCGACATGGCTCTGATGGTTTCCGAGGTCTTCGAGGCGCTTCGCTCCGTTGGGGTGGACGAGGAGAAGTCGCGCAAGGCCGCCGAGGCGCTCGGCGGGCAGGAACCCCGGTTTGCTGGCATCGAGGCGCAGCTCAAGCTGCACACGTGGGCCTTTGGCGTCCTGATCGCTTTGAATACCGCCATCCTCGTCAAGTCGTTTTTCCCGTAGTCAGAAACGGCGGCGGCGCTTCCACGGAAGGCGTCTTCGCCGAGGCGGAGGCGCCGATGGACGGCGACAGCACCAGTCTCACAACGCTTGAAACGGACTTGTCCGCGCGCATCGACGCGGCGCCTGATGAAGCGGCGCTGGAGGCTGTGCGCGTTGAGGCGCTCGGCAAGCAGGGCGCAATCAGCGGGCTGATGAAGACACTTGGAGCCATGAGCCCCGAGCAGCGCCAGACCATGGGGCCGGCGCTCAATGGCTTGAAGGAGCGCGTCACCGAGGCGATCGTGGCGAAGAAGGCCTCGCTCGCCGAAGCAACGCTCGAAGCGAAGCTGATCGCCGAGAAGGTGGATGCGTCATTGCCGCCGGCGCCGGTGCGCATCGGCGCCATCCATCCGGTCAGCTTCGTGATGGAGGAGCTCGGGCGCATCTTCGGCGAGATGGGCTTCACGCAGGAAGAGGGCCCGGACATCGAGACCGACTTCAACAACTTCACCGCGCTCAACTTCCCCGAGAAGCATCCCGCGCGGGACATGCACGACACGTTCTTCCTCGGCCGCGAACCGCGCAACGATCCGGAAGGCGGGGGCGTGCTCGGCGAGATGGCCGCCAACCGCGAACGCAAGCTGTTGCGCACGCACACCAGCCCCGTGCAGGTGCGCACCATGCGGTCGCAGAAGCCGCCCATCCGCATGATCTGCATGGGCCGCACGTACCGCAAGGACAGCGACGCGACCCACACGCCCATGTTCCACCAGATCGAAGGCCTCGTCATTGATGAGACGACGTCGATGGCCGACCTCAAGGGCACGCTGATGGCGTTCATCAAGGCGTACTTCGAGGTGGACGACGTGCGCGTGCGTTTCCGCCCGCACCACTTCCCGTTCACCGAACCGAGCGCCGAGATGGACGTCGGCTGCGATCGCAGCGGTGGCAGTGTGCGCATTGGCGCCGGCGACGACTGGCTGGAGATCCTCGGTTGCGGGATGGTGCATCCGAACGTGCTGAAGAACTGCGGCCTCGATCCGGAGAGGTATCAGGGCTACGCCTTCGGCATGGGCGTCGATCGTCTCGCGACGCTGAAGTACGGCATGCCGGACCTGCGCGACTACTTCGGCGCCGACGTGCGCTGGCTGAAGCACTACGGGTTCTCGCCGTACTTGCTGCCGGGCCTCGCGGGAGGCTTGTCGTGACGCCTGTCCTTCGTGCCCTTTGTGAAAACCTTTGTGCCTTTGTGTTGAGACACGAAGGCACGAAGAAAGTCACAAAGGACACCAAGGCAAAGCGCGCGGGTCCAGCATGACTCTGGCTTCCAAACCCTGGTGGTCGGACCTGCCACGCGACAAGCTCGGCATCGGCGCAGACCTCGTAGACATGCTGCTCGGCCTCGTGCTCGCGGGCGAGAAGACCGCGTGCTGCGGGCCGCCGCATCTCTATCCCAACGGCGCGCCGAAAGCCGGCGACCGCTGTGTGCTCGTCGACAGTACGGATCGTCCACGCTGCGTGATCGAGGACGAGGAAGTCATCGTGCAGCGCTTCGACGAAGTCAGCGAAGCGTTCGCGCTGCTGGAAGGCGAGGGCGACTACGCCGAATGGCGCGCCGCGCACGAGCGATTCTTCGCCGAGCATGGCGGCTTGTCGCCGGACATGCTCGTCATCTGCGAACGGTTCAAGGTGCTGGAGGTCATTCAGCCATGACACCTGTTGCGTCGGTTTCCTCACCCGCAAAGCGGGGGAGGGGGACCATGCCGCAGCCATGGTGGAGGGGGCGGTGCAGTGCGCAGACCCCCTCAGTCATCGCGCTGCGCGCGATGCCAGCTCCGCCGCGAGCGGGGGAGCAAACCGCGGAGCGTAACCCATGACATCGACCACTTCCGATCCCATCGGTCTCTCCTCCAGCGTGCGCATCCAGATCACCGGCTGCCCGGATACGCCCGCGCTCGTCGAAGCGCAGCCGCAGGGCGCGAGCCCGGCGCAATGGATGTACGCGCGCATCGCGCAGGCCATCGTCGCGTTCGAGAAGCAGCTCGACCGCGAGCACGAGGTGGGCTTTCACCTGGTGAACATAGCCGGCGAGCAGACCATGCATGTGCTCGACGTCGGCTACTGGGCGCCTGATCTCATTCTCTTCTTCGGCCGCGCCCCTGACGGCTCGCCGATGCAACTCATGCAGCACGTCACGCAAGTGAGCCTGCTGCTCGTCGCCGCGAAGAAACCTGGCGAAGAAGAACCGCGCCGCATCGGCTTTGACATCCTGCGCAAGGTGGAAGAGGCGGCCGCCGCGCCCGCCAAGGACGCGGAGAAGAAGTCATGAAGTTCACGCTGTCCTGGCTGAAGGACCACATCGAAACCAACGCTTCGCTCGGCGGGATTGTCGAGGCGATGACAATGGCCGGTCTCGAAGTGGAGGACGTCACCGATCCGGGCGCCAGGCTCGCCGCGTTCTCCGTCGCGCGCATCGTGGAGGCGGTGCAGCACCCGAACGCCGACCGTCTGCGCGTCTGCCAGGTGGAGACGAAGGACGGCCGTAAGGAGATCGTCTGCGGCGCGCCGAATGCGCGGCCCGGTCTCGTGACGATCTACGCGCCGCTGGGCACGACCATTCCCGGCAGCGGCATCACGCTCGAGGCGCGGCCGGTGCGCGGGGTCGTGTCGAACGGCATGCTCTGCTCGGGCGCCGAACTTGAGGTGGATGCGGACGCCGACGGCATTCTCGAACTGGGCGCCGATCTGTCCGTGGGCATGCCGGCGAGCGAAGCGCTCGGCATCGGCGATGCGACGATCGATTTCGAGGTGACGCCGAACCGGCCCGACTGGCTCGGCGTCGCCGGCATCGCGCGCGATCTCGCCGCCGCGGGTCTCGGCAAGCTGATCACGCGCGCCGTCGCGCCCGCGCCCGCGCGCATCACGTCGGCGCAGCGTGTGGCGACCGAAGACGAAGGCGCCTGCCCCGCGTTCGCCGCGCGGCTGGTGCGCGGCGTTAAGAACGGGCCGTCACCGGCATGGCTGCAGCAGCGCCTCAAGGCCATCGGCATCAAACCGCGCAGCACGCTCGTCGATATCACCAACTACATCACCTACGACCGCGCCCGCCCGCTGCACGTCTATGACGCTGCCAAGCTCAAGGGCGTCGTGCGTGCGCGGCTCGGCCGCGACGGCGAGAGCTTCCTGGCGCTCGACGGCAAGACCTACGCCGTCACGCCGGAGATGTGCGTCATCGCCGACGACAGCGGCGTGCTCGGCCTCGGCGGCATCATCGGCGGTGACTCCACCGGCTGCTCGGAAGAAACCACCGACGTGCTGATCGAGTGCGCGCTGTTCGATCCGCTGCGCACGTTTCAGACCGGCCGCGCCACCGGCCTCAATACCGACGCGCGCTATCGCTTCGAACGCGGCGTCGATCCCGGCTTCATCGTGCCCGGCCTCGATCTGGCGACGCGGCTCGTGCTCGAACTGTGCGGCGGTCTCGCCTCGGAAGAGATGATCGCCGGCAAGATTCCCGGACCGCCGCCGCCGGTGACGTTCGATCTCGATCGTGTGCGCACGCTCGCGGGTCTCGATGTCAAACCGCCGCGCGTGCGGGCGATCCTCAAATCGCTCGGCTTCGAGGTGACGGCGAGCGAAGGCTCGTTCGCCAGGAGCATCGTCGTGCAGCCGCCGACATGGCGGCGCGACGTGGAAGGCCCCGCCGATCTCGTGGAAGAGATCGCGCGCATCGAAGGCTACGACAAACTCCCCGCCAACGATCCCCCGCGCGCCGGCGGCTACCGGGCGCCAGCGGCGAGCGTCGGCGAAAGCCGGCTGCGGCTCGCGCGGCGCGCGCTGGCTGGCGCGGGC
>Ga0187894_10004725_pt1 | contig 14409 bp, 9 predicted proteins | sample GBC1701081metaG_FD_136650 | JGI IMG/M metagenome (GOLD analysis project Ga0187894, IMG submission 136650) | White microbial mat communities from a lava cave in the Kipuka Kanohina Cave System on the Island of Hawaii, USA - GBC170108-1 metaG ...
ACCGACGGATGGCTCAATCGTTACCTGCAATTGAACGACGATGCGAAAGCCTCGCCGTTCCGCGCAGTGGTGAAGGGGCCGAACATGCCGCGCGTGATGCAGGGCAAAGCTTCGGCCATCGCGATGAACAACATCAGCGATTTCACCCTTCGCGCCGGCGGCGGCGAGATGGGACAGGCGGTGCAAGGCGGATTCGAGGCGATGTACGCGCAAACAGTCAACGACGCGTTGCGCGGCGCTGGCAAGGAGACCTTCGAGGCCGTGAAGTTGCTCAAGCGCGTCAATCCAACTCAGTACGTGTCGGCGCCTGGCGTCATTTATCCGCGCGGCGCGTTTGGCGATCGTTTGAAACAGATCGCGCAGTTGATCAAATCGGACATCGGTCTGGAAGTCGCCTTCACGGACATCGGCGGATGGGACACCCACGCCAATCAAGGTTCATCGCTGGGTCAACTTGCGTTACGTCTAACGGAATTGTCACAAGGCGTCTCGGCGCTTTATGCCGATCTGAAAGACCGCGCCGACGAAGTGGTGATCCTGACGATGACCGAATTCGGCCGCGCCGCGCGAGAGAACGGCACTCGCGGCACCGACCACGGCCATGCCAGCGTCATGTTCGCGCTCGGCGGCTCGGTTAAAGGCGGCAAGGTTTACGGCAAATGGCCGGGACTCAAAAGCCATCAGCTTTACGAAGGCCGCGACCTGGCGGTCACGACCGATTTCCGCGACGTCTTCGCTGAACTCGCGAAGAATCACCTGGGCGCGGCCAATTTGAATACGATCTTCCCTGGCTATCAGGTCAACAATTCCAACTTCAAAGGACTGATCAGAGCCTGAACGAGTTACCTCATCGCACAGCCTGAAGCAGCGTACTTACGGGAGCTGATGACGAATCGGCTCCCGCTTCTTGCGTTTGCGAAATAACCTCTTAAATTAAACTGCCTCTCCAGGAGAATTGAGAAGAAGATTTCCCGCCGAAGACCTAGCCGTTCCTGATTTTTTTATCGTGACAACTTCAGGAGGCAAATTTTGCCGGGTTTCGGGAATCTGAGGATTTCCGTTGTGCGTTCTTCATCTTTCATGCTTGCATCGTGACTTTGGTCGGATATACACTTCGCGCGCGCCGAAAAGTCTCGCTCAGTGTAGACTGGCGAACGTTCGGAGTGGCTAAATTCAGCGCCCTTCTTGCTGTATATCCCAGGCTACGTTTCTCACCCGGAGTTGCGGGCCTTCGTTAATTGTCCCCGGCTTGCGCCTTAATTATTTGATTGATTGATTGATTGTCCGCCGATTGTCTGCCGATTGGTGGATTGAGTCTTGGGAGGTCATTATGCTTTCACTCCGTGTTAGTCAAACTCTGGTTCGGCGGATCTGCGCTTATGCGAATGCCAAGCGGCCTGGGCGATATTGCTCCTGGCTTGTACTGGCGTTTGCGGTGGCGTTTGCGGTCGGCTCCGAAGTAACACTGGCGCGGTGGGAAAACGCCTCTGAAAGATTAGGATCACAGCCATTGCCAAATTCGGCGCCGTTTGTTGCATCCGCGAACTTCGCCAGGTTAGCGCCAGCGGCGGCGTTGCGCGACTTCAACGCAGATTCGGTGAAGTCGGTTCCGGCGGCAAGCTATGAAAAAATCCCCCTCTCGCCGGGGTCAATCGTCGCGGCCTTCGGCTCCCAACTCGCCACTCAAACCGCCTTCGCTACAGACGCCGATCCGAATACTCCGGGTGTCCAGCTTCCGACACTACTTGGCGGAACCACGGTCGAAGTCAATGGGCGGCGCGCCGGGCTCTTTTACGTTTCTCGTGATCAAATCAACTATGTCATGCCGGAAGCGACGGAGATTGGACCAGCCAACGTCATTATCAAAGCCGGTGATGGCGTTACCTCAAACGGGACGGCGCAGATTTCCCAGGTCTCTCCGGCAATCTTCACCGCGAACGCCAACGGCAAGGGAGTTCCTTCGGCGCTTTTATTTCGACTCAAAACTACCGGCCAGCAATCTTATGAATTGCTCTCGCAGGTGAGCCCGGTGGACAACCGCGTTGTTATTACAAAGCCGATTGATATGGGGCCTGTTGGCGAGAAGGTATTCCTGATTCTTTACCTGAGTGGCGTGCGCCGCGCCGCCGCTGGCAGCGTCCGCGTCTTGATCGGCGGTAACGAAAGAACGCCGGATTTCTCTGGACCCTCGCCCGATTTTGTCGGCCTCGATCAGATCAACGTTGAAATTCCGCGCAACTTGATTGGGCGCGGCATCGTCAATGTCTCGGTGACTGCGGCGGGAGACGCCACATCGAATCCGGTCACGTCGAATCTGGTAGAAATCGAAATGGCGGGCGGCGGCGGCGGCGGCGTTTCGGTGAGCGGCTTCAGCGAGCCACAGGCTTTGGCGGGGCAGGCGATGATTATCACCGGCAGCGGATTTTCCCCCATCGCGGCTGAAAACATTGTTCGCATCGCCGGGCATGACGCCGAGGTCACACGGGCGACGCCGACTTCATTGACTGTCATGGTCCCGTTCGGCGTCGAAACCGGGACCGTCAGGGTCAGCACTCCATCGGGCGAAGGCATCAGTTCGAGCTTCCTGCCGGTGCGGACTTCGATCAGCGGCCTTGTCGAAGATACCTTGCGACGGCCGTTGGCGGGCGTGGTGATTTCAATCCCCGGCACGCCAAATACGAAGGTGACCGATGCTGAAGGCCATTTCGTTCTGCCTGATGTGGGCGAAGGAGTGAAATCGGTCGAGGTTGATGGCGGCGCGGTGGGCGTCAATCCTGCTTATCCCAGAGTCGCGTTGAAGATCAACGCGCAGCGGGATCGCGACAACTCCTTTCCGCGCGCGATCTCTTTGCAGCAGTCGACAGGTTCCGGCGGAACTGTCGGATCGGGATCCTCGTTGGGCGGCGATGATGGTTTCGGATTTAGCGGTATACGGAAAAAGCTCGGCTCGGAGCCGGTCTCGATTAAGACGGACGATTTCATACTGGAGATTCAAGCTTCGACGAAGGCTACATTCCCGGACAACAGCATGAGCGGCGATATTTTCCTGACGCCGGTGCAGAACGCTCGCACCCCGGTTGAATTGCCGCCCGGTTTTTTCAGTTCTAGCATCGTGCAAATAACGCCGTTCGGCGTCGAACTAGACCCGGGCGCGAAACTCATCTTCCCGAACAGGGACGGTTTCCCGGCAGGGGCGTCCGCAATTCTCTTCCGTTACGATCAGAAGGAAGGGAAGTTTGTCCAGGACTCGGCGCAGGCGTTTGTTTCCGTCGATGGTAAATCGATTGAGACCGATCAGGGAGCGATCAAGATCACGACCTATTACTTTGCGGCCGTGTCGCGTGACTTGACGACGATCAGGGGGAAAGTGTTTGAAAAAGATGGCAAGACCCCGGTCGCTCGCGCGCTGTCGAGATTCAGAGGGCAGGAAGCGCTCACCGATGGCGCCGGCAGTTACGTCCTGCGCTATGTCCCGATCAAGGAAGGCGAGGACGTCTCGGTAGAAGTCAGCACTGTTCGCCCAAACGGGCGCGTTGACCGCGTCCAGAGCGATAAGGTCCCGGCTATGCCCGGCGGTGTGACAGGAGTGCCTGACGTATTGATGCCGGCCACCACCGCAAACCGTCCGCCGACCATCATCGGTCCTACGAAGTTAGAGGTTGAGGAAGGAAAAACGAAAGAAGATAAAATCGTCGTTACTGATCCCGACGCGAACCAGACATTGCAGGTCAAAGTCACTGGCCCGCCTTTCGTCAGATTGGTTACGGGAGGTTCGCCCACCGCTATCGCTTACAGCCTGCGGTTGTCTCCGACTATCGGGCAAGCGGGTCTGTACAGAGTGGTGGTCACCGCAACAGACAGCGCGGGAGGCGTTGACAATCACGGGATCGATCTGAGGGTTAAAGTCGCCAATCGCGCTCCGACCGCGAATAATCAGATAGTGATAATGGACGAGGACACGTCGGGAGCGATCAAACTGGAAGGCAGTGATCCTGATGGAAACAGGCTGACCTATACAGTCGTCAGCCAGCCGTTGAATGGCAGGCTTAGCGGCAGCGCCCCCGACCTGACTTACACACCAAATCCGAATTTCGCAGGCACGGATCGTTTTACGTTCAAAGCCAACGACGGTAGCAAAGACAGTAACATTGCGACCGTTACGATCACGGTCAGACAGGTCAACGATCCGCCGGTCCTGGCTGTGCCCGCCGCGCAAATCGTCGGCGAAGGTCAAACGATCAACCTCGCGATCTCAGCCTCCGATCCTGACGTGGGGCAAAAACTAACCATCACCTCGCCGAACCTGCCTGGAGGCGCGACGCTCATTCAGGCGACCGCGACAAGCGCGCAATTCCGGTGGACGCCCGACTTCGCGCAGGCGGGAATCTACAAGATCGCTTTCAAGGTCACTGATGACGGTACGCCGTCATTGAGCGATACGAAAGAGTTGCATGTCGTCGTTAATGACATCCCGTTGTTTGCGGCGCCGACTCCGAAGAAGGTGAACGAGGGACAGCCGCTGGCTTTCGACGTTGTGGCGACAATCGGACTGCCAAGCCCGGTTACGTTTACAGCGACTGACATGCCCGCCGGCGCATCGTTCCAGAGTCCGGCGATCAATACGCTGCAGTTCCGCTGGACACCGGGTTTCACTCAAGCTGGTAAATACGTGGTCAGCATTAAGGCGACAATCGGTCTTCAGTCGCCGGTGAGTGAAGTCAAGCAGGTGGAGATCACGGTCCTCGATGCGCAGCATGACTTTGCCGAAGACGCTGCGGATTTGACAGTGATCGGGCTGGCGGATGGGCTCTCGCCGTCACAGGGCAGAGGCGCAGGCGCCAGCGTGGCGATTGGCGATCTGGATGGAGACGGGATTGGCGATCTGACGATTGGCGCGCCAGCCGACGATGGCATCGGTCAGGTTCACATCTTCCTGGGAAGCGCAAATACCAAGGGCACGGTCGATCTGGCTAAAAAACCTGCGAACGTGACTATAAGGGGTGAAGAGTTGGGCGGTCTGTTCGGATCGAGCCTGGCCATAGGCGACATAAACGCCGATGGGAAGGCCGATTTGATTATCGGCGCGCCAGAAGCCGACGCGTCATCGAATGCCCCTGACAGCGGAAAGGTCTATGTCGTATTCGGAGGCTTGGCGCCGGGAGTCTACGACATCGCAAAGATCGCGAATATGACGATCCTCGGGGCGGCGCGCGGCGATCATTTAGGCGCGAGCGTCGCGGTTGGTAAGATCGGCGGCGCCGCGGCCCCGCTGGGGTTGATCATTGGCGCCCCGCTATTTGACTCTCCCGGCGCGGCTGCGCCTTTGGCCGACGCTGGCTGCGTCTACGGATTTTTCGGCGGCGTGGCGCTCGCGACGACGCTCGACCTTGGCTCCTCATCAGCCGATTTCACCATTGTTGGCGTCGTGGCCAACGGCCAATTTGGCGCTGCGCTGGCCACTGGTAATTTCAATGCGGATGATTCGGCCGACATCGCCATTGGCGCGCCCGCTGCTGATTTTGGCGCGTTGAAGGCCGCGGGTATTGTTTATCTGGTTCCCGGCTCGCAATCTATGAAGGGCGTAATCAGCGCCTCGCAGGCTTCGGCGCTGCTGTTTAACGGCGTCGACTCAGGGGACGCCGCTGGTTCATCAGTGGATTTGAAGGACCTGAACGGTGATGGCCGCGCGGAATTGATCATCGGCGCGCCCGAAGCCGACGGCCCGAACAATCTGCGCCCGGGTTCCGGAGAGGTTTACGTCCTTTTCGGAATGGAGGGATTTCGAGAACGCCCGTCTCAACTGACAATTTTCGGCGGCAGCGTCAATGCCGATGAGTTCCCGGACGGTTTAGGCTCCAGCGTGGCCGCCGGTGATTTCACCGGCGACGGAATACCGGACCTGATTATGGGCGCGCCCGGCGCAGATCCTGCCGACTCGACACGCCGGCCCGTAGGCGCGGCATATATGATTTTCGGTGGTCGCGACTTCACGGCTGGAACGGTTGACTTAACGAGCAATGCCCCGAACCTGAAGATATTCGGCGCGAAACCGGGAGATCGTCTGGGCAATGGCGGATTCGCCTTCGGCAAACTGGATTTGTTGGGCGCCAACGATCTGGCAATAGGAGCTCCGGCGGCGTCAAAAGGCGAGACCACAGCCGGCAGCGCGAGCGGAGCGGGCGAAGTGCGAGTCCTGCATGGAGTCATCAGATGATGAGAAGGGGAGTGGGGAGTGGGAAAGAAAATTTCCTACTCCCCACTCCCCACTTCCCACTCCCCATTCCCCTTCAGTTCAAGTGAAGCGCGTTAAGCAACTCTCTTCTAAATTCCAGCGCGCGTTGTTGCCGATCCATTGGGTCTTTTTCCAGCGCGCGGAATATCTCGGCCTCAATCACAATGTTTACATCCGAATTGAGCGTGTGCAGCGAAGGCGGTCTTGAATTGAGTAGTTTTACGCCGAATTCGCCGACGCGTTTTGCCGTAAACGGAGGTTGTCCCGCCAGCATTTCGTAAGCGATCACTCCCAGGCTATAGATGTCAGAACGAAGATCAGCCTCTTCTCCGCGAAACTGTTCCGGACTTAGGTAAGTCGGGCGTAGCGGCAGTTGCCCCTGTCCCTGAAGCTTCGCCGTAGTTCCGGGAACGAATTGTTGTCCCGAGGCGAATTTGGCGAGGCTGAAATTGACGACCTTGATGTTCGGATATGGCTGGTCGGAGGACTCGGTCAGAATGACGCTTTCGGGCTTCAGATCGCGATGAACCAATCCTGCTTTGTGCGCGGCGTCCAGCGCCTCACAGGTCTCGGCGATAATTTGAATAGCTTCGTCAACGTCGAATTTGCCCTGGCGTTTCATCTCATCGCGCAACGAATTTCCTTTCACGTATTCGCTGACGACGTAGGCGCACGCGTTCGGCAACATCCCGAAATCGAAGACGGCGGAGACCTGCGGATGTTTGAAATCCAGGGCGATTTGCGCTTCGCGGCGGAAACGATCCTGCGCTCGCGGGTCGGCGATTGCGCTTGCGCGTATGATTTTGACGGCGACCTCCTGCCCGGCTTCGTTCGTCGCTACAAAGACTATGCCCGATCCGCCATGATTGATCACGCGTTCCAGCCGGTAACGCATGTTGACCGTATAGGGAATCGTCTCGATGCCCCTCAGCTCGACAAGACAGTCGCGGCAAAACTGAAGGTTTGAAGGGTAACAGCGTTTGCACGAAACGCATTCACGTACAGTGTCGTTCGGATCGTAGGCAGGCATACCATCTCCTCTCCTGCGTATGGGACAATGCAATCTATAACAGAATTGACCAGGCAATGCTGCGAGGCTCGTCAGTCCTGTTCTATCCCGATATAAGCTGACCGGTTTTGAAAAATCCTTGAAACGATTATTTGAGATTATCACAATTGGCGGCGCCTTGCGTAGCCTTGGCTTGTGCGATAAGACCTGTCGCGACTAAAATCGCCGCGCTTCATCATTGCGTATCAATACACCAATCCAATAACTCGAATTTTAAGGAGAACTCAGATGTCCGATCTGACCAGAAGAGAGTGGAACAGTCTGGCGCTCGGCGCGATTGCCGCCGCCGGGCTTCCCGCGGGAATCTTCGCCGCCGGTAAACCGAATTCAAAAATCAAAGGCGTGCAGATAGGCGCGCAAAGCTACAGCTTTCGCGACCGCCCGCTTGACGACGCGATCAAGGCTTACGTCGAGATCGGGTTGAACTGTTGCGAGCTTTGGAGCGGGCACGTCGAGCCGAAAGATTTAAACCGCGCGGACCGCCGCAACTGGCGGCTGACGACGCCTCTCAACTACTTCACCTTGATCGGGGAGAAATTCCAAAAGGCCGGCGTTGACCTTTACGCCTACAACTACAGCTTCAAGGACGATTTCACTGATGAGGAGATCAAACGCGGGTTTGAGATAACAAAGGCGCTGGGCGCGAAAGTCATTACCGCCTCGTCCAACGTCAACACCGCGAAACGAATCGATCCTTACGCGAAGCAGTACAAGATACGCGTCGGCATGCATAACCACTCGAACATCCGCCCCAACGAATTCGCCACGCCCGAAGATTTCGCCAAAGCGATGGAAGGCATGTCCGAATACATCTGCGTCAATCTGGACATCGGCCATTTCACCGCGGCCAATTTCGATCCGGTTGATTACTTGAGCAAACACCATGCTCGCATCGTCACGCTCCACATCAAGGATCGCAAACGCGACCAGGGCGATAACGTGGTCTTCGGCGAAGGCGACACGCCGATCAAACCGGTGCTCGAATTGTTGATGAAGAACAAATGGAAGATCCCGGCCAACATCGAATACGAATACAAAGGCGCCGACACAGTGGCCGAGGTGAAGAAGTGTTTCGAGTATTGCAAGAAGGCGCTCGGCGCTTGAAGAAGAAGAGATGACGGAAGACACGGAAATAACGGAACAAACGGAAGGGCTTCAGACAGGATTTACAGGATTGAGCAGGATTGGCGGAGAAGGATTGTTTTCTCCTTTCCCCTCATCCTGAAAAATCCTGTTCATCCTGTCTGAAGCCCTTCCGTTATTTCCGTCTTTTCCGTACTCTCTCTCTTGGCCAACACTGATCGAGCGTTTCGTTGTAATCCAGTCAGCTTCGCCCGCTTGATCGCGCTCTTGCGAAACCGTGTCGAGAATTCTTCCTGCGACATTTCAATCATCTCCCGCAGGTTCGGCTCGATGACGCCTTCGCGCGGCTCGAAGCGTTCCTCTTCGGTCTCTTTTGAAAACCGCGACCACGGGCAAACATCCTGGCAGATGTCGCAGCCGAAGACCCAATTCTCCTGGTTCGATTTGATCGGCTCGGGGAGTTCAGCTTCGCGCAGCTCAATGGTGCCGTAAGAGATGCACCTCGTCGCGTCGAGCTGATAAGGCGCAATAATCGCCTGCGTGGGGCAGGCGTCAATACACGCCCGGCATTTGCCGCAATGATCGGGTTCGATCAGCGAGTCGTAATCGAGTTCAATCGAAAGCAGCAACTCGCCCAGAAATACCCACGACCCGTATTCTTTCGTGATCAGGTTCGTGTGTTTGCCGATCCAGCCCAGACCGGCGCGCGCGGCCCATGCCTTGTCCATCATCGGCGCGCTGTCCACGCAGATTTTCCCTTCGACTTCGGGCGCGCGCTCGCGAATCCATTCGAGCAAAGCCTTCAACTTGTCGCGCAGAACGTCGTGATAATCATCTCCCCAGGCGTAACGTGAAATCTTGCCGACACCAGGATCGTCAACGTGCTTTTCGGGCCGGAAATAATTGAGCGCGACCGAGACCACCGATTTCGCCGAAGGTAGCAGTAACCGCGGATCGGCGCGCTGCTGCGGATCGCGGGCCATATACGACATCTGCCCGTGAAATCCGCGCGCCAGCCACTCGCGCAATTGCGCGCCTTCTTCGGTCAGCGCGGCCACGGGCGCGAAGCCGACTTTGTCGAAGCCGAGGCTCCGCGCCGTCAGCCTAATCTTTTCCGATAACGTCTTTGTCATCGCTCGTATTGTAAGGCGGTTTGCGCAACCCGGCCACGGCCTGTATGCTTTTTGCCAAGGTGTCAACTATGAAATGCCCAGTGTGTAAAACGGAAGAATTAGACTTGTCTTCGCTCGAAAACAACCTGACGGCGCGCCACTGCGTTAAGTGCGGCGGCAATTGGATTCCGTCGTTTGAATACTGGAAATGGCGCGAACAACACAAGGGAAGCTTGCCTGAAACATCAGCGGGGAAAACTCTCCCGCCCAATCCGACGACCGGCGCGTTGATGGCCAAGCTCTGTCCGGAATGCAACAAGATCCTGATCAAATACAGAGTCGGCCACGGCGCCAATTTCTCACTCGATCAATGCGGCAACTGCGGCGGGGTATGGCTCGACAAGGATGAATGGGAGGCGCTCAAGGCCCGCAGCTTGCACGACGATATCTACACAATCTTCACCGCGCCCTGGCAGACCCAGGTCCGCAGCCAGGAATCGCGCCGCGCCCAGGAAGAGATTTACCGCAAGAAATTCGGCGAAGAGGGATTCGACGAAATACAGCGGATGAAAGAGTGGATTGAGGGGCATCCGCGCAAGCAAGAGATACTCGCGTATTTGGTGTCAGGTTGATCACCTCATTCTCTGCCGCGCCGGTCCATAGGCGACGCCCTCAAGAAAAAGTCCTGACGGTGGCGCGGTCACTCGCGCCGGGTCGAGCGGCGATTTACCGGACGGATGTTCGATCAACCGCGCGAAATCATCAACGCCTACATTTCCGCGCCCGACCTCAACCAACGATCCAACCAGCCGCCGCGCCATCTTCCACAAAAAATGCGAAGCCGTGATGCGAAACAGGATCAAATGCTCGTCAGTCGTGATTTCCGCTGATTCGACCACGACAATCGTTGATTGCCCATCGCGTTTCACGTCGCGCTCGCTGAAAGCCGCAAAGTCGTGACGGCCAGCGATCAATTCAGCCGCGCGCGTTATGGCGCTGACATCCAGCCTGTCCTTCATCCACCAAACATATTTTTTGCCGAAAGCCGTGCGCCGCGTGGAGATTTGATAAAGGTAGCTGCGCGAAACGGCGTCGTGACGGGCGTGAAAGCGATCGGGAGCTTCTTCAACTTCGAGGATGTTGATGTCGGATGGCAAACGGTCGTTGATGGCGTAAAGGATTTCCTGCGGGCGTGGAATAGTTTTTGGCCTGCCGCCGCGCGGCGAGAGTTTCAGATGAGCTACCTGCGCCAGCGCGTGAACGCCCGCGTCCGTTCGGCCCGCGCCGCCGGTTTCGACCTGACGGTTGAAGAAATCTTCGGCGGCTTTGTGCAATTCGCCAGCGACGGTGCGGGCGTTCGATTGTTCTTGCCACCCGCTGTATCGCGTGCCGTCGTATTCGAGCGTGAGTTTCCAGGTTCGCATTAACCTAAGCGGAGTTGGGATGTTTAAGATCTGACAATTACAATTGTGCCAGGCTGAATTTGTTTGAGCGCAGGGAGAGCCTTTGGGATAAGCGGCTTGAGATCCTCATAACGATTGCTCTTGGCTCTAAGGAGCAACACCGCAATTCCAAAGGTTGTAAGATTTTGTTGTGACGGAATGCTTTTATCAACCGTTACCAGAACATCGAACTTCCCTGAAGCCGCCTGCAACAGCTTGCCATTTTTCAAGCCTTTGAAACCAGCTTCCTCGACAGTGGAGACATCGTGTCCGATGAGATCATCCTTCAAGACTCTAGGCGTGCATTCGTCAAGCAGCAGCTTCATATTCGCCAAGAATCCTTTCCCGCATCAACTCCAGCAATGCCAGGGCTTGTTCACGCTCCACAGTCGGAAAGTGATCAAGAAAGACTTCTAAGCCATCACCGCCTTCCAGGTAATCAAAGAAATTTTGAATCGGCACACGAGTTCCGAAGAAAACAGGCGTGCCCCCCATTTTTTCAGGATCAACCTCGATCAATTCTTCTACTTTCATTTTTCACCTCTGCGAAAAGGATACACCAGGATCACACATCCCATCCATCAATCTTCACCCCCCCTTTCGGTTGAGGCTTAATCATAGGCGCGTTTTCGCGTTCGCGCTGCTCGCGGCTCGATGCGCTGAAATACCTCCGCCACTCGCTCGGCGCGTCTATCGTTTCGCCGCCGTGTTTTGTGATGCGTTGGCGGACTGCGGCGAGGACCGGCGTGTTGACCGCCACGCCGGAGACGATCACCTGGCCTTTGGTCAACGCGGGCAATTCGTCCAGTAATCGCCGCCCCGCGCCTTCGACCGATGACGCGATCGTCTGCTGATCAATCGGGTTGACGATGCGCATGATGAATTGGGTCATGCACTGCGACAGCACGTCCTGATCGAGCTTTCCCGGACGTTGCGTGATTAATCCGATGCCGACGCCGAATTTGCGGCCTTCGGACAAAATCTGCTTGAGGATATTGGTTGAGACCACCTGCTGGCCGGCTGGCGCATAACGGTGCGCCTCTTCGAGCAGGACGAAGACCGGGAAGGCGAGCGATTCATCACCCGGAGTCGCGTTCCCGCGCACGGTCGCCACTCGCGCCTTGTTCGTGCGGCGCAGCAGCGCGCCGACGATGACCTGCTGCTCGTTCTCTTCGATTTCGGAAAGCTGTAGCACGGTACATTGGCCCGGACGGAATAACTCTTGAAGCGGGATGTGCTCATGATCCGAGAAGATGTGGCTCTGCTCGAAACGCCGTCGCAACCGCCATTCGAGGCCGTCAATCGTGCTGGTGTTCCCGCCGCCTTTGCCCTTCTCGTCCTCATAGCGGAGCGCAAGCACTTCCGTCAGCAAGTCCTGAAATCCCCATGTCCCACGTTCAGCGCCTCGTGTGTTGATCAACGCTTTGTAAGCCTGGCTCAGAAACGTGCGCATCTTCTCGGTCATTTCGGGCAGCAGGTAAACGATGTCGGCTTCGGTCAACGTCGAGATGCGGACTTTGATTTTACTCGGCGTGAAGATTCTGACTTCGGGGTTGTAACCGCTGGCGGTGAAAGAAGGATGTTTGTGAATTTCCTGCAGCGTGCCGTATTCGCTGTGCGGGTCAATGATCAAAACCGCCGCGCGGTTGTTGGGCATCAGCAACTCTTCGATCAGCACGCCCGCGGCGTAGCTCTTGCCGGCGCCGGTCGAGGCCAGAATCGCCAGATGTGTCGACACTGCGTCTTTGACCGACAGCACGACGGGCACCTCATCGCGTTTGCGCGTCAGCAGCGAACCGATGTGCGCGCCGCCCTGTTCGCCTTTCTGCCGCGGCGACAGCATCTTCGCCAGCATCTCATTCGAGGCCAGAAAGACCTGCTGCCCCGGCGCCGGCGGAATGCGCGGGTTGATGAAATCGCCGATCGTCTCGCTGAAAAATCCGATGGTCTCGACGCAAATCTCGTAAATCTCCACGCCTTCTTCGGCGATGCCGATCAAACTCGACACCAGCGCGGGGGGCGTGTTCGGATCCGCGAGAAAGCTGTCGGGCAGATTGCGAACGAGATGCCGCTCGGCGATTGTGCCGACGATGCGCAACTCGTTCTCGCCGTCACTGGCGTGGTAATAAACGAATTCGCCAATGCGCGTTTGCGTGTTGTCAGTGGTAATGAAAGTGAACTCGTGAGGGTTTTCACCGGGGCCTTTGACTGTGCCGATAAGAATTTCTTGCATGATCGAATGGTTTTCAGTGATGGCTTGAGTTGAGAGAGGAAGAGAGAATACGGAAAAGACAGAATGAACGGAACAAGCGGAAAAGACCAGTCTGGTTCCCTCTTTTCCGTGCTCTCTTCTTCAAGTGAATGAGAACGCGCTTCGTAACAAGCGCGACTTCAGCCCAACATAGCCTTGATCGCCTGCGATAAGGTCGCGCAGTACCTCGCGAATGCCGCGGTGGCGTCGGGCGAATTGCACCATCCGTTCGGTCAGCGGCGCGCCCGCGAAATTGCCACGGAAAAAGCGATGTTGTAACTCGGCTGCCCGGCGCAACTCCGCGCCGAACTCGGCTCGCCACATCTCGTCAAAATCCTCAACTCGATTGCTCAGCGCCTGAGCCAGCAAGTCAGCCGATTTGATCGCGTAGTAGATTCCTTCACCTGTGAGCGGATCAACAAACCCAGCGGCGTCGCCGGCGAGCGCCCACGCCTGTTTTGCATCGCAGGCTTTCAGGCGGTCCCACGTTGAAACATCGAGCGAGGGAATCATCGCGGCGTAAAAGTTTGCGCGCGGAGTCGAATTGCCCGAAGCCGTTTTGAGTTCGCGCGCAAGCTCGCGGTCCTGTGTTTCGATGAAGTCAATCAACTTGGCTTTCAATCGAGCCGGAGTTGTTTCTTGAAAGCCGGAGGCGATGCCGTAAGAGAGATGATCGGTGCGCGGGAAGAGCCACAGATAGCCGCTGAACTCGTCAAGATATTTCAGGTCAACGTGAGGCGCGCTTTGATTGGTTTTGACATGCCAGCCCAACGCATAGGCGAAATCTTTCGGCTCGAATTTCACGCCTACGCGGCGGCGGATGACGCTGTTTGCGCCGTCCGACCCGACCAGAAAATCGGCGGCGAAATTACCGGCGGCGGTTTCGATTCGCCATTTACCGTTTGAGAATTGAGTGCTTTCGACTCGCGAGCAGTGAAGTTGCGCGCCCGCGCGGGTGGCGCGTTGGCGCATCATCCGGCTCAACTCCTTGCGCGAATAGATCGCGAAATCGTACCGGGGCTCGATCGTCAGTTCGCGGCTTTGGGCGGTGATCAAACGCAGGCTGGAGATCATCTGTTTCGGCGCGGCGCCGTCATGCAGGAATTCGAACTCGCGCAGGGCTTTTGACGTGACTCCGCCGCCGCATGGTTTCTCCCACGCCTCGCGCGCGTCGAAGAGCAGAACTTCGATCCCGTTTTTACTGAGCTGATGGGCCAGGT
>Ga0187894_10004726_pt1 | contig 14409 bp, 11 predicted proteins | sample GBC1701081metaG_FD_136650 | JGI IMG/M metagenome (GOLD analysis project Ga0187894, IMG submission 136650) | White microbial mat communities from a lava cave in the Kipuka Kanohina Cave System on the Island of Hawaii, USA - GBC170108-1 metaG ...
ACCAGATGGCCGCCGATGAAACCACCGGCGCCCGTAACCACGACCAGATCATCGTTCAACATCGCAAACCCATTGAAATGCCTTGAAAAGTTGCCGGATTATATTGATTTTTCAGTGATTTGCGAGAGATTTATAATCCGCGTTGGAGCGACACCGCGGGAACCGCACGTGCGTCTGCCTTGGTCGGGCCGCGCCGCTCCAGCGGCGCTCTTCGTCTTTGTCATTGAGAATAAGAGCGCCGCTGGAGCGGCGCGGCCCGACCAAAGTCAACCCCTGTCGCGCCGGGCCGCGGTCAGCACAGCCTCGAAACGCTCGCCGATGCGCCCGATGTCGAACGTGGCCTCGGCGTAGGCCCGGCCATGGGCTCCCAGCGCCGCGCGGCGGGCGGGATCGGCCACCAGGGCACGGGCGGCAGCGACGAACCCCGGGGTATCGCCGGGTGCCACGACCAGGCCCGCCTCGCGGCGGATGATGGTGCGGGCGGCCAGGTTCTCCTGCGGCATGGCGGCCAGCAGCGGCTTGCCGGCGCAGAAATAGGTGAGGACCTTGGACGGCACGGAATAGATGCCGGCCTCCGGCTCCAGGATGGCCAGCAGCACATCAGCGGTGCCCAGGACGTCCGGTACGCGGTCGAAGGGCTGGAACGGCAGCAGTCGCAGATTGTCGAGGCCGCTTTCGGCCTTGCGTTCGGCGAGCCACGATGCACCGAGCCCCTCGGACACCACCAGGACGGCGACATCAGGGTCGTCGCGGCAGGCCTCGGCGATCGCCAGCAGCAGGCCGGGGTTGTGCTTGAGCCCCAGAGTGCCGGAATAGAGCAGCACCTTCTTGTCCAGCAGCCCGTGCTCGCGCGCGAAGGCGTTGTCCTTGGGGCGCAGCGGCAGCTCGTCCAGCGGCGACCAGTTCTCGATGGTGGTGGTCCGGTCCGCGGCGACACCCCATGATCGCAGCAGCGGTGCGAAATCGTCGGTGATCGGCACGACCTGGTCGCTGTGGAGGAGCAGGCCGCCTTCGAGCCGGCGGTAGTGCCAGGCGATGGGCGCCCCCAGCGGCCCCAGCTTCTGCCCGAGGATGCGCGCCACCGCCTCGGCGTAGATGTCCTGGACCCAGAAGACGAAGCCGACACCGTGCGCGCGACACCAGCGTTGCGGCGTCACCAGCGCATCGGGCGGCGTGTTGCTCATCAGCGCCACATCCGGCCGGAACGCCTCGAGCTCGCGCTGCAGCAGGCGGCCGTAGCGCCGCTCCTGCAGGAAGCGCTTGATGTAGCTGTACTTGGCGAAGGGCACGCCGGGATCGATCGCCGACACCTCGAACCGCTCGGGATCGCCCGGCTGGCGCGTCAGCGAGCCGCGCGGCGTCTGGAACACCGCCGAGAAGAGATGCCGCACGTCATGCCCCCGCCGCGCCAGCTCGCGCGCCAGGTGGACCTGGAACGGATGTCCGGAATTGTCGTGCAGAAGGATGCGCATGCAGTCGGCTCTTGGCGGCCGAGTCGAAGAGGGGACTCAGGATGAACGTGATGCGTACCTTGTCGCACCCTCAGGGCGCAGGCAAGTCGCCGCACTACATTCCTTCCCCCGGAGGGGGAAGGTGCCCGAAGGGCGGAAGGGGGATGTTCGATCGGTCGCGGCGATCTGACCCGCATCGCATCCGTTTGAACATCCCCCTTCCGACGCTTCGCGCCACCTTCCCCCTCCGGGGGAAGGTTTGGGGTGCTTGCGGAACGGCTGGCGATCTGGTCGCGCTTTGGTGTCTCAATACGCGTTCTTGCCGCGCAGCACGGCCAGCACGGTCATCACCACGATCTTGATGTCCAGGAACAGCGACCAATTCTCGATGTAGTAGAGGTCGTGATCGACGCGGCGCTGGATCTTCTCGATGGTGTCGGTCTCGCCGCGCCAGCCGTTGACCTGCGCCCAGCCCGTCAGGCCCGGCTTGACGCGGTGGCGGGCGGCGTACTCCGCGACCGCCTCCTCGAACAGCATGTTCTCGGCCCGGGTGTCGATCGGGTGCGGCCGCGGGCCGACCACGGACATCACGCCGGATAGCACGTTGAAGATCTGCGGCAGCTCGTCGATCGAGGCCCGGCGGATGAAGCGGCCGACCCGGGTGACCCGCGGGTCGTCGGTGGTCACCTGTGAGGGGGCGATGTCGCGGCAGTCGTCGGCATACATGCTTCGGAACTTCCAGACATCGATCTTCTGGTTGTTGAAGCCGTAGCGCGTCTGGCGGAACAGGACCGGGCCGCTGCTGTCGAGCTTGATGGCGATCGCCGTCAGCAGCATCACCGGCGAGAACACGACCAGCATCAGCAGGCCGAGCACGATGTCCTCAAGCCGCTTCAGCACCAGCTTCTCTTCCGACAGCGGGCGGTCGAAGACGTTCAGGACCGGCACCGAGCCCAGCTCGCTGTAGGAACAATGCGCCAGCCGGAAGCCGATCATGTCCGGCGCCAGCCGGATGTCGACCGGCAGCTCCCACAGCTTCTTCAGCACCTTCATGAGGCGCAGCTCGGCCGCCCAGGGCAGCGCCACGACGATCTGGTCGACCGGGTTCTGGCGGGCATAGGCGATCAGGTCGTCGATCGTGCCGCGCACCGGTATATCCCCGACCGGGTCGATCGGCCGCGACGCGCGCTCGTCCCAGATGCCGACGATACGCCAGTCGGTCCCGGCCTGCTGCCGCAGATGCTCGATCAGCCGCCGCCCGTGCGGGCCGGCACCGACAATGGCCACGTTGCGGGTCAGCTTGCCGGACTCGATCCATCGGCTCAGCACGCCGAACACGGCAAAGCGGGCGGCGATGAACAGGCCCAGGCTCCAGAAGTACCAGAGGATGGCCCAGCCGCGCGGGAAGTTGGATGACACCTTGGCGGCGAAGGCGGCCAGCAGCAGCACGGCCACGACGCCGGTCCATCCCAGCACCACCCGGCCCAGCTGGCCGGGAACGTTGGACAGGGTGCGGATGGAGTAGAGGTCCAGCGCCGAGAAGACGTTGCCGATCAGCAACGCGCTGGCAGCCATGGCCAGCATGTACTGGCTATCGAAAGCTGCGAAGTGCTCCGGCAGCCAAGCGACGATGGCGACCCACGCCACGAGGGCAGGGATTGCCATGTCGAGCAGCCGGATCGTCCACAGAAGCTTCTTCTCGGATAAAGCCTTGGACCGATCCATCGCGGACCCCGGAAAGAAAACGCAGACTCTTTTTTGCCGGCCGCCCCGTCGTGGCCGGAAATAGGCAAATCAGAAGATAATTTCGACCCGCGACGATATAGCCGTCCAGGCAATGGAAAGTCAATCTGCCCAATGTTTAAGTCACCTGTAAAGCCAGCGTTTTATCCATTCTGGATCATATATTTAAGTGATACTCTTCAATAGGGAGATAAGGCGTGATCTAATCCTTCCTGCCATGTTTCCAGTGTGAACGCTTGATCATGAATGGAGAAGCGAAACGTGTCGGGCGGGTTTCTGCCGTTGCGTCTGTTGCATCGCAGCATTGATCGATGGGGGCCGGCGCGTGGCCTGCGCCTGTGGTGGAAGCTGCGCGGCAATTTGCCCGGCAGATCCGCACCGGGCATGCGCGACGTGCGTGTGCCCGGCTATCCGCACCCGGTCTGGCTGCGGCCGGGCACGTCCGACGTGGCGGTCTTCGAGCAGGTCTTCCTGCGCGGCGGGCTCGACGGCAGCCGCCATCCCCAGCACCACGCACTGGTGGAACGCGCGAGCGTCCTGGGCCGGCGCGCCGTGATCGTCGATGGCGGGGCCAATGTCGGGCTGTCGTCGGTGTGGCTTGCCAATGCCTTCCCGGAGGCCACGATCTTCGCGGTCGAGCCGGACCCGGCCAACGTCGCGATGCTGCGACGGAACGCCGCCTTCTATCCCAACATCGTACCTGTCGAGGCCGCCCTGTGGGACCGGCCGACGGCGCTGAGCATCGTCAATGTCGATGCCGAGTCCTGGGCGTTCCGGGTCGGCGAACGCAGTGCCTCGGCATCCATCGCCCGGCCGGTATCGGCCCTCGGCATCAACGAGCTGCTCGCCCGGGTCGATGGCGGCGAGCTGCTGGTCGCCAAGCTGGTGATCCAGGGTGCCGAGCGGGCCGTGTTCCGCAGCAACCTCGACTGGCTGTCGCGCACCGGGCTGGTGATCTTCATGCCCAACGACTGGGCCGATCCGTGGAGCGGCGCCGGGCGCACCGCCGTGACGGCGCTGTCGCGGTTGCCGTTCGACTGGGTCGTGAAGGATCAATGTCTCTTCTGTTACCGCGATCCTGCCAGCATGGCCTCGACCGGGTACCGGGATCAGGCGATAAGCCGCTAGACCCGATCCCGGGACGTCCGCGACGTCGGCAAGGCCCCTGATGCTGGACCAGATCACGCCCGTCATCCTGACCTACAACGAGGCGCCCAACATCGGCCGCAACCTCGAGCGTCTGGCCTGGGCGCGGGAGGTCGTGGTCGTCGACAGCGGCAGCACCGACGACACGGCCGCCATCGTCGGGCGTTTCGCCAACACCCGCTTCGTCACCCGGCCGTTCGACAGCCACGCGCTGCAATGGACCTTCGCCGTCCAGCAGACCGATATCGCGACGCCCTGGGTGCTGCGGCTCGACGCCGATTACATCGTGCCCCAGGCGACCATCGACGAGATCGCGCGGCTGAACCCGGGCGCGGACATCGGCGGCTACCGCACCGCCTTCGACTACTGCATCGACGGGCGGCGGCTGCGCGGATCGCTCTACCCGCCGATGCCGGTCCTGTTCCGACGCGACCGGGTGACGTTCGTGCAGGACGGGCATACCGAGAAGGCCATGGTGAGCGGCACGCTGGCCAGGCTGGCGGGCCATGTCGACCACGATGACCGCAAGGGCCTCGACCACTGGCTGGCATCGCAGTTCCGCTACCAGAGCCGCGAGGTCGACAAGCTGGCCGCAACACCCTGGGCCCAGCTGTCGTGGGGCGACCGCGTGCGGCTGACCCGCGTCCTGGGGCCGCCGCTGGTGTTCCTCTACTGCCTGTTCGGCCGCGGCCTGATCCTCGACGGCTGGGCGGGTTGGTATTACGCCCTGCAGCGCACGTCGGCGGACGTGATCCTGTCCATGCTGCTGATCCAGCGCGACCTTGCGGGCGGCTCGCCCAGGCCGTAATGCGCTGCGCATGACCCCAATGCTTCAAAGCTTCATGGTGAGCGTGTCGAACCATGAAGCCCGCACCGCCGCCTGTGCGAGGGCCTTCATGGTTCGACAGGCTCACCATGAAGGCTCGAGGCAGGGGCCGCTGGCATGACGTACATCCTGGGCCTCAACGCGTTCCACGCCGATTCGGCGGCCTGCCTCGTGAAGGACGGCGAACTGATCGCCGCCGCCGAGGAGGAGCGCTTCCGCCGCATCAAGCACTGGGGCGGCTTCCCCAGCGAAGCGGTGCGCTATTGCCTCAAGGAAGCCGGCATCGGGCTGGACCAGGTGGCGCACGTCGCCATCAACCGCGACAGCCGCGCCAATTTGTGGCGCAAGATCGCCTATGTCGTGGCGAGGCGCCCGAGCCTCGACCTGGTCATGAGCCGGCTGCGCAACCGCCAGCAATGGGCCGACGTGCGCGCCCAGCTCACGGCAACCCTGCCGGACATGGACTTCAAGGGCGAGGTGCGCCAGGTCGAGCACCATCTCTGCCATCTCGCCTCGGCTTTCCTCGTGTCGCCGTTCGACAAGGCGGTGGCGGTCTCGGTCGACGGCTTCGGCGACTTCGCCAGCGCCTCCTGGGGCATCGGCCAGGGCAACCGCCTGTCGATCGACGGCCGCGTGCACTTCCCGCATTCGCTCGGGATCTTCTACGAGGGCATCACGCAGTTCATCGGCTTCCCGCACTACGGTGACGAGTACAAGGTGATGGGCCTGGCGCCCTATGGCGAGCCGGGCTACGTGAAGCAGATGGAGCGGCTGGTCCGGCTCGACGAGGACGGCACCTTCGCGCTCGACCTGCGCTACTTCAAGCATGCCCGGGAGGGCTCGAAGTACGAGGTGCGCGACGGCACGCCCTCGGGCGGCCGCATCTGGTCGCCGGCGATGGAAGAGCTGCTGGGCCCGGCGCGCGACAAGGACGCGCCGCTGGAGCAGCGCCACAAGGACATCGCACGCTCCGCCCAGGCGATGTACGAGAACGCCTTCTTCAACCTGCTGGGCGCCTTGCACCGCACGTACGGGCTCGACGCGGTCGTCCTGTCGGGCGGCTGTGCCTACAACTCCGTCGCCAACGGCAAGGTCTACGAGCGCTCGCCCTTCAAGCAGTGCTACATCCAGTCGGCCGGCGGCGATGCCGGCGGCGCCATCGGGGCGGCGTTCCAGGTCTGGCACACTTTGCCCGAGGGCCAGAACGCCAAGCGCAGCTTCGTGATGGACCACGCCTTCTGGGGCCCCTCGGCGACGCCCCAGGAGACCGAAGCGGCCATCGCCGCCCGGCGTGCCGACATCGAGGCCGCCAATTGCGACGTCGAGACCTTCGAGGACGAGGGCGAGCTCTGCTATCGCACAGCCACGGCCATCACCGAGGGCAAGGTGATCGGCTGGTTCCAGGGCCGGCTGGAGTGGGGACCGCGGGCGCTGGGCAACCGCTCGATCCTGGCCGACCCGCGCCGCGGCGACATGAAGGACATCCTGAACCTCAAGATCAAGCGCCGCGAATCGTTTCGGCCCTTTGCGCCCTCGATCCTGCGCGAGGCCGTGGCCGACTGGTTCGAGACCGACGACGACGTGCCCTTCATGATGCAGGTGTTCCGCATCAAGGCGGCGCGGCGCGCCTCGATCCCGGCCGTGACCCATGTCGACGGTTCGGGCCGGCTGCAGACCGTGACCCGCAAGGGCAACCCGCGCTACCATCGGCTGATCTCGGCCTTCGGCCAGCTGTCCGGCGTGCCCATGGTGCTCAACACCAGCTTCAACGAGAACGAGCCCGTGGTGTGCAAGCCGGAGGAGGCGCTGGACTGCTTCCTGCGCACCAGGATGGACGTGCTGGTGCTGGGCGACACCATGATCGTGCGCAAGGGCTGACCTTCATACCTTCCCCGCGAAGCGGGGAAGGTGCCCGAAGGGCGGATGGGGAGCCCACGGGGTCCTTGCAATTGAGATCACGTCGGCTCCCCTCCGCCCTTCGGGCACCTCCCCACGCTTCGCGTGGGGAGGAAAGCAGCGGGCGGGACGCCCGCGCTCCCAGGGTCAGAGCGCTCCGGGCAGAGACCTGCAACAACCCCCGAAATGGACCATTCTCGGGTGGCAGCACGCCGAGGGATGCCGTACGACTCCTGCATGAACCCTGCATGTTTAGATAAAGAACGATAAAAAAGTAGTTGTTTTTGCTCCATTAATTTTTCGCCGGGCTTGCGGTTCCAGTCGGCCGCGCTGTCCTGCCCGGCACCTTGAATGATCGGGCAGTCGGAGGCCCGCCAGGCATGGTCGCACCGCGTTTGTCGTTTCCCGACACTTCCCCGGACCAGGATTCAGCCACCCCGGCGATCAACCCGCCGCGGCGGAACTTGGCCACGCTCATCGCCCGCCTGCCGGCGCCGCTGCGGTTCTTCATGACCCGCCGCTTTGCCACCTTCCTGGTGTTCGGCGGGCTGGCCGCGCTGGTCAACCTGATCGTCGGCCGTACGCTGTACGCCACGCCGAGCATCGCCGCCGTCGTGCCGTACTGGGCAGCCGTGGTCATCGGTGCGGCCTCGGGCATGCTGGTCAATTTCGGCCTGAACTATGCGCTCAACTTCCGCTACCAGGGCCGCTCGGCCGTGGCCCAGCTTCGCACCTTCATCGTCGTGGCGCTGGGCGGCATCGGCCTGATAGCGCTGCTGGCGCCGGCGCTGGTGCGCATGGCGTCGTGGGCTGGCCTCGACAGCGGCCTGACGCTGGGCGGCTGGCACGCCTCGACGCAGTTCCTGGCCCACGTCGGCGCCATCGGCCTGATCACTTTCTATTCGTTCGCCGCGCACAGCGCGATGTCCTTCAACGCCGGCCTGCGCGCGTTCTTCATGCGCCTGCCGGTGCTGGCCCCCTTCACCCGGAGAGTCGCATGAACAGCCTGAAGCCGTCTGTCGTCTGCATCGGTGCCGGCCCGGCCGGCCTGACCGCCGCCTACCAGCTGACCAAGTCGGGCATCCCCGTCACGGTGCTGGAGCGCGACCCGGTCAATGTCGGCGGCATCTCGCGCACCGAGAGCTACAAGGGCTTCCGCTTCGACATCGGCGGCCACCGCTTCTTCTCCAAGTCGGCCGAGATCGAGGCGCTGTGGCAGGAGATCCTGGGCGACCAGTTCATCGACCGGCCGCGCAAGTCGCGCATCTTCTACCGCGGCAAGCTGTTCGACTACCCGCTGCGCGCCGTCGACGCGCTGCTGAAGCTCGGCATCTTCGAGTCCTTCCTGTGCATGGCCTCGTACGCCAAGGCCCGCCTGATGCCCAAGCACGCGCCGAAGAACTTCGAGGACTGGGTCACCAACCAGTTCGGCGCCCGCCTGTTCGGCATCTTCTTCAAGACCTACACCGAGAAGGTGTGGGGCATGAAATGCTCGGAGATCTCGGCCGACTGGGCGGCGCAACGCATCAAGGGCCTGTCGCTGGGCAAGGCGGTGTGGCACGCGTTGGTGCCGAAGAAGCTGGCCAACCGCGGCGAGACCATCAAGACCCTGATCGACAGTTTCCGCTACCCGCGCCTGGGCCCGGGCCAGATGTGGGAGGCGGCGGCGGCCAAGGTCGAGCAGCGCGGCGGCAAGGTGCTGCGCGGCCAGACCGTCACCGGCGTGCGCCGCGATGCTTCGGGCAAGTGGACCGTGACCGCGGTCGATGCCGAGGGCGTGGAGCATCGCTTCGAGGCCGACCACGTGATCTCGTCGGCCGCGATCCGCGACCTCGCGACGGCGCTGGAGCCAATGGTGCCGTCTCAGGTGAAGGCGGCGGCCGACAGCCTGAAGTACCGCGACTTCCTCACGGTGGCGCTGGTGGTGAAGGACCGCGGCCGCTTCGACGACAACTGGATCTACATCCACGAGCCGGGTGTCAAGGTCGGCCGCATCCAGAACTTCAAGTCTTGGTCGCCCGAGTTGGTGCCCGACCCGACGCTGAACTGCTACGGCCTGGAGTATTTCTGCTTCGAGGGCGACAACCTCTGGTCCTCGGACGACAAGGATCTGGTCGACCTGGCGCGGCGCGAGCTGGTGCATCTCGGCCTCGCCGACGCCGACGAGGTGGTCGACGGCCATGTGATCCGCCAGCCCAAGGCCTATCCGGTCTACGACGACGCCTACCAGGACCACGTCGCGACCATCCGCAACTGGGTCGACAACGCCGCGCCGGGCCTGCACCTGGTCGGCCGCAACGGCATGCACAAGTACAACAACCAGGACCACGCCATGATGACGGCGCTGCTGACGGCCGAGAACATCGCCGCCGGCCACGCCAAGTGGGACGTCTGGCAGGTCAACCAGGACGCCGAGTACCACGAGGCCGGCGAGGACCGCGGCCGGGCGCTCACCGAACGGCTGGTGCCGGCGCGGGCCTAGGCACACTCTGGGAGAGCCGGCTTCCAGCCGGCCTCATGAACCGCGGGCGCGTCATTGAAAAGAAACCGGGCGTCTCCGGTCGGGCCGCGCCGCTCCAGCAGCGCTCGTGCCTTCAGTCAGCGCCGACCCAAGGGCCATGAGCGCCGCTGGAGCGGCGCGGCCGACCGAAGACGCCCGGTTTCCTTTCAGTGACGTGCCCCCGGCAGGCCTGGTGCCGGCTGGAAGCCGGCGATCCCACAACGCGACTCCGCTCGAACGGGATGCGCTCAGCCCGATCGCCAGGCGCCGCCACATTGATCGCCGCCGCCACTGCCGCTCCACGATCCGGCGCCCGACCACTTGCCGGCCTGGTGCGATACGGTGCCGCGCCACTGTATGTTGAGGCCGACGCCGCTGCCGCCGCCGGCCGCCAGCGCGCCCGAATCGTCGACCCTGCCGGCGAAGGGTCCGCCGCCGTACGGCCCCATGAAGCTGCCGCTGATCGCCCCATTGGCTGCCGACATCTGGAAGGTGCCGCTCAGGCCCTGGGTCATGCCCTTGCAGGTGCCGGACCATGTGCCGCTGAACGAGAACGTCGACTTGCCGATCGCCGGCGCCGCGGGGGCGAAGGACGCCGCTGAAGCTGCATTCAGCGAGTCGCGGGCGGCGCTGGCCGCGGTGAAGGTCATGTCGCTCTGCGCCACCATCCAGCCCGATCCGGCGCCGGCCAGGTTGTCGCAGCGGATCACGGAGAATCTCGTGATGGACCGTCCGCCGGATGACGGTTCCTCCCGCCGGATCAGGCACCAGACGCCGGGGGCATTGGCGGCGTTGAGCGAGTCACGGCTGGCGCTGGCCGCCGCGAACGTCATGTCGCTCTGGACCACGGTCCAGCCGGCACCGGCGCCGGCCAGGTTGTCGCAGCGGACAACGGAATGCTCGATAACGGTGGTGCCGGCCAACATGACGTTGCGGCGGATGAGGCACCAGATCGCCGGCGTATCGGCGGCGTTGAGTGAGTCGCGCATGGCGCTGGCGGCGACGAAGGTCATGTTGGACTGACGAACGGTCCAGCCGGGTCCGGCGCCGGCGGCGTTGTCGCAACGCACGACGGAATGCTCCGTGATGCTCTTGCCGGCCATCATCGTGTTGCGTTGGATGACGCACCAGACGGTGGGCTCGGCCGCGGCGTTCAGGGTGTCTCGCCGGGTGCTGGCGGCGGTGAAGGTCAGGTTGCTCTCGATCACCATCCAGCCCATGCCGGCGCCGGCGGCGTCGGCGCAGCGCACGACGGCATGCTCCTTGATGGATTGACCCGCGAGCATGCCGCCGCGCTGGATGACGCACCAGATCGGATCGGTGCCCTGCGCCTGTGCCTGCGCGGTCAGGCCAACGAGTGCCAACAGCAGCGTCGCCGTGGCACAGCACAGCTTCGTCAGGCCCGCACGGGCCCACGACGGGGACATGGCAGTCGCTCCCTGGCTGTCAGCGCGTCCACGCACGGGAACACGGGCAGAAAATCCGCATGACAGTGCATATAATACAGGAACTGCCGGCAAACTGCAAAAACGCGCTCCTCAGGAGCATCGATCTTGGCGTTCGAGCATAGGAGCATCCGACACGCAGTGTTCACGCCCGGGCGGATCGTATCGCCACCCCCGCTTCACGGTTTCCGAGGCGCCTGCGGGTGCGGTCAACCGACGTAGTGATATAGCGATGTGAGGTCGACAGTACGTGCGCGCGGTACGGATCGCCGGCTTCGGGTACTCTGGCCGCGTGCTTCCCGCGTACCGCCGACGTATGTTGCAGTCGGGCGCACGCTTTGCGGGGGCAATCCATGGCGAGGTTCTTGTCCAATCAGGTTCGCGTCCTGCTGGCCGGGCTGCTGGCGATCCTGCCGCTGGTGCTCACCGTCGGCGGCACCTACTGGGTCGGCGTGCTGCTGTTCGACTGGGCCGGTCCGAACAGCGCCTTCGGCAACGTGCTGGCCACCATCGGCCTGGCTGTCGTCTCCAGCCGCGCCGTGGCGTACCTGATCGGCTTTCTGGCGATCATCTTCCTGCTCTATGTCGTGGGCCTGCTGGTGTCCTCGCAACTGCGGACCGGGATCACGGCCTTCGTCGGCAGGATCATGGAGCGCACGCCCCTGATCGGCAGCGTCTACGGCCTGCTGAGCCGCTTCGTCGGCGCCTTCGGCAAGCAGGGTCATTCCGACACCAGCGCCATGGCGCCGGTGTGGTGCTTCTTCGGCGGCCGCGGCGGCGTCGCGGTGCTGGCGCTGCTGTCGGCGCCCGAGGCCGTCGACCTCGACGGCAAACCCTACCTGGCGGTGCTGGTGCCGACCTCGCCGGTACCGATCGGCGGCGGGCTGCTGTTCGTGCCGGCCGAATGGGTGACGCCCGCCACCGTCAGCGCCGAGGCACTGACCAGCATCTACGTATCGATGGGCATGACCGCACCACAGTTCCTGCCGATACGAACCGCCAACGGACGGCTGGAAGCCCCAGCCCCAGCTTCGGGAGGCACCGCATGACAGAACTGCCCGCATGCCTGTTCATCGTTACGGTCGAGGTCGACGCCGAGATCGAGGCCGAGTGGAACCGCTGGTACGACGAGGTGCACCTGCCGGATGTGCTGGCTTGCCCGGGCGTGCTGCGCGGCCGGCGGTACGTGTCCGCCGGCGATGCGACAGCGTGGGACCGCAGCGAGCGCCGTTCGCCCGCCAACCGGATCTACACGACCGTGTACGAGCTGACGGGGCCGGAGGCGGTGCGAACGCCCGAGCTGCAGGCCATTCGCGGCTGGCACCAGTTCGCGCCACGGGTCGTGTCGCGCTCGCAGGTGTTCATGAGCCTGCACGAGCCGGGCTGAGCCGAGAGCGCGCCGCGCTTATTGGGGCCGCCGGCTTCCAGCTGGCTCATGATGCGGCGCTTCGCGCCGGTGCCGGCTGGAAGCCGGCGGTCCCAGTAGAGTGGCGCGGTCCCGGCGCCAGCTACGCCGCGAGGCTCGTGCGGCGGGCGATTTCGGCGTCGATGCGGGCCGCCAGGCTGGCGCTGATCCCGGTCATCGGCAGGCGCACCTCGGGGCTGTCGAGCAGGCCGGCGCGCCACAGCCAGTGCTTGATCGGCGCCGGGCTCGGTTCGGCGAACAGCAGGCGCGGCAAGTCGACCAGCTCGCGCCACACCGCCAGCGCCGCGCCGTGGTTGCCGCCGTGCATGGCGTTGTAGACGCGCGCGAACAGCCGTGTCTCGACATGGGCGGCGGCGAGGATGCCGCCGTCGGCGCCCTGCGTCAGCGCACCGTAGAACAGCGCGTCCTCGCCCGTCATCACGGCGAAGCCCGGCGGCCGCGCCCGTATCAGGTCGAAGGACTGCGCCGCATCGGCACAGCAGTCCTTCAGGCCGACGATGTTGGGCAGCGCCGCCAGCCGCAGCAGCGTCTCGTTGCTCATGTTGATGCCGGTGCGATAGGGGATGTTGTAGATCGCGATCGGCTTGTCGCTGTCGCGCGCCAGGCTCGCGAAGTGGCTGAACAGGCCCTCCTGCGAGGGGCGCGTGTAGTAGGGGCAGGCGATCAGGTAACCGTCGACCGGCCATGCCGCCGTCCGTTCCAGCGCCCGGGTCAGCTTGCGCGTGTCGCTGCCCGACAGGCCGAGCCAGGCGGGCAGCCTGCCGCCCAGCTCGGCCGTGACGATGGCCGCGAGGCGTGCCGTCTCGTCCTCGTCGAGCGTCAGGCCTTCGCCCGTGGTCGCGGCCAGGATCAGGCCGTCGACCGGCTGCGCGGCGTAGTGGCGCACCAGCCGCTTCAGCGACGTCTCGTCGAGCTCGCCGTCGCGGAATGGCGTCACGAGGGGCAGCCAGATGCCTTGAAGTCGAGGTGTGGCGGTGGTGGTCGTCATGTCGGCGCTCTCCTGTCTGATGCCGGAGGTGCGGAGCCGACAAAACAAAAGACCCCGTCCGTTCCGGCGGGGTCCTGCGGCGCTTGCGATGCGCGCTGCTCAGCGCAAACGAAGTCCTGCGGCCCCGGGTGAGGGGGCTTTTTTCGACTTCAGGATGAGCGGCACGCGCATGACGGCAAGGTGGCGCGGCATGACGCGGATGTCAACGTGCGGCGTAGAGGCGGTAACCCGAGGCCGGGCCGATGGCGATCTCGACCAGCCACGCTGGCGCCTCGCCTCTGGCCAGGGCCTCGCCCAGGCTGCCGCGCGGTTGCGGCTGGCTGGGGCACACGAGAACCGCGGCGGCGCCGGTCTTGCGGAACGAGTCGGGCATGCGGTCGCGGAAATCGCGCGCTTCGTAGGCATCGAGCGAGTCGAGGATGTGGCGTTCGGCGCGATGATAGGGACCGGCGACTGCCTGCACCGGCGCGAACCACAGCAATTCGGGTGAGTCCATGTAGGGCGACAGCACGACCTTGCCGGCGAAGGGCGCCAGATCGCGTGCCGCCGCGCGCGGCGTGCAGTCCTTGACTGCGATGCTCTGAACCGTGCCGCTGAAGGCGGCGAGTCCGATCATCGGCCCGACCACCAGCGGCAGCGTGGCGAGCGCCATCACCAGCCGCCGCCGTGCCGCGGGCATCGCCGCGGTCCAGCGCGCCAGCAGCATGCCGGCGGCGATAGCGGCGGCAAGCTGCGGATAGATCGCCAACCGTATGTGCTTGGCGCCGATATAGAGCAGGAACAGCGTGCCGACGACGGCCAGCACCGCGATGGGACCGCGGCGATGCTTCAGCACCACGATCATCGCGACGGTGAGGACGATCAGCGGCTGGGCGAAGAAGAAGGCGAAGTAGCCGGCGCTGGAAAACGACGACTTGATCTCGGCGTTGTCGTGCCAGACGCGCCGCCAGCCCTCGTCCGAGAAGACGCCCTGGGCGCCGTTCAGCAG
>Ga0187894_10004727_pt1 | contig 14408 bp, 12 predicted proteins | sample GBC1701081metaG_FD_136650 | JGI IMG/M metagenome (GOLD analysis project Ga0187894, IMG submission 136650) | White microbial mat communities from a lava cave in the Kipuka Kanohina Cave System on the Island of Hawaii, USA - GBC170108-1 metaG ...
AGCGAGACGAAGTTCTTCGCGCAGCCGGATGAAAAGGTTAATGATCTGAGCCTGGATCGAGACGTCCAGGGCGGAGACCGGTTCGTCCGCGATGATGATCTCGGGCTCAACCGCAAGCGCGCGGGCGATGCTGATGCGCTGGCGCTGGCCGCCGCTGAACGAGTGCGGCAGCTGTGCCTTTAATTTGGGCGAGAGGCCGACTGTCGAAAGAAGCCGGTCGACGCGCTCGGCGATGTTGTGACGCCCCTTGGCCAAGCTGTGCACACTCAGAACTTCCGAGAGTGTCTGCGCAATCGTCATGCGGGGATTGAGCGACGCGTAAGGATCCTGGAAGATCATCTGCACACGGTGGGGCGCCTTGTCACGATTGCCGGGGGAATGAAGCGGCTCCCTGCGGTAGAGAATCTCCCCGGACGTAGGTTTATAGAGACCTGCGATACAGCGGCCGAGCGTGCTCTTCCCGCAGCCGCTTTCGCCCACAAGGCCGACCGTCTCTCCCGCTTGTAGTTGCAGAGAAACGTCGCGGACAGCTTTGAGTTCGCGGGGCTTGGCGCCCCCGAGCATGGCTGCCAAGCCCCGGCGGGCAGGAAAATTCATGCTTACCGATTGGATGTCAAGCAGCGGCACCTCTGTGGTCACGGCAAGACCTCGTGACGGATACACGCAGTCGCCTGCTCAGGCCGCACCATGATCAGCGGTGGTTGTCCTGCCGTGCACTCCAAAATTGCATAGCTACAACGTGGATGGAAAAGGCAACCGGCCGGAGGAGCACTCAAATCCGGTGGTGAGCCGGGGATTGGCACCAGCTCTGCAGCGGCTTCTTCCTGTCCAGGAATAGAGTTGAGAAGTGCCTGTGTATAAGGATGACGGGAATGTTTGAGCAAACTGCGTGTGTCGGAAAGTTCAGCAATGCGGCCAGCATACATGACCGCCACGCGGTCGCAGGTCTGCGCCACAACACCGAGGTCGTGAGTGACGAGCAGAATAGTCATTCTGTATTCATCCCGAACGCGCAGCAAGAGCTTGAGGATTTGGTCCTGTATGGTGACGTCGAGCGCAGTAGTCGGCTCGTCGGCGATCAGGAGCTTAGGCCGGCAGGCGAGCGCGATAGCGATCATGACGCGTTGGCGCATACCACCGCTGAATTGATGCGGATAGTCCGCGACGCGGGTTTCAGGCCGCGACACACCGACCTGACCAAGAAGATCCTGCGCCGCGCGACGGCTTTGAGAGGCGCTGAGACCTTGATGGCGGCGCAATCCTTCGGCGATCTGCTCACCGATGCGCATGGTCGGATTGAGCGACGTCATCGGATCCTGGAAAATCATCGAAATCTCCGCGCCGCGCACGTCGCACATTCTCATTTCGTCAAACCCCAACAGGTCACGGCCGTTAAACAATATCGATCCTCCGGCAATGCGCGCCGGCGCGCCTGCAAAGAGCCTTAGAATCGAGCGGCAAGTCGCGCTTTTTCCACAACCGCTTTCACCAACCAGTCCGAAAACCTCGCCATGCCCGATATCGAACGATACGTCATCAACTGCACGCACCGAGCGGCCGGGAAGATCGAACACCGTCGTCAGATTTTGGATGGAGAGGAGCGGCTGATGGGTCATGGGTTTCAGGTCTTGGGGCGCAGGAGATCGTCTAGTCCGTCTCCCAGGAGCGTAAACGCGATCCCGACATAGATAATTGCAAGACCGGGGAATGTAGATATCCACCACGCATCGAAGATGAAGTTGCGACCTTCCGAGATCATCAAACCCCATTCTGGCGTGGGCGGCTGGATTCCAAGGCCGAGGAAGCTCAAGGAAGTGACAGCGAGGATGGTGAGCACCACATCCGCCATGGCATAAATGATGGCCGGAGTGATGACGTTTGGCAGCACATGACGCAGAATTGTGCGCCCATGGCTGAAGCCTAGCAAGCGTGCCGCCAGGACATACTCGGCGCTCTTAACGACAAGAACCTCGCCGCGAACGATACGTGCAAAGGAAATCCAGACCACCAGGGTGAATGCCAGATACATATTGCCGAGGCCCGGCCCGAGACTTCCCACAATCGCGATTACCAGAACGTAGAACGGAAATGCCCACAGAATGTCGATCATTCGCATGACCACGGCATCCGTCCGCCCTCCGATGTAGCCGGAAGTCGCGCCGACGAGGGTTCCGACAACGAAGGGCAACGCCACGCAGACGAGAGCGATTTGCATATCGATCCATGCGGCGGCGAGAATGCGGGCGAGTATGTCCCGGCCCAGGTTGTCGGTTCCGAGCCAATGGCTAGAGCTAGGGGGGCCGAGAGCGGTGGCGAGATCGATTGCCACGGGATCGTAGGAATTGATGAATGACCCAATCGTCATAACGATCAGCATAAAGATGAGCATCACGACGCCGGCTACAAGCGAGAAGTTCCGTGACGCGGCCTTGGCGCTAATCATAACGAACCCGCGGGTCAATCAACGCATAGGCAATATCCGTCAGGAGGCTGATCAACACCACCAGCATGGCGAACGTCACCGTGAGTCCCTGCACCATTGGGTAATCGCGGGTGAAAATGGAGGACACCAGCAAGTAGCCAAGGCCGGGCACGGCGAATACCGATTCGACCACAACCGTGCCTCCGATAATCCAACTCGTGTGAACAGCAAGAACAGAGACCGTGCTGACGAGCGAATTTCGCAGGATGTGGCGGCGCATCACGGCGCCGGGCTTGAGGCCCTTGGCGCGGGCAGTGTCCACGTAGTCGGCCGTGGCAACCGCAATGATGCTGCTGCGCAAGCTGCGGATCGTAAGAGCAGAGGTGGCCAACGCGATGACCAGCGCCGGAAGAAAAAGGTACCAGATGTTTTCAATGATGTTCGAGCCGTACCCAGAGACCGGAAACCAATGCAGCTTGATGCTGAACAGAAGAATAAGAAGAATACCCAGCCAGAATGGGGGCAGGGACATCAGCACCACAAACAAACTTTTCACCAGCAGATCGGCCGGGCGATCCTTTCGCATGGCGACAAAAATGGCGAGAGGAACGGTTACTAACACTGTAAGGATCGTGCTATACGCGACAAGCAACAATGTTGCTGGCAGACGCTCCATGATGATAAAGCTGACTGGTGATCGGTAGGCGATTGACTGACCGAGGCTGCCTTTGGCGATATCCCAAAGGAACAGCAGATACTGCTCCCAGATAGGCCGGTCCAGCCCGAGCTGAGCGCTAAGCCGTGCAATATCCTCGGCCGTGCCCCGGCGGCCCAGAATGAGGGTCGCAGGATCCCCCGGCATAACGCGTAGCAGTAGAAAGACACAGAGTGTGATGCCGATCAGGACGGGCAGCATCTGAACGAAACGCAGAATGGTAAAACGAAGAAGATACATTACCGGCCACCTCTGCTGCCGTTCCTAAAGCCGTCCGGCGGCTGCAGCTCTCCTGCAACCGCCATCGCCATTACTTCATCTTCACATCTTCCAGCCGGTAGTTAGAAGTCGGCAACACCGCAAATCCTTCAACATTGTCGCGCCAGGCATAGGCTGCCCGCTGATGATAGAGAAAGATATAGGGCGCGCCCTCATGGGCACGGGCTTCGATTTCCTTGAACTGCGCTTCGCGTTCCGGGCCATCGAGTGTTTTACGTTCCGCTTCGTAAAGCTCGTTCAGGCGATCGTCTTTCCATTCTGTGTGATAAGCGTTTGCCCGCTCAGGATTCACCATGGTGAAGCCGACGAGCTGGTCCGGATCGATCGTATCGCTCGTCGCATAGCTCAGCGACATGTCATAGTTCCCGGACTTGGTCGTGTCCCATTGCGCCCCGCCCTCCAGGGTTTGGAGCTCAGCCTTGACGCCAATTTTCTGGAGGTTGTCCTGGATGACGGCGCCTACATTCCTCAGGGTAGCATCCCCCGCTGGCAATAACATTGTCGTTGAGAACCCTTCGGCGAGGCCGGCTTCGGCCAGCAGCGCCTTTGCCTTGTCGGTGTCGTAAGCATAGGGTTTCAAATCGGTGTTGTGATACCGCATGATGGGTATCGAGGACACCGCCGGAACGGCATTGCCGAAGATAACGCTGTCGACAATACCTTGTTTGTCGATGGCGTAATTGAGTGCCTGCCTTACCTTTTGATCATCGAACGGCTTCTTTTTGGTATTAAGTTGCACGAATTCAACCCGGAACACATCCGCCGCTGCCGTCTTGATCCCGGCCGTGGACTGCAGTTGTTTCAACCGGTTGAACGGCACGTTGATAATAGCGTCCAGTTCTGCGGCCTGAAGCTTCAGTATCCGGGAGTTGTCCTCGCTGATGACTTGCACCTCGGCCATATCGACCGCCGGCTTGTCTTGCTGCCAGTAGTGAGGATTCTTGGCGAGCACGAGTCTGTCGCCCTTACGCCATTCCTTGAGGACAAATGGGCCGCTTCCAACGGGATGGGTAAAAAACTCGGGGTCGGTTTCGGCTGATTTGGGAAGGATGGCGCCGCTGAACAGGGCAAGGTTGTTCAACATCGGCGTGAACGGAGTTTCCAGAGTCATCTTGATGGTACGCTGGTCGACAGCTTCATAATTCGTGATCGGCTTGAAGAAGCGAGCCCAATCCGATTTCTCACCGGCTGCACGTTTAAGCGAGAAAATCACATCGTCCGCGGTAACAGGCGTGCCATCGGAAAATTTCGCATCGCGCAGAGTAAATACGTACTCTTTTCCATCCGGCGCCACGGTCCATTTTTCAGCAAGGCCCGGTTCAAGATCGACGCCGTTTGTTGCCGGGCGAATAAGCGTATCGTAAATCAGGAGTTCGGCCCAAATCGAAGGATTGTCGCTAGAGGCAATCGGGTCCAGCGTCAGCGCATCTTCGGAAACGCCGAGCCTAAATAGCGTTTCTGCCTTGACGTCGCTGACGGCCATCGCGGCCGTGGCTAATCCCAGGGTGATTACCAGCCCTGTTGATCGAGTCCATTTCCAAAAACCGACCATTTTTTTCTCCCTATGCTGACTAACTTTTTTGTTGTGTGCTAGTGAGTGGTGACCATGGCGAAATCGCCTATCGCTCGTTCAGTTAAATCCTTTACTTAGCCAATGAATGGCGGTTGAGAGTTCGCATGATATGTTCTCGGGTCGCGTTCCGTGCCGCCTCAACGCTCTGCTCTTCGATCGCTGAGAAAATACGGTCGTGCTCGGTTTGAGAATCTTCGATTCGTTTCATGACGGTGGACCGCTGCCTTGATAGCAAAATCGATTTTCGCAGAAAGGGTCGCAAATAATCAAAGAAGGTAAGGAAGTGCGGGTTTTGGGCTGCGCTGCAAATTGCTCGATGGAAGCTCAGGTCCGCGTCGGCGCCGCGTTCCAAGGTGCCGTCCACAACCGACTGCTCCATCGCATTGAGGGCTCGTTGCATCTCCGACAGGTTTTTGGTTTGGCGTCTTGCAGCCGCAAGTCCCGCGGCTTCCACCTCCAAGCCCATTCGCAGCTCCAATATGTGACGCGCGCCGCGTAACCCTTTTTCATCGGCAATTTGGAACCCTAGGGTACCGACCGTGGAAGACACAAAGGCGCCCAGTCCTTGGCGGGTTGTAATGAGACCATCCGCCTTGAGGCGGGAAATCGCTTCGCGCACCACCGTCCGGCTCACGCCGAACTTGGAGCCAAGCGTCTGTTCGGTCGGAATCGCTTGTCCGATTTCGTATCGTCCGCTCTTAATTTCAGCCCGAAGCTTGCCAGTGACTTGCTCTGTCAGACTTGGAGCCGGGTTTAAGGTCAGAGAATCAGCCACGAGCTTGCCCATCCATGGATCATGTCTTGCACTAAGATATAATCTTATCATACAAGGCTGGCTGCCTCAAGGCCAGCGGGATTCGATGGGTTCATCGCCGCGAATCAGATCCACCGCCGTGCGGGCTATCATTGGGAGGCAGGTTTCGTCGGTGCTGATCGCCTTGCCCTGGGTGAAAGCGACAAGCGTGAATGCGGAACCTTCGGGCATCTCGACATAAGCGGCATCATGCCGCCGATAGCTCGCGGCTGGATCGCCGGTCCAGCTGGTCATTCCTGCTTTGGACCAGAGGCGGCTGCCTTGAGGTAACCCCGCTCCGAAATACCCTGTGACCTGCGCACCCGGTTCTGCCGCGATCCAATCCGGATCGAGGGAGCGCGCCAGCGTTTCAACGATGAATCTTGAATGGGCCTGATTGACAATCTGACCCGTGAAGACCCCATAAAACAGTCGCGCCGTTGCATCGGTTGTCAAAGCATTGTGGTTGCGGCCATCGGCTCCGGCAAACATCCGCTCGCGTCCATAACGCTGGTCGTCCATCAGTTTCTGACTTACGTTGATATGTTCAAACTCGGGCCAGCCCAGGCTACGAAAATAGCGGTTGACCCATTGCCGCTTCTCCTCCCACACCATTCGTTCGTTGTCAGAGAGCAGCGTGTCTCCCGTCGTGTCCGTAACGAGATCAATCACGTAGTTGGTGGCATTGTTACTCGAAACGAGGATCATATCGCGCATGGCGCGATCAAGTTCTTCGTGTGGAGCGATAAATTTCTCCTCCAGTCGTGCTTGGGCAGCGACAAGATAGAAGAGCTTCACAACACTGCATGGGTAGAAGAGCTGAGAGGCCCGGAATCCAAAGCCCCGGAGCCGCTTGTGCGGAGATGCTCCCCGAAGAGGATCATGAAGCAGAAGTGTAATGGCAAATTTCTCGGCCTCGAGACCTTTCGCTCCATATGTCTCCAAGACACGCCGCACCAGTTCTTGACCAATCGCATTAGCTTGTGCGTCGGTCGAATAAAAACCCATTAATGCTAGCCTCCAGAGACGAATTGGGCATAAGCTTTTTGCCAGATCGCCAAACCCTGAACTGTTAGCGTCCCCTCCTGGATCGTGCCCAGTCCGGCGTCTTCGGTTGTGTAGATGGTGTTACGCAGATTCTCGGGGATGGCCTTATTGGCGATGAGTGAATCCGCCGTGATCGCTACTTGCGGTGGTTGATAGCCATTGAACTCAACGAAGTTCTTGTAGGCAACATCGGCGTCGAGCAGATAATTGAGCCAAAGATGCGACAGCACCGGCTTGGTTGTTGACGAACAAATCGCCCAGGCATCGTTCTGGATTGGGCTTTTGCCTTTGGCTCCCCAGTAACGTAGTGTGGAACCATCATCGCCCTCGGGCAGGAAAGCGAGGTAGGCGTTCAGAAGGTCGCCGGACCAGGTGTGATGCAGCCACATGGTGCCTTTACCCAGAGATTCATATACGGCATGGGCGACCTTCGGATTGCAGATCGGGATCAGCGCCTTGAGATCGGTCAATGCCTTCTCAATTTCCGCCGGATCCTCCGTGTTCACGTCGTATTGCCTGCGATAGAGCATCGCCATCACGAGGGACTCGCGCGTATCGTCGAGCACTCCTACATGGCCCTTGTAATTTTGTGCATTCCAGAAGATTGACCAGGGGTTATCGAGCTTGGAGATATCTTCGGACACCTTTTCAGTACGCCAACCGATGCCGGTTCCATAGACGGTGTAAGGAACGGTGTAGTGCGATTCCGCGTCGTAGTAGGGACTATGCAGCGAGGGCCAGACATTCTTTTTGAGATTTGGGATATAGTCGAGGTTGAGCGGCTTGGTGAGCTTACCGGCTACAGCCTGGGCAATTCGCTGCGTGGTAATGTTGGTTACGTCCGGCTGAACCGCACGGGTGGCCAACTTGGTAATCGCTTGATCCATGTCATCGAAAGTATTGATTTCCATGGTCACGCCATACTTTGCGCCAAAGGCGTCGACCAGCTTCGTGTCGATGTATTCGGCGTAGTTGAAGAGCTTGAAGGTTCCGCCGGTCTCGGGATCGAGCCCGCTCTTGATCGGATCTTCGTGGAGGGGAAGCGTCACCGGCTTGTCGGGCCGCGCAAGGGGAAGGCCGCCGGGGCCTGTCTGTTTACCTGCCTCATCGGCGAGCGCTCCGTCGACCATCCGGTCGGCAAGTGCTGCGGCAAGGCCGATGGCGAGCAACGCTCTCAGCGCCTGGCGTCGCGACAGGCGGCCGGTGCCTAGGTCATTGAGGATACAACAGGTCTCTAGCTCACGCTCTTTCATGGTTTTTTCTCCCTGGGTCGCGCCTATCTTGACATGGCTTGGCGTCTATAAGATAAGGTTATATGACAACATGACGACTGACAATGCTCGATTTCGCCAGGCGGAGGAATGAAGCTGCCGCCTTGTCTTGACTCTACGCTGCAGGATTCCAGTGCTAAGCGACCCAGCCCATAATCTGTCCCTTGAGGAACTTGACAAGCGAGCCTTCCTTCACCCGTTCACTCAGCTTGCCGATCACAAGAAAACCGGTCCGCGCATTATGGCGAAGGGATCGGGTGTTCATGTTTGGGACAGCCACGGCCGGCGCTATATCGATGGCGCGGCCGGTCTGTGGTGCGTCAATGTCGGTTACGGGCGCGCGGAAATTGTCGAGGAAATCCGCGAGCAGGCGAGCAGACTCCCCTTCTTCCATTCTTTTAGTTCCATGTCGAACGAGCCAGCGATCCGTCTCTCAAATCGGATTCTCGGGTTCGCTCCACAAGGCATGAGCAAAGTCTTTTTCGGAAATTCTGGATCGGATGCGAACGACACCAACGTGAAGCTGGTTTGGTACTACAACAACCTCCGCGGCAAGCCGAAAAAGAAAAAGATCATCTCGCGGCAACGGGGCTATCACGGTGTGACTGTGGCGGCGGGAAGCCTGACCGGGCTGCCCATGGTGCATGACGCGTTTGATCTTCCGATTCCACAAGTGTTGCATACGCGGGCTCCCGACATCTATCGCGACAAACCAGCAGGGTTCAGTGATCAGGACTTCGCACGTCAGCTCGCGGCCGAGATAGACGCGCTGGTGAAACGCGAGGGACCCGAAACGGTTGCCGCTTTTATCGCCGAACCGGTGATGGGCACAGGTGGCGTGCTGCTGCCGCCAGAGCAATATTTCCAGGAAATCCGCAACGTTCTCGACCGGCACGACATGCTGATGATCGCCGATGAGGTCATCTGCGGCTTTGGCCGGCTCGGAAGTTGGTTCGGCTGTCAACATTATGGAATCCGGCCCGATCTGATGACCATCGCCAAGGGATTGACCAGTGGCTATCTCCCGATGTCGGCAAGCGTTCTGTCGGAGGAGATTTGGGAAGTGATATCGAACGCGCCGACGGAGATCGGTCCTTTTGGTCATGGCTACACTTATTCCGGCCATCCCGTTGCCGCGGCGGCGGCCCTGGCCAACATCGACATTCTCGAGAATGAGAAACTGATCGATGTGGCGCGAGTGACGGGCGCTATTTTCAAGCGGCGGCTGCGCGAGACGTTCGCCGATCATCCGCTCGTCGGCGATATTCGTTGCGAAGGTCTTATGGCCGGCGTCGAGCTGGTCGCCGACAAGGCAAATAAGACGATCTTCGACCCATCGCTGAAAGTCGGCCCACGCGTGATGAAGCAGGGATACGAGGAAGGCGTCATCGTGCGCGCTCTGCCGCACGGTTCGACCATCGCTATCTCCCCACCGCTAGTCATTACTCTCGCAGAGATCGAGGAATTGCTGAGTGGGCTTAAAAAATCACTCGACACCATAGTGGACCAGCTCGTTCGCGAGGGCGATTGGCGGGACCGCAACCAATAGGAAAGATAACTAACCTTATGTCAACCGAACATTCATCGGCCGAGGCTGAGCAATTCCTCGCCAACAACCCGGACATCACCAGCATCCAAACTATCCTCAGCGATGCGACGGGTGTGGGGCGCGGCAAGAGCCTGCGGCGCAGCGAGCTGGCGCGCCTCTATACGCACGGCCGTCTGCTTCCCGGCTCCCTGCTAGGCGTCGATATCACGGGCGCCGATGTGGTGGAGACCGGATTGATCTGGGAAGAGGGCGATCCGGATCGCCTCTGCTATCCGGTGCCGGGCACACTCCAACGCTCGCCCTGGCTGACCCCTCCTACCGCGCAGGTTCTTATCACGATGAATGAGTTGGACGGCTCTCCTACCGCGGGCGATCCACGGCATGCCCTCCAACGGGTGGTTGAGCGTTTCAAGGAATTGAATCTGACCCCGGTGGTGGCGATCGAGCTGGAATTCTACATCATCGACCGCCAGCGCGACGGGCTGGGCCGGCCTCAGCCGCCGGCATCGCCGCTCACAGGACATCGGCCACGCCATTTGGATCCGTGCAGTCTCGACGAACTGTCCGATCAGTCTCCGTTCCTTAACGACCTGCTTGAGGCTTGTGCAACGCAGGGATTGCCTGCCCAGACTTTGATCTCAGAATATGCGCCGGGGCAGCTAGAGCTCGGATTGCTTCACCGTGCCGATGCCTTGCGCGCCGCCGATGAGACAATCATGTACAAGCGGCTAGTCCGCGGCGTTGCGTCCAAGCACGGATTCGACGCCACCTTCATGGCCAAGCCCTATGCCGATCGCTCCGGCAGCGGCATGCATATTCATTTAAGCCTGCAGGACGCCGCAGGCAGGAATGTTTTTGCCAGCGAAGATCCCGAGGGCACTCCGCTCATGCGCAACGCAATTGCAGGCATGGCAGCGACCATGGCGGAATGCGTGGGTGTATTCGCGCCCAATGCCAATTCCTATCGCCGCTTTCGCCGCAACAGCTATGTGCCGCTGGCTCCCTGTTGGGGCGTCAACAACCGCGCGGTGAGCTTGCGAATTCCGGTGGGTCCGCCCGACACAAGACATATCGAACACCGGGTCGCCGGCGCCGACGCGAACCCTTACATCGCCACCGCTGCCATTCTGGCGGGCGCGCATCACGGCATTGTTAAACGGCTCGATCCCGGACCGCCCATCGTGGGCAATGCGTATGCGCAGCTTAAACCTTCGCTGCCCATGAATTGGCATGCGGCACTTGAGATGACCACCGCATCCGAGTTTCTTCCCGGCTACATTGGAGCGCGGTTTCTCGAAATCTACACAGCCATCAAGCGAGCTGAGCAGGACAGATCCTTTGCGCAGGTACCCGAACTCGATTTCGATTGGTATTTGCGAGCGGCCTAGGAAGCCGTTCGCCAGATAGCAGGTAGGCTTAGATGTATCCGAGATGGCTTTGGCCGGTTTTCGCGGCGCCTGGCGTGGTCTGGTTGATCCTTCTGTTCCTAGTGCCGTTCTACGCGGTGATCAGCGTTGCCTTCGGCGGGGTCGATCCGATTTTTCAAAATCCTGTACCGAGCTGGAATCCTCTCGATTGGGATTATACCGCGATGGGAAAGACACTGACCGGCTTTTTGCCGGGTAATCAGTATTGGGCGGTCTTCCTGCGCACGGCGTCCTATGTCGCCTTGGCGCTCAGCGGCTCTTTGTTGATCGGCTATCCGGCCGCCTACTATATTTCCCGCCATGCGAGGCGGACGAAAGCGATCCTGCTCGTACTTCTCATCCTGCCTTTCTGGGTCAGCTACATGATGCGCATGCTGGCCTGGGTCAATTTGTTCTCGCCCGCCGGCTATATAAACAAGTTCCTGGTCTGGTCGCATCTCGTCACGACGCCGCCCGATTGGCTTAACGGCAATCCGGCCTCCGTCATCCTTGCCCTTATCTATGGGTATGTCCCCTACCTCATCCTGCCGCTGTTGGCATCGCTGGACCGGATCGACCGCAGTGTACTGGACGCCGCCCGCGATCTTGGCGCCAGTCCCATCGAGGCTTTCCTTCATGTGACTTTACCGCTCTCCAAACCCGGCATTTTGGGGGCCAGCGTTATTATCGCCTTGCCGATGTTCGGCGACTATTACACGCCCAATATCATTTCGGGATCGCCGAGCACCAGCATGCTCGGCAATCAGATCGACATCTTCTTCCACGGCGGTTCACAGCCCGGGGTAGGGGCGGCATTGACCCTCATTCTCTCCGCCTTCCTGGCTGTGCTGATGGCTTATTACATGATCACGATTGCCAAGGCTCAAAAGGAGTATCCGGCATGACCCGCCACACCGAGCCGGGAGCAACCGTGATATCGCCAAGACGCCTCATTCAGCAGAACGCAGTGCGCAAGCTCAGCACCTGGATCGCCAATCCCTGGGGCAGGCCGCGCTTCCTGGCCCTCATCACCTGGGCCTATATCCTCGTTTCGATCGCCCCGGTGATCGTCGCGATCCAGTTTTCTTTCAACGACGGGCGCTCTGTCACGTCCTGGCAGGGATTCAATCTGACGCGCTGGTATTGGGGCGATCCGGATCACTCCGTGTGGCATAACCCGGCCTTGCAGCATACCTTGTTGCAAAGCCTGAAGCTGGCCGGGCTCGACATATTGATCGCAACGCCGCTCGGGGTGTTGCTCGCGCTTGGCCTCGCTCGCTGGCGCGGGTTCGCGGCCAACGCTTCGAATTTTATCATGCTGTTTCCACTGGTAACGCCGGAGCTGGTGATGGGATTGGCGCTGTCGCTAGTCTTCCTTCACGTTTTTACCTTCATTGAACCAAGCACCACAGCTCAGGTTCTCGGTCATGTGACATTCTCACTGTCATATGTCGTCATCATCGTACGCGGCCGGCTGTTCTCGATCGGCCGGCAATACGAGGAGGCGGCCGCCGACCTTGGCGCCACGCCCGCGCAAGCCTTGCGGCTGGTCGTCCTGCCGCTGCTGTTGCCGGCGATCCTGGCCAGCATGATGATGGTCTTCGCGATTTCGATCGACGACTTCGTCATCAGCCAATGGCTGTCTTGCGGCGCCAGTTGCGATACGGTGCCGATCCGCATCTATAGCGCCACGCGCACGTCGTCGTTTCCCTCGATCAACGCCTTGGCGGCGATCATGGTGTTCCTGACCCTGTCCGCCTTCGGCGCGGCCTATCTGGTGCAACGCCTGATGACGCGAGGCGAACGCAAGTCCCGCCGCGGTATGGCGAAAGGAATGTTCGACCTATGAGTGGCGGCGATGTCGAATTGATCGATCTGGCAAAAAGCTTCGGGCGGATGCGGGCGGTTGACGGGATCAATTTGCATATTCCGGGCGGAGAATTCTTCTCGCTGCTGGGCTCATCCGGGTGCGGCAAGACCACGACCTTGCGCATGATCGCGGGGTTCGAACAACCTACGGGTGGAATGATTTTGCTTGACGGTGCCGACATGACGGGGATGCCGCCGCATCGCCGTCCCGTGAACACGGTGTTCCAAAGCTACGCCTTGTTTCCGCATCTCAACGTCTTCGACAATGTCGCGTTTGGACTTCGCCGCGCGAAGATTGAGTCCGGCGAAGTCAAGCGCAGAGTCAACGAAGCGCTCGCGCTCGTGCAATTAACCGAGTTCGAAAGGCGCCGGCCATCGCAGATGTCAGGTGGTCAGCAGCAGCGCGTCGCGCTGGCTCGCGCTTTGGTGCTGAAACCCGCCGTATTGCTGCTCGACGAGCCGCTGGGCGCCCTCGACGCCAGACTCAGGAAACAGTTGCAGCTCGAACTCAAGACGCTGCAACAACAGGTCGGCATTACCTTTGTATATGTCACGCATGATCAAGAAGAAGCGCTCACCATGAGTGATCGCATCGCGATCATGTCTGAGGGCCATATCGAACAGGTGGCCTCACCGCAGGAGATGTATGAAGCGCCGGCCACGATTTTCGTCGCCGATTTTCTTGGCGTGTCCAATCTGATGACAGCGAAAGCGCTCGGGAAAGATGAAAAAGGGCGGTGTCGAATCAGGTTGGGACAATTCGATCTGGTTGCGGGCCAGGGCGAGGTAAAGGGCGGTGATACCAAGGCGACGATTCGGCCAGAGCGCGTGCGCTTGGAGCCCCACGGCACTCCCGGCCAGAATCGCATTCCTGGCATGGTCGAACGCTGGGTTTATCTCGGTAATTCGGTGCAGCTGATCGTTCGCCTAGAAACCGGCGACACGGTGCAGGCGTTGCTTCAAAACAGCGGCGATGAAATTCCTTATCGCGCGGGCACACCGGTTCAGGTTCACTTGCCACCGGAAGCTTTACGCGTGCTGGCCGATACCGGCGCACGACTTGCTTTGGAAACAGCCGAACAGGAAGATTTATGACGATAGTGGCATGTTGTCAGACAATATGACATATTAGAGACCGAACGTAGAATTGGATTTGCCCAGAAGGAACTGCACGTGCCGAAGGGATTGAAAAAGGGACTTACGAGCTACGGCGACGAAGGCTTTTCTCTTTTCTTGCGAAAGGCTTTCATAAAGTCGATGGGTTATTCAGACGACGCGCTGAACCGTCCGATCGTCGGAATAACCAATACATATAGCGATTTCAACCCTTGCCACGGTTCCGTTCCAAAGCTGATTGAAGCCATCAAACGCGGTGTGATGCATGCCGGCGGACTTCCCATGGAATTTCCGACGATTTCAGTTCACGAAGCCTTCGCCCATCCAACGAGCATGTTCCTGCGCAATCTCATGGCCATGGATGTGGA
>Ga0187894_10004728_pt1 | contig 14406 bp, 10 predicted proteins | sample GBC1701081metaG_FD_136650 | JGI IMG/M metagenome (GOLD analysis project Ga0187894, IMG submission 136650) | White microbial mat communities from a lava cave in the Kipuka Kanohina Cave System on the Island of Hawaii, USA - GBC170108-1 metaG ...
GCAAGCTGGGCGCGCGCCTGGTCCAGCCGCGCCTTGGCGGCGTTGGCCGTCGACAGGCGCTGGTCGTACATCTGCGGCACGAAGGCCGTCGAGCCGCGCAGCCCGGCATAGCGCTCCAGGTCGGCGCGGGCGCGGGCCTCTTCGGCCTCGGCCGCGATCACGGCGGCGGCCGCGTTGTCGCGGGCCAGCTTCAGGTCATTGGGGTCGAGGCGGGCCAGGACCTGACCCGCTGTGACACGGGCGCCGACATCGACCTCGCGCGAAATGATCTTGCCGGCGACACGGAAGCCGAGATTGGTCTCGATCCGCGGCGCCACGATTCCGGCCAGAGTCATGCGGCGCACTTCCGAGCGGAATGCGACTTCCTGGACCCGGGCCGGACGGGGCTGTGCGTCGGCGGCGGCCGGTGCCTTGGCCGCCGTGGCCGAGCGCCAGATCATCGTGCCGGCCGTGCCACCGGCGATGGCCAAGGCCGCCGCGCCCACCACGAGAAAGGTCCGTTTGTTGCGCATCGGGCTCCCCTCGGCTCACCGATGGCGCGGAGGACCGGCCAGCGGTAATGTGTCGCGACGGCCTTGGAAATTTTACTTAACAACGTTAACTTAACACCGATTACATAACGCCATCGGACGGCCCGTCAAGAGGAGGCAATGGGTTTTTCCACGAAAGCGGCTGCGACAAAGACGCCGACTCGCAAAGCGCGGGGCGAGGGCTACACGCGGCGGGACGAGATCCTGGCGGCGGCCAAGGCGCTGTTCCTGGAGCAGGGGGTGCGGGCCACGACGATCCGGCGCATCGCCGAGAAGGTGGGGGTCTCGGCGCCGGCTTTGTATTTGTATTTCAAGGACAAGGACGCGATCCTGATCGAGCTGTGCGATCGCATCTTCGCCCTGCTGCTGCAGCGGCTGGAAGAGATCGAGCGGCAGGCGTTGCCGGCCTGCCAGCGGCTGCGGCGCATGGGCGAGGCCTATATCCGCTTTGGGCTCGATCATCCCGACGAGTACCGAATCACCTTCCTCGATGCGCCGGCGCCGGAGCCGATCCGCTATACCGGCCACCGCACCGACACCAGCGACCTCTCGCGGCCGGGCGCCAAGGGCGCCATGGCCTTCGGCAAGATGGTCCAGGCCTACGAGGCGGTGGCGCGGGAGGGCATCAAGCTGCCGTACCCGGCGGTGACCTGCGCCGAGCTGAGCTGGATGGCCTGCCACGGCCTCGTCGCGGCCCTGATCGGCGAGCCGGATTTCCCCTGGTCCGACCGCGAGGCGCTGATCCGCGGCATGGTCGACGTCAGCGTCCGCGGCGTCCTGCCGGGACTCGGAGGACGGAAGACGGAAGACAGATGACAGAAAAACGAATGCAGAAGAGCCTCATTCTGTCCTCTGTCTTCGGTCCGCCGTCTTCTGTCCTCAGTATGTCGCCCGTCCGCCCGACAGGTCGAAGACGGCGCCGGTGTTGAAGCTGCAGAGTGGCGAGGCCAGCCACGTCACCATCGCGGCGGCTTCCTCGACGGTGGCGAAGCGGCCCATCGGGATCTTCGACAGCATGAAGGCGATGTGCTGCTCGGTCATCTGCTTGAAGATGTCGGTGCGGATCGCGGCCGGGCAGACGCAGTTGACCAGCACGCCGGATGCCGCCAGCTCCTTGCCCAGCGACTTGGTGAGCCCGATCACGCCCGCCTTTGACGCCGAGTAGGCCGAGGCGTTGGGGTTGCCTTCCTTGCCGGCGATCGAGGCGATGTTGACGATGCGGCCCCATTTGCGGGCCACCATGCCGGGCACGACGGCGCGGTTGCACAGGAAGAGGCCGACGAGGTTGATGTCGATCACCTGCCGCCACTCGGCGAGGCTGTAGTCGGCGACGGTCTTGTTGGGGCCGGTGATGCCGGCGCTGGCGATCAGGATGTCGACCGGGCCCAGGGCCTTCTCGGTCTCTGCCAGTGCGCGGCTCACGTCAGCTTCCGAGGTGACATCCATGCCGATGCCGACGCCTCGCGGCAGTTCACCGGCGGCCCTGGTCGCTTCCGCCGAGTCGCGGTCCCACAACGCCACGCCGGCGCCGAAGCTGCTCAGGCTTTGCGCACAGGCGCGGCCGATACCGCGCGCGCCGCCCGTGACCACCGCCACCTTGCCCTTGAACATCTCGCCGTACATGCGCATTTCCTTCGCGGATGTGCTCCACCTGCGGACTTTAGCCGCACCGTCGTCGACACCGTAAGGGCATCGGGGCCGCGAAATCCGCATGGCAATTCGATATGACGGGACGCGGCCGTCCGCTAATATCCGCCGCCCCCGAACCTCCATGAGCCTGTGAATGACCAGCCGGATTCCTGCTTCGATTGATGCCACGCTCGATCTGCTGCGCGGCGGCGACTATATCGCCGACCGCAGCCTGGCGACCGTCCTCTATCTGGCGCTGAAGCTGGGCCGGCCGCTGTTCACCGAGGGTGAGGCGGGCACCGGCAAGACCGAGATCGCCAAGGTGCTGGCGCAGACCCTGGGCCGTCGGCTGATCCGGCTGCAGTGCTACGAGGGCCTCGACGCCGCGTCGGCGGTCTACGAGTGGAACTACGCGCGCCAGATGATCGAGATCCGGCTGGCCGAGGCCCAGGGCAACGTCGACCGCGACCATTTGGGCAGCGACGTCTTCGCCGAGCGCTTCCTGATTCGCCGGCCACTGCTCGAGGCGCTGGAGCCGCAGCCCGAGGGGCCGCCGGTGCTGCTGATCGACGAGCTGGACCGCACCGACGAGCCGTTCGAGGCCTACCTGCTGGAGGTGCTGTCCGACTTCCAGGTGACGATCCCGGAGCTCGGCACGGTGAAGGCGCCCCAGGCACCGATCGTGGTGATCACCTCGAACCGCACGCGCGAGATCCACGACGCGCTGAAGCGCCGCTGCTTCTACCACTGGGTCGATTATCCCGACGCGGCGCGCGAGCAGCAGATCCTGGCCGTCAAGGCGCCCGGCGCACCCGCGCGGCTGACCAGGCAGGTCGTGGGCGTCGTGCAGGAGCTGCGGCGCATGGACCTGTTCAAGGCGCCGGGTGTCGCCGAGTCGATCGACTGGGCCACGGCGCTGAACGAGCTCAACGTCCTCGACCTCGACCCGCGCGCCATCAACGACACGCTGGGCGTGCTGCTGAAGTACCAGGACGACATCCAGCGCCTGCAAGGCAGCGAGGCGGCGCAGATCCTGGAACGCGTGAAGAGCGAGATGCTGGTCGGCCAGGCGGCGGGGTGATGCTGATGCGACGGCGGACAACACCTTCTACCTTCCCCCGGAGGGGGAAGGTGCCCGAAGGGCGGATGGGGGATGTCTCAACGGATTCGGACCGTCGACGTGACGGTCTTCATCGCACGTTCTTCGCGCAAGGCATGAACAACGGTCCATATGGCATCAACGATCGCCGAAGGATTGCGTACGACGTCGCCTGCCCAGAAGCGCACGACATGGAATCCAAGAGCTTCGAGACGCCGAGTTCGGGCGGCATCGTAGTCCGCTTGGTCGACATGTTGGCTGCCATCGACCTCGATAACCAGGCGTTCGCGCAGGCAAGCAAAGTCGGCAATGTAGCGATCGATGGGTACTTGTCGGCGGAAGCGAAGCTCGCCGGCCCGGCCACCTCGCAGTACGTGCCACAGTGCACCCTCCGCTTCGGACGGCCTGTGCCGGAGCCGCCGTGCCGCAGTGGTCGCGAAATCGTTGGCTGTGGGTCTCATGTCCATGGACAGCGCGGTAGCGCCGTCCCCCTTCCGGCGCTTCGCGCCACCTTCCCCCTCCGGGAGAAGGTAGAAAATCACATGACTACATACAACCAACCTATGCTTGTGCCATGTCCGAGACCATCCGTGCCGTGACGGCGGCGCAGAAGGCGCCGGCCGGGGGCAAGATCGTCGCCAACATCATGAACTTCGCGCGGACCTTGCGCGTGGCCGGGCTGCCGATCGGGCCGGGACGCATCATCGAGGCGGTGCGCGCCGTCGAGACCGCCGGCCTGCAGCGGCGCGAGGATCTCTACTGGACGCTGTTCAGCGTCTTCGTGAACCGGCGTGATCAGCGCGAGATCTTCGACCAGGCGTTCCACATCTTCTGGCGCAATCCGCGGCTGCTCGAGAAGATGATGGGCATGCTGCTGCCGCAGGTCGACACCGGCGAACCGCCCGAGAGCCGCAAGCAGATGAGCCGGCGCCTGCAGGAGGCGCTGCAGCCCGGCCGCGGCGAGTCGCCCGACGACGCCGACACGCCACCCGAGGTCGAGATGGAGGCGACGCTGACCTTCTCCGACCGCGAGCTGTTGCAGAAGAAGGATTTCGAGCAGATGTCGGCGGCCGAGATCGCGCAGGCGATGAAGGCGATCAAGCGCCTGACCCTGGCGATTCGCGAGGCGCGCACGCGCCGCACCGCCGCCGCGCCGCACGGCCCGAAGATCGACATGCGCGCCACGTTCCGCCGCTCGTTGAAACCGCACGGCGTCATTGACCTGGCGCGCCGCGTGCAGCGCCTGCGGCCGCCGCCGCTGGTCATCCTGTGCGACATCTCCGGCTCGATGAGCAAGTACAGCCGGATGTTCCTGCACTTCATGCACGCCATCACCAACGACCGCGACCGCGTGCACTGCTTCACCTTCGGCACGCGGCTGACCAATGTCACGCGCGCGCTGCGCAACCGCGACGTCGACGTGGCGCTGGCCAAGGCGTCGGCCCAGGTCGAGGACTGGTCGGGCGGCACGCGCATCGGCGCCACCCTGGAAGAGTTCAACCGGCTGTGGTCGCGCCGCGTGCTGGGGCAGGGCGCCGTGGTGCTGCTGATCACCGACGGGCTCGATCGCGACGGTGCGCTCGGGCTCGAGGACCAGATGGAGCGGCTGCACAAGTCCTGCCGCCGGCTGATCTGGCTGAACCCGCTGCTGCGCTACGAGGGCTACGAGCCGCGCTCGCTGGGCAACCGTGCCATGATCGCCCATGTCGACGACTTCCGGCCGGTGCACAACCTCGAGAGCCTGTCCGACCTCGTGGGCGCGCTGAACGCCCCGTCGGCCCGGCGGATGGACGGGCTGATCGGCTGGCAGGCCAAGGCACGGGCGGCATAGGTGGCTGGCGGTCCAGCTACACTTGTCACCGTGCAATTGAAGGCGTGATATATATACATATATAGCGTATCTGCGACGGTGGAGAGGAAGATGACGACGGCAGCGGAAGACATTCTCGGCACGGCGACAGCCTGGAAGGGCGAGGGCCGCGGCGTGGCGCTGGCCACGGTGACCCTGACCTGGGGCTCCTCCCCGCGTCCGGTCGGCAGCCAGCTGGTGGTCGACCAGAACGGCAACATGATGGGCTCGGTTTCCGGCGGCTGCATCGAGGGCGCCGTGGTCAAGGAGGCCGTCGAGGCCATCAAGGACGGCAAGCCGCGCCTGCTGGATTTCGGCGTCACCGACGAGCAGGCCTGGGACGTGGGCCTCGCCTGCGGCGGCAAGGTGCAGGTGTTCGTGGAAAAGGTGGGTTAGCTGGGGGCGCGCCACTCCAGTGGCGCGTCATGCGCTACCGCCAAGAGAAGACGCGCCACTGGAGTGGCGCGCCCCCGGCGCGCAGGAGGAAACGGAGTCATGAAACTCGAGACCCTCAAGGCCGTGCAGGCGGCGCGTGACGGCCGCCGGGCCGTCGTGCTGGTCAAGCGTATCGCCGATGGCGCCGAAGCGCTTGTCTATGCCGACGCCGTTGATGGCGAGCTGGCGACCCATGTCGACGTGCTGGCGACGGCGCGCGCCAACCTGACCAGCGGGCGCAGCGACACGGTCGATACCAGCGTCGGCAAGGTATTCCTGCATGCCTTCATCCCGCCGCCGCGGCTGATCGTGGTCGGCGCCGTGCACATCGCGCAGGCGCTGGTGCCGATGGCGGCCATGACCGGCTTCGACGTCGTGGTCATCGACCCCCGCCGCGCCTTCGCTGCCGACTACCGCTTCCCCAACGTCACGGTGCTGGAGGATTGGCCGGACGAGGCGATGGAGCGGTTGAAGCCCGACGGCTCGACCGCCGTGGTGACGCTGACGCACGACCCCAAGCTCGACGATCCGGCGCTGGAGGTGGCGCTGAAATCGGACGCGGTTTATGTCGGCTCGCTGGGCAGCCGGCGCACGCACGAGAAGCGCAAGGCGCGGCTGCTGGAAGCCGGCATCACCGAGGCGCAGTTCGCGCGCATCCACGGCCCGGTCGGCCTGAATATCGGTGCCCGGTCGCCGGCCGAGATCGCGATCTCGATCCTCGCCGAGATCATCCAGGCGCGCGCCGCGCTGAGCGAGCCGGCCGAGCGCAAGGTCAAGGCAGCATGAGGTACGGACGCGGTTCGCTGGGGGCGCGCCACTCCAGTGGCGCGTCATGCGCGGCCTCGAGGGAAGACGCGCCACTGGAGTGGCGCGCCCCCAGCACAAGAGTAACCCCATGAAATTCGGCGACGTTGCCATCGACGCGGCCGTTGGCGCGATCCTCGCCCACGCGCATCGCGATGGCGGCCTGAATTTCGCCAAGGGGCGGCGTCTGTCGGCCGATGACGTGGCCAGGCTGAAGGCGGCCGGCGTGACCGAGGTGGTGGGCGCCACGCTGGACGCCGACGACGTGCATGAGGACGAAGCGGCGCGCGCGATCGCGACGGCGGCGGCCGGTGTCGGCCTGACACCGACGGCGCCCTTCACCGGCCGCGCCAACCTGTTCGCCGGTGCCGAAGGGATCGTGACCGTCGATGCCGCCCGCATCGATGCGCTCAACGCCATCGACGAGGCGATCACCATCGCGACCTTGCCGGCGTTCTCATCAGTGGCGCCCAAGCAGATGGTGGCGACGATCAAGATCATTCCCTTCGCGGTGCCCAGGGCGGCGCTGCAGCGGGCGCTTGACGTGATCGGCGGCCGGTCGCTGGTGTCGGTGGCCGTGTTCCGGCCGCTGAAGGCCGGTCTGGTCCAGACCAGCCTGCCGGGCACGCGCACCAAGGTGCTGGACAAGGCGAGCGAAACGACGCGCGCGCGCATGTCCGGTATCGGCGGCAGCCTGCACGGCGAGCGGCGCGTCGCGCATGACGAGACGGCGATCGCGGACGCGCTCCAGGCGCTCAAGGCCGAGGGATGCGACCTGTTCCTGATCGCCGGCGCCTCGGCCATCGTCGACCGGCGCGACACGATCCCGGCCGGCATCGAACGCGCCGGTGGCAGGGTCACGCATTTCGGCATGCCCGTCGATCCCGGCAACCTGCTGCTGCTGGGCGAGCTCGACGGCATGACGGCGATCGGCCTGCCGGGCTGCGCCAAGTCGCCCAAGTTCAACGGCTTCGACCAGGTGCTGCAGCGATTGGCGGCCGGGTTGCCGATCGGACGGCACGAGGTGATGGGTATGGGCGTGGGCGGCTTGCTGGCCGAAACCCCCAGCCGCGGCGTGCCGCGCGCCGGCAAGAGCGCGGATGCGGAAGAAGTCGCGGAGATGCCGCCGCGTGCGCCGCGCATCGCCACCCTGGTGCTGGCCGCCGGCCGGTCGAGCCGCATGCGCGGGCCCAACAAGCTGCTGGCCGAGATCAATGGCGTGCCGATGGTGGCGCACATCGTGCGCGCGGCGCTCGCCTCGCAGGCCGTTTCGGTGACGGTGGTGCTCGGCCATATGGCACAGGAAGTGCGCGCGGCAGTGGCGTCGCTGGGCCCCTCCGCCGCCAAGGTCGGGTTCGTGGAGAACCCCGGCTATGTCGACGGCTTGAGCACGTCGCTGCGCGCCGGGCTCGGTGCGCTGCCGGCGGATATCGACGGCGCTTTGGTCTGCCTGGGCGACATGCCGGCGGTCTCGCCGTCACAGCTCGACAAGCTGATCGCGGCCTTCAACCCGGTCGAGGGCCGCTCGATCTGCGTGCCCACGGTCGGCGGCAAGCGTGGCAACCCGGTGCTGTGGGACCGCCGCTTCTTCGCCGAGATGACCGGCGTGTCGGGCGACACCGGCGCCAGGCACCTGATCGGCGAGCACGCCGACCTGGTGTGCGAAGTCGACATGGGCCACGACGGCGTGCTCATCGACCTCGACACGCCGGAAGCGCTCGAGGCCTTCCGCACCGGCACCCGCACGACGGAGGCGGCATGAGTTGCTTTCTCTTCGGACCGCGCGCGTCCACGCGCGCAATCGCCCGGAGCAAAAGCGCAGGGCGATCTAATGGCAGGTCGGCGCTGGTGCGCCGATGCGCGCGTGGACGCGCGCGGTCCGAAAGCAACGCGAGTCCATGATGAGTTTCGACGTCGCCAGCCTGCGCCGGCAGTTCCCGATCCTGTCGCGGCCGATCAACGGCACGGCGCTGCACTACCTCGACAACGGCGCGTCGGCGCAGACGCCGCAGGCGGTGCTCGACGCCGTGCGGGTCTATGAGACGACGGCGCGCGCCAACGTGCTGCGCGGCGTGCATGCGCTGGCCGAGGCGGCGACCGAGGCCTACGAGACCGCCCGCGCCGATGTCGCGTGCTTCCTGGGCGTCGCCGACGACGAGGTGATCTTCACCGGCGGCTGCACGGCGGCGATCAACCTCGTGGCCAGCAGCTATGGCAGCCTGCTGAAAGCCGGCGACGAGATCGTCCTGTCGGAGCTGGAGCACCATTCCAACATCGTGCCCTGGTACCAGTTGGCGCAACGGGCCGGCCTGACGCTGCGGCCGTTGCCTGTGACGGACGACGGCCGCATCGATGTTTCCGCCCTGCCGCGCATCGTCAATGAACGCACGCGGCTGATCTCGGTAGCGCACGTCTCGAACGTCACCGGCGCGGTGGTCGATGTCGCCGCCGTCGTCGCCGCGGCGCGCGCCGTTGGCGCCCGGGTGATGCTGGATGGCGCGCAGCGCGCGCCGCATGGGCCGCTCGACCTGCCGGCGCTGGGTGTCGATTTCTATGCCTTCGCCGGCCACAAGGCCTACGGGCCCAACGGCATCGGCGTGCTGTGGGGCCGCAAGGAATTGCTCGAGGCGATGCCGCCTTTCATGGGCGGCGGCTCGATGATCGGCAGCGTCACGTTCGAGGCCATCACCTGGGCGCCGCCGCCGCGCCGCTTCGAGGCCGGCACGCCGCCGATCGGGCCGGCCATCGGGCTGGGCGCCGCTTGCCGCTGGATGATGGGGCTCGACTGGACGGCGGTCGGTGGCCACGAGATGGGCCTGACGCAGAGGCTGATGGACGGGCTGGCCGAGGTCAGGAGCGCGCGGCTCATCGGGCCATCTGGACTGCAGGGCCGGCTGCCGGTGGTGTCGTTCGTGCTCGACGACATCCACCCGCACGACACGGCGCAGATCCTCGACTCCTTCGGTGTCGCGGTGCGCGCCGGCCATCATTGCGCGCAGCCGCTGATGGACCGCTTCGACATCATGGGCACGACGCGCGCCTGCATCGCGCCCTACAACGATGCGTCCGATATCGACGCGCTGCTGGCGGGCGTGCACGAGACGGTGCGGAGGTTCGCGTGAGCGACGCGCTGTACCACGACCGCATCGTCGCCCTGGCCAAGAGCCGTGCCGGCGCCGGCAAGCTGGCGGCGCCGACGGCATCGGCGCGGCGTGACAACCCTCTGTGCGGCGATCGCGTCACCATGGATGTGCGCCTGGACGATCACGGCCGCATGGCCGAGCTGGCGCACCAGGTGCGCGGCTGCGCGCTCTGCCAGGCGGCGGCGGTGGCGCTGACGTCGCGCGCGCAGGGCCGGCCCACGGGCGACATCGCCGCGCTGCGCGCCGAGATCGAGGCGGTGCTGAACGGCACGGCGGCGGGCGAGGGCGACTTCGCGGCCTTCGCGCCGGTGCGGCAATACCGGGCCCGGCACGACTGCGTCACCCTGCCGTTCGAGGCGCTGCAAGCCGCGCTCGACGGGCGCTAGTCTTCACCTCTCCCGCTTGCGGGAGAGGTCGGCGCGTCTTCGCGCCGGGTGAGGGCTTCAGGCATGGCACCTCGCGTGAAACCCTCACCCTCCCATCGCGCTAAAGCGCGATGGGCCCCTCCCTCTCCCGCAAAGCGGGAGAGGGGACTACGCGCCTGTTGCGAGGCGCCGCGAAATCGTCATGATCCGTCGTGAGTATCCACTCGGTTAGGGTGCCGGGAGGCTGATCAAAATGTCACAACTGAGGAATCCGTCCCGCCTTCGGCTGGTGGCCGCGGCGGGCGTGGCGGTCGCCTGGCTCGCGTCGAGCCCGGCGCTGGCGCAGGAGCTGGCGCTGAAACGCGTGCTGCTGTCGTCGGGCGGCGTGGGGTATTTCGAATACGAGGCCGCGGTCGAGAACGACGCGACCCTGCAGCTCACCGTAAACCTGGACCAGGTCGACGACGTGCTGAAAAGCCTGGTGGTCTACGACGACAAGGGTGGCGTCGGCGGGCTGAACCTGCCGGGCCGCGAGCCGCTGTCGCAGGTCTTCAAGGACCTGCCGTTCGACCAGAGCGCCTTGGGCTCGCCGGCGGCGCTGCTCAACGCGCTGCGCGGCGCCGAGGTCACGGTCGGTGGACCACGCACGGCGACGGGCCGCGTCGTGGCGGTGAACGCCGAGCCGATCATCAGCCCCGAGGGTCGACAGGTGGGCGTGCGCAACCGCGTGACGCTGATGACCGACAAGGGGCTGCAGCAGTTCGTGCTGGAGGACGCCGAGAACCTGCAGTTCGCCGATCCGGCGGTGCGGGAGCAGGTGCAGAAGGCGCTGGCGGCCATCGCCTCGAACCGGGCCAAGGACGCGCGCACAGTCGAGCTGACGTCCAAGGGCCAGGGCAAGCGCACCGTGCGGGTCGCCTACATCGTGACGGCACCGCTGTGGAAGGCGTCGTATCGCCTGACCGTGCCGGGCGAGGGCGACGTCACCAAGGCGCACCTCCAAGGCTGGGCCGTGGTCGAGAACATGAGCGGGCAGGACTGGAAGGACGTCGACCTGACGCTGGTGTCGGGCCATCCCATCGCCTTCCGGCAGGCGCTGTACCAGTCGTACTACGTCGACCGGCCTTATGTGCCGGTGGAAATCATCGGCCGGCTGATGCCGCGTACCGACCAGGGGACGGTGCCCGTCCCGCCACCGCCGCCGATGCCGGCATCAGAATCACGAGCCCGGCCACCTGCACCTCCCCCGGCGCCGGGCGGCCGCGACGGCCGCGGCGGGCCCAGGCTGGCCGAAACCGGCTCCGCGCCGCCGCCTTCCGTGGCGCCGCCCTCCGAGCAGGTCGCCGCCCAGGAAGCCCTGACGCAGGTGATGTTCCGGTTCCCCAGCGCCATCACCGTCGCCAACGGCCGTACGCTGTCGGTGCCGATCATCAACGGCGAGGTGCCGGTGAAGCGCCAGGCGCTGTACCAGCCCGAGACGCACGCGCGCCATCCGCTGGCCTCGGTGCGGCTGCAGAACGAGGGCAACACCGCCCTGCCGCCGGGCGTGATCACGATCTACGAGCGCGGCGCCGATGGTCAGGTTGCCTATGTCGGCGACGCGCGCCTCTCGGCCCTGCCGCCGGGCGAGAACCGCCTGCTGAGCTACGCGCTCGACCAGAAGGTCGCCATCGAGGTCGACACCGGCCGCACGGACACGCTGGTCAAGGGCAGCATCCTGCAGGGCGTGTTGCGCTACGAGGTGCTGCAGCGCCAGACCGTGACCTACAGGGTCAAGGCGCCGGCGCGCGAGAACCGCCAGCTGCTGGTCGAGACGCCGCGGCTGTCGGGCTGGAAGCTGATGAAGACCGAGGGCAAGGACATTGGCCAGATCGAGGGCAAGTACCGCATCCCGTTCGACCTGAAAGGCGGCGAATCGCACGCCTTCGAGGTCGTGCAGGAATACACGGCGCTCCAGGAGATGGTGTTGCTCAATGCCGACCCCGGCCGCATCGAATACTTCGCCAAGGCCCGGGAGTTCGACCAGAGGACCAAGGACGCGCTCACCCGCATCATCCAGCTGCAGGGCGCGGTGAGCGCCGCGCAGGCGCGCGTCGAGCAAGGCGACGCTCAACGCACCCGGATCACCCAGGAGCAGCAGCGCATCCGCGCCAACCTGAGCAGCGTGCCGACCAACTCGGACCTGCACCGCCGGTACATCGCCACGCTCGACCGGCAGGAAACGGAGCTGGAGAACCTCGCGAAACAGCGCGCCGACGCCGAGAAGGCCGTCGAGGCGGCCCGCGCGCAGCTCGAGGCGTACATCAAGACCTTGGGTTGATTCACCTCTCCCGCAAGCGGAAGAGGTCGGCGCGTCTGCTCCGGGTGAGGGTTTCACACGAGGCGCGCCGGTGCGTGAAACCCTCACCCTCCCATCGCTGGCGCGATGGGCCCCTCCCTCTCCCGCATGCGGGAGAGGGAGCCAAAGGCGCCGCGAAAACGTCATGATCCCTAGTGAGTATCCACTCGGTCACAAAAAGGGACCGGGAGGCTTGCTCATGTTGCAACTCAATCCGTCCCGCCGTCGACTGACTGTCGTGGCGGGGCTCGCTGTCGCTTTGCTCGCATCGAGCCCGGCGCTGGCCCAGGAGCTGGCGCTGAAGCGCGTGCTGCTGTCATCCGGTGGCGTGGGGTACTTCGAATACGAGGCCGCGGTCGAGAACGACGCGACCCTGAAGCTGACCGTCAACCTCGACCAGGTCGATGACGTACTGAAGAGCCTGGTGGTCTATGACGACAAGGGCGGCGTCGGCGGACTGAACCTGCCGGGCCGCGAGCCGCTCTCGCAGGTCTTCAAGGATCTGCCGTTCGACCAGAGCGCATTGGGCTCGCCGGCGGCGCTGTTGAACGCATTGCGCGGCGCCGAGATCACGGTCGGCGGCCCGCGCACGGCGACGGGTCGCGTCGTGGCGGTGAACGCCGAGCCGATCATCAGCCCCGAGGGGCGGCAGGTGGGCGTGCGCAACCGCGTGACGCTGATGACCGACAAGGGCCTGCAGCAGTTCGTGCTGGAGGAGGCGGAGAGCCTTCAGTTCGCCGACCCGGCGGTGCGCGATCAGGTGAGCAAGGCGCTGGCGGCGATTGCCTCGAACCGGGCCAAGGATGCGCGCACGGTCGAGCTGACGTCGAAAGGCCAGGGCAAGCGCACCGTGCGGGTGGCCTACATCGTGACGGCGCCGCTGTGGAAGGCCTCGTACCGCCTGACCGTGCCGGGCGAGGGCGACATCACCCGGGCGCATCTGCAGGGCTGGGCCGTGGTCGAGAACATGAGCGGCCAGGACTGGAAGGACGTGGACCTGACGCTGGTGTCCGGCCATCCCATCGCGTTCCGCCAGGCGCTGTACCAGTCGTACTACGTCGACCGGCCTTATGTGCCAGTCGAGGTCATCGGCCGGCTGATGCCGCGGACCGACCAGGGGACCGTCCCGGCGCCGCAACCGCCGCCGCCGCCGATGACCGCACCGCGGCCCGGCTCGGCCCCACGCGACCAGCGCCAGCAGACGGCGGACGGCAAGGTCATGCCCTCCGGCATCCCCGGCCAGTCACCCACGGGTGGGCAGCCCGACAACATCGCCGCGCCCGCCGACCAGGTGGCCGCCCAGGAGGCGCTGACCCAGGTCTCATTCCGGTTCCCCAACCCGGTGACGGTGGCCAACGGCCGCACGCTGTCGGTGCCGATCATCAACGGCGAGGTGCCGGTGCGGCGCCAGGCCCTGTTCCAGCCCGAGACCCATCCGCGCCACCCGCTGGCGTCGGTGCGGCTGGAGAACAACGGCAATACCGGCCTGCCGCCGGGCGTGATCACGATCTACGAGCGCGGTGCCGACGGACTGGTCGCCTATGTCGGCGATGCGCGGCTGGGCGCTCTGCCGGCCGGCGAGAACCGGCTGCTGAGCTACGCGCTCGACCAGAAGGTGACCGTCAGCGTCGAGTCGTCGCAAACAGAAACCCTGGTCAGGGGCAGCATCGTGCAGGGCGTGTTGCGCTACGAGATGCTGCAGCGCCAGACCGTGACCTACAGGGTCAAGGCGCCGGCGCGCGAGAACCGGCAGCTGCTGGTCGAGACGCCGAAGCTCGCCGGCTGGAAGCTGGTCAAGCCCGACGTGCCGAACATCGGCCAGATCGAGGGCAAGTACCGCATCCCGTACGACCTCAAGGGCGGCGAGACGCAGAGCCTGGAGGTTGTGCAGGAGCAGGTCGTCAAGCAGGAGCTGGAGCTTGCCGACGGCGACGAGGACCGCATCGTGCTGTTCGCCAAGGCCCGGGAGTTCGACCAGAAGACCAGGGATGCGCTCAACCGCATCATCCAGCTGCAGAACGCCGTGAAGAACGCGGAAAAGCGCGTGGAGCAAGGCGAGGCGCAGCGCAACCGCATCGCCCAGGAGCAGCAGCGCATCCGCGAGAACCTGCGCAGCGTGCCGCAAAACTCGGACCTGCACCGCCGCTACATCGCGACGCTCGACCGCCAGGAGACCGAGCTCGAGGGCCTGAACCGGCAGCGCGCCGCCGCCGA
>Ga0187894_10004729_pt1 | contig 14405 bp, 12 predicted proteins | sample GBC1701081metaG_FD_136650 | JGI IMG/M metagenome (GOLD analysis project Ga0187894, IMG submission 136650) | White microbial mat communities from a lava cave in the Kipuka Kanohina Cave System on the Island of Hawaii, USA - GBC170108-1 metaG ...
CCGTCGAAAGTTGGTTTCAAACAGGAGATCAACCGGGACCCCCGGCGGAACGTGCCGCCGGAGCCCGGGGCCGGCGCTCAGCGCCGGCCCCGCGGAGTTACACCACGAATCGAGACGTTATCCACGCTCTTCTGGACAGTCGCATTCCTCCCGACGATGTGGGCGCTCGAAAGGCTCCGGTGGATTCGTAGCGGAGTCACTGCGGAGCAGTGGCCCTTGATCTTCGCTGGGCTGGTCCTATTCGGCGTCGCCGCGTTCGTCGCGTGGATCGCGGCGAACATCTACGCGCCGTACTACGTTGCCGGGCGAATTGAAGCGCAGCGTGATCGCGTGCGAAAGTCTAGGGCCGCCGTGGCGACGCTGCTCCATACTAGGCGCGCTGCCGAAACCTCCTCGCGTGCCGCCGCGCTGGCGTGGATAGATCGCATTCAGGAGGAAGGGGAGCGGATCAAGGAGCAGGCTCAAGATGCGGCGGGCAGGATGCCCACGGGCATGGACAAGGGTCGGCTGCGCCACTACGAGATTCAGCTAGGCGGTCCCGTCGTCGCGCTACTTCATGCTTGGTGGAATCGCTTCTGCGCCGAGATGCCGGGAGAGTTCAGGAACGCGATCGACCCGCAGCGACGAGACATGACCGCCTCATCGCCAAACGAGTGCGCGAGCGAGCTTCGCCGTCGCCTAGGAACTGTGAGCCGTATCAGGCGGATGATCGACCGCGCCCATTCCGGCCCCTAGGCCGCCGCTTGGGCTTCGGCTCCTCGGGCGGCGGAACCTGCATCGCGGCCCTGAGAGCGTCCCTTGGGGACAGCGGGTATGCCGTGAGCCTCTTCCTGGTGCCTTTCATTGAAGCTCCATTAGTCGCCCGGCCATCCAAGCCGCAACCGCTCTGGATGTCCTGACCTCGCCTCGCGCGATGTCCACCACGAAGTCCGCGATTTCGTCGCTCGTGGCCCGAATGGTCAGCCCAAGACCCGAGAGCACTTCATGTGCGGACGCTAATGCGGTTCTCTTGTTCCCGTCGGTGAAGCACTGGTTCTTGGCTAGATAGAAGAGCAGGAACGCGGCGAACACGAGGCCAGCCCGATACGTGTCGTCTTCCTCTCGCATGAAATGCTCAGCGTTCCACGCAGCTCCTAGCGAGCCCTCAACGCACCCCTCCTTGGCTACGCTCACGAGTTTCTTCTCGGGTCCTTTGCGGACCTTCTCGTGAAGTTCGAGGATCGTGCTGGCGGTTATCAATTCACCCCAAGGCTCACTCATCGGCGAGCCTCTTCAGTGCATCCTTCCAGTCCACGAACACGCGACGCCGCCCCTTGCCCTCGGGGACCTCAGGTAGCGGCCCGGCTCCAACGGACAGGCGTAGTACCCTGGACTCGTCTTGTGGCGTCGTCAGAACGAGAACCCGTATATCCGCCCGGTGCTTCAGCACCGTCTCAACGTGCTCGTCGGTTGCGCCGTACCAGCGCGGCTGCCCATCGTCTTCGCGTAGCTGAATTCGCGGCGGGTTGAAGATGGCCCCGTTTGGAGTGGCGACGAACTCTCTTAGGCCAGGAAATAGCTCCTCTTCCATCGGCCGAACATGCTTGACGTGTACCGTGCGAGTCTCTGTCCCGTTGACGCGGACCTTGTACCTCTGCTCGGTAACGCCCTCCGGGAGCTTCCTGAAATACTCGCGAACCCGAACCTGATGCGGCTTCCCTGCGCTCTCATTTTCGATGGACTCAAGTAACTCACGCGCGGCACGCTCGGGCAGGTCATTGAATAGCAGCAGGTTCTCGCCGGGGCGCGTACGTGCCGTTACGGATGCGGTAAGGACACCGCAGTTGTGCGTGATGCTGCTGATCTCAAGATCAAGAGCTTCCGCGCCCTTGGCGAACCTCCCGCCCCTGTGGCCGCGCTCGCTTCCCGTGGCATCGACGATCATGTTCGACCCGATGCGCCGAAGCGCGGTCAGCAGCTCGTTCAGCGCGGGCAAAAACGCCGCGAGGCTTATGCGCCCATCGGCGAGGCCGGGGACTTCACCGTCATACCGAATCTCGATCTCGGTCGCCATTCACCATCATGATATCGGCTTGGGCGACCCATAAACAAATACCGTACGGCCTTACGGTGCCCGTTATCGCTTACGCGCCCTGGTACTGAAGGCGTTTCCCGTCGCAATCCCGAAGCGCCAACGCCGTACGCTGGCCGTCGGTCATGTGGCGCGTTCCCCATCTGAACGTGAACTCGTCCAAGTACCTCTGGATGTGCTGCCGGGAGATGTGGTGCCACGCGCCGTGGACTCCGCGCTTGAAGAGGCCGATGAAGTTCTCGGCCGTGTTCGTGTGGACGGTCGGGTCGTCCCAGCGGACGTACTCGTTCCGCGAGTGGTTGACCGTCTCGTGTCCGCCCGCGATGAACTCGGCCGTGCCCTTGTAGAGATTCAGGTCGTCGGTCATCACGCGCGCGGTCGGCGCGACCGTGCGCCTGATCTCGCTCTTGAGCGTGTCGGCCGTGACCTTCTCAAGCGCACGGGCGCGAGCCTGCCCGCCGCGCTCCACGAGGACCATGACGGGGATCTTCGGCGTCTTGCGGTTCGGGCGTCGGCCGTAGTTTGGGCCGCGCGGCTTGCCGCCGATGTAGCCCTCGTCAACCTCAACGTCGCCCGTGAGCATGGAGCGCAGCGGTTCCTCGCGCATCGCGTGGCGGATGCGGTGGGCCATGTGCCATGCGCTCTTGTAGCTCTTGAGGCCGAGCTGCCGCTGTAGCTGCAACGCGCTCACGCCCTTCTTGCTCGCGCAGACGATGTGGAACGCGAGCACCCACGTCTTGAGCGGGATGTGCGAGCGGTGGAAGATCGTGTTGACCGTGACCGTGAACTGCTGGCGGCAACCCTTCGCGTTGCACTTCCAGACGCCCGAGCGGTGGGCCTTCCCGTTGAGCTTGGTCGGGTTGCAGTCGCCGCAGTGGACGCACGCGGCACCGTCCGGCCAGCGGATCTCTTCGAGGTAGGCGCGGGCCTGTTCCTCGGTCATCGCGGCCAGTTCGAGGAAGGTCTTGTCGCTCATGGTGGCCCAAATCTACGGGTTGGGCCTTGGTTTGTCAAGGGGATAATCCCGGCGTCGGAGGGGCACGGTGCGGGAGCGACTCGACGCGCGAGCGGCCGGCGCCTCACACGTCGGAGAACGTCGTTGGCACGCACCTGAGGACGGGGGAGTGAGCGCGCCCACTAGTCGGGCAACCCCCACAGCACCCAAGCCGCCCAATGGTACGGATGCGCCCACTTGGGCTCCGAGCGCACGAACTCCTGCGCCTCCCTCAGCGCCCTTGCCGTGGGCGTCCCCGCCTTCCAACGCTCGTAGAACTTCTTCATCAGGGCCCGCGTCGCGTCGTCGTCGACTTTCCACAAGGACACGATCACTCGCGGGGCGCCCGCGAACATGAAGGCGCGCGTCAGCCCCACGATCCCCTCGCCCTTCACGATCCTGCCCTTGCCCGTCTCGCAGGCCGACAGGACGACGAGGTCCGTGGCGACGTTCATCCGAAGCACGGCGTGCGCGCCCAGGAACCCCGTGCTCTCCGCGTCGGGCGAGAGCGCGAGCCCGGAGAACATCGGCGCCTCGGGGCTCACGAGCCCGTGGCACGCGAGGTGGACGCTGCGCCAGCGGCCCTCCTTCCTGCCGAGCGCCGCGAGGAGACCTGCGGGCGACGCCTCCTTGCCGAGCAGGGTCACGGTGCCGATCGCCAAGGCTTCCTCGCGGGTGCCGGGCAGGGCCGAGAGCACCCGCCTGCCCGAGACGTCGCCGGCGGGGGTCGCGGCGCGTCCGGCATAGTCCGGGTCTCCGAGGGCGAGGATCCCCTCCCCTTTCGGCGCGCGCTCCTCCGCGAGGAGGCCGTAGGTCGTGCCCGAGTGAACGAGGGCCACGTCATGGCCTCCGAGGAGCGGGGCGAACGCGACGTAGGAGAGCGGACCCTCCGGCGAGACGATCACCCGCTTCGCCTCGTCGCCGAGCCCGAGGGGCGTCACCAGAAGCGCCTTGAGCGCGTCGATCCCCCGGGTCGGATCCTCCGCGGGCCGCGTCCACGGCACCGCCTCGCAGGCGGCGGTGACGGCCCCGGCCGGCCCGAGATCCACGACGCGCGCCGCGTCACCCGTCACCACGAGCGCGAGCACGCGCCTGCCGACGAAGGCGTACGACACGAGCGTGTCGCCCTCCGCGAGCCACCCCTCGATCTCCTCGAGCGTAGCCGCGTGGGGGTAGAAGACGCCCGCCTCCCGCTTCGCGTCCCGTTGGATCCTCTCGACGACCGACGCCAAGCGCTCGCGGGCCGCGTCCAGGACCTGGTCCTTCGCCCGGATGTCGGCCCGGTCGCCCCGGTCAAGGGCCCGCGTGTACTCGGCGAGCGCGGAGGCCGCGGCTGCCTTGGCCTCGGTCTCGGCCCGGCGCAGCTCCTCCGGCAGGGACTGCCATCGCAGGGCCTGCCGCCCGCCGAGCGACTCAAGGAGCGATCCCGCCCGCCCGCTCTCCAGGAAGAACGCGACCTCCGCAGGCTCGCCCAGCCGTGCCGCTGCCGCGGCGCCGATTGCGAAGAGGTCGGTGAACTCCTCGCGGGCGAGGGAGCCCTCGTCGTCCCCGAGGCCCCCGAGCACCGATTCGATGAGCGCGACGCCGCGTTTCGCGTCGGCGAGGGCCCGGCCCGCGTCGCCGCCCGCGAGGCGCGCTGCGGCGACGCTCGCGAGGGCCGCGATGAGGACGGGCGTCGCCCGCAGCCGCTCGGCCTCACGGGCGGCGCGCTCGAGGAGCGGGAGCGCCTTCGCGACCTCCCCGGCATCGAGATGGAGCATGCCCACGCTCGCCGTCAGCTTGGCGGCGCCCACCCGGTCCTTCGAGGCCTCCGAGAGAGCGAGCGCGCGTTGGAAGCAGTCGAGGGCCTTGGGAAAGTCGCCCGCACGCTTGTGGAGGTTGCCGAGGTTGCCGAGCGTCGCGGCCATCCCGACGCGGTCGCCGATCTCCTCCTTGATCTTCAGGGCCCTCTCCTGGTCCTGCGCCGCCTGGGCGGTTTCGCCGAGCTTCGCGCGGACGATCCCGATGTTCCCGAGCGACTGGGCAGCCCCCGCGCGGTCGCCGATCCGCTCGCGAAGAGCCAGCGCCCGCCGGTGGAAGTCGAGGGCGCTCTCGTAATCGCGGATCTCTGCGTACAGGAGCCCGAGGCTTCCGAGGGTCTTGGCGGTCCGCGACGGGTCGCCCAGCGCCTCCGCCGCCGCGAGCGCACGCTCGAAATACTCAAGGGCCCTCGCGTAGTGCCCGAGGGACGCGTGCACGACGCCGAGGTTCCCGAGCGTGGATGCCATCCCCGCGCGGTCCCCCGCCTCCTCGCGGAGCCGGAGCGCCCGCTGCTGGTACTCAAGCGCCCGGTCGAAGTTGCCCATCGCGTGGAGCACGCCGCCGATGTTCCCGACGATCCGTGCGACGCCGCTCGCGTCCCCCGCCTCCTCGTGCATCCGGAGCGCCCGCTCCTGGAAGTCGAGCGAGCGGATGAGGTCGCCCCGCGAGTAGTAGACGTTGCCGAGGTTGCCGACGTATCGCGCGATCGCGTTCCGGTCGCTGCGGTCCTCCGCGATCCGGAGCGACTCCTCCCACGCGACGATCGCCGCGGCGAAGTCGGACCGCGCCACGGCGCTCAGGCCCGCTTCGCCGAGCCCCTCCATCACGCCGGCCGTCCAGCCGAGGCGCTCCGCGACCTCGGCGCTCTCCCGGAACGCACGCGCGCTCTCCTCGAGGCGGTGCAGCGAGCGGAGGGCGTACCCGCGACTCCAACCGAGCCGGACGGCGAGTACGCAGTCGCCCGGCACGGCGAAGGGCGCGACGGCGTCGAGCGCGGCCTGCGACCGGCGCGCCTCGAGGGCCGAGAACGCCGACGCGACGGCCTCGCGGAGAGCCGCGTTCTCGGGCACGCCTGTGCTCGCGGCCACGTAGTCCTCGAGCCGCCCCACCGCCTTGCGGGAGGAGGCCCTGGCGAAACTCAACGCGGCGTCCGGCTCGCGCCGCCCGAGCAGCTCGTCCGCCACGATCCAGGGATCGGGGTCGTCCTTCGCGGCGAGGGCCGCGAGCGCCGCCTCGTCCTTCCCCTTCGTGGCCGCGAGGACAGCGTCGGCCGCCCGCGCGGGCGACGCACGCTGCTCATCGCCCGCCGACACGGAAGACGTGAGGACCAGCAGCCGAAGAAGGCGCGAGGGTCGCACGGCGTCTCCTGCCGACGAACCATACCCCCGCTGCCATGGGCAGGGCAACCGGGCGCCAGAGGATTCTGCCGGCGCTGCCGGGCTGCTGCAGGCGGTCACAAACGCGGGGTGGCAATCCGCAGTCGCCCGCCGCAACCCGCTGCCCTGGAGGGGCTTGCGCGCGTCAGGGGGCGTACGTGGCACGAGCTTGCCCTCTTCCCCTCTCGGTCACAATGGGCGGCCCGTGCTGAAGGTCGGCCCCTATGAGCTCCACGCGATCGAGAGCGGGCGCTTCGCGCTCGACGGCGGCGCCATGTTCGGGATCGTGCCGCGGCCGCTCTGGGAGCGGACGAACCCGCCGGACGCCCAGGGCCGGATCGCGCTCGCGCTGCGCCTCCTGCTCATCCGCGGGCGCGGCCGGACGTGGCTCGTGGACACGGGCATCGGCGACAAGTTCGACGCGAAGTCGAACGCGATCTACCGGATCGAGGGCGCGCTCCTGCCCGACGAGGCGCTCCGCGGCGCGGGGTTCGACCCCAAGGACGTGACCGACGTGATCCTGACCCACCTCCACTTCGACCACGGCGGCGGCACGACGCGCGCGGACGGCTCGCTCGTCTTCCCGCGCGCGCGGCACTACGTCCAGCGGGTCCAGTGGGAGTGGGCGCGGAATCCCTCGATGAAGGACCGCGGGAGCTACCGGCCGGAGGACTTCGAGGTGCTCGCCGGCCAGCTGACGATGCTCGAGGGGCGCGGGGACCTGGCGCCTGGGATCGAGGTCCTCCCGGTGGACGGGCACACGCCGGCGATGCAGCTCCCCCGCGTCCACGGCGACGGGAAGAGCGTCCTCTACTGCGCCGACCTCGTGCCGACGGCCGCGCACGTGCGGACGCCGTGGGTCATGGCCTACGACAACGAGCCCATGAAGACCGTGGCGGAGAAGCACGGGCTGCTCGGGCGGGCCGCGGCGGAAGGGTGGATCCTCTTCCTCGAGCACGACCCGAAACACACGGCGGTCCGCGTGCGGCGGGGCGTCAAGGACTTCGAGATGCAGGAGGGGGTCGCATTCTGATGTCACGACGTTGCGTGAGCGAGGAGGTTTCCTGATGTCGATCCCCGAGGATGCCCTCCGGAAGGCGCTCGCGGGCCTCGTTCGGCCCGAGCAGATCACAGAGCTGAAGGAGAAGAACGGGAAGGTCCTCGTGACCGTCTCCGTGGACGTGCCGACGGGCGAGAAGCCCGCGTTCGCGGAGCAGGTGAAGAACCGGCTGCGGGCGGTCCCGGACGTGAAGGACGTGTTCGTCTCCTTCGCCGCGGCGCCGCGCGCGGCCCCCGAGGCCCCCGTGAACCCCCTGCCCGCGGTGAAGCACGTGGTCGCCGTGGGGGCCGGCAAGGGCGGCGTGGGGAAGTCGACGGTCGCGGTCAATCTCGCGATCGCGCTCGCGCAGGACGGGAACAAGGTGGGGCTGCTCGACGCCGACATCTACGGCCCGAGCGCCGCGATCATGACCGGCACGAGCGAGCACAAGGCGCAGGGCGACGCCCACCAGCGGGTGATCCCGGCGATCAAGCACGGGATCCGGATCATCTCGATGGCCTTCCTCCTCCCGAAGGACCAGTCCGCGGTCGTCTGGCGCGGCCCGATGGTCGGGAAGATGGTCTCGCAGCTCCTGACCGGCGTCGCCTGGGGCGAGCTCGACTACCTGGTCGTCGATCTGCCGCCGGGGACGGGCGACGCGGTGCTCTCGCTCAGCCAGAGCGTGCCCCTCTCGGGCGCCGTCGTCGTGACGACCCCGCAGGACGTCGCGCTCCTGGACGTGATGAAGGCGATCGAGATGTTCCGCGCGGTCAAGGTGCCGGTCGTCGGCGTTGTCGAGAACATGGCGGGGTTCACCTGCCCGAAGTGCGGCACGCTCACCCGGATCTTCCTCGAGGGGGCCGGGCAAAAGGCGGCCGACCGGTTCCAGATCCCGCTCCTCGGGACCCTGCCGCTCGACCCCGCCGTCCCGCCGGGCGGCGACCGGGGATCGCCGATCGTCGTCGAGGCGCCCGGCGGCCCGTCGGCGAAGGCTTTCAAGGAGGTCGCGCGGGCCGTGAAGGAACGGGTCGCGGAGATCTCCCGGGAGGCCCCCGGCCAATTCGGCCTCGAGTGGTCGTCCGGAGCCTGAAACCGGCCCCCGAGGCCCCCTCAAAGTTGACCCTGAAACAGGGATTGCTAGAGTACGGTATCGTATATAGGACAAAGTAAGTCCTATTTCAATGCTGCGCATCACGAAGCAATCCGACTACGGCATCGTCCTCATGACCCTCTTCGCGGGGGCCGAGGCGGGACGGGTGCACAGCACGCGCGATCTCGCCGCGGGAGCCAAGCTGCCGCTGCCGACCGTGAGCAAGATCCTCAAGGCGCTGGCCCGGGCGGGGCTGCTCCAGAGCCACCGCGGCGTGAAGGGCGGCTACCGGATCGCGCGCGCGCCGGCGGCGATCTCCGTGGAGGAGATCATCCGGGCGCTCGAGGGGCCGATCGCGCTCACCGAGTGCATCGACGAGCGCAGCGAGTGCGAGATCGAGGGCACGTGCCCCGTGCGGACGAACTGGCAGCGGATCAACGGGGCGGTGAAGAGCGCGCTCGCGGCGATCCCGCTCTCGGAGATGGCCGCGCACGTGCACCTCGCGAGGCCGGCTTGGAACGGGAAGCCCAAGGCGGAGGCGCCGGGGGGAACGAAGGTCGAGGCATGAGCCAGACGAAGAAGTCCACCGAGGACACGATCCAGGAGCGCATCTCCCAGGAATACAAGTGGGGGTTCGTCACCGACGTCGAGGCCGACACGGCGCCGCCGGGCCTCAACGAGGAGATCATCCGGTTCATCTCCGCGAAGAAGGAGGAGCCGGAGTGGATGCTCGAGTGGCGGCTCAAGGCGTACCGCGGCTGGCTCAAGATGAAGGAGCCGCGCTGGCCGCACGTGAAGTACGCCCCCATCGACTACCAGGGGGCGGTCTACTACTCGGCGCCGAAGTCCGTGGACCGGCCGAAGAGCCTCGACGAGGTGGACCCGACGCTTCTCGAGACCTACAAGAAGCTCGGGATCCCGCTCACCGAGCAGAAGGTGCTCGCGGGCGTCGCGGTGGACGCGGTCTTCGACAGCGTCTCGGTCGCGACCACGTTCAAGGACAAGCTCACGAGCCTCGGGATCATCTTCTGCTCGTTCGGCGAGGCGATCCGCGAGCACCCCGACCTCGTGCGGAAGTACATGGGCTCGGTCGTGCCGATGAACGACAACTTCTTCGCGGCGCTGAACAGCGCGGTGTTCACGGACGGGTCGTTCGCCTACGTGCCCAAGGGCGTGCGCTGCCCGATGGAGCTCTCGACCTACTTCCGGATCAACGCGGCGAAGACGGGCCAGTTCGAGCGCACGCTGATCATCGCGGACGAGGGCGCGTACGTGAGCTATCTCGAGGGTTGCACAGCCCCGATGCGCGACGAGAACCAGCTGCACGCGGCGGTCGTCGAGCTCGTCGCGCTCGAGCGGGCGGAGGTCAAGTACTCGACCGTCCAGAACTGGTACCCGGGCGACAAGGAAGGCAAGGGCGGGATCTACAACTTCGTGACCAAGCGCGGCGCGTGCCGCGGCGCGAAGTCGAAGATCAGCTGGACGCAGGTCGAGACGGGCTCCGCGATCACGTGGAAGTACCCGAGCTGCATCCTCCAGGGCGACGACTCGATCGGCGAGTTCTACTCGGTCGCGCTCACGAACAACCGCCAGCAGGCGGATACCGGCACGAAGATGATCCACCTCGGCAAGAACACGAAGTCCACGATCGTGTCGAAGGGGATCGCGGCCGGCAAGGGCCAGAACACCTACCGCGGCCTCGTGAAGGTGATGCCGGGCGCCGAGAACGCGCGCAACTACTCGCAGTGCGACTCGATGCTCATCGGCGACAAATGCGGCGCGCACACCTTCCCCTATATCGAGGTGCGCAACCGGACCGCGCAGGTCGAGCACGAGGCGACCACGAGCAAGATCGGCGAGGACCAGATCTTCTACTGCCAGCAGCGCGGCATCTCGGAAGAGGATGCCGTCTCCATGATCGTCAACGGGTTCTGCAAGGAGGTCTTCCGCGAGCTGCCCATGGAGTTCGCCGTCGAGGCGCAGAAGCTCCTCGGCGTGAGCCTCGAGGGGAGCGTCGGCTAGGCGGCCGGGTGAAGGAACGAGACGAAATGCGAGTCCAGGCGAAACACGACATGAAAGACAACAAGAAACCGATGCTCGAGATCCGAAACCTCCACGCGCGCGTCGACACCAAGCCGATCCTCAACGGGATCGACCTCGTGATCCGCGCGGGCGAGGTCCACGCGATCATGGGGCCGAACGGCTCCGGCAAGTCCACGCTCGCGAACGTGCTCGCGGGGCGCGAGGGGTACGAGGTCACGGACGGCAACGTCACGTTCCTCGGCAAGAACCTCCTCGAACTCGCACCCGACGAGCGCGCGGGCGAGGGCGTCTTCCTCGCCTTCCAGTACCCGGTCGAGATCCCGGGCGTGAACAACAGCTACTTCCTCCGCGCCGGGCTCAACGCGATCCGCACGTACCGGGGCCTCGAGCCGCTCGACGCGGTCGACTTCCTGAAGCTCGCGAAGGACAAGGCCCGCCTCCTCGACGTTGACGAGAGCCTCCTCGGCCGCGCGGTCAACACCGGCTTCTCGGGCGGCGAGAAGAAGCGCAACGAGATCTTCCAGATGGCCGTCCTCGAGCCGCGGCTCGCGGTCCTCGACGAGACCGACAGCGGCCTCGACATCGACGCGCTGAAGACCGTCGCGGACGGCGTCAACTCGCTCCGCGCGCCCGACCGCGGCTTCCTCGTCATCACCCACTACCAGCGGCTCCTGAACCACATCGTGCCCGACTTCGTCCACGTCCTCGACAAGGGCAGGATCGTCCGCTCCGGCGGCAAGGAGCTCGCGCTCGAGCTCGAGGAGAAGGGCTACTCGTGGCTCGAGAAGGCGCCCGCGGGGGCCCGATGAACGCCGTCGAGACGTTCCGCAAGGACTTCGAGGCGCTCGACCGCGCGGGCGGCCCGCTCAAGGCGTTCCGGCGCGCCGGCTGGGAGAAGTTCAAGGGCCTCCCGACGACGCAGGAGGAGGCGTACCGGTTCACGAACCTCCAGCCCCTCGCGCAGCGCTCCTTCGCGCTGGGCCGGCCGTCCAAGAACGGGATCAAGTCCGCGCCGTGGATCGCGCCCGGCCTCGTCTTCGTGGACGGACACTACCGCGCGGACCTCTCGAAGAAGCCCGAAGGCGTCGAGGCGACGTGCCTCGCCGAAGCGCTTCCCCATGCTTTGGAGTGGGTGGGGGCCGCGGGGGAGGGAGAGCCTTTTGTCGCGCTCAACGCCGCGTTCCTCGAGGACGGCGCGTTCCTGCGCGTGAAGAAGGGGTTCCGCCTCCCCGCGCCCCTCCACCTCCTCTTCCTCGGGACGTCCAAGGCGGCGCACCCGCGCAACCTCTACCTGATCGAGGAGGGCGCGGAGGCGAGCATCGTCGAGACCTACCTGAGCCTCGGCGAGGCGCCGCACCTGACGAACGCGGTGAGCGACGTCCGCGTCGCGCGCGGCGCCTCCGTCGAACACTACCGGCTCCAGCTCGAGGGGGCGTCGTACCACTTCGGTGCCGTGCGCGCGCGGCTCGAGCGGGACGCGCGCTTCACGTCCCACAACCTCGCGTGCGGCGGCGCGCTCACGCGGAACGACATCACGGCGGCCCTCGACGGCGAGGGGTCGCGCTGCACGCTCAACGGGCTGACGCTGATCCGCGGGACGCAGCACGTGGACAACTACACGCGGCTCGAGCACAGGAAGCCGCACTGCGAGAGCCACGAGCTCTACAAGGGCGTCCTCGACGATCGGGCGTCGGGCGTCTTCACGGGGCGCATCCACGTCTTCCCGGACGCGCAGAAGACCGACGCCTACCAGGCGAGCGCGAACCTGCTGCTGACGGACACGGCGACGGTGGACGCGCAGCCGCAGCTCGAGATCTACGCGGACGACGTCAAGTGCTCGCACGGCTCGACCGTCGGCCAGCTCGACAAGGACGCGCTCTTCTACCTGCGGTCGCGCGGGCTCACGGAGGGGGCGGCGCGGCACGTGCTCGTGCGCGCGTTCGCGGGCGACGTGGCGGACAGGCTCGGCATCCCTGCGGTCCGGCAGCGCGTGGACGCGATCCTCGAGGAGCGGCTCGGGGGGTAGCGATGCAGCGGCTCGCCACCCGCCCCGCCTTCGACGTCGAGAAAGTCCGGAAGGACTTCCCGATCCTCGACGGGCGCGTCTGGTGCAAGCCGCTCGTCTACCTGGACAACGCGGCGACGAGCCAGAAGCCGCGCGCGGTCCTCGAGGCGATCGACCGCTTCTACCGCGAGCACAACAGCAACGTCCACCGCGGCGTCCACTGGCTCTCGGCGGCGGCGACCAGGGACTACGAGGGCGCGCGCGACAAGGTGCGGGCCTGGATCCACGCGGCGACGCGCGAGGAGATCGTCTTCACGCGCGGGACCACGGAGGCGATCAACCTCGTGGCGCGGAGCTTCCTAAAGCCGAGGCTCGCGCGCGGCGACGAGATCCTCGTCACCGAGATGGAGCACCACAGCAACATCGTGCCGTGGCAGCTCGTCTGCGAGGAGACGGGCGCCAAGTTGCGCGTGGTGCCGATCGACGACCGCGGCCAGCTCCTTTTCGACGAGAAGCTCCTGACCCCCCGCACGCGTCTCTTCGCGTTCGTCCACGTCTCGAACGCGCTCGGCACCGTGAACCCGGCGCGCGAGCTCGTCCGGCTGGCCCGCGCGCGCGGCGTGCCGACGCTCGTGGACGGCGCGCAGGCCGTGCCGCACCTGCGCGTGGACGTGCAGGCGCTTGGGTGCGACTTCTACGCCTTCAGCAGCCACAAGCTCTTCGGGCCGACCGGGATCGGCGTGCTCTACGGGAGGAAGGCGCTCCTCGACGAGATGCCCCCCTACCAGGGCGGCGGCGAGATGATCAAGCGGGTCACGTTCGAGAAGACGACGTGGAACGACCTGCCCTACAAGTTCGAGGCGGGGACGCCCGACATCGCGGGCGCGGTGGGCCTCGGCGCGGCCCTCGACTACCTCTCGACGCTCGACTGGGACGCGCTCCACGCGCACGAGCAGGCGCTCCTCGACCGCGCGACCGAGGGCCTCTCCGCGGTGAAGGGGCTGCGCATCCTCGGGACCGCGAAGGAGAAGGCCGCGCTCGTGACCTTCGCGATGGACCATGTCCACCCCCACGACATCGGGCAGATCCTCGACCAGGAGGGCGTGGCGGTGCGCACGGGCCACCACTGCGCGCAGCCGGTGATGGACCGGTTCAAGGTCCCCGCGAGCGCGCGCGCCTCCTTCGCCTTCTACAACACGCTCGCCGAGGCCGACGCGGTGGTCGCGGCCCTCGCCAAGGTGCGGGAGCTCTTCCCGTGAGCGACGAGCTGCGCGAGCTCTACCAGGAGCTCATCCTCGACCACAACCGGAAGCCGCGCAACCGCCGCGCGATGCCGGACGCGACCGCGGACGCCGACGGGTTCAACCCGCTCTGCGGCGACAAGGTGCACGTCTTCGTGAAGCTCGAGGGCGACCGGATCGCGGACGTTTCGTTCGACGGCCAAGGCTGCGCGATCTCGACCGCGTCGGCGTCGCTCATGACCACCGCGCTCAAGGGGAAGACGCTCGCCGAGGCACAGGAGATCTTCGACCGCTTCCACGAGATGGTCACCGGCGAACCGGGCGCGCCCGTTCCCGGGGAGAAGCTCGGCAAGCTCGCCGTTTTCCAGGGCGTGTGCGAGTTCCCCGTGCGCGTGAAGTGCGCGACGCTCGCCTGGCACACGCTCAAGGCGGCGATCCACCGCTCGAGGGGAACGGTCTCCACGGAGTAGCCGATGGAACCCGCGACCACCCCCCCCGCGCCCCCCCCGGACACGCGCGACCTCGTGATCGAGGCGCTGCGGACGTGCTTCGATCCCGAGATCCCCGTGAACGTCTACGATCTCGGGCTCATCTACGAGGCTCGGAACCAGCCCGCGGAGGCGATGCGCGCCTACGAGGAGGGCGTCGGCACGGCCGAGGACATCGACACCGGCGCGCGGGTCGGCCTGAACCACCCGATGGGCCCGCTCGAGCTGGCCGACTTCATCGGGCTCGACGTCTGCCTC
>Ga0187894_10004730_pt1 | contig 14405 bp, 14 predicted proteins | sample GBC1701081metaG_FD_136650 | JGI IMG/M metagenome (GOLD analysis project Ga0187894, IMG submission 136650) | White microbial mat communities from a lava cave in the Kipuka Kanohina Cave System on the Island of Hawaii, USA - GBC170108-1 metaG ...
AGGAGTTCAATCTGCTGGAAATGGTAATCCAAACGTAGAACGAGATGAGAGAGTTGCCATATACGTGACGAATGATAGTGTACAAAAGGTTGTAATCGCCGAGCTAAGCTTTGGCGGTACAGTGTACGATTATTCAACCATCACCCCAGGCAACACACTTTCTGCATGGGACGATGCATCGGCAACAGGTTTGGTACCAGGTGAATATGCAATCCTAGTTGACACTCCAGCTGGTACACCAAGTATAATGTTAAGTGAAGGTGCAGGAGAAATTAAACCAGGAGAAACTGTCACAATCTTAATTGATCTTGATAGCGACCTAAGAGTAGGACGTTCTTCACAGTTCAAACTAACAACTTCTAACGGTAATGTGTTTGTAGGAACAGTTTCCGTTGGTCAACAAAGTGGTTAAGTAATAATTATAAAAAATCAAAAGTTCGCCAGATAAGTGAATGGTACAAAAGGTGATTTTTTTGTATTCAAATCTTATAATCATCATAAAACAATTTTCACACATCTCATAGTTCAAAATTAAAATCAAAACCTTTGTGTTGTTCATCACAAAATGAACATTTTCGTTTCTCATTGTCAATGATTATGGCAGTACAGCCACACCGACATTTACATGTAGACATGTCACTATTACTTGGCAAGTCTCTTAAACTATTCTACAATTAATCCTGCCTCCTAGATGCAAGATGCGGTATAATCCTGTATAGATTATACCTAAAATTTAATCGTCGTCCTCATCATCATCGTGTTTGTTTTTCTTTTCTTTCTCAAGTTCCTTTAATTCTTTTTTAGATTCTTTTTCTTCGTGCTTTTTCTCTTTTTTGATTTCCTTTATTTCTTTTTTAAACTCCTTTGCTATGCTCTTTGTTTCTTTTTCAAAGTTCTTTAGATCATTTTTGAACAATTTTACATCCTCTTTATCGATTGTTTTATCTTCTTTAGCTACCTTAATCAAAGATTTTGCAGTATCTCTAAAAATCTTAAAGTCATCCTTGAATTGTTTTCTTGCATCTTTGTATTGCTCTTTAATTGTCTTTAATGCAACTTTGCAGTCTGCCTTTATTTTTGCTCTATTTTCTGGTGCAGCATTACTGACTTTTTCATTGCACAGTTTTATTGCTTTTATTGTATCTTCTCGCTGTTGTTTAAAAATTACTTTATAATACTGAACAAAACTTGAAACCTGTTGGCCAAGATTGTTAATATCTGTGGGTATTATTCCAGTCATATTTGTGGTGATTCCAGTTGCATTTCCAGAATATGGACCTAATCCAGCGCTATTCCAAGCTGCAACGCGATATGTTTGTTGATGACTAGGTAAGAGTCCTGAGTTTGTGAAACTTGTTTGTGCGTTACCAGTATTGTTTACAATAGTTGTTCCATTTTGTTGGATCTTGTAGCCAGTTATTGATGCTCCTCCAGTATTAGAAGGAGCACTCCAAGTTAGTTTTAATGCAGTATTGGATTTTGCTACCACTTTAAGTCCTAAAGGAGCACTTGGTAAAGAGATTGGGGATATAGGATTTTGAAGAGTGGTTCCAGTAGCGTTATTTGATGCCATGCTTGTTCCTACCACATTATGAGCAAATACTCTGTATTGGTAACATGTTCCGTTAACAAGGCCTGTGTTTGCATATGTTGTACTAGTATTGCTTGTGTTTGCAACAAGTGTTGAGAAATTACCTGAGCAAGAATCTCTTTTTTGAATCTGGTATCCAGTTACAGGAGTACCTACTGTATTGGCAGGTGCATTCCAGCTAAGGTTAATCTGTGATGGCGATATTACACTTGCACTAAGTGATGTTGGGATATTTGGTACCGTCCATGTTGTTGCGTAGGCTGTATTTGATGGGTTTCCAATACCAACTGGGTTAATGGCAGATACTTTATAAGCATAACAAATTCCTTGAACCAAATTTGTGTTGGAATAAGTTGTAGATGTGGTAGTTGTGTTAGTAACCAGAACCCCAAAAGATCCTGAGCAGTGAGAGCTTATCTCGATCTTGTATCCGTTAACTTGATCTAAAGTACTGTTTATTGGTGGAGCCCATGAAAGATTGATTTGATTTTTTGCTACTGGGGTTGCAATAAGATTTGTAGGTCCATTTGGTAATGTCAGCTCTGCGGATTGGGCTTCTGAAAAACCAATCGGTGCAACAAATGTTCCTGCTAGAAGAATTAAGACAAGTAAAAGTGCTCTAGTCTTCATTAAACGGGTTGAATGATTATTTCATTTAACTCTCTAGCAGAATTTGTAAGTATGAATCCTTAGTAAGCTTATAATACTAAACTTAAAGGAGAAGATGAATCTAATTAGAATTCCTAATAGAACGTGTGGGTAATCATAGTAAGATTATCCCAAAGAGTAGAATTCTTTGAATACTTGGAACAGTCTAAACACTGAATCATGAAGCCAAGCTTAATTGCATTAGTTTCAGGTGTTGGAGTCCTATTTACTGGTATCATTTTGGAAATTATCATTAGGATGTTTGCAGAAAAAATATTACCGAAGATTCATGGGAATAAACAGGAATCATAAATCATTTCTAACTGGTTAATGAAACCAAAAAACGGATCTATATGGGTGCGTAAACCCGTGGATGGTGAACCTAAGGGCGTCAAATTATACTGGTTCGAATCCATGAGTATTCGTTTTCAATTTCGCTAAATCACTTAACGATCTAGACTTACAATTTGGCAAAATTTGAAATTATGTAAATTAATAATTTTTCTTAAGATGGATCTTGTCATTTCTGATATTCATGCAGACATTTCAGCTCTTAACACAATCATAGATCTCACTACCTCAGTAGATTTCAAAAAAAAATATGGTGAAATTTCTCGAATTCTTAATCTTGGTGATGTATTGGAAAGAGGAACTCATCCAAAACAAGTATTAAAAAAGATGGCGGCATTGTCTAAACACTTTGAAATCATCTCAGTAATCGGTAACCATGATGAGGCATTTTTGTATGGAAGACAAGTTAGTGGTAGCTCGATTGATAGTATTTACGCACATCGTTCTTTAATTAAAGAAGATCTTGTTTTTTTTAAAAAAAACCAAGATGATACATACGGTAAACAAGAATTCTTGGATAAACATAATGGTTTGGTTTGTGTTCATGGTGGTCCAATTGATCCCACAAAGATCACTCCAAAAAACATAGGCTATGAAGCATGGCTATATCAGAAAAGTTGGCAGAGATTATCTGACGATGGTTATGAATTTTTCAGTCATGCTGGATATCACTACAAAGCTTCATCTGCTTTTGAGGAAGCAAAAACAAAAATCAAAAATCCTATAATATTATGCGGTCACCAACACACCGAAGCTGCATTAAAACAAGATAAGGAAGGAATACAAGAAATTCTTTCAAAAATTAAACTTAATACTGAAAAACTTTCCAACTATATTGTCGAAACAAAAGAAATTCAGATTGAATCAGGAAGTAACTATTTGATAAGAGTTGGTTTAGCTGGGCCTGAGGGATATCATGGAGTAGGAGATGCTAAACCACATTTTGGTATAATTCAGTATAAACCCAAAAAAATAATTCTATTTGGGATACAAAAAAAGAATAAATTTTTTCTTAAGGGCTAAGGCCACGGCTGATCCTAACAAAATAATAAAGCAAACAATTAATCATCTAGAAAAATTGAAATCCTGATACAATTCAATTCTTCATGCTCAAAAAGAAAATTCTAATTGTTAAACGTAAACCAAAAGTGTTTCAGTTTCTTTAATGTGAGGGATTTTCCTAATATCGTTAATTACAATATCTTTCAAATAGTGTTCTGAGGTCGTCTCTAGTTTACATAATAAATCAAAAGGTCCATAGGTCACCCAAATTTCGGTAGCTTCAGGAATTTTTTGTAATTTTTTATAAACATAAAATTCTCTTCCTGTTCCGCAGTGTATTAAAACAAAAGCTTTAGTCATTGTATGATTCTATTAGGTAATACTAATAGAAAAATATCATTGGTAAAGACAGAATCACCAAATATTTTAGTGATCCTTGCTGCTAGCTTTTCAATGTTAACATATGGCTCTGCTGAAACTAACAGTACATTATGACTTAGTGGAAATGGAAAGCTGATCAATATTACTTTGTTTCGTCTTGAAGCAGCTCCTAACTAACCGAAGAGTGTTAAACTAGTTTTAGCTACTTACCTATCCTTCCCTTATGCTTTACTCCAACTTGTTGTACATTGACGACATCTATACCCAAACTTGTTCGGATCAGGGTTACCTAAGAAAATGTATGTATTGTATGATCCACAGTGGATGCATTTTATTTTATCCCCTGTATTCATACTGTTCAATTTAAGGAACTAGAAGACTAAATATTTTTTATTATATTAAACCTGAAAACTCGTTTAAGCCTTTATTTGAAAAGTTGAAATTACGAAGAATTTGAAATCATCAAGTAATAAAACATGTCGTCAAGAATATACCTGTTTTTAATAATGTTAGTATTTGCCATAACTTTTCCAATATCTTTTGCTCAACACCATGGAGGACAGCAAGCTCCCCCCATTAGTTTTGGAAGTGGGGAAGTAACAGTAAATACATCATTATTCCCAGCAGATTTTATTCCAGGAAAAAATTCTGATGTAAATTTAAAAATTAGATTTTTTGATATTTCAACTAATGTAAATATAGAAAGCGTTACGTATCGTGTTCAGATATTCTATGAAAATCAACTTGTAGCAAATCAAATGTTTTTTGATAAAGATGGCGAGCTTGACATAAAAATTCAACCAAAATCAATCTGTGACCAAGAAGAACTTTGGAAATGTACAAAATATCAAGGAGAAACAGATCCAGTAGTACCAAATGCCATTACTTCATCAGCATCTAGCAAGCCAATAATTATTGGGCCTGTATTTTCTAAAAGTGGTCAATATACGGTCAAAACTGACATCATAGGCGCTACAAATCCAAAAACCCAAACCTTTGAAGACATAACTTTTGAAACTTCGATAACAATCCCTCATGAGCAACAATTTTCAATAACGTCCTCACACACTCAATATCAAATTCTAGTGAAAAATTTTCAAGAATCAATAACCAATTTACAATATGATGAATCCTCAAACTCTATAATTTTTCAAATGCCATTTGATTGGAAACACGTTGAGCATATAGATTCTATAAAAAACTATTTTGAGATTCCAAAAAATTTTCCGCCTTTTCAAAATGTGAATAGTTTTTCAGGAACAGTTAACGGTTTTTCAATTCTTCCAATAGATTTACACTATGATCAGTATTCAAGTAAAAATGTCAATATTCTTCATTTTACAATTGGTAATAATGAGTTAAAGCAACTAAAAGGTGCCAATTCTAAAATGAAAGTAGTAATTACTCCAGATCTTCAATCATCGATAATAAACAAAGAAATTTTATTTGAAAATGGTTACAAGGCAATAGTATCTTATGACTCTAGGAATTTAAGCAAAGAACTTCTTTTCTCCTTTTCATTTTTTGATTCCAAAGAAAATTTAGCTTCTGATATACGTTATGGATTTAGTGTAAAGGATCCTCTTGGGAAAGAAACTGTAAACACCGGTAGTAATCCAAGTCTTTTGGGAATTAGTTTACCAAGTGGAGTGGATACAAAAAAAATTAATGTCCAATCACAAGGTACGTATTTGATGAAAATCGTATTGATAGGTACAGGGCAAAATGACTTTGAGAGATTTATGATCAAAGAATTTGAATTTGAAATAGAAAATTCAGAAACTCCAAAACCTGTTCAAACCACAGAAAAATCTGAGATTCCAGAGTGGATAAAAAACAATGCTGGGTGGTGGGCAAATGATCAAATCGACGATAATTCATTTGTACAAGGAATTCAATTCATGATAAAAAATAAAATCATGAATATTCCATCAACCACTCAAGGCTCAGGTTCGGGAATAAACGAAATCCCCTCGTGGATTAAGAGCAATGCTGGCTGGTGGGCTAGTGGTCAAATAGACGATAACTCATTCATCCAAGGAATTCAGTATTTGATTAAAGAAGGAATAATTCGAGTTTAATATTATACATGATATTTAACAAAAATTCAGAAAATAATTATCAGTTATTTTATAGCTGCTTTAATCTCTAAATTAAAGAATAACACATAATCAAACCCACATCTGTTCATCAAAATGAACAGCATCAAATATTTTGTATACTTTTAAGAATAAAATGTTGGTCGGAATACCATGGGAATGTTTACCACTACACAGGCACATAGAAATGAAAGTGTTAAGAATATTTCTAAATCAAAACCAATGAATGTTCTAAATTATATAGCAATGTGTTTCATTTTAATAATTCGTGATTTATTTTATCCACCAAGGGAAATTTTTAATGAACTCCCAATCAGGCATGGCTACCAGATACTTGACTATGGATGTGGCCCTGGGAGCTATTCTATTGCTGCAGCCGAATTACTAGAAGAAACTGGAATGGTTTTTGCACTAGATTTACATCCATATGCAATTGAAGATGTTAGACAAACTATTAAGAAAAGAAAACTATCAAACATTCAAACTATTATTTCTGACTGTGAAACTGGTTTAGCATCAAATAGTATAGATATGGTCTTACTTCACTATGTTTTCAACGATTTGAAAAACCCCGATCAAATTTTAAAAGAATTACATCGAATACTTAAACCAGAAGGGATTCTATCTTTTTCAGAATTTAATTTAGAAAAAATCTCACCCAAACTATCGCAATATGGTTTATTTCAAGTTATGACAAAAGGGAGAAAAACTCATTCATTTGTGAAAGTATCCTAGTTTTTTCAAAAATTATACTCAAGATTTTTACTTCTTAACAATAAATAATTTTAAATTTCTCTATGGGATAGTTTATTTTTAAAAAACGATTGAAATAAGAAAAATGAGATACATAACATGCTAATAGCTGTAAAAAAAAGTACATTGTAGCCAAATGCGCTAGTGACATATGAAGCCGTCAAAGCTCCTGCAAAAATTCCTATTCCAATCATAAAGCTATTTGTTCCAAGATATGTGCCTTCAAATCCCCTAGGGATGGTTTTGAATAGGATAATGGAGTTTGAAGTGTTAAAAATTGAGAATGCAACAATCATTAAACATCCTGCAATTGTGGCAATAACAAATGATTGCATTCCTATAGTAATTGGTATTAACAAAGCGGCAACTAAAATTCCAGAAACTCTTGGGATATACGCAAGTTTAGCTGATTTTTCTTCGCCAATTTTTGCTGTGATTCGAGGAACTACATAGAAAACTGCAAGTAATGTTACAGTTTGAAAAAGATATACTTGGAATACTGAAGAATTAGAAAATTGATTGGTTTTTAAAAATGGAATAAAGGCGGTAAAAAATGCATTGCTACCGAAATAGAAAAAAAAGTTAGTTAACAACAAAAGACCAAGTTCGTTTTTTGCCTTTCCTTTTAATAGAATAGCTAGCTGTTTGAAATCACGTGATTTAGGAACCTTGGGGAAAAATAAATGAAAATTAAATCTAAAAGAACTAAAAAGATATCTTAATCCGTGTATCGAGTGTGTAATAGTTGTTCGCTCAAGGAAGCTAGATTTTTTTACAGTTATGCTTAGGATCGTAGAAAGAATACTGAAAGTAGCACAAAATAGAAAGTAAGGTCTTAAATCAAAAAATGACTCCCAAAAGCTTCCAACAACAAAAGCTACCAAGCTTCCTGAAACAGACATTATTGATGTTAGTGCAAATAAATTGCTCCACTGATTATTTGGAACAGTTTCCATCACAAGTAGCTGAGTAACTGGATTTTTTGCGATAACGAAAAATCCAATTAGAGTTGATATCAAAAATACTGATATGATTTCTGATGTAAAAAATAATAAAATATTACTCAAAGAAATTGCTAAAAAACTAATTACTAAAATGATCCTTTTTACATGAAATTTGTCTATTATTTTACCCCAAAAAATAGAACCAATAGCTGAGAAACCATAAATTATTGCAGTTGATATACCAACCTCAACAATCGTTCCATTCAAAAATAAAATGTAAAGTGGTACAACTATGTGTAAGCCTTCAGCTGCAATACTTGAAGGAAGTAAAAAATACATCCATTTTTTTGAGGTGTAAAACAAGCTTTCTAATGGATTTCATTCTTGTCCTGAAATATTTAATGAAAATCTACTGTTTTTGACTTTCAACATAGTTTTTGTATTAAACACAGTTTTGGTACAATGAAAGCTAATATTCATGTGGTGTATTTACTATATGGGCTATATGGATAAGAAGCATTTAGATAAATCACTATCAGAAATCTTGGTGAGAGATATTATGAGTAAATCATTAATCTCTGCAGACCCAATGACTACTATTTATCAAATTGCAAAATTGATGGAAAAAGGAGAGGTCGGTGCAATACTAGTGAAAAAAGATAACTCGCCAGCAGGTATAATTACGGATAGAGATTTTGCTACAAAAATTGCTACACAAAAACATCCTCTAGAAACACCAGTACACAAAGTTGCGTCATATCCTTTGCAAACTATAAACTCAAATGAATCGATTTTGGTTGCAGCAGATAAAATGTGTTCTAAAAAAATCCGAAAGCTTGCAGTAGTAGAAGACAAAAAAGTAATTGGAATAATTACCTCAACAGATCTCGTAAATCAATTAGCTAAAATGACAATTACTAGTAAATAACTTCATGAATCTGGGAAACCGGAATTTGCCTAGAATTTTAACTAAAATTATCTGAATAGCCAATCCAGCAGAGAAAAATAAAGCTGAAAAATCATGAATCTAGCTTACTAGGGGTTATCTCTAATGCTATACTAGAATAACCATGAAAGAAACAGAGTATCTCCCTGAAGATACCAAATTAAGGTAAAATCAGTACTATCTTGAGGATTTTGAGTCATCTGAGCTAGAATAACTAGGGCCACCAGGGCCTACCATATCTTCAGGTTTTACATCCTGATCCCATCTGCCTCTGACACCCTTTACCAAGGCTATAATTCCTCCACCAATTAGAGCAATTACCAATCCTGAAAACATCACCTTATCCTGCAGTTTTACATCACATTCTACTTGAACTGGCGGCCGATCCTCAAAGTATTCATAACACTTGTCAAACTCTTCAACTTGAATTGTTACATCAAAATAGTGACCTCCAAAAATTCCAAGAACAATAAAACCTGCAAAAATCAAACCAATTCCAAGCAACGTATAACGTGTGTCACTCACACAGTAATTGCTCTCTTACTATATTTAACGTAGATGCTCTAATTTTTTCTTAATAGGCAATGTAATTGTAAATGTGCATCCTTTGTCCGAATTGTTTTTTGCAGACATCTTTCCTCCATGTGCCTCTATTATCCCTCTGCACAAATACAAACTCAATTTTGGACCAGTAGATTTCTCTATACGATTTTCAGTAACTCCTTTTTCAAATATTCTAGGTAGAACTTCAGCTGGTATGCCAATACCTGCATCGTTGATTCTAATGATTACAAGGTTTTGGTCATGTGCAACAAAGCTTTCTACTTTAATGTGTCCTGATTCTGTATATTTGATAGAATTATTTAGAATCGTCTGAATTACTTGGGTCAGTCGTATCCTGTCTACAGGAATCTCAATATCATGATCCAAGCCAACACGAATATGCGCTTTTGGCTCAAAAGAATTTGCTGCATTTACAATTTCTAAGATTATTTCATTTACGTTATGATTTTTTTTAGCAAGATGTAGTCTGTCATTTGCTATACGGTTAGTATCCAATACTATTGTTGTAACATTTTGAAGCTTTTTTGCAATACCTAGCACTTGATCTAATGCTTCAGTTGGGTCTATTTGTCCTGATTTTACAAGGTTTCCATATTCAAAAATATCTTGAATTGGTTCTGTTATTTCATTTGCCTTTGAAGAAACAAACTCTTCTTCTCTTTCTTCTATGCCTTTGATCTTTTGATATTTTTTTTCAAGCTCTGAAATTTTACCGTTTAGTATTCCAATCATCTCAAATAGCATAAGCTCTTTTCCAATAAACTGAGAACGTGGACGACTTTTTGATTCGATTGGCTCATTTTCTAGTTTGTTAAAGTATAATTCGTCAGGATTATCAGATTGATTATATTTAATATCATTTAGAGCTCGCTCTAGCTGCTCAATAATCTTTGGAACCGTAAGTGGTTGTAATTTTTTAAAATCCCCTTCATTAGATACTTGTGCCAATCCGTTTTCTGTTGGCTCTGGAATTGTAATAATTTCCTGTTTGTATAAAGCGTACAGACACGCTATTTTTCTAATATTTCTTTGAGATTTTTTAGCGATTGCAGGTAAAAGCTTCCCAAAACGGATACAAATTCTCTAAACTCTGTTTTTGTCATTTTTTTGCTATAAAGATATGACTGCCAAGTAACACGTGTTGAATTGGAAGTTTGTGGAACTAGTGAGATTGTTGCATGATATACTCGTAATGGTAGGCCACTTACAGCAATATATGAAAAATATTTCTTATTTTCCCAAGCAACTACATGCTCTTCAACCTCGCTGCCATCCTGAAATGAAATATTTCGAATTGCTCCTATTCCTCGTTTTATTTTTGAGCGATATATGGTTTTTTTTACATCTAAAACCCATTCAGACAAGCCAACAATATTACTGATTTTTTCCCAAACCTTTTCTTTTGATGCCTTGATTAGAATTGATTTTTTTACTTTGTCACTATAATGACTCTTTTTTTGTTTAGAATCTTTTTTTCTCATACTTTTTTATCAAGTTGTGATTAGTTTTAAAAATATTTCAAACCCAACTCAATCTAGTTAAAATTTTAAAACATTTAATCTCCAATAATACCAAGTTAACTATGGTATTTGGATGGGGAAAAAAGAAAACTCTAGAGTCAGAGCAGACATCAAGTGAGAAAAAGCAAATCTCCATATCTGAGATCAAACCAGTAATCGAAGAAATTCAAGAAAAGCATGCCGAAACAATTATCACAGAAGCAAAGGACTTTAGAAAAACAATTGAAACACAACTCAATGAGATACAAAAAATAATCAAAGACCTAGAACATGATACTCTCAATGTAGATGATATAGATAAACATCTTGAAATTATAGTTGTACGTGGAAAAAAACAAGTAATTGATATAATAAAAAAAGAGACCGCAGAAAAACTTCCTGATATCAAATCCTTTGATGATGTGAAATCATTAAATGAGCTAGTTGCACAATTACTCAAAAGAATAGGCGACGTTCTTGGGAGGCAATCCCGTGTAATTCATATTTTTGCAAAAAAATATGCCTCAAAGCTCAAAGAGCATTTGGCTGTTTTAAACTCTGACCGAGCTGAGCTTCAAACACTAATCGATAAGCATTCAAAATTGAACGAAGACATTACAACAATTTGGGAAAAAATTCAAGGCTATAACGATTCAAAACAGTTCCTAGACGAATCAAATACTAGAATCTCTGAGCTACAAAACTCGATTGAACAACTCAATAAAACTAAAGAGGTCGCGAAAAAAACCATTTCTGATCTAAAGTCTGGAAATGAATACTCTAAATATTTAGAAGCACAAAAGAAACTTGACTTACTTTCCTCTGAAAAAAATAAAATCAAAAATTCTATTGATTTACAGTTTACTAAAATCTCAAGACCGCTTAGCAGATACGAATATGTTTCTTCACTTGAAAAACCTCAAAAAATATTATTGGAAAAATTAGTTGCAAATCCTTTTGATGTTTTGACCATGGCAAACAAAGATGATATAATAAAAATTCTGTCATCTGTACGAAAAGGAATAGAGGCTGGTTCTATATCAGTAAAAGATTTTGAAAAATCATTATCAAGTATTGATGAAACTATTGAAAGTCTCGATGGTTTTATCTTACAAATCACACAGTATAACAAAAAGAAAAATGAACATGAAAAAGAACTAGGTTTATTTAATACAAGTGAGCTAACGCAAAAAGAGAATTTGTTAAAAAAAACCGATAGTGATAGATTAGACGCAGAAACAAAGATTGAAAAACTAGAAAAGGAGATTTCTGACATCAACGAAAAATTGCCGCAGATAATAAGCAACATTGAAAATAGGCTTCAAAAAGTGTCCTCAGTAAAATACCAAGTTACCGAATAGACCTCTATTTGGTTTGGCTATCGTCTAGATACTCATTTAGTATCTCTTTTATCACACGAGTTAGCGTGACAGACCCTGTTGTTCTCATCAACATTTTTGCCTGCTTTTTTCGAAGTTTTTTAACAATCTCATCGTCTAAAATTATTGTAATACGATGACCATCGACTCGCTGCTCTGACATTAAAAAAATTTTTCGTGCCTAGAACTAATACAGTTTATGGACAAAAAAATCTAGATTTCTTGCTCTATGTCATGTTCAATAGGATTTTTAGAAAAATTTATCATTATATGACACTGATAGTTTTTACTATGATATGAAACTTCCACAAAGACAGGATTCTTCCCATTCAGGATTAATCCACGCGCACTTTTTCTTTGTAGATATTGTGGGCCTATCTGATCCTTCAATGTCAACTAGAACCCAGATTAAAAAAATTGAGGTTTTGAATCGATGCATCTACGAAACCGAGGTTTACCAGAGCACTCCAAAGGAAAGCATCTTGACTCTGCCAACAGGCGACGGCATGTGTCTTGGATTTTTGCAGGGCCCTGAGCTGCCCCTGCATTTAGCGGTTAAGCTGCAGGAGAAGCTAAAAAAATACAACGCAGGAAAGATTCCCTCTGAAACGGTTAGAACAAGAATTGGACTGCACAGCGGAAACTGTTTTGTTGTAAAGGATATTCGTGGCCAGGACAATGTCTGGGGTCCAGGAATTATTCTTGCAAGGCGTGTAATGGACTTTGGAGATGACAATCACATACTGATGAGTCATCGACTTGCAGAGGATCTAAGGGAGCTCTCAGATGAGTATCGTAAAATAATAAAACCAGTCCATGACTTTACAATAAAACACGGACAGACGATTCTGATTTACTCTGCATATGGTGAGGGAATTGGCAATCCAAAGCATCCCTCAAAGGGTGAGGCAACAAGGAGCCTCTATGGCGAGGAGCTCCTCAAGATGCAAAGAACTACAACATATCCGTTTGTTCAGGTTGACTTAACAATTTTAGATCCAAAAAAAATGCTAGTACAACACAAACGAACATACGAGGTTGCAAATATTTCTGATGAGCCAATCTATCATGTTTTGCATGGAATAGCTACCGATGTGGAAAAGTATTCGCTCAATGATCTTAACGTGCAGGTATACGATGAGAACAACCACGAGATGAAGATATCAAGTATCAATGTTGATAAACCAACATCAAAGGAGTTTACTACGGCATTTAACAAGCCAATACTCAAAGGAGAAAAAAATAGAACCTACACACTAGTATATGATGTTGAGGAGCCAGAAAAGTACTTTGAGAATGCGTTTTTAATTGATGTGCAAAAGTTTGCTTTTAATTTCAAGTATCCTGCAAATGGATTTGAGTGCAAACCAGTGGTCTATAACATAAACCAGGAAACGGAGGAAAAAACAAGATCAAAAATCCAACCAGAGATAACAAGGATTGGCGAGTATTATTTGGCAAGATATTTTAGAGAAGAAAACATCAAAGGAGAAACGATACGAGTTGAGTGGTAAGAAACCTAAATAAAATAATTTTAATTTTTGTACGTTCCATTAACAATAAAAGAAAATGTTCTTGAAAGAAAAACACGAACTGTCATTTAGCAAATTTTCCCAAATTGCTAAAATTTAGGACTAGATGAAACAAACCGAGGAAAACAATGGTGTGCACCAATTGTAAAACATTTAGATGATAAGACAATAGTTGGCCGGTCAAAGCAAAACCTAAAGGCGTATGAATGCTTACCAATTTCTCTGGTAGATTCGGTTAATCATATTTATTGCCTTAATTCTTACTCTTATCGCAATCTGATATCATATTACAATATGAATTTAGGAACAAATTGAATTAAATTCCTGAATTACTCCATTCATAATCCTTAAATCCTTTAATGTTTTCCCAAATATGCGAATGGGAAATATGGGGGCAATGGATAATTATCAAACTAAAATTCTTTTAAAAAAGTGCACAAGGAAACGGGAATGAAAGTATGAAAAGCAGACGAATCATTTTATCAAGCACGTTTTTCCTGTCTATCTTGATTTTATCGATTCCTGCAGCGATTACCAATGTTTTCGCGGGGAATGGAGGGGAGGAGCAGAGAAATTTAGTGCCTATCGGACCACCATTCGACTCTACAGCAGTCGATGAGATGGCTGTTGGAGACACCACCTATGTGGCGTACCACTCACTTGATTCGAATGTTCAAGCAGACGGTCCCGGAATTTACCTTGCAATTGTAGATTAC
>Ga0187894_10004731_pt1 | contig 14402 bp, 11 predicted proteins | sample GBC1701081metaG_FD_136650 | JGI IMG/M metagenome (GOLD analysis project Ga0187894, IMG submission 136650) | White microbial mat communities from a lava cave in the Kipuka Kanohina Cave System on the Island of Hawaii, USA - GBC170108-1 metaG ...
AAAGTTTTGGGTAGCGTTGTAAGCGCTGTCCTAAATCTTCTTGTGGTGGTGGTAGTAGTGGTGGCGTAAACTCCTTGTCAAGCGCCGTCAGTAAAGGTTCCTCCCAGTGGTTTAGGATTAGTAGAACCTGATTATGCCTCAAGTCTCACTTTTACTTACACCCCGATAAGCTAAAACTTTGTTCATCACTTTGCATCTGTATCGTTAGCTGGCTATCATGTCGGTTTCTTATATTCTTACAATAGGAGATACAGGTATGGAAAGAACCTTGGTACTAATTAAACCCGATGCCATTCAACGCGGGTTGGCAGGAAAAATCATCGGACGATTTGAAGATAAGGGATTGAAGATCGTCGGCATTAAATTTATGTCTTTAAGCGACGCCATTTTGAGCGAACATTATAGTCACCTGGTTGACAAGCCTTTCTATGGCGGCATTAAAAATTTTATGCAATCAACCCCGGCCATTGCTCTCTGCCTTGAAGGTTTGGACTGTGTGGACGCGGTGCGCGGCTTATGCGGCATCACCAAAGCTCGCGCCGCCGCGCCCGGCACCATTCGCGGCGATTGGGCGATGAGCATTCAGGCAAATTTGGTTCATGCTTCCGATTCACTGGAAACGGCTGTAGTCGAAGTGCCACGCTTCTTCAAAGCCGAAGAATTGTTCGATTACCCTTCCGCACACACACAAACCATCTATTCTGAAGACGAAACAAAATAACACTTCCGGCGGACAGAAAGTTTTAGAGCTTTCTGTCTGCTCTTCCCTACAACCGTTACGAAACCGGCTCTCCGCATTTTCCCTTTCAAAATCAATCTATCTGCCTTTGATTTGTAAAAGTCTATTGCCTGTGATAGATATAGCTTCGCATCACGGTAAAGAGAACAAGCTGGCTACAATTTGTATTTCGATTCCTTTGCAACAATATCGGTGCATACAGTTGTAGTTTGTGAATCTCTTCAAGAGTATTGCCGATGGGTCAGACATCTGCTCAAAACCCTTACCGTACCGGTGAGAGTTTTGCCAGAACAATTTTTGCGTTCCACTTAGTCTGTTTCACATAATGCCTGATGGCAATTCTCTTGCTGATTCATGGCTTGTTCCAAACGAGGAGGCTGATTCAGGCACATCATCCCGAATCAGTACCATTCACCTAATTTCAGGAGGCATCTATGTTTCAAAGAAAAGCTTTACGGCTTCCGGCAAGGCTTATGATTCTGGCGCTGTTACTGTCCATGCTACCGTTGGGCGTTCTGGCTCAACAAGGCACATCCGAAATCATCGGCACAGTAACCGACCCGGAAGGCAAAGTTGTCGTCGGAGCAACAGTCACCTTAAAGAATAGCGACACCGGGTTTACGCGAGACCAGACCACCACCGATAAAGGGGTGTTCAGTTTCAACGCCATTCCTACCGGCAACTATGTTCTTGAGGTCGAAGCCAGTGGTTTCAAAAAAGCCATCTCCAATGCAGTACAAGCATTAGTGGCAAAGACCACCAGCCTAACCATTCAACTCGAACTTGGAAATGTTAGTGAAGTCGTTAATGTTACGGCTGGCGCTAATGAGATTTTGATTAACAATACCGATGCGAGTTTGGGAAACAATTTTAATTCTACCCAAATTCTGCAATTACCGACAAACGCCCGCAACGTCGGTTCGCTGCTCAGTTTGCAACCCGGCGTCACCCGCGATGGCTATGTCGCCGGAGGACGTTCAGACCAAGCAAATCTGACGCTCGACGGAGTTGACGTAAACGACAATCAAAATGGCTCAACCTTTGCGCCTGTCGTCCGCGTCAATCCCGATTCCGTTGAAGAATTCCGCGTTACGACGGTCAATGCCAACGCCTCACAAGGGCGTTCGTCCGGCGCTCAGGTACAATTGGTCACCAAAAGTGGTACGAACCAGTTTCATGGGTCGCTTTATGAATATCATCGTAACACGGTGACCACTGCAAATGACTTCTTCAATAATGCGGCGGGGATTGAGCGCCCCGCGCTTATCCGAAATCTTTTCGGCGGGCGCCTCGGCGGTCCGGTCATTAAAGACAGATTCTTCTTCTTCATACAACTATGAAGGCTTACGCGAAGCTAAACAGGGAACGGGTGTTCGGGTAGTGCCACTGCCAAGCCTTGCTCAAGGCAATGTAAAATTCTTCAATGCTTCCGGCGCACTCGTTACCTTGACACCCGCGCAAATCAACGCTTTGCGAAGCGGCAACAACGCCGTAGTTGATGTCAATCCGATTGGACTTGCTGTTCTCGCTGGGGCAGTAGCAAGATACCCGGCAAATGACTTTACGGTTGGTGACCGCCTCAACACTGGTGGCTTCCGCTTTAACTCGTCATTGCCGGTGCGACAGAACGCCAGCACCGCGAGACTCGACTATAAACTCAACGATAATAATACCTTGTCGTTCCGAATGAATTATCAGCAAGATAATTTTGCTCGCGGCGCACAACAATTTCCTGACACCGCGCCCTTAACTACGTGGTCACATCCGATTGGCATTCTTGCCAGCCATAGCTGGGTAATCAATGATCGTCTGGTCAATAATTTCCGCTTTGGGCTGACGCGAGACGCCTTTACCAATGCCGGCGACGCCACCGAAAATAACATTGATTTTCGTGATGTCTACACACCAAAAGCCTTTGCTTACACCTTCGCCAGAGTGACGCCGACGTATAACTTTACCGATGACATCTCGTGGACACGAGGTAATCACAGTTATCAGTTCGGCGCTAACATTCGCACCATCCGCAATCGGCGAACCAGCTTTGCTCCAGGCGTGGACACCGGGCGCATCAATGCTTTCTTCTATTCGGGGTCTGGCAGTTCATTAACCAGCCCAATTAAGGCGGCAGGCAATACCATACGCTCTGACTATGAAACAGGAGTGCGACTTGCAATGGCGGCAGTTTTGGGCAGACTTTCCCAATATAGCGCCAACTATCAATTCGATAAGAGCTTGACGCTGCTTCCGGCAGGTTCGCCCATCAAACGTACATACGCAACAGAAGAGTATGACTTCTATGTACAAGACACTTGGAAGATTACGCAGAATCTTACCGCGAATCTCGGTTTGCGCTATGGACTCAGCCGCCCGGTTTATGAAGTAAACGGGGTGCAGGCGTCGCCTGACATTCCCTTGCAAGATTATTTGCAACGACGCATTGAAGCCTCTTTCAATGGCAAAAATTACATTGAGCCGCTGAAAGTTGATTTGTCAGGTCCGGCAAACGGACGACCCGGCTTCTATGAGTTCGATAAGAATAATTTCCAGCCAAGAGTTTCGCTTGCCTGGTCGCCAAACTTTAAGTCTGGAATTCTTGGTAAATTGTTCGGCGCGGATCAGACTTCCGTAATTCGCGGCGGCTTTGCCATTACCAATGACTACTTCGGGCAGGCTTTAGCGGTGAACTTCGACGCCAACGGTCGCATCGGTTTCGCTTCGTCGTCGCAGATCTCGGCAAATACCTTCAATATCAGCACTCACCCCGGTCCGCTTTATACGGGTCCGAATATGGCGATTCGCGGGCTTCCCAATATAACCACTCCGACGGGTCTTAAATTCCCGGTACTGCAACCGTCGGACGGGCAGCGCCGCATTGAAGGCTCGCTCGATACCAGTCTGGTTTCGCCCATCAACTACAACTTCAACTTCACTATCAGCCGTAAGTTACCGGCTGGACTTCTCGTTGAAGGTTCCTACATCGGGCGTTTAGCGAGAAACCTGCTTGCCTCGCGTGACGTAATGCAACCGAATGACATTCGTGAGCCTATTTCGGGACAAACATGGTATCAGGCAGCGACCATTCTTGAACAGCTTCGCGTTGCCAGAACGCCGATTTCCAAAATTCCGAACTTGCCCTTCTTCGAGAATTTCTATGCGAAGGGCAGTCTGGATGCCCTGCTTTTTGGCGCCGGTCTATCAAACACACAAGCCGCCTATGGTTTCATGGCAACCTCGGATGAGACACCGGGTTGTGCAGATATTGGCGGTTGTTATGACAGCGGCAACGACTGGACTTACCTTCAAGATGTACTGGATGGCAATACAGACCGACAACTCTTCTACAATCCGCAGTATGGAGCGTTGTCCTCGTATAGCACCACCGGCAAGTCAGACTATCATGGCTTTGCCTTAACGGTGCGCCAACGAGTGAAAGGCTTCACCTGGGATTTCAACTATACCTTGTCGAAATCTATTGATGACGCTTCCGGGTTGCAGACCAGCGGCGTCTTCGGCGCGGCTTTCATTTTGAATGCCCTGCGTCCGCGTGACAACCGCACCGTATCGGATTTTGATGTTCGCCATATCATCAATTTCAACTCCGTTTGGGAATTGCCGGTCGGACGCGGGCAGCGATTTTTAGGCGGTGTGCCGAAAGTTGTTGACGCTTTCATCGGCGGCTGGCAACTGTCGAACATCTTCCGCTATAACAGCGGCGAAATTATTGGCGGTTTAGGTACAGGGAGCTACTGGCCCACAAACTGGAACCTCACAAGTAATGCCGTGCGGCTCCGCGCAGTGAAAACCAGTTTGGTCAAAAATGGCAAGGACGGACCCAATCTCTTCAAAGATACGGTTTCCGTCTACCGCAGCTTCCGTTCCCCCGGACCGGGCGAAACCGGCGACCGCAACATTGATACCTTGCGGTATCCGAGTTTCGTCGTTTTGGATATGGGGCTGAATAAACGCTTCCAGTTACCTTTTGAAGGTCATTCGCTGCAATTCCGTTGGGAGACCTTCAATGTCACTAATACGCAACGCTTCACGGCTGTCGAAGGCAGTAGCTTTGCTATTGGGCTTGACCCGCAAAGAGATGGCAAGCCGCAGCCTTCGTTCGGCAATCTGACCGGCATTCAAGGCTCTCCACGAGTAATGCAATTTGCTTTGCGTTACGAGTTTTAAGTGCGCCACTCAATGATAGGTTAGCGACAGGGCTGAAGCGGTACAGTTTCAGCCCTGTTTTTTTGCCAATAAAGCCCGAATATAGCCATAACGCTCTATACAACTTCTTCATATCACGCTACAATCCGTGCTGTTTTTTTATCGCTTTTGTTGTTCAAACCGGAGTCTTGTCATGTTACTGAAAATCTATCTTGCTTTAGGCATTGGACTGATCTTGTTTTGCGGCTTTATAGCGTTTACCGGCAAGGAACTGGGCGGCGGCAAACGGCAACTCATTCCGCCGGATCAACGCTCACGCGACGGCTATCGCTCTTTCCACATTTTTCATGGAGGATATAGAGGAGGAAAATGATACACGCATCCATTCTGTTCAATGATTCCTTTACAAAAGTTGTATCTTTCATCCCCTTAAACCAACTGTCCGACTACATGCTTTCGACATTGGTTTTCGTAGTAATCGGGTTGATATTTTTTGCCATTGCGTTTTTGATTATTGTTAAAGCCACTCCCTTTTCGATTCGTAAAGAACTGGAAGAGGATCAAAACACGGCTCTGGCAATAGTTATTGCTTCGGTTATCATTGGCATTGCACTCATTGTCTCGGCAGCCATTCATGGATAATCCGGTGGTGTTGATAAGCTGGGCAAACGACTTGCATAGCCCAAAACAAACATCCTGCGGATAGCAGCAGGAACATTCTCCAATCAGTACATTTATGGGATCAATCCCTTACCTGCTCTTACTACCCTATACCAAGCTGGAGGAGTTTGCCGTGCAAACTCATATTGCTGCATGAAGCGCACGTCAATCATTTTCCTCAATGTCCTCATCATCGCCACCTGTGGACTCATTTACGAGTTGCTTGCCGGAACCTTAGCCAGCTATGTTCTCGGCGATTCGGTGACGCAATTTTCATTGATAATCGGTATCTACCTTTCGGCTCTTGGTGTCGGCGCGTGGCTATCCGGGTTTATAGACAAAGGGCTGGGGCGCATCTTTATCGAGATCGAGATTGCGGTGGCGCTGCTCGGCGGTTTTTCGACGCCGATTCTCTTTTTAAGTTTTGCCCGACTGAGCTATTTTCAGGTTGTCCTTTATGGCATCGTCTTTGCCATCGGCGTGTTGGTCGGTTTGGAATTGCCCTTGCTGATTCGTATTCTAAAAGATAGTCTCGATTTCAAAGACCTGATCGCCCGCGTCCTGACCTTCGACTACATCGGCGCATTGGTCGCTTCCCTGCTCTTTCCGCTCTTCCTGGTTCCCAAGCTCGGACTTGTTCGCACTTCGCTCTTCTTTGGCATCCTCAACGGCATTGTCGGCTTATGGGCAACATGGCTTTTGCAACCGATTGTCAAGCGCAATGTCCAAGGGCTTCGCATTCGCGCCATCATCGTCATTGTGCTTTTAGTAATCGGGTTTATCAAAGCCAACGACTTAACCCATCTTGCCGAAGAAGAGCTATTCGCCGATGATATTATCTATACGAAAACGACATCTTATCAGCGCATTGTCGTTACCCGCGGACGGGCAGGCTTTCAACTCTTTCTCAACGGGCATCTGCAATTCAGTTCGGCAGATGAGTACCGCTATCACGAAGCCTTAGTACATCCAGCGATGATGTGCGTCAATCAGCCCAAACGAGTTTTGGTGATGGGCGGCGGCGATGGTTTGGCGCTACGCGAAATTTTGCGCTATCCGTCGGTTGAAGCCGTGACTTTGGTTGACCTTGACCCGGATATGACAGAACTTTCACGCCGTTTTCCGCCGCTTGCGGAGTTGAATCATAACGCGCTATCTGATTCACGGGTAACGGTCATCAATCGTGACGCCTTTATCTGGCTGGAAAAAGCGAGTGAGCAGTTCGACATAGCCATTCTTGATTTTCCCGACCCCAATACCTTTGCGCTTGGCAAACTCTACACGAAACGCTTTTATACAATGCTCAAGGCGCGACTGACGCCGGAAGCCGCGATTGCTGTGCAAAGCACCTCGCCGCTCTTCGCCCGCAAATCGTATTGGTGCATCATGAAGACCATCGAAGCTGCCGGTTTTCATGTTCACCCGTATCACACCGCCGTCCCCTCCTTTGGCTTGTGGGGCTTTGCGCTGGCGCGACTGATACCATTTCAACCGCCGAAAACCGCGCCATCAGACTTCCCTTTGCGATTTATCAATGACGAAGCTATAGCAAACTTATTTACCTTCCCCGTAGACCTTGCGCCGCTGCCGGTGGAAATCAACCGCCTCGATAATCAAGCTCTGGTACGTTACTACGAATCCGAGTGGAAAAAATACGAATAAGGATAACGCAATTTGAACTTCAATAATCGCAAAGACCTTGTATACCTGATTCTGGCAGGATTCTTCATCACCAATGCCCTACTCGGAGAGATACTGGGCGGCAAACTGATTCAGGTCGGACCCTATGTGATGAGCATTGGCGTTATTCCTTGGCCCATCGTCTTTCTGACCACAGATATTCTCAATGAGTATTACGGTAAGAAAGGCGTAAGGCGATTAACTTACCTGACCGTCTTTCTCCTCACTTTTGCGCTTGGCGTGATGTACCTTGCGGTGCAAGTGCCTACCGCCGCAGAATCTCCGGTCAATGATGCTGCTTTTAGAATGGTTATCGGGCAAGCCTCGCTGATTACGATTGCCAGCATCATTGCCTTTGCCATCAGTCAGATTTTGGATGTGGTCGTCTTCTGGCTCTTTCGCAATCGCACCGGCAGCCGGTTTTTGTGGTTGCGCTCCACAGGCTCAACTATCGTTTCTCAGTTGGTTGATACCTTCGTCATCATCGGCATCGCCTTCTGGCTTCCGGGCAAAATCTCCACGTCAAAATACCTCGAACTGTCGCTTACCAATTATTCTTATAAGCTGCTGATTGCCATTGGTCTAACACCGTTTATCTATCTCATTCACAACGCCATTCACCGCTATCTTGGCAATACCGCAGCCGAAGAGCAGATTGAAGAAGCGGCAGTTGCCTCTCATCAATCTTCTTGAAATGGCTGCCTATCAACTTCAAGGCAAGTCAAAGACCAATTGTAGAACAAATTGATGGGAAAGAGTTCAGAGTACAGCCTTCAGGCTGCTGGTTTGAAACCGCAGCCTGAAGGCTGTACTCTGAACCTTACCTTGCTTCCTTGCATAGTACCCAAAGAAGAAACAGAGGCTATATCTTACCGCCGCGTATCACCTCACGAGCGTTGTAGCCCCGGCGATGGCGCACAGCAATATCATCGCGCCCCTTCACGCGAATACGAATGGAGCGAAAACCGCCATTCGCCAGCGCATTCGATGGGTAGTAACTGAGCATATAGACGTGGCGTAATTCTTCGGCGATTTTATTGGCTAATCCCCGCATATCGCCAATCTGCTTGGCATCATAAACCGCACCGCCGCCGGCATTCGCCACATCCGTCATAAAATCACCGCCTCGCCCCTGTCGTGGAAATTGCCCTGCTGAAGTTCCGGCTGCTGCATTCGGATCAGGGAGCAGATTGCCGCGCCGCCTTGGGAAAGGAAAAGGAAACGGGAATGGCAACGGTATCGGCATACGCGGCGAGGTTCGGGGCCATGGATTGACTTGAATATTGCCGCCGCCACCGGCTGGATAGCGTAGCCCGTAAACCAATACGTCCGACTCGGTTATCTGTCCAATCACATCATCATAGCCAATCCGCCGACTCGTGGTATCCTCGCCATCGGAAAAGAGAATCAAGGCTTTGCGACCATCTACATTCCGCAATCTTCTGGCGACCACTTCGTAAACCGCTTCGTAAACGCTGGTGCCGCTGCCGGTTGAGGTGTTGCGAATCGCTCGTTCCAGTTGATAGCGGTCACTGGTAAAGTCGGTTAAATAGTCAATGCGCCGGTCAAATGAGACAATCATTACGCGGTCCTGGGAGCGCATTTGTCGGACAAAATCAATCGCGGCATCCTGAATGGCTTGCGTATTGCCTTCGACGCTGGGACTCATATCGAGCATCAAAACGACATTGAACGGCACTTCTTCATTGCCAAAAAAGGCTATCTCCTGCTGTATGCCATCCTCATAAAGCAGAAAATCCCGCGCCGCTAATCGCGGAATGTAGCGATTCGAGCGGTCACTAACCAGCAAGGGGATATTGACCAGCGTTGAGTCGAGTTTAATTGGCTCATCATCGCCGGCGCTTTGCTGAGGATTCGGACTTGTCGAGGGATTACCACGATTCTGGTTCCAACCGGGCTGCGATGAGGTTTCCCTATTCGGCTCACGTGAATCGGTCGGGCGATGCAGCACCGGCGGAGCGCCCTTAGCCGGATTGGTGTTGCTATTATCGCTAGTTACTGCGGTATCGTCTGAATCCGTGCCGCGACGTAAAACCGGCGGCTGATTACGATTGTTTGAATAGCCATCGTTTCTATCGTAAACCGGCGGGTTCGTCGGGTAATTTGGCGATTGGTCAACGGTTGACGGGCGCGAGCGTGGAGCGGTTGTTGGCGGCGTCTGCCCCGCGCCATTTTGCTCAATAGTGGTTCGACCGGAAGACCGTTGTGATGCGGTTCCAGCCGGAGAAGTCGTCGTTGACGATGAGGATGGACGGTCAAATTTCGGTGTGCTGCTCCCTTTCGATGATGGCGTTTCGCTGCCAAGCGGCGGGCGGTCAAAGGGTAACGGCGCACGTTTGCCTTTCGTTTGATTCAAGCGCGGATCGTCAAACGAGGTTGGCGCATTGTCATTGTCGCGCTGTGCATCATCGCCGGATGGAGCCGCTTGCCGTGATTTTCCTTCTGATGAACCTTGAGTATCGCTCTTTGCCGCGCCGGACTGCGACTTATTCGCTTGTCCGGTGTCGGATGATTTCGGTGAGGTAGCGGCGCTGCTATTCTTTGTGCGACGGTCAGAGTTCTGTGCAAAACTCATTGGCAAAAGTGAAAAAACAAAAGCGGCAAGCAGGGCGCACACGATTGCTGACTTTATTCTTCCAAATTGCTTCATGTTGTTGGACTCCATTTCCCTGATTCAGCGGCTGGATCAGGATACCGTAAACCTATTCAAAACCTATCCTTCACGCCCTGAGATGCAATTGACTTGCTTTTTTGTAGCCTAACATAAAAAATTATCTTTCAGACGGCGGTTTTTCAAGACTCGCTTCCTGAAATGCAAACTCTTTGTCTCAATCGGAGGATAGCGTGAGCCACAACATCACCAGTTTACACAGTATCGAAGACCTCAATCAGGCGCTTGAAGAATCGAAACAGCGTCCCATTCTGATTTTCAAGCATAGCGCCACTTGCCCTATCAGTTCGCGGGCGTTGCGAGAATTTCACAAATACCTTGAAACCGCCGATGTAACGGTGACTTACAACCTGATAACCGTGCAAACAGATCGCCCGGTCTCCAATGAAGTTGCGGCGCGTCTCGAAGTTCAGCACGAAACGCCACAAGCCATCATCGTAAAAAATGGCAAAAGCATCTGGGACGCCTCGCATTTCAGCATTAACGCCTCAGCCATTGATGCTGCTATCCGGCAACTCAATTTGTGAGCCGCGTTTAATGTGGTATTGGCGCTTTTTTATTGCTGTATTGCCGCCGTAATACTATTACAACTTACATTCTCAATTAGCAAACTTCTCTGCATCTGTGCCAATTTCTACATCAAAGACTGCACGGAAGTCTGCATGACACTCTACACGGTGAACCACATAGCGCATTGTATTGGCGCAAAAATTTTGCCCGGAGATCGGCAACCCGCTTCGTATCGGCGCGATTTTTGTGTTGGCGTTATTTTTTCGTTTCTGCATCGCTGCCATTTTTGCTTTCACTATCTGCGCGTTTTTTCGTTAAATGTTTTAGAATCAAGATTATCGAACAACTTACCGGTGCAGCCGCAGCGTCGATGGCATCGCTGCCATTTTTCTTTTCTGCATTGGCGCAATTTTTTGGAGTGCGGCGAATGGTCGCCGCTTTTTGCGTGTTTCGGCGACGAACGGCAAAGCGGTAACCAGTTACCGCACTCCAAAATAGTCTTTGTATCGGAGCATTTTTTTCATTTCTGCAACTCATTTCTGCAACGCTGCCATTTTCTGGTTCATCTCTGCACCATAAACTATATTGGCGCAATTTCTTGCTGCACCAGATTCGCACCGCTATTGTAATGCTCTTTCTGTGTAATCCTCTTTCTCTGCTCTTGCTCTCTGCATCGGCGCTATTTTTTGCATCGCTGCCATTTTTCCATTTTGTATTGGCGCAAAAATTTTTGTGAGCAATGATGTGCCGCTTTCCATCGCTGCCATTTTTCAATTCTACGGCGCTGCCATTTGCCAGTTTTGCATCGCTGCCATTTTTCCAATCGGCAACCGCAAGGTGAATTGCAGCGGCGCAATTTTTTCAAAGCAACGACAAACCGGCTGGCAACTCCTCATCCCTGCACTCGCACGTCCCTTTCCCGACTCCCCACTCCCTTCCGCCCCTACTCCCTCACGCCTTGCTGTCGCACCCCCCTAGCCAATCGCCAACCGGTTTGCGGCATCGCCTCGCCGCCCTGCAAGGTGCGCCGCCGACCGTGCTGCTGGCGTTGCTGGTGATGGTCTTTCGGTTTGCCGCGAGAACCGCGTCGCCGTCCCGCCCAAGGCAGCGACAGCGGTTCTTCGTCTGACCAATAAACCGCCGTAATAGTACCATATTAACGCAAGATGTCAAGAGCAAGGTCGAAGCGGCAGCACAGCTGGTTAAGGTTGATGTGCGGCGCGTTCGGTGATGGAAGCGATTTGATTGGTGGGAATGCTGGAGGATTGTACCAGACTGACACTTTGAATCAGTGAGCCGCCACTGGTCTTGTCATAGACGGCGGTGCGATTGCCCCAGCGGTCATAGACGAATTGGCGGTCGCCTGTACTGCCGTTTGACGATTGCGCGGAGGTCACTAACCGGCGTTGCAAATCAGGTAATGCTAAAAAAAGGCAGGACATCTAAAAAATCAGGGCTTTTTCAACATCGAGCATTACTTTTGGATCACCATCATAAAGAGGTTTTGGCTCCTCATGAATTGCCTGATTCCAAGTAAGGAATATCCGGCTTTGCCGCGCCCGGTCAATAATACTATTCATTCTATCAATACTCATGACGGATCTTAGCTTGGTCCATTCGTATCGTATATAGCGATTCCAGATACATTTCTTAATAGAGCGAAGCCAAGGAAAATATTTTAGGGGTCTCTCATCTGCTGGAGAATGTTGTAAAACGCGCTCCCAAGTAGACGGACCACTTGACTCTTCGACTTCTTCTATTTTGCAAAACTGTATCTCGAACAAACGTTGTGCGGAATAATAATTAGCACAAGAGGTATTGATTAAATCATACTCATCATCACTCAACGGTGGATTTATCCGAGAATCATTTTGGTTGTTGATGGTTATAAGTTCCCGCAATGAGAAAAACCATAGCCAATCAGGATGTGAGCCATTTATAAAATTCTCTCTAAACCAACTGTTTAATTGGGCTGCTGTATTTGGTTTAACCAGCTTATTAACCTCTGAGTAAAACAAGTCGTTAAAAGTTCTAGAATAGTAGTAATTTTCTGCAAAACTTATGAGATTTTTCTCTTTGAGAACCCCGCTTATTGCTCGATATTCCTTCCAAACCTCATTCAAACTACTATTTCTCTTTTTCTCTTTGAAGTTGAGATTAGAAGATAATATATGAACTTCTAGGTGAGCACGCGCCCAATTCATCACTGAAAGGAAAGAATCGTCCTCAAAGGGAAGTGATAATTGTAGTAAGAATTTTTCAGTCCTCTCAACGCTTAGCATTTCAAGGTAGGGAATCCATTCTAAGCAGGTTGCTTGCATCATCGGTGTATATAATCTTGACTCACTGGGTTTATCTAGAAGTAAATCATTTAACCTTTAACGGTCTTAATATCAGTTTAGTCTTTAGTCGCAATGGACAAATCATGCCAAATAATTAAATTCGCTTTTCGTCGAACTCATATCCTTGATAGCTTCTTCCGACGATAACCACGCTCTTACGTTCAAAGAAAACGAATCGTCCCATTGAAGAAATTACTACGCTTGCTAACTTTTTGTCTATAATTATCCAGACCCCATGGAAGAAGGATTGCTGGCTTCTCTTTCCCTGATTTCTAAACCAAGAATTCTAATTGTCCACGATCAACTACTTTGTTAACTGTCTTCAGGGTCGCAATCTAGGCAAGAAATATAGCAACTTGGGCATGGTGTAGGCACTGGCATTCTAGGTAGAGCAGCAGTGACCCCACAGCATGCTGGACAAACCATGCAGATTGCAATAAAAGTCGGGTAAAGCCCCCCACGATTTACAAATTCTGAAAAACTGCCTACTGGCGGAGCGTTCCTTCCAGCCTCAAAAATAGCTGTGTCCAATTCAAAACCAGCTGGTAGATCTGGAGGGCCACAGCGAGTGTTGTCCATTCTTAGTATGTCAACAAATTGTCGGATGCACTCCTGTAACAGCGCCCGTTGTCTTTGCCAAGGAGGCAAATGATCCCGAAAACGTTGCCCTGTGCTAATATCTAGTCGATCAGTCCTCCATTTTACCCCAGCTGTTAAATCTTTAAGCTTCTCTCCAATTGTTTTACAAGTATCGAAGATAGAGCACTCATATAAATGCTCATCATCAGCGGGAATTTTTACAGAATCCAATCCCAATGGATCAACTCGATTAATAGGATCATTTTGCACATAAGTATAACGATTCAGACTTTGCGGATTCTTAAGACAAATACTGCTGCTCGCCGGATCAACGCGGTTGAATCTACCTGTACTGTTATGGTACTGCCGATTGACGGCATAATCCGTCGCCGTCTCGGCGTCGCGCTCGTAACTGGTGAATTGGTGCTTGTCCACCGTGCCACTGTTGCCTAACTCCTCGCCATACGGCAGATGCCCTTGCCTCGAGGAGAAACTGTAGCCGTAGTAGCCCGCGCCGCTGCGGTCAAATGTTACCGTCGCCCGGATGCTCAATTTATCCTGCAATAAAAACTTCGGCGTTTCTCCGGCATCCTTCGCTATCAGTTTACCACCCGCATAGATGTAATCAATGATCCGGTTGCCGTTGGCGGCGTTATGCTCCGCCACGACCTGCCCGCCCTGCCAGATGTAATGGGTTGAGGTCGAACCAACCGTCGTCTTGATTCTACGATTCTGCTGGTCGTACCAGTACTGTGCCGTCGTGCCGGAGTCCACTTTTACCAGACGATTTTCGGCGTCGTAGGTATAGCTATGCACCCCGTCATTGGTGACATTGCCGTTGGCATCGTAGGTGTAAGTGTAGGTGCTGCCCTGCGTCACCGAGGCGATCTGGTTGTTCGGGATGCTGGAGGATTGTACGAGACTGACGGATTGAATCAAACTGCCGCCGCTCACTTTGTCATAAACGGACGTGCGATTGCCCCAGCGGTCATAGCTGTACTGGCGATCAACGCTGCCACTGCCGTTCGATTGATTGGCAGAC